>Ga0210387_10001169_pt1 | contig 19660 bp, 20 predicted proteins | sample IncBWC7OmetaG_FD_160108 | JGI IMG/M metagenome (GOLD analysis project Ga0210387, IMG submission 160108) | Forest soil microbial communities from Barre Woods Harvard Forest LTER site, Petersham, Massachusetts, United States - Inc-BW-C-7-O ...
CTGATCCGCCACGCTGCCGCCAACGATCCCTTCCTGGGCAACAACCCGCCGACCGTGAGCTGGGAGGGCTTCCAGGCCGAGCCGTTCGTGCTCAAGAACCACGAGCAGGTGCGGGTCGTGCTGGCCCAGGCGCACAAGACGGTGTTCGGCGACGAGCTTTTAGACAAGACCTCGACCGGCACGGCCGACAACCGCTTCTTCGGCCTCTATGCGGGCATCCCGGCGCTGGTCTACGGCCCGCAATCCGACGACATCCACGGCTTCGACGAGCGGGTGAACCTCGAATCGATCCGCAAGATCACCCAGGCCACCGCCTTGTTCATCGCCGAGTGGTGCGGCCTGCAGGCGGCGTAAGTCCGGAGAGTCCATGGCGACGAAAGCGATCTATCGCGGCGTCTTTCCCGTGGCGCCCACTGTGTTCGACGGCAACGGCGAGCTCGACCTCGAGGGCCAGAAGCGCTGCACCGACTTCATGATCGATGCCGGCTCGCAAGGCATGTGCATTCTGGCCAACTGGTCCGAGCAGTTCGTGCTGACCGACGACGAACGCGAGCGGGTGATGGACAGCGTGCTGGCGCATGTCGCCGGCCGCGTGCCGGTGATCGTGACCACGACCCATTTCGGCTCGCAGGTCTGCGCCCAGCGCAGCCGCCGGGCCGAGGCGGCGGGTGCGGCCATGGTCATGGTGATGCCGCCCTACCACGGCGCCACCATCCGGGCATCCGAGCAGGGCATCTACGATTTCTTCCGCCGGGTCTCCGATGCGGTGAGCATCCCGATCATGATCCAGGACGCGCCGGTGGCCGGAACGCCGCTCTCGGTGCCCCTGCTGGCCCGCATGGCACGCGAGATCGCCAACGTGTCCTATTTCAAGGTCGAGGTGGCGCAGGTCGCGAACAAGCTGCGCGCGCTGATCGCCGAAGGCGGCGACGCGATCGTCGGACCGTGGAACGGCGAAGAGGGCATCACCCTGATGGCCGACCTCGACGCGGGCTGCACCGGGGCGATGACGGGCGCCGGCTACCCCGACGGCATCCGCCAGATCATCGACCCGTTCGCCGCCGGCGACCGCGAAGCAGCCGTCGCGGCCTATCAGCGCTGGCTGCCGCTGATCAACTACGAGAACCGGCAATGCGGGCTTTCGGCCGCCAAGGTGCTGATGCAGGAAGGCGGCGTCATCCGCTCCGAGATGACTCGCCATCCGGTGCTGCCGCTGCATCCGGCAACCCGCGCCGGCCTGATCGAGGTCGCGCGGCGCACCGATCCACTGGTGCTGCGCTGGTCGAGGTGACCGGCTCAGTGTCATGTCTTGCCGGACCGCGGGCCTCCAGGCCCGCATCTTCATCGTCGATACGATGCTATGAGCGGGCCTGGAGGCCCGCGGTCCGGCATGACGCACGCGGCCCGCAAGCGGCGGAGGGGATCAGATCCAGACGTCGTTCTCGGCCGTGCGCTCGCCGCCTTCGTGGCCGGTATTCAACGTGCCGCGCGGTTCGATCAGCAGCATCTTGACCTCGTTCTCGGCGAACGGCTTGTGCTCGGTGCCCTTGGGAACGACGAACATCTCGCCCGGCCCCAGCACGACGGAGCGATCCCTGAAATCGATGCGCAGTTCGCCGTCGAGAACGATGAACGCCTCGTCGGTTTCCGGGTGGTCGTGCCAGACGAAGTCGCCGGTGATGCGCACGATCTTGAACTGATAGTCGTTCAATTCGGCAACGACCTTCGGTTGCCACTGCTCCGAGAAGAGATCGAATTTCCTGGCAAAATTGACCACCTCGCGGCGCTTCGCACTGTCGGAAGGCATGCGGCGACTCCCTTTGACTGGCCGGATCGCATGATGTCGACGGCCAGCGGCCGCCGTCTTGAATGATTGTGCGCCTAACGCATCCGTCGCAGCGAGGCGAAGAGGCCGAGCGCCACGCCAGCCAGCACGACGATCACGCCCACCAGGCGCAGGCCGCCGAGCGGCTCGCCGACCAGCCAGCCGGCGAAGCCCAGGGCGACGCAGGGCACCAGCAGCGAGATCGGCCCGACCTTGGCGGCGGGATAGGTGCGCAGAAGCGTTCCCCAGATCAGGTAGCCCAGCCACATCACCGGCACCACCGTGTAGAAGAGCGCGAACCAGCCCTTCCACGTCGGCGCCAGGATCGGCGCCAGCAGATGGTCCGGGCCTTCGGCGATCAGCGCGACGAGGGCGAGCGGCAGCGGCGGCAGCACGCAGGCCCAGGCCGTGACCGCGAACATCGAGACGCCGCGCGCCGTGCGGAAGAAGAGATTGCCGATCGCCCAGGTCAGCGCCGACAGGAGCGCCAGGCCGATGGCGAAGACGTTCGTCGTGCCTTCCACCGAGCGCGCGATCAGCAGGACGCCGAGGGCCGCGATCGCGAGGCCCAGCCACTGGCCGGGTGTGGCGTGCTCGCGCAGGAAGAGGGCGGCCAGCACCACCGTGAGCGGGCCCTGCAGCTGGACCAGCACCGAGGTCAGGCCCGGCGGCAGGCCGACTTGCATGGCGAAGAACAGGAAAACGAACTGGCCGCCGAACATGAAGCCGCCGATTCCGGCCAGGGTGCCCCAGGAGATCGCTGGCTTTTTGACGAACAGGATCGGCAGCGCGGCCAGCAGGAAGCGCCAGGCCGCGAAGGTGAACGGGGTGTATTCGTCGAGCCCGAAGCGGATGACGGTGAAGTTCAGCCCCCACATCGCCACGATCAGCAGCGCGGCGAAGGCGTGGAGCGGCTTCAAGCGCTCACAGCCACACCCACGGCCGGCCGGTCTTGTCGGACGCCTGCCAGGCTGCGATCTCGTCCTTGTGGCTCATGGTCTGGGCGATATCGTCCAGGCCAGCCAGCAAGGCGTGCTGGCGCCGCGCGTCGATCTTGAAGGGGATGACCCGGCCGGTCGGCGACACGACCTGACAGTTCTCGAGATCGACGGTGATGCGGGCGTTGCCGGGCGAGGCGCGCATCTCGTCGGCGAGCTGCTCGACATCCGCGATGGGCAGCATCACCGGTAAGAGGCCGTTCTGGAAGCAGTTGTTGTAGAAGATGTCGCCGTAGTAGGGCGCGATCACGGCCTTCACGCCCATGCCGGCCAGCGCCCACACCGCGCCCTCGCGCGAGGACCCGCAGCCGAAATTCTCGGCCGACAGGATGATGGGCGAATCGCGATAGGGCGCCTGGTTGAACACGCAGTCGGGGTTTTCGCTGCCGTCCGGCTTGAAGCGAATCTGCTCGAAGCAATAGGGCCCCAAGCCCTTGCGGCCGGTATTGCTGACCAGCCGCTCGATCCTGATGATGAGATCGGTATCGACGTTCTGGCGCATCAGGGGCGCCGCCACGCCGGTCACCTTGGTGAACTTTTCCATGACGATCTCCTAATCTTCCGGACCGCGGGCGTCCCGCCCGCTCATGAGCGGGCGGGACGCCCGCGGTCCAAATGAGCATGAAAGTCTAAAGCTTCCTCACGTCGGCGATGGCGCCCTTGATCGCCGCCGCGGCGGCCATCGCCGGGCTGGCGAGATGGGTGCGCGCGCCGGGGCCCTGGCGGCCGACGAAGTTGCGGTTCGACGTCGAGACGCTGCGCTGCCCCGGTGGCACGCGCTCGCCGTTGGAGGCGATGCACATCGAGCAGCCGGGCTCGCGCCATTCGAAGCCGGCCTCGCGGAATACCTTGTCGAGCCCCTCGGCCTCGGCCTCGCGCTTCACGCGCTCCGAGCCCGGCACGATCCAGGCCGTGACGTGGTCCGCCTTGTGCCGGCCCTTGGCGACGGCGGCGGCGGCGCGCAGGTCGGAGATGCGGCTGTTGGTGCAGGAGCCGATGAACACCCAGTCGACCTTGGTGCCCTCGATCGGCTTGCCGGGCTCGAGGCCCTGATAGTGCAGCGCCGCCGTCCAGGCCGCGCGTTTGTCCTCCGGACCCGTCGTCGGATCGGGGATCGGCTTGTCGACCGCGATCACATGCTCGGGGCTGGTGCCCCAGGTGATCTGCGGCGCCACCTTGCTCATGTCGATCGTGTGTTCGCGATCGAACTCGGCATCGGGATCGGAGGGCAAGGTGCGCCAATGCGCGACCGCCTTGTCCCACATCGCCTCCTTGGGCGCGAAGTCGCGGCCGGCGAGATAGTCGAAGGTGATGTGGTCGGGTGCCACCATGCCGGTGCGGGCGCCCATCTCGATCGAGAGATTGCAGATCGTGAGCCGGCCCTCGACCGGCAGGCTCCTGATCGCCGAGCCGGCATATTCCACGGCGTGACCCGTGCCGGCCGCGGTGCCGACATCGCCGATCAGGTGCAGGATCATGTCTTTGGGCGTCACGCCTTCGGGGATCCCGCCCTCGAAATGCACGCGAAAGCGCTTGGGCTTGCGCTGCACCATGGTCTGCGTGGCGAGCGCATGCACCAGCTCCGAGGAGCCCACGCCAAAGGCGAGCGCCCCCATGCCGCCATGGGTGCAGGTGTGGCTGTCGCCGCAGATCAGCGTCGTGCCAGGCAGGGTGAGGGCCAGCTCCGGCCCGATGATGTGCACGATGCCATTGCCGTCCTGGCCGAGGTCGAATAGGCGGATGCCGTACTTGGCCGTCGCGGCGCGCATGTTGCGGATCAGCGGCTCGCCGGGCGGAAAGGTCTTCTCGGTGCGGCCCGGCGCCGTCGAGATGGCGTGGTCGGGCGTGCCGTAGACCAGCCGGGGCTGGGCCGGCGCATAGCCTTTCTCGACGGCTTCCTGCAGGGCGCGCGCACCGGAGAGGTCGTGCAGCAGCAGGCGGTCGATATGCAGCAGCACGAAGCCGTTGCCGAGATCGCTGATAACGTGGCTGTCCCAGATCTTGTCGAACAGGGTCTTGGCCATTGAGGTTCCTCCGCGTGCGGCGGATATCAGCACCTCCCAAGCCGCGCCGCCAGCTTTTCGCTCTCGTCCTCGCGCAGCACTTCCAGCATCGGATACCACGGCGATGTTCCGATCCGTGGACCCCACAGCCAGTCGGCGGAAGGACCCGACAGCAGGATCGTCGGGATACCGAGAAGGGCGGCGAGATGCGTCGGCACGCCATCGTTGCCGACGACAAGGCCGTAACTCGCAATGAGGTCCTGATCGCGCTCGACCGTCACGCCGGCCGGCGGCTCGCTGCGGGCGAACCAGCCGATGCGCACCGAGGGCTCGGCCTTCCGTCGCAAAGAGCTGGGTGGCGGCAACGAGTCAAGCGTCCAACCGAGGAGATGCGGCAGGCTGCGCAACGGTGCGGCCGCGGCAAAGCCTTGGAGCGGCTCGCCGCGGCGGATCGTCGACATTTCCAGCCATTCGGCAAGCTGGGGCGCGGCCTGCACGACGGCATCGACGCCGCGCGCCAGCATCAGCGTGTCGCGCATCGCCGCGTCGCTCTCGATGTCGGTCTGCTCGGGATAGATCAGCAGCCGTCCGGCCAGCGGCTCGCCCTGCCAGCGCGGCAGGTCGGGCGCATAGCGCTCGCCCGCGATCTCCAGGCGTGCCTCATGGTCGGCAAGGCCGCGCAGCCAGTCGCCCTGGCACAACAGCAGCTCGCCGCGGCGCAGACGCAAATGCGGGTCGTCGGGGCGGCCGGTCAGCGCCATGTCGAGATCGCCGAGCGCCCCCATCCAGTCGCCGCGCGCTGCCAGCAGGCCGGCGCGCGCCGAGAGCGACGGCATCAGGCGATGGTCGATCGACAGCGCCTCGTCGTAGGCGCGCTCGGCCTCGTCGGCGCGGCCCAGCGCTTCCAGCGCGCGGCCTCTGTTATGGGTGATGGCGGCGTCGCCGGGCTTCAGCCGCGCGGCGCGCTCGAGCGCGGCCAGCGCCTTCGCGTGGTCGCCCAGCACCGCGAGGCAGCCCGCGAGATTGACCTGGGCGGCCGCATCCTTCGGCAGGAACTTGGCTGCGCGCTCCAGGGGTTCGAGCGCCTCGGTGAAACGTCCGAGCTTCAGCCGCGCCTGGCCCAGGAGATTGAGCACCTGGCCGGAATTGGGCCGCGCTTCGGCCATCTGCGCCAGCAACGGCTCGGCGCCGGCAAAGTCGCCGGCGGTCGCGCGCTGCACCGCGTCGCGGGCCAGCGTTTGGATCTGGAGGTCTGACAGAGGCACGCGCGGCCTCTAGCAAGGGACCATCGGATGGGCAAAGAAAAAGCCAACGCTCAGGCGCGCCAGAACGGCTTGCCGGCCTCGAATCATATTTGGCTGGGACAAATACCGAGGTCGCTGACGGTGCGAAGGTCGAGCCTGGCGATGTCGCGGGCAAGAAAAAGCCGGCGGTCGACAGGGAGGCTGAGGATCGACCGCCGGCCAGGATCCGGAGGGGTATTAGAGCTCGCGCAGGGTAGGAACGGGCTCGCTCCGGAGTGGGGTAGAGAACTAGCTGCGCCAGAAGGGCTTGTTGACCTCGAACTGGACATCGCTCCGGCTGAGTCCCAGATCGCGGATCGTGCGGCTGTCGAGGGTGGCAAGCTCGCGGCGCTCGCGCGCGCGGCGGCGCCAGCTCGCCAGGATCTGGCTGAAGGCGGTGTAGGTGCCGGCCAGCGGCGCCTTGGAGCTGTAATGAAGCGAGATGTCGGCCATAGGACTGCTCCCCGATGGAATGACGCTTTGTCTGACGCGGACTTGGGACCCTGGCGGGTGCTTTACAAATGACCCTTTGTCCTGTTTTGATAAGATTAACTCATGTGATGGGAGCGTCATGAAGCGAAGCCTGCCGCCACTCAACGGATTGCGTGCCTTCGAGGCTGCTGCCCGCCATATGAGCTTTACCGATGCCGCCGACGAATTGAGCGTCACCCAGGCCGCGATCAGCCATCAGGTGCGTGGGCTGGAGCAGCGCCTCGGATTAAAATTGTTCGTGCGGCGCAATCGCTCACTCCTGCTGTCGGAAGCGGGCCAGGCCTATCTGCCCGCGGTGCGCGGCGCCTTCGACCAGCTGAACGAGGCGACCGAAAAGCTGCTGCAAAAGGACAGGGGCGGCCACCTCACCGTCACGACCACGGCGTCGTTCGCCATGAAATGGGTGGTGCCGCGGCTCGGCGGCTTCCAGCGCGCCAATCCCGAGATCGACGTCCGCATCAGCACCAATACCGGGCTGGTCGATTTCTCGCGCGAAGACGTCGATATCGGCATCCGCTACGGTCGCGGCCATTGGCCGGGACTGACCGCCGAACGGCTGGTGACCGAGGACGTCATGCCGGTCTGCGCGCCGTCGCTGCTCAAGGGACCGAATGCGCTCAAGAAGCCGGCCGACCTCAAGCGCTTCACCTTGCTGCATATCGGCACTTTTCCCGACGACTGGCAGGTCTGGCTGACCGCCGCCGGGGTGAAGGGCATCGACTCCTCGCGCGGCGTGTCGTTCGACTTCCCGCTGGCCGCCTACCAGGCGGCGATGGACGGGCTGGGCGTGGCGCTCGGCCGCCAGGCGCTGGTGGCGCCCGACCTCAAGGCCGGCCGCCTGGCCGTGCCGTTCGAGTTCAAGATGGCGACCGGCGACTTCGCCTATTACCTCGTCTATCCGCCGGAGGCGATCCGGCGGCGCAAGATCAAGGCGTTCCGCGACTGGGTGGTCTCGCTGGCCGAAGTCGAGCCGCGCGTCGGCTAAGGCACGTACCGATCAGGTGTCTTGCCGGACCGCGGGCCTCCAGGCCCGCGCATAGCAGGGCGGGCTAATGGAGTGGCCCGCCCAGCAGAGAAGAGGCGGGCCTGGAGGCCCGCGGTCCGGCAAGAATTCTATCCGAACGAGATTCGTCCCAGGCCTCAGAGCGCGCGCAGAAAGGCGACGAGATCGCGCTTGTCGGCGTCGCTCAGCGTGTCCTTGCTGTCGGTCTTCTTCTTGTAGAAGTCCCACATGAAGGTGACGGCTTCGTCGAGCGTCTTGAAGCGGCCGTCATGGAAATACGGGCCGGTCTTCGACACGTTGCGCAGCGACGGCACCTTGAACGGCCCGCCGCTGCCCACGTCCTCCGGACCCTTCTTGTCGTAGGAAGCCGGCACGTGGCAGGTCATGCAGCCGGCCTTGCCCGAGAACAGGGCGTAGCCGCGCTTGACGTCGGCCGGCGCCGTGTCGCGCGGTACGCCGTCGGCAGTGAGGAACGGCGCCGGCCCGTTGGGCAGCGACTTCACGTAGGCCGCCAGCGCCCCCAGCGTCTCCTTGCTGGGTTCGGCGCCCTTCATGCGGTTGACGATGATGCCGCGGATGTTGGTCTCGAGCGACGGGATGTTGCCGGCCCACGACCATTCGGCCTGGCGGATGCCGGCGCCCCACAAGGTGGGCGTGCTGCGGCCCTTGGGATCGCCGTCGGCCACCACTTCGGCCACGACATAGGTCTTGTTGTCGGTGTGGCCGTTCATGGGATGACAGGTGGCGCAGGAAAGCTGGCCGTTTCCGGACAGCTTGGGGTCGTTGAACAGGGCGCGGCCCTGGTCGACCGACTGGACATTGGCCTGGCCGAACGCCGGTATCGGCAACGCAAGTAAAGCGAGAACCAGCAAGCGCTTCATGTCGATCTCCCACCCGGTTTCTCGTCGTCGTTGAGGCGTACGTACCCCTGCCGATGCCGGATCACAAACCACACCCTCGTTATTTGCATTTACAAATAAATCGGACAGGCGCACTGTTGCGGCAAGACGGGAGGAAACGCCATGGAGTTCGGTTACTTCACGCTGAGCGACAACCGCTATCCCGACAATCCGCGCGCGCCCGAGGACTTCATCAAGGACATCTACGCCGAGGCGCTGTGGGCCGAGAGAGTCGGCCTCCACTCGGCCTGGATCGGCGAGCATCATTTCAATCTGCTGGGCGTCAACGCCTCGCCGCTCGCCATCCTGGCGCAACTGGCCGGCGCCACGACCAGGTTGCGCCTGGCGCCCGCCGTCAGCTTGCTGCCGGTGCATCATCCGCTGCATGTCGCCGAGGAATGGGCGACGCTCGATCTGCTGTCCGGCGGCCGGGTCGATTTCGCCGCCGGCCGCGGCTATGACCGCAAGGAATACGAACCGTTCGGCGCGCCGTTCGACGACTCCGCCGAGCTCTTCGCCGAGGGCTTGGAGATCGTGTGGCGCGCCTGGACCGAGACCGGCAAGTGGTCGCACAAGGGCAGGTTCTACGACTTCAAGGATATCGAGGTGAGGCCGCGTCCGGCGCAGCAGCCGCTCCGGCCCTATGTCGCCTGTTTCTCGCGGCCCTCGATGGAGCTCGCCGCCAAACACGACTGGAATGTGATCTACGCGCCGTTCGCCGCCGCCATGGTCTATGGCTCGCTGGCCGACGCCGTGCGCGTCTATCGCGATACCTGCGAAGCCCAATTCAAACGGCCGATGCGCCGCGCCATGTGCTCCTACTTCGTGCACATCGCCTCGACGCCCGAGGAGGAGCAGTACGGCAAGCAAGCGCTGGTGCGCTATTTCCAGGACGCTCTGATCGCGGCGTTTCCGTCGGCCGCGGGCGAGAAGGTGCCGCCGACCTACAAGTACTTCGTCGACATCGTGAACATCCTGCGCGACATGCGGCCCGAGAAGCTCACCGACAAGTCGATCCTGTGCGGCAGCCCGCAGCACATCGTCGATACCCTGAAGCAGGTCGAGCAGGCCGGCATCGCCGAGGTCATCCTCTATTTCAACTACGGCCAGAAGCCGCATGCCCTGGTGAAGGAACAGATGGAGCGCTTCATGCGCGAGGTGGCGCCGCATTTTGCGTCGGCCGCGCCGCTGCGCGCGACGGGCTGATGGGACCACTCGACTCCTTCCTGCCCTATTTGCTGAATCGCGCCGGTGCGCGCATCGCTGCTTCGTTCAGCGAGGAGGTACGGTCGCTCGGCGCCACCCTGCAGATGTGGCGCGTGCTCGCCGCTTTGCGCGATCGGGACGGAAGACGCATGGGCGATCTTTCCGAAACGACGTCGATCGAGGTCTCGACGCTGACGCGCCTGGTCGACGCCATGGAGCAGAAAGGCCTGGTCACCCGTCATCGCGACGCCGGCGATGCGCGGGCGGTGATGCTCCATGTCACGGCCGCCGGCCGGCGCCTGACCGAGCGCCTTCTGCCGATCGCCGAACGCTACGAAGCCGTGGCTTTGGCCGGCTTCAGCGCCGCCGAGACGAAGACACTGAAGGCAGCCCTTCGCCGTCTCTACGGCAACATGGAAGGCCTTGAGCGATGATCGCCTCAGGGCGCAGTTGAATCGCCCCACCGGATCGTCGATGGTGGCTGCGAACGATTCGCAAGGAACCCGCAAGGAACCCCGAAGGAGCGCCATGGCCCGCCTGACCTCGACCGCCGACCTCCGTCGCGTCATCTCCGAGCCGCGTGCCTCGACACGCGCCAAGATCCTGGATGCGCTCGACGAGCAGTCGATCGACTTCCTGAAGCGCTGCCCCTTCGCCCTGGTCGGCACCACGGCGGCCGACGGCACCATCGAGGTCTCGCCCAAGGGCGACGAGCCGGGCTTCATCAGGGTCGAGGATGCAAAGACGCTGCTGATCCCCGAGAGGGTCGGCAACAACCTCGCCTTTGGGCTCAGCAACATCCTGGCGACCGGCAAGATCGGCCTGATCGGCCTGGTGCCGGCGACCGGCGAGACGCTGCGCGTGTCGGGGACGGCCGAGATCTTCGACGATGCCGATCTGGTGGCCTCGCTCGGTTCGCTTGGCAAGCCTGCGCTGCTGGCGACGCGCGTGCACATCCAGCATTGCTACTTCCACTGCGCCCGCTCGGTCATGCGGGCCAGGCTGTGGGACCCTAAGGCCTGGCCGGCGCCCTCTCGCGTGTCGTTCGGCAAGATCATCGCGCCCCGGGTGGGAGCGGGCGCCGAGTTGGCCGCCCGGATCGACGCCAGCGTCGAAGGCTCCTACACGACGCGGCTGTGGACCAACAGTTAGACGCAGGCCCGTGCCGTGACCTTTGGCTTGACAAGGCGCGCCTTCGCAAGCGCCGTGCTAGCGCTCGCCGGCTGTTCGACGCAGCAGCCGGAGCCCGTGCGTACCTTGGCGCCGGGGACGCTCCGCATCGGCACCTATTTCGTGAACCCGCCGTTCGAATATGTCTCGAACGGCCAGAGGATCGGCTTCGAGGTCGATCTCATGAACGAGATCGCCCGTCGCCTCTCGCTCACGGCGGTGTTCGTCGACACCCAATGGGAGACGATCCTGCAGCAGATGCAGGCCGGCCAGTACGACGTCATCGTGGGCGGCATCACCATCACGCCCGAGCGCGAGCGGAGCTTGGCCTGGTCGACGCCCTACATGACCACGACGCTCAGCCTGGTGGTCGACCGCCGTCGCTCGCCGCAGATCCGCGGCATCGCCGACCTCAGGAATGCCTCGGTGGGAGTGCAGGCGGCGACGACCGACTACGACGTCGCCGCCAAGATGCAGCAGAGAGGCCAGATCGGCAGCGTCAAGGTCTACGCGTTCGACCGCATCCAGGATGCCATGGTCGACCTCGCCGCGGGCCGTATCACGGCGGTGATGAAGGTCTATCCGGTGGCCGCCTGGCTCGCCCGGCAGACGCCCGATCTCAGCATCGTGGCGCAGGTGCCCGACGACCCCCAGCCACTCGGCATCGGCGTCGCCCGGGACAATCCCGGCCTGCTCGCCGCGGTCAATCGCGCACTGGCCGACATCAAGCGCGACGGCAGCTACGCCCGCCTGGCGCAAAAGTGGGGTGTGCCGTGAGGGATGCCCGGCTAGACTCGTCTCACCCTGAGGAGCGGGCCGCAGGGCCGCGTCTCGAAGGGTGGAATCGGTTTTGTCGTAGCCATGCTTCGAGACGCCGTGCTCTGTGCGGCTCCTCAGCATGAGGACGGGGGGATGAAGCGCAAGCTTGGTCTGTTCCTTCTGGCGGTGATGGTGGCGGTCAGCCTGGGCGCCACGATCGTCGCCTCGCTGGCGATGTACCGGCTGGTTTCCGACCAGCAGGCCGTCGAGATCAGCAAGATCGAAGCGAGCCTCTCGCACCGCTTCGCCGTCTTCGAGACCATGCTGCGCGACCAGCACGTGCGGATCACCGCCCAGATGGGCAAGGTGCTGCCGCAGATCGCGGCCGAGTTCGAAGGCCTTGGCCGCAAGCCGCAGGACCTTTCCGTCGCCGAGCTCGACGCCCTGGTCAAGAAGTACGGCATCCAGCACATCTACTTCATCGGCCGCACGCACAGGGTGTTCCAGACCAACCTCGCCTACGACATGAATCTCGCCTTCCCCGAGGGCAAGTTCACCGAGTTCCTCGATACGGTGTTCGGCGCCGGCAAGGTCATGAACGACGGCATCGATCTGTCCCAGGTCACCGGCACGCTCAGGACCTACAGCTACTTCGGTCCCGTCGGAAAGGATTACATCATCGAGATCTCGACCGACGTGCGCACCAGCCTGGCCGACAGCGACTTCGGTTGGATGAGCGATTTCTTCTTCGAGGAGTTCTTCACCGATCCGATCCGCTCGCATCCCTATCTCAAGGATGTCGACATCTACCTGATCAACGCCGCCGGCACCTGGTCGCTGCTTCACCCCGGCAAGAGGCTCGATCCGGCGCTCGCCGAGCGTGTGGAACGCAGCCGTCGCGAGCAGGTGTCCACGGACAACGGGCGCTACCTCACCATCTACAGCGGCGAGGCGACGGCCGCCGCGACCGACGCCACCCACCCGGTCAGTCCCAAGCTGGTCATCCGCGAGATCACCTACGACACCGGCCTGGCGCGGGAGGCCGTCCTTCAGGTCTTCGTGAGCTCGATGGTCGTGCTGGCGCTGCTGCTGCCGGTGGTGTTCTGGATCGCCTCGCGGCTGCTGCAAAAGCAGATCCTCGATCCGCTGTTCAACCTGCGCGGCGAGGCCGGCGCGATCGCCGAGGGCGACCTCAACCAGGCCATCGCCAACACCGAGCGCAGCGACGAGATCGGCCAGCTGGCCAAGAGCTTTGCCTCGATGCGCGACGCGGTGCGCAAGACCATTCTCGATCTCAAGCAGACCAACATCTCGATCGAGCGCTTCGTGCCGCACGCTTTCCTGGCGATCGTCGGCAAGCCGTCGATCGTCGATGTCGAGCTGGGCGACAACAAGCGGAAGAACATGAGCGTGCTGTTCTCCGACATCAGGAACTTCACGACGCTCTCGGAGAAGATGACGCCGGACGAGAATTTCGCCTTCATCAACGCCTATCTGGCGCACATGGGGCCGGTCATCCGCACCCACAACGGCTTCATCGACAAGTATATCGGTGACGCCATCATGGCGCTGTTCGACGATGCCGACGATGCGTTGCGCGCCGGCCTCGCCATGCACGATGCGCTCGAAGGCTTCAACGAGGAACGCCGCGCGTCGGGTGTCGAGCCGATCGCCATCGGCATCGGTCTCAACAGCGGCTCGCTGATGCTGGGCACGATCGGCGAGAAGCATCGCATGGACGGCACGGTCATCTCCGACGCCGTCAACCTCGCCTCGCGCATCGAGAGCCTGACCAAGGAATATCACATCGGCCTCCTGATCTCGCAGTACACCTACGAGCAGCTCGCCGACCCCAAGGCCTACGATATCCGGCCGATCGACGTCGTGGTGGTCAAGGGCAAGACCCGGCCGGTCACGATCTTCGAGGTGTTCCAGACCAATCCGCCCGCGCTGCGCGCCGCCAAATGCCTGACGCGGGACCTGCTGCAGTCCGGCGTCGACGCGCTCGCCCAGCACGATGCGATCGCCGCCCGCCGCTTTTTCCAGCAATGCCTGGCGCTGGCGCCGGGCGACGCGGCGGCCGTCAACCTGCTGAAGAGCTGCGCGTAGGTGTCTTGCCGGGCCGCGTTCAGCCGGCCGACGTCCGATAGATCGCGTCGACATGGATGTCGGCGCAGTCGATGAGCGGGAAGGGGCTTTGCTGTCCGACGAACGCCAGGAACATGTCGGTCCCGCCCAGCATGATCGCCTCGGCGCCGCGCTCCTGGCAGAGGCGGCAACCGACCCTGAAGAACGTCTGGCGCTGCTGGTCGGTGACGCGGCCGACCTCCGCCATCGAGACATAGGCGGTGTGGACCTCGTCGCGCTCGGCGCCTTCGGGTGCCACGACCTCGGCCGAGGAGATGCCGCGGTAGAGCCCGCTCTCCATCACCGTGCGGGTGCCGATGATGCCGACTTTCTTCAGCTTGCTGCGCGTGATGGCGGCATCGACCTCGGGAATGGCGTTGAGGATCGGCAGGGGCGAGATGGATATGAGCTCATTGACGCAGAAATGGCCGCCCATGGACGTGACGGCGGCCGCTTGGGCGCCGGCCGCCTTCATCCGCTGCACCAGCCGCGCGAAGATCTCGGCCTGCCGGCCGGGGTCCCGGTTGGTGAGATTACGGCTCATCTCCCGCACGTCGGCATGGGCGATCGTGAGCTCCAGCGGTATGCCGGAGGCCGCGTGCCGCTCGATCAGGCCGCGATAGTAGAAGTCGGTCGCGGCCGGGCCGATGCCGCCGATCAGTCCAATATGCATGGCAAAGACTGTCACCGATCGCCGCCCCGACGGCAACGGAGGCGAGCCTGGCGCCTCAGCCTCGCGCCCGGACCTCGCGGAACGAGACCAGGCGGCGCTGCGTCTCGTCCCACAGCACCAGGCGCACGCAGCGAAAGCTTTGCAGCAAGGTCAGTCGGCCGACGCTGCGCAGCTCCGGATGATCGCGCAGCACGCGCGGCAGCCGGTAATAGGGAATGCGGCTATTGAGGTGATGCACGTGATGCACGCCGATATTGGCGGTGAACCAGCGCAGGAACGCCGGCAGGTCGTAGTGCGAACTGCCGTGCAGGGCTGCGTCGTGCAGGTTCCACTCCCGGTCGTTCTCCCAGGTCGTGTGCTCGAACTGATGCTGCACGAAGAACATCCAGACGCCGACCGACGCGGCGAACACCAGGATCGGCAGGTGCACGAGCAGGAAGGCCTTGATGCCGATGACCCACATCAGCAGGGCGACGATCGATCCGATCGCCAGATTGGTCGTCATGGTGCTGGCCCACGGCCGCCAGCCGGCGCGCATCGATCCGACCGGCAGGCGATACTGCAGGAGGAAGACATAGGCCGGACCGAGACCGAACATCACCAGCGGATGGCGGTACAGGCGATAGCGCAGCCGTCCCCAGAAGGAGCGCGCGCGGTATTCCTGCACGGTGAGCGTCTCGACATCGCCCAGGCCGCGGCGGTCGAGATTGCCGGTGCTGGCGTGATGGGTGGCGTGCGCATGGCGCCAGACGGCGTAGGGCGTGAAGGTCAGTACGCCGGCGATCCGGCCGAACCAGTCGTTGGCGAGCCGATGGCGGAAGAACGAGCCATGGCCGCAATCGTGCTGGATGGCGAAGAGGCGCACGAGGAAACAGGCGGCGGCGATGGCCAGCGGCAAGGCGAGCCAATAGCCGATGTCGAGCGTCGCCCAGGCCAGCACCCAAAGGGCAGCCAGCGGCACGACGGTGATGGCGATCTCGACAATACCGCGGCCGGTGCTGGGCTGCCGGTAGCGCGCAAGAACCTGCGTCCAGGCACGAGCGTTCGTCACGGCCGCGGCGGGAGCCGCGGGGTCTCGACCGTTTTCCAAGCGAGGGGGCTTTCCTGTCCAAAGGCAGCGGTTGGGCCGTGCCGGGCCCTCGCCTTTAGAGGCGGGCAGCGACAAAAGCAACGACGCTAAGCGCCTCAGCTGACGAATGCAGTGCAACAGCAATCGCGGCTATTTCGAGGTACGCCTCGGTGCCGCAGGCTGAACAGGACGGGAGCGGGATGGATGTGCAGGCTTTGCCCGGATGCGCACCGCGCGGCCTTCCGGCTGATCCATCTCGAACGCGCCGGTCTGGCGGACCAGGTCGCTCAGCTTGCGAAAGCCATAGGTGCGCGGGTCGAAGTCGGAGGCGATGTTGGCCAGGCGTTGTCCCACCACGCCCAAGCCTACCCAGCCATCCTCCGTCTCCATCTGCGCGATTGCCTTGGTCAGGATGGGGATGGCCGCGCTGGCCGGCTGGCGAGCCCTGGAAGAACCTTCTTCGGGCGTCGACACCTCGGCCTCCGGCAGCAGGTTCTCGATGTAGACAAAGCGCCGGCAGGCCTGGCGGAAGCTCTCCGGGGTCTTCTGCGCGCCGAAGCCGTAGACATCGGCGCCTTCTTCGCGAAGACGCGACGCCAGGCGGGTGAAGTCGCTGTCGGAAGAGACCAGGCAGAAGCCGTCGAACCGCCGGCTGTGCAGCAGATCCATGGCGTCGATCACGAGGGCGATGTCGGAGGCGTTCTTGCCGGTCGTGTAGGCGAATTGCTGATAGGGATCGATCGCGTACTTTTGCAGGATGTCCGCCCACGACTTCATGCGCGGGCTCGAGAAGTCGCCATAGATGCGCCGGACGCTGGCCTCGCCGAACTTGGCGATCTCCTCGAAAAGCCCGGCGGCGATGCGCGGCGAGGTGTTGTCGGCGTCGATCAGGACGGCGAAGCGGCGCAATCGGGTTTCTTCGGCCATGTCCGCCAGCCTATGCCGCGGCAGGCCGGCGCGAAACCCCTCGCCTCACCGTTGGCTGCGATGCTGGATGATGAGGTTGGCGGCGACCGTGAGGGCAAGCGTCACCGTCATCAGGATGAAGGCGATGGCCCCGCCGAACGGCCAGTTGGTCTGCTGGGTGAACTGGTTGTAGACCAGCGGCGCCATCATCTTGAACAGCGGCCCGCCCAGCAGGAAGGGCGTGGCGTAGGCGTTCATCGCCAGGATGAAGGTCAGGATCGTGCCGGCCAGGATGCCGGGCAGCGCCAATGGCCACAGCACGCGGCGGAACATGGTGGCGGGCGGGGCGCCCAGGCTGAAGGCCGCTTCCTCGACGGCACGGTCGATGCCCTCGATCACACTCTGCAGGGAGAGCACCATGAAGGGCAGGTTGACGGCGATGATGCCGATGATCACCGCGTTCTCGGTGAACATGATCTCGATCGGCCTGTCGATCAGGCCCAGCCCCATCAGGCTGGCATTGAGGAAACCCTTGTTGCCGAACACCACCATCCAGCCGGCCGCGCGCACCGAGTTGCCGACGAACAGCGGCAGCACGATCGAAATGATCAGCAGGTGCTTCCAGCGGCTCTGGGTGCGGGCGACGACATAGGCCAGGGGGAAGCCCACGATCAGGCAGACGAGAGTCACCAGCACGGCGATGCGCACCGTCGTGAACAGGATCGAGGTGTAGTAGGGGTCGGTGAAGAACTTCACGTAGTTCGCCGCCGTCACCGCCTCGACCATCATCTTCTTGGTCGGGATGAACTCATTCAGGCTGTAGCGGAACAGGATGGCCAGCGGCGCCAGCAGGCAGAGGGCGACGAAAATCGTCGCCGGCGTGATCAGCGCCGCCGCCGTGAGGCCGTCGCCCCGCCGCTTCTCCGCGACGGGGCCATGGACGAGGGCGGTGTCGGTCATCCGCCGGAGGTCAGCCCTTGAACGACTTGTTCCACCAGTCCTGGAACGCGGCGTCGTTCTTGGCCATGTAGGCATAGTCGAGATCGACCAGGCGCTTCTTTTCCTCGTCGGTGAAGCCGATGCGCTTCTGCACATCGGGCGGCACCTGGGCGGTTGTAACGGTGGGGTTATAGCCCATGTCGACGGCGAAGCCTTCCTGTGCCGAGGCCTCCATCATGGCGTCGAGATAGGCATAGGCGCCGGCCTTGTTGGGCGCGTTCTTCGGCATGCCGAAGCCCGAGACGTACATCGGCACGCCTTCCTTGGGCGCCACCGTCTCGATGTTGATGCCGGCGTTCTGCCATTGCACGGCGCGCGCCTTCCACATGATGCAGAGCGCGATTTCCTCGGTCTTGAGCGCCTGGGCGAGCGCCTCGTTGCTGGGATAGATGCGCGCTCCCGCCTTCTTGCAGGCGACCAGCCGTTCCTTGCCCGGTTCGACGTTGCTCATCGAGCCGCCCGAGGCGAGGCCAGCCGCGAGCAGCGTGTACTGGTACTGGATGTCGATGATGCCGAGCTTGTCGCCGTTTTTGGGATCGAGCGTGTCGGCGAAGCCGGTGGGCGGCGTCGAGACCAGCTTGGGATTATACAGGACCACCTTGCCGGAATAGATGTGACCGACGCCGTAGGGATACTTCATCGCCGGGATCAGGTTCTTGGCGTTCGCCAACTTCGAGTAGTCGATCTGCTCGAGCACGCCCTGCTCGTTCATCTCGAACAGGTTGGCGGCCGACAGGCCCTGGATGTCCGAGGTGCCGCGGCGCAGCGATTTCTCCGCCAGCATCTTGGCGCGGCGCGGCGGATCGTTGGCCTCGTCCTTGACGACGTCCCAGCCCTTGGGGGCGAGCAGCGGCGTCTCGATGTTCTTGGCGAGCAGCCGCGAATAGTCGCCGCCCCAGGTGCCGACGACGATGCGCTTGTTGTCCTCGGCATAGGCCGGAAGAGCCGCGCCGGCGGCGAAGGCAGCCGCGCCGCCGAGCGCGGTGCGCCGATTGATCATGAAGCTTTTGGACATGAAACCCCTCCTGCGATTCTTGTGATTACTCGTTGAAGACCAGACCCGCCGATGCCGGCCAGCCGACATGGACGGGTTGGCCGACTTCCGGTGCGAAACCGCCGGCGCGATTGGCGATCTGCACCACCAGCCGGTCGTTGGGCGACAGGCGCACATGGATGTCGATCAGGGCGCCGAGATAGGACACGAATTCCACCGTACCCGGCAGGCTGTTGTCGAGTCCCGAGCATGGCGCCGGGCCAATCTCGACCCGTTCGGGCCTGAGCGCCAGGGCCGCCCGGCCGGTTCGGCCATCGCGGCAGGAAAGCGACAGCCCGCCGTCGGTGCGGAACCGCCCCGGCGCCTCGACCGTGCCGTCGAGGAAGGTGCTGCGGCCGACGAAGCCCGCCACGAAGCGGTCGGACGGCCTTTCGTAGAGGTCGCGCTGGCTGCCGACCTGGCGCACCAGGCCCTCGTTCATGACCACCAGCCGGTCGGCCATGGTGAGCGCCTCCTCCTGGTCGTGCGTCACCATGACCGTGGTGAGGCCCAGCTGGCGCTGCAGCTCGCGGATCTCGACCCGCACCTCCTGGCGCAGCTTGGCGTCGAGGTTGCTGAGCGGCTCGTCGAGCAGCAGCACGTCGGGCCGGATGGCGAGCGCGCGGGCCAGCGCCACCCGCTGCTGCTGACCGCCCGAGAGCTGGCGCGGCAGGCGGCCGCCATAGCCCGTGAGCCGGACCAGGGCCAGCACCTCCTCGACCCGCCGCTCGATGTCGGCGCGCGCCAGTTTGCGCATCTCCAGCCCAAAGGCCACGTTCTGCGTCACGCTGAGGTGCGGGAAGAGGGCGTAGCTCTGGAACACCATGCCGGCGTTGCGCTTCCACGGCGGCAGCAGGGTCACGTCGGCGCCGCCCAGCCGCACGGTGCCGCCGGTGGGCTCGATGAAGCCCGCGACCATGCGCAAGGTCGTGGTCTTGCCGCAGCCCGACGGACCCAGCAGCACCAGGAACTCGCCGTCGGCCACGGTCAGCGAGACGTCGCGCACGGCATAGAAGTCGCCGTAGCGTTTGGCCAGGCTTTCGATGTCGAGGCGCGCCATGTCAGACGACCCGCGCCAGCTTGACGTAGCGGTCGGTGATCAGCATTGCCCCCGCTATCAGCAAGATCTGCACCACCGAGACCGCCGCGATCGTGGGGTCGATCTTCCATTCGAGGTACTGCAGGATGACGATCGGCAGCGTGGTGCGGCCGGGG
>Ga0210387_10001170_pt1 | contig 19631 bp, 19 predicted proteins | sample IncBWC7OmetaG_FD_160108 | JGI IMG/M metagenome (GOLD analysis project Ga0210387, IMG submission 160108) | Forest soil microbial communities from Barre Woods Harvard Forest LTER site, Petersham, Massachusetts, United States - Inc-BW-C-7-O ...
AAGCCAGCACTCGGCAGCGGTGTCCGTTTTTGGAGACACCCCCTGTGGCAGGATTTTTACGGCGTGGCATTTCGTGAGGAAGGTCTCACTTCCGAACCGATTATGCCAGGTAGTCTTCCCCTGCCTGCACGAACTCACGCATATGGAGATACCGGAATGAGTAATCCTTACAACAGCGCAACAGATCGAGCCTCTATTCTTGGCCCGACGCTATTCTTCAAAGGCGATTTGACCGCCGAGGAAGATCTGTTGATCCAGGGGCGGGTCGAGGGATCGATCACCCACACTCAGCGCCTCACCGTGGGGCCGCAGGGCACCGTCAAGGCCAATATCAAAGCGCAGCTCATCATCGTCGAGGGCACGGTCGATGGCGATCTGCAGGCCGAAAAATCCGTCTTCGTGAAAGAAACCGCCAAGGTTTGCGGAAATATTTTTGCGCCCACGGTCAGCATCATCGAGGGCGCCAACTTCAGCGGCAGCATCGACATGGACGGAAAAAAAGCCGGCCAATTGTCGTCGGGCAAATTTGAACCGGTGCGTCCGCCTAAAGCTGCCGGTGGTGCCGCCTAACAATGTCGTGGTTTCTCAAAAAGCCTCTTGATGGAGATGATGTCATGATGAATTCCAATTCAAGCCGCCTCGGCGCCCCCGAACCTTCCGTTACGCGCCCGGAGCCGCGCGAGCCGCGCATGGAGCCGCGCACGCCTGCCGCGCGCGCCCCGGATCCGATCCGCTCACCCGAAAACAAGGCACCGGAAGCGGCGCCGCGCGCCTCCGTTCTGGGGCCCACGCTGCGTTTTCGCGGCGAATTGTCGGCTCAAGAGGACCTGATTGTTCAGGGCGGAGTCGAAGGGTCGATCACGCACACTCAGAGTCTGACGATCGGCACCGACGGCACCATGAAAGGCGACATTCGGGCCCGCGTCATTGTCATCGACGGCAAGGTGGAGGGCGATTTGTACGCCACCGAATCGGTCAATATTCGAGCCACTGCCAAAGTGAAAGGCAACGTGTTTGCGCCGCGCGTGGGCATCAGCGAAGGCGCATTCTTCCAAGGGCAGATTGAAATGCAGCCCTCGGGCGCTGCCGTACAGGAGCATAGTGCTCGCCTGCGTCAAGCGGCCATGTCGCCGGCGCTGGATGCAACCTCCGTTGATCAAATGCTGAGCGGAAACTAGGGATTCGGCGGCGACTGCGACACGAAAAGCTCGGGATCGACCCAGGCGCGATTGAGGCTCAGGCCCCAGTGCAAGTGGGGACCTGTGACTCGGCCGGTCATGCCGACCGCGCCGATGGTGGTTCCCGCGGACACGTGTTGACCGGGTGTTACATTGATGGCGCTCAGGTGGCAATACATGCTGATCAGGCCGCGGCCATGGTCAACGAAGACCGTATTGCCATTAAAGAAATAGTCGCCGACATCGATGATCGTGCCGGCGATCGGCACCCTTACCGGCGTGCCCGTCGGCGCCGCGATGTCCATGCCGCTATGGGGATTGCGCGACTCACCGTTGAATATGCGGCGCATGCCGAAAGAGCTGCTGCGTACGCCCGGGACGGGCTGGGTCATGAGCAATGTGGCGGGCTGCTCATCCGTCCAGCGGCTCAATGCGCGATCAATAACTAGCCGCTCGCGATTCGCACGGGCGAGATCAGCGGCCGACAAGTCGACCTTCCCCGGCGCGACCTTGAGAGATTGCGTGGCATAGCGCTTATCGCCGACAGTGAATTCGACTTCCTGGCGCCCCTCGTTGCTGCGCACGACCACCTGTCGCGATGCAAGCGGCGCCGACAGCGGGATGCCGATGACGGCAAGCCAGTCCGCACCGTCTTGGATGACCATGGCCCGGTGTCCGTCGGAGTCGACATAGGGCTCGGCGTCTCCATGCACGCCAAGCCGGATGATTTTCAGGCCTCCCGGCACTGCTTCCTCGCGCGGCAGCTGATAGGAATACGCGAGCAAGGGACATATAAGGCAGCAAAGCGCGGCATAACGAATCACGAGGGGTTCTCTACCTTCGCTCGAATGCTCCCCGCGGCCAGACGCGCCTCGATGATGCTGCCAGGCGGTGCATCGGCGGGGCTGCGCAGGATCGCGCCGCCGCGGCTGACGATGGCGTAACCCCGCTCCAAGGTGGCAAGAGGACTGACGGCGTTGAGCGTTCGCACCAACGGCGCAAGCCGCTCGCGCGCATTGCGCAGTTGCGCAAGCCCCGCCGCCCGCAGTCTTGCGGCCAAGGTCGCATGGCGGGCGGCTGTGGCCTGCAGACGCACGACGGGGCTTGCCTGCCAGAGCCGGCTGCGACGCTCGGCGAGCCCGGAGCGACGCTCCGACAGTACCTGGCGCAATGCCCGCGACAAGCGCTGTTCCAAATCATCCAGCAGCTGCGACTGTTGCGCGAGCCTTGCCGAGGGGCTGACCAGCGCGGCACGGCCGATCAGCCAACGGAGGCGCTCCGCGCGCGCCTCGACTCTGCGCAGGATGGCCCGCTGGAGTCGGTGGCCCAAGCGGCGCAAGGACGCCAACCACTCGTCGCCGTCCGGCACGGCGATTTCGGCTGCGGCGGACGGGGTGGGCGCTCGCACATCGGCCGCAAAATCCGCGATGGTGAAGTCGATCTCGTGGCCGATGCCGCTGATGATGGGGATGGGGGAGGCGGCGATCGCGCGCGCCAATGCCTCATCGTTGAAGGCCCACAAGTCCTCCAGTGAGCCGCCGCCGCGCGCCAATATGAGCACATCGCACTCGGCCCGTTTACCCGCCAGGCGCACCGCGGCGAGGATTTCGGCGGCGGCTGACGCGCCTTGCACGGCCACAGGATAGATCAGCACAGGCACCGCGGCGAAACGGCGCGCGAGCACGTGCAGGATGTCGCGAATGGCGGCCCCCGAGGGCGATGTGATTACACCTATCCTGGTCGGCAAGGTCGGCAGCGCGCGTTTGCGCGCCGGCGCGAACAGCCCTTCGGCGGTGAGTTTTGCCGCCAATTCCTCAAACTGCCGCTTCAATGCGCCGAGACCGGCATCCTCCATGTGCTCGATGACCAGCTGGTACTCGCCGCGCGGTTCGTAAAGACCAATGCGCGCGCGAACCAAGACTTTTTGTCCGTCTCGAGCGGCAAAGGCGCACAACATATTGCGTTGGCGGAACATGCAGCAGCGCACCTGCGCGGACGCATCTTTGAGCGAAAAATACCAGTGTCCCGAGCTGGGCCGCGCGAGATTGGAAATTTCCGCCTCGAGCCACAGGCTCCCGAAACCGCGTTCCAACAGCACTCTAACCTCGCGATTGAGGCGCGAAACGCTATAAACGTCGCGATCCGGACGCGCGCTGGGGGTGTTGCTGCCGACCGTTTCCATGATTTGCATGATACTGCGGTTTACCGCGCGGAATGCGCAAGGTACAATGCGCCGCCTCTTAGATGAACCTGGAACGCGAATCGTATGCGGATTCTTGAAGAGGCACTCACCTTCGATGACGTGTTGCTGGTGCCGGCATATTCGGAAGTCTTGCCTCGCGATGTATCGTTGTCGAGTCAACTAACCCGCGAAATCCGCGTCAATCTGCCCATCGTGTCCGCTGCCATGGACACCGTTACCGAGGCGCGCCTGGCGATCACCATCGCACAAGAGGGCGGTATCGGCATCATCCACAAGAACATGTCCATCGATCATCAGGCGCGCCAAGTCGACCGCGTCAAGAAGTTCGAAAGCGGCGTGATCAGCGACCCGATCACCGTCAATCCGGACATGACGATTCGCGAAGTGCTGGAGCTTACCCGCTCGAAGAACATCTCGGGCGTGCCGGTGGTACTCGGCACCAAGGTGGTCGGCATCGTCACGCACCGCGACCTTCGCTTTGAAACCAAGCTCGATGCGCCCGTCTCGTCGGTAATGACGCCGAAAGATCGCCTGATCACGGTGCGCGAGAACGCGCCGAAGGACGAGGTCTTGGCGTTGCTGCACAAACACCGCATTGAAAAGGTGTTGGTGGTGGCGGGGAATCACGAATTGAAGGGCATGATTACCGTCAAGGACTTCCAGAAAGCGACTGAATTTCCCAACGCATGCAAGGATAGCGTGGGGAGCCTGCGAGTCGGCGCGGCGGTGGGCACCTCGCCGGATACTTTGGATCGAGTCGGCGCGCTTCGCGAGGCAGGAGTCGACGTGGTGGTGGTCGATACTTCCCATGGGCATTCGCGCGGCGTGCTGCAGATGGTGTCGAAAATAAAGTCCAAGTATCCCGACATTCAGGTAATCGGCGGCAACATCGTCACGGCCGAGGCCGCACTTGATTTGGTCAAGCACGGCGCCGACGCGGTCAAGGTGGGTATTGGCCCCGGCTCCATCTGTACCACGCGGATCATCGCCGGCGTGGGCGTGCCGCAAATCAGCGCGATTTCGCGGGTTGCGAAGGCGCTCGAAGGCACGGGGGTACCCGTTATTGGCGACGGCGGCATCCGCTACTCCGGGGACATCGCCAAGGCGCTCGCCGCCGGCGCTCACTGCGTGATGATCGGCGGTATGTTTGCGGGAACGGAAGAATCGCCCGGCGATGTCGAGCTCTATCAAGGCGGCTCGTACAAGGCCTATCGGGGTATGGGATCGCTCGGCGCGATGGCGCAGACGCACGGTTCCAGCGACCGCTATTTTCAAGACACCACCTCGGAACTCGAGAAACTGGTGCCGGAAGGCATCGAAGGCCGTGTTCCCTACAAGGGCAGTTTGGTGGCGATTCTGCATCAACTTTCGGGCGGGTTGCGCGCCGCCATGGGGTACACGGGCAGCGGCAGCATCGAGGAGATGCGCACCCGGCCGCAATTCGTGCGCATCACCAGTGCGGGCGTTCGCGAGAGTCACGTGCACGATGTGACCATTACCAAAGAAGCGCCCAACTACCGGATCGGTTGATGGCGGACATTCATGCGGACCGGGTACTGATCCTGGATTTCGGCGCTCAATACACGCAGTTGATCGCACGACGGATTCGAGAACTCGGCGTGTATTCGGAAATCTACGCATGCGACGCCGCGCCTGCCGACATCGAACGATTTGCACCCAAGGCCATCATCCTGTCCGGCGGCCCTGAATCTGTTTACGACGCCAAGGGCCCGCAAGCTCCGCCCGAGGTATTTTCCTTGGGGGTTCCGGTGCTGGGAATTTGCTATGGCATGCAAGCCATGGCTGCGCAATTAGGGGGCGAAGTCGAGATGTCGACGCATCGCGAATTCGGCGCGGCGCAAATCAGGCCGTCGGGCGAGTCGCGACTCCTCGATGGGTTGGAAGATAACCGCGACGCTGAGGGCCGCCGCGTGCTCGACGTCTGGATGAGCCACGGCGATCGCGTCGTGGCGGTGCCTCCCGGCTTCAACGTGATTGCCTCGAGCGATAACGCGCCGCTCGCGGCCATGGCCGATGAAGCGCGCCGATTTTACGGCGTGCAGTTTCACCCCGAAGTCACGCATAGTCTGCAGGGCGGCGAGATTTTGCGGCGCTTCGTGCGGGAGATCGCCGGCTGCTCGGCCAGTTGGGCGACTCGCAATATCATCGACGACAGCGTGGCACGAATTCGCGCTCAGGTGGGAAGCGACCGCGTGCTGCTGGGTTTGTCGGGCGGCGTCGACTCCTCGGTACTCGCCGCGCTCTTACATAAAGCCATTGGCACTCAACTGACCTGTGTGTTCGTCGATCATGGTTTGCTGCGCTTGGGCGAAGGCGATCAGGTGATGGCGACGTTTGCCGAGCACATGGGTGTTCGCGTGATCCGTGTGGACGCGGAGCAGCGGTTCTTGGCCGCGTTGGCCGGCGAAAGCGATCCCGAGAAAAAACGCAAAATCATCGGTGCAATGTTCATCGAGGTGTTCGACGAACAAGCGACCAAGCTCGAAGATGTGAAGTGGCTGGCCCAGGGCACCATTTATCCAGACGTGATCGAGTCGGCGGGAGCCAAAACCGGCAAGGCGCATGTCATCAAATCGCATCACAATGTGGGCGGTCTGCCGCTGCATATGAAGCTCAAGTTATTGGAGCCGCTGCGCGAATTGTTCAAGGATGAGGTGCGCAAACTCGGCATCGAGCTGGGCTTACCGACGGAGATGGTGTATCGCCATCCGTTCCCGGGGCCCGGACTCGGCGTTCGCATTTTAGGCGAGGTCCGCAAGTCGCACGCCGACCTGTTGCGACGGGCCGACGCCATTTTCATCGAAGAGCTGCGCCGCCATGAGCTCTACGACAAAGTCAGTCAAGCGTTTGCAGTGTTCCTGCCGGTGCGCTCAGTGGGTGTCATGGGCGACGGCCGGCGCTACGACTATGTGATCGCCCTGCGTGCGGTGGAGACGGTTGATTTCATGACAGCGCGATGGGCGCGGTTGCCGTACGAGTTTCTCGATCGAGTTTCACTGCGGATCATCAATGAGGTGCCGGGCATATCGCGCGTTGTGTACGACATCTCCGGCAAGCCGCCGGCGACTATCGAGTGGGAGTGATGGGGCTTATCGGAGACTATCGCGCACTTTCGCTTGCAAAGACAGTGTTAGGCGACCGACGGTTTGATGAAATCGATGAAGGCACGCAGCGGCGAGGGTACCAGGCGGCGCCCGGGATAATAGAGAAACGGTCCCGAAAACCGCTGCCACCAGGTCTCAAGCACAGGCTTAAGAGCGCCGCTGTTTAAATGAGGCCGCAGCCAATCCTCGAACAGGTAGATGATGCCGCAACCTGCAAGCGCTGCATCGACGGCAAGATCCGTGGCCGCCCCGACCTGCACGATCAGCGGACCGGAGGGATCCACCTTCACCACCTCACCATCGCGTTCGAACTCCCACGGCAGCAGGGCGCCGCTCGAAAAACGGCCTCGCAGACAGGCATGCTTGAGCAGTTCACGCGGATGCCGCGGGCGGCCGCTCCGATCAATGTACTCGCGCGAGGCGGCTGTGGCGAAGCGCTGGACACGTGGGCCGATCGGTACCGCGATCATGTCCTTTTCCAGTCGTTCGTCATAGCGAATGCCGGCATCGCACCCCGATGCCAACATATCGACGAAGTTGTCGTCCGCGACTACCTCTAGTCGGATCTCGGGATACGCGGCGAGGAAGCGCGGAGCGATCGCAGGCAGCACCAAGCGTGCGGCGCTCACGGGGACATTCAGGCGCAGCGTGCCTGCCGGGCGGTTGCGAAAGCTGTTCACCACATCGAGGGCTGCCTGCACCTCGATCAACGCGGGGGCAAGCCGCTCCAGCAATCGCTGACCCGCCTCGGTGGGCACGACGCTGCGCGTGGTGCGATGTAGCAGTCGCACGCCGAGCTTCGTTTCTAGTCTACGAACGGCCTCGCTGAGCCCGGAGGCACTGCTGCCGCTCGCCCGCGCTCCATCCCGAAAGCCCCGTGCCCGCGCCACTGCGAGGAAGGCATTCAGATCGCCTAGGTCCATGTCCATTGTTCGTATTCCCGCACAGCCTGTGCGGATTATATCGGATTGTCGAACGAGAGGAGGGGCCGTAATGTAGCAACACAATCCCCCAAGGAGCTTCTATCATGACCAGCAACGATCAATTTGCCACCTTCCGACTCGGCAACCGCAGCGTGAGTCGCCTCGGTTACGGCGCGATGCAGCTCGCGGGCGTTGGCGTCTTCGGTCCTCCCAAAGATCATGCGGCGGCACTCGCGGTATTGCGCGAAGCGGTGGCCAGCGGTGTGAATCACATCGACACTTCCGACTACTATGGTCCCCACATCACCAACCACCTCATCCGTGAAGCCCTGCATCCGTACGGCAAGGACTTGGTCATTGTCACCAAGGTCGGCGCGCGTCGCGGCGCGGACGCCTCATGGATTCCCGCCTTCTCGCGTGAAGAGCTGACTCAGGCAGTCCACGATAATTTGCGCAATCTCGGCGTGGATGCGCTCGACGTCGTCAATCTGCGTTCCATGTTTGCGGTCGACAAGCCTGGCGAAGGGTCGCTCGAGGCGCCGCTCACCGTGCTCGCGGACCTGCAGCGCAAGGGATTGGTGCGTCACATCGGGTTGAGCAACGTTACACCGACGCAAATCGCGGACGGGCGGCGGATCTGCGAGATCGTCTGTGTGCAGAACTACTACAATCTAGCGCACCGCAGCGATGATGCCTTGATCGATGATCTGGCGGGGCAGGGCATCGCCTACGTTCCTTTCTTCCCGCTTGGGGGATTCACGCCGCTGCAGTCGTCCACGCTGTCGGATGTTGCGGGACGGCTCAATGCCGTACCGATGCAAGTGGCGCTCGCGTGGCTGCTGCACCGTTCGCGCAACATTCTGCTCATCCCCGGAACCTCGAGTGTTGCGCACCTGCGTGAGAATCTGGCAGCTCCGCAACTCGATCTCACAAGGCAAACCCTCGATCAGTTGAACGGGATTGCCGCAGCAATGCGATCAAATTGAAGATAGGAGACGAACAATGTCCATTTCCTCCAAGAGAATCGCGCTCATCACCGGCGGCAGCCGTGGTTTGGGCCGCAATACCGTGCTGAGCCTTGCCAAACGTGGCATCGACTCGATCTTTACCTACTACGCGAATCAGACAGAAGCGCAGAAGGTCGTCAGTCTGGTGGCAGAGGCGGGGCGACAGGCCATCGCCCTGCAGCTCGACAGCGGCAACGTCAGCGCCTTCGATCCGTTCATCAAGGATGTGCGCCAAGCGCTGAAAACCCTGGGAGCGGAGCGCTTCGATTATTTGATCAACAATGCCGGGACTTCGCATCACAACGCGTTCGATAAAACTACTGAGCAGGAACTGGACAGCCTCTATAACGTTCACTTCAAAGGCGTGTTCTTCCTGACGCAGGCGCTGCTGCCGCTGATCAACGATGGCGGCCGGATTGTCACGATCTCCTCGGGGCTCACGCGCATCATTATTCCGGGGAGCGCATCGTACGCGTCCATGAAGGGCGCCATCGAGGTTCTGACGCGCTATCTCGCGAAAGAGTTGGGGCCGCGCCGTATCGCCGTCAACACCGTGGCACCGGGTCCCATCGCCACGGACTTCAGTGGCGGCATGGTTCGCGATAATCCCGAGCTAAATAGGCGGGTGGCGGAAATGACGGCACTGGGTCGAGCCGGTGTGCCCGACGATATCGGTCCCATGATTGCCTCGCTGCTTGCCGAGGACAACCGCTGGATCAATGCCCAACGAATCGAGGTCTCTGGCGGCACGTCCATCTAATTGCCCGCCGCGAGACAGTGCTACTTGAACATCGCCGTATAGCGGCGCTGCATTTCCTCAGGTGTCACGCTTTCAATATGCCCGCCGAGCAGCCATTCGTGGCCGAACGGATCGCGGACCGTGCCCGAGCGTTCGCCATAGAATTGATTCTGCAGCGGGCGAATGACCGTGGCGCCGGCTTTAATCGCTTGCTCGAAAGCGGCGTCGACATCGTCAACGTGCAGATGCATCGAGAATGTCGTGCCCCCTAGAGATTCGGGGCCGCGAATACCGCGCTCAGGGTATTCGTCCGAAAGCATGAGTGTTGCGGTGCCGACTTTGATCTCTGCATGGCCGACCCGGCCGCTCGGTTCAGTTAAGCGAAATATCTCGGTCGCGCCAAAAGCACGCCCATAGAAATCGATTGCCTCAGCGGCGCTGCGGACACGCAGATACGCATAGACCTCATGAATTGTCGCCACGGTAGCCTCCATTAAGTTAAATCCGCCGCAAGGCGCCACGGACCATTCATTGGCGGGGCCTATGATCTGCGCAATATTCAGGAAGGTCTTGAAGAATTTTTACCTGGCGTCGCGAGATCGGAAAGAAACTCGTTGGAACGGTGATGCAGGATGCTGCGGGGGTCTCGTGGCCGGTATTGGGTGGGGGTGACACCCGCGAACTCACGGAATTCCCGCGTCAGATGCGACTGATCCGAATATCCGGCGGACGCAGCGAGATCGGCCAGACTCTCGTTGGCATTCGCGGCGATACGCCGCAGCGCGGCGTTGAAGCGCTTCACTCGATAGTAATGCTTGGGCGTCAGGCCAACCGCCGCCCGGAACAGGGCAATAAAATGCCTGGGACTGTAGCCAACCTCGCGTTGAATGTCCGCAATGCGCGAATGTGGCCAGCCGCTCGAGTGCACGGCGAGCGCTTGCGCTATGGCGGGATGAAGCAGCAGTGGGCGGCGCAGGCGCGCAATCAACTCTCGCTCGAGCACGCGAAACGCATTCGCCGGGCTTGCGGCTTCCAACAATTGCTCACGCAAACCGCCGCCGCGGGCACCCCACAGTGCGTCGATCGATACGTGGCGATCAGTCAACTCGGCGATGGGAACCTGCAGAATTGCGCCGGCGGCGCCCGGATGGAATGCAGCCCCCACGACAACGCCCGCTGATTTTGCGCCGCTTTGGTAGTAACTCCATTGCGGTCCATGCACGATGCTGCGCGACCATACGGTTGAGACCGGGGATGTCGCACTGGGCCGGCAAATCATCGGCGCGTCGTGCAAAGCAAGAATGAGCTGCGCACTACCGGACGGCAGCATGTGTTCGCAAAGGTTCTCCGTTTGCTCGCGCCGCGACCACCACAAGCACTTGATGTGTGCATCGAGCGGCGCTACCGGCCGGTGAAGAATCAGTTGCATCCGCAAAGCCTATACGGCTTCGCACGGTAGGAGAAGTCCGACAGAAAACCCGCGCGCGCGGGTCATGACGCCGGCGCAATCACTGATCCAGAATGGTTCAGAGAGGTGGAGCACAAATCCATTTGTGGTGCATGCACTACGTTTTTGGTCATCGGCGACATTGAAATATTTTCATGCGCCGTGCGGAATTGTTCATGCGGCGATCGACAGGTGAACGCCGACTAACGGTTCATTTGCAGTGCAAAGATGTTTCTAGACAGTGCAAAGATATTTCCAGTGAGAGCGTCGCCAACTTGGTTACTGATTCGCAATGGCTGCAGGAGGCCTGATATTTCAATGAATCGCGACGGCTATAGCGCAACGAAGAGTCAGAGCATCGATGCTCAGTGTAATTCGTGTAGCAATTACACCGTGATGTCGGCTAAGCGCGACGCTTCGTTGATGGCATGACGCTTGCTACCATCAATTCATGTAATTGCGACGGGGTTGCTGCTACTCGAGGGCTGACATCATGAAAGGCTGCCAATTGTTTTTGATTTTCCTGCTAGCCGCCACGCATGCAATTGCGAACAATTCGGATACTGGAATTCAGCCGGCCGCCGCGTCCGTCGCGAGCAATAATGCGACCACCACCGCAAGCATGCGAACTTCGGCGCTTACCGTGCGATCTGTTGCCAAGCCAAGCAAGCCTCGCCACAAGCCGGCTGCGCAGGCCAATCTTGCCGACTTCGGCGGTCGCGTGGTCCACGACATGAGGGCGGGATCCGCTTTTGTGCAGGGACACGCCGTCAAAGCCGGAGGCTCGGACACCTGGTTGATCGCATTGGCGGCCTTCGGCTTGGTTTTTTTTCAATTGCGGCGCAAGCATAAATCATTGCCTCAAAGGCGCATTGCACCGTATGCCTAACTGACCGCGGAAAGTTTGGCGTAGCTGTTTTTTTCTTATTTGAGTGGTGACTTGATGAATGATGACTCGCTCGCCGCCGGCATCGTTCGTGCGCGGCCGTCGCTTAAGTCGCAGGATGTGACATCCTTCGATTCGGGGGCGGTGTTTTTAGTCAAGGCACTCTTTTATCCGGTAACGGCGGTCGCCTTTTTTGTTCTCTGTCTGTGGTTGGGAAGACGCGCGTTTAGCGGCACATACTTTCTGATTGCCGTTCTGACATTTGCGGGCGCGGCGGAATTGCTGGGCGATTCGCGCATCGATCATGACGCGCCCGAGGTCTGGCAGGAATTCCGTTGGCTATTCGAAATTACCCTGCGGTGGATCGCCGTCGGCGTTTGCGTAGCACTCGTGTTGTACCTCTCCAAAGTGTCGGTAACGCCGGCGGACGGTGCGCTGGTCGCATGGTTCGTGTTTACGCCGGTGGTGCTCTGGGGCGGCACCATCGGGATGCGGCGGCTGCTGTTGCGCATCGGTGTCGAAGATTTGCAGTCGCGGCGCGCCGTCATCATCGGCGCCGATCAGCTCGGCCGGCTGCTGGGCCGCAGGATCCAGGAGCAGCCTTTGATGCGCACCAAGCTCATGGGGTTCTTCGAGGACGGCCAAGTCGACGAACTGTCCACCCACCGCCAGACCTTGTTGGGAAAAATCGCCGACGCACCGGCCTTTGTACGTCAGCATGGCGTGAATGTGGTGTATGTCACGCTGCCGCTTTCGCCGCATCCGGGACTCGTGAATTTGCTCCAGGAGTTGAGCGACACCGTCGCGTCGGTGTATTTCGTCCCGGATCTATATTCCTTGAACAATATTCAGGCGCGCGTCGATGTCGTGCACGGCATGCCGATGTTCGCGGTGAACGAGTCGCCGTTCTTTGGCATGCGATCCATAGCGAAGCGCATCAGCGACATCGCGCTGTCGCTTGGAATCTTGCTCGTCGTATGGCCGGTGTTGGCGGCTGTGGCGATCGGCATCAAGCGCACGTCCGCCGGCCCGGTGATATTCAGGCAGCTGCGTTACGGATTGGATGGACGCAAAATCCTGGTATACAAATTCCGTTCCATGACGGTGACCGAGGATGGCGCGGCGAGCTATACGCAAGTCACGCGCGGCGATAATCGCGTGACTCCGTTCGGCGCCTTCATTCGCCGTACATCGCTCGATGAGCTGCCGCAGCTGCTTAACGTACTCGAGGGCAGCATGAGCATCGTCGGACCGCGTCCTCACGCGATTGCGGTAAACGAGCATTACCGCCGGCTCATTCCCAGCTATATGTTCCGTCATAAAGTCAAACCGGGCATTACCGGTTGGGCGCAGGTCAATGGCTATAGAGGCGGCGACGACTTGTTCACGATGACCAAGCGTATTGAGTTCGATTTGGAATATCTCAGGAATTGGTCGATTTGGTTCGACCTCAAAATCATTTTACGAACAATAACGGTGCTATGGAAGGATCGACATGCGTACTAGCGGTTGGGCAGAGTGGCGGGCGAACGGATTTGCGCGGGCTTTGATCGTCGCGGCGACGATCCTGGTGTGGAATGACGCGACGGCGAAGCCTGAAGACTATCGGATTGGCGCGGGCGACTTGCTGAAGATCGTGGTGTTCGATCATGACGAACTGAGCGTCGATGTTCGCGTCAGCCAGACCGGCAACATTACCTTCCCCTTGGTCGGGCAAGTGCCGGTCGCCGGATTGTCCACGCGGGACACGGAATTGCTGTTGGCACGGCACCTCATGGAGGGGGGCTTTGTCAAGCAGCCGCAAATATCCGTGCTGGTTTCCGAGTATCAAAGTCAGAAGGTTTCGGTGATGGGGCAGGTCAACAAGCCGGGCCAATACCCGCTGGATGCCTCCAAAAAGGTGCTGGATGTTCTGGCCTTGGCTGGTGGTGTGCTCAACGACACCGCCGCCGATGACGCAACCTTGGTGCGCGCCGACGGTAGCCGTGCGGTGATAAATCTGCAAACGCTGTTCGACGGAGATCCAAGCGTGAATCTCCCGGTACAAGACGGCGATACGGTGTTTATCGCTCATGCACCGCAGTTCTACATTTACGGCCAGGTGCAACATCCCGGTCAATATCGTCTCGCTAGGCACACGACCATCTCGCAAGCCATCTCCCTCGGCGGAGGCCTCACGCCGCGCGGCACGCAGCGCGGCGCCGTGGTGAAACGCGTGGATGCAAAAGGCAAAGAACACCGGGTATCGGTCAAGGATGAGGATGTATTGCAGCCGGACGATGTGTTGCTGATCAAGACCAGCCTGTTCTAAAACGAGAGAGCGCCAAATCATGCCCCTATCTCAATTGCTTCGAATCATGTGGATACACAGGGCGTTGTCGCTTTACATCGTGATGGCGATGCTGGCGCTCGCAGTGGCGGCGAGTTTGTTGCTGCCGAAGAAGTACACCGGGGAAGCGGCCGTCGTCGTCGACGCTCGCGGCATCGATCCCTTGGCGCAGCAACCGGCGGCCATCCCGACGCAACTGGAGGCAAATTATGTGGCGACTCAAGTCGATGTCATTGAGAGTCACAACGTGGCCCTCAAGGTGGTCGATAAATTGAACCTGACGAAGGACCCCGCTTTGCTCGCGAAATTTCAAGCGCAGACGGGCGGGGTCGGCTCCATCCGCGATTGGACGGCGGACGTGATTCTGAAATATCTCACCGTAAAGCCGTCGCGCGATAGCGATGTAATCTTCCTGCAGTTCGTGAGCAAGTCGCCGCAGGCCGCGGCCGACATTGCAAACGCCTTTGCGGATAACTACATCTTGGCCAGTTTGGAGCTCAAAGTGAATCCGGCGCTCCGCCAATCGGGATGGTTTGATCAGCAAGTGAACGATCTTCGAGCGGCACTGGAAGCGGCGCAAGGTAAATTGGCCGCCTACCAGACCGAGCATGGCGTGATCGGCGTGGATGACAACAGCAGAATCGACGCCGAAACGGCGCGGCTGACCGAAATCTCCAATCATTTCGTGGCCGCGCAGGCTGCCATGTACGACGCGGAGACTAGGCAGCGTCAAATGAATGATGCGCTGGCGAAAGGCCGCGCCGACGAGGCGGTCAACGTGCTGCAGAATCCACTGCTGCAAAATCTTAAGACCGAACTGGCGCGTTCCGAGGCGAGGTTCGCGGATGTGTCGCAGCGCTATGACCACAACCATCCCCAATACATGAGTGCCCAGGCGGAACTCGAGTCGCTGCGCAGTAAAGTGGCCGCGGAAGTGAGCAATGCCAATGCGACTATCTCCAGAGAGGCGCAAGTCGCCAGGCAGAACACCTCGGATTTGCAGCACACCATGGAGCAGCAGCGCAAACGTATCGTCGACCTGCAGCATAACCAGGACGAACTCTCGGTGCTCAAGCGAGATGTGGAGAGCGCCCGCGCGGCGTACGACTCGTCTTTGCAGCGCGGCGGCGAAACCCGATTGGAGAGTCGGCTGAATAACACCAATACGGCGATTCTGAACCACGCCTTCCCGCCGATGAAGCCCTCATCGCCGCGGCTGCTTCTCAATCTTGCATTGGGCCTGGTGCTCGGGTTTTTGCTCGCTGTCGGCGCGAGCCTGACGCGGGAGCGATTCGATCGGCGGGTGCGCTCGCGCGACGATTTGTTGGAGGGCGCAAATATACCGGTGCTCGCCGAATTGCCGCACGCGCGCATTGCGATGCGCGGCTATCGGCGTGGCATAGCCCTCAAGGGCCGCGGAACGGAACCCCGGGTCGAGCCTGCATAGTGGAGAAATACCAATGATGACAAAAAACATGTCGAAACCACGCGGGCACGCGACGCCCAGCATGGTCGATACGCGGCTCGAGGATCTGTTGCACGACGACGGAACGCTCAGCGAACAGGACATCAAGGCCATCCTGACGGCGCAACGGGACAGCGGCGAGCGTTTTGGCGAGGTGGCTTCCCGGCTGGGCTTAGCCAGCGACGAAGAAGTCCAGAGGGCGCTTTCCCGGCAAGTGGATTTTCCGGTGCTCGTGCCGGGACAATCCGGCTTGAGTCCGCAGCTGATTGCTGCCTATCAGCCCGACCATATTCGTGCAGAGGAACTTCGCACCCTGCGAAGCGAGCTCACTTTGCAGTGGTTCGGCCGCGGCAATCGGGCGTTGGCGGTGGTCGAGGCCAAGCAAGGGGATGGGTGCAGCGTACTCGCCGCAAATCTGGCCGTGACGTTCGCGCAACTGGGCGAACGAACGCTTTTGATCGATGCAAACCTGCGTGCACCGTCGCAGCATGCCCTATTCGGGTTTCGGCTTGATCACGGTTTGGTCGATTTCATCAAGGGCCGTGCAACACTCGACAATGCTGCAACCAAGGTGGCTGAATTAGGTTGTCTGTCCGTCATGTGCGCCGGCGCGCTGCCGCCCAATCTGCAGGAACTTCTCGGCCGCGTTTCGTTTGCCTATCTGATGGAAACCGTCCCGGCTAAATACGATGTGGTAATCGTCGATACGCCGCCGATGCTGCAGTGCGCAGACGCTCGGCTCATCGCGGGGCGCGCGCGCGGCGCAGTCCTCGCGACCAAGCGGCACGACACCCGTCTGGCCGACGTGCTGCGCGTGAAATCACAGCTCGAGGCTGCAGAAGTAAAGCTGCTCGGCGCGGTGATCGACGAGTAGCCCGCAGATGGCGCCTACGGTTCCAAGCGGCGATTCCCCCGGCGATGCCAACAAAGCCGGCAGCGCAGTGCGTTTCGCCTTGTTGGCGACGCCGCTTATCGGCGCCACCCTTTTGTCGAAATTCGCCATTCCGCCATTTGGCGCGCAGGGAATCGGCATCTCGTTGTTTTTGGTCATGGCGGCGGTGCTCGCGGGTTTGATCACCGGTCGCCTGCGCATAGAACCGCGGCGCTTGACGCTCTACGCCGCGCTGCTCGGAATTCTGGGCCTCATTCAGATGCTGCAACCGGAGTCGTTTTCGCCCACGTCATTTCTGCTGCTTGCCGCGGTGCATATGCCCTATGCGTTTTACCTGCCGGACGGCGATGTCGGCTAGCGGATCGTCAAGTTTTTTCTCGGCGTTGTGACCGTGCTGGCGTGGCTTGGGATCGCGCAATTTGTCTTGGAGTTCTTCGTCAACGTCCGATATTTGTTTCCCATTGAGAATTTCGTACCCGAGCATTTCATCGTCCAACTCTTCAATCACCAGGCAGCGATGGAGTACGGCTCGCAGGAGTACCGGGCAAACGGCGTCTTCATGCTTGAACCGTCTTTTTTCAGCCAGGTACTGGCGGTGGCCATTGTCGCAGAGACGTGCATGCGCGCCAGAGTGAGCCGGCTCCTGCTTTTTGGCGCGGCGCTGCTCGTGTCGTACTCCGGCACCGGCGTCATCGTGCTGGCCGTGTGCATACCCCTGTGCATCGTCAGACGGCAGCGCTGGGGACTACTGCTCTTGGGCATCGTTGCACTGATGGCGCTGATACCGCTGCAAGACTACATTCACGCGGATCGTCTCATCGCAAGACTCGCGGAATTCAATTCCCATCAATCATCAGGCTACTCGCGTTTCGTCGGCGGATTCTATCTCTTTGATCAATTTCTCTGGCACGATCCATGGCGAACCTTGTTCGGCTACGGTGCCGGCGCGTTCGCGGATTATGCGCCGCGGGCTCACTACGGCGCCGCGGAAATGGCACTGTTCAAAGTAGTGTTCGAATTCGGTCTCGTCGGCGCATTGGTCTATTTTGGCTTTTTGTTCTGCTGCCTCTACTACTCCCGGGCGCCGCGTGTCCTGACGCTGGCCGTGGGCATCACATATTTCTTGAACGGCGTCTACATACCTTTCGCGCATGGCCTGGCATTGAGCTTGCTGCTATGGAACTCGACGCCGGCGAGGGAGGGACTTGCATCGTGGCTGGGCGGGGCAACTCGCAAGCGCGCAGCTGGAGCATCGGTATTTGGCACTGCGACGGCAAATGGTGCGGCGACGGCGTCGCGCGACGGGACTTCCACATGGTGACTACGCTGGTTATCTTCGGAACTCTTTGCTTGCTGGCGGCGTGCCATCCGTTCACCACATATCCGTGGTCATTGATCGTCCTGCAGGCTCTGCGGCCGACCAAGCGGTCCGGATCGCAGAGCATTCCGGACGCACATTTGAAGTGCGCCATCTGTGTCTGCGCCTACAACGAAGAGCGCGCCATCGCGTCCAAGGTTGAGAATTTGCTCGCGCTGCGCGCTCGCGAACCGGATCTCGAGATACTCGTGTATGTGGATGGTGCGAGCGATCGCACTGCGGAGATCCTTCGGGAATATGCGTCCCAAATCAATTTGCACGTGGCCACGCAACGCCATGGAAAAACTTACGGCATGAATCTGCTGGCATCCAAGGCAACGGCGCCGATATTGATTTTTACCGACGCGAATGTACTCATGGACTTGGATTGCGTGCGCGATTTCCGGCGCTACTTCACTGACCCGGACATCGGCTGCGTTTCGGGCAACCTCATCTATACGAATCGAGGCGCATCCGCGACTGCATCCTCGGGGTCCGTGTACTGGCGTTTCGAAGAAGCCGTCAAGAAGCTGGAGATGGAGAGCGGTTCCATGATGGGAGCCGACGGTTCGGTTTTTGCGATCAGAAAGTCGCTGCATCGGCCACCGCCGGAGCACCTCATTGACGATTTGTACGTATCGCTGATGATTTTGTGCGGCGGGTATCGCGTCATACAGGCAAGCGATGCCTTGGCCTATGAGGAATCGGTTGTCTCGGGGCGCGAGGAGTTCAAGCGAAAAATACGTATTGCCTGCCAGGCATTCAACGTGCACCGGCTCATTTGGCCGGAGATTCGCAAGTTGGGAAAAGTCACGATCTACAAATATGTCTCGCACAAGCTGATCCGCTGGTTCACGATTTATTTTCTGCTGCTCGCCGCGCTGGCTTTCGAAGCGGCTTTGATCGTGGCGGGACACGCTCTTTTGGGCATTGGAATATTCGCCTCCCTGGGAGCTGCGTTGTTGTTGGGGTGCGTATCGTCGATCAAACCATTCGCCCAAATTGCCGGAATCATGGCCGCCTTTGTCGGCACCGGACTGGGAGTGTGGCGCTCCGTCCGCGGAGAGCGCTACCAGACATGGACTCCCGCAGCGTCGATTCGCCGTGGATCACTGCCATGAACGATCCAAAGCGATGTCTCTGGATCGCGCGCTACATTCCCTACCCGCTGGACGAGGGGGCGAAAGTCTATTCCGCCAATCTGGCGCGATCTTTGTCGGCCGCGGGCGTATTCGTTCGCTTCATGGGTCTTGGCGATACGGCCGCGGTGCCGGAGACCGGCGCGGGCATCGAATGGCTCGCGGTGCCGGGCGGCAAGCGCAGTAAGGCCTCGGCGGTGTTCAGCGCATTGCCGATTGCGGCGGCCATAGACGCCACCAAGACCTACAGATCGCTGCTCGAGGCGCAATTGCGAGAGCCCTGGGACGCCATCGTGCTGGACAGTTACGGAACCGGCTGGGCGTTGGACCGCTGTCTCGCCTATCGCAGCGAGTCGGGTTCGCGCCGTCCGGTTCTCGTGCATGTCTCTCATAATCACGAAGAAGCCCTATGGCGCTTGATGGCCGAAGAAGGCCGCGGATCGGCGCTCAAGCGTCTCGCGCTGAGGCGCAACGCGGCCAAGGTGGGTGCGCTCGAACGGCGGCTGGTCCGCAATGTGGATTTGCTCACGGCCATTACCGAAGAGGATCGGCTTTCCCTCACGGTGGGTCTGAACCGAGATCGCTCGCTGTCGCTGACACCCGGTTACACCGGGCCGGGTGTGGGCGAACGACGCATAACGGCGGCAATGCCCCGGCGCGTGATCGTCGTGGGTTCGTTCCAATGGGTGGTTAAGCAGGAAAACCTCACTCGTTTTGTTGAACTCGCGGATCCGGTATTCAAAGAGCACGGGATTGAACTGGATATTGTCGGGGAAATTCCCCAAGCGCTGCTTGCTTCGTTGCGTGCCCGATGCCAGGCGACGTGCTTTCATGGATTCGTGGCCGATGTCGCACCTTTGCTGTCGCGCGCACGCATCGCGGTGGTTCCCGAATCCATCGGCGGCGGATTCAAGCTGAAATTCCTGGATTACATCTTCGGA
>Ga0210387_10001171_pt1 | contig 19629 bp, 19 predicted proteins | sample IncBWC7OmetaG_FD_160108 | JGI IMG/M metagenome (GOLD analysis project Ga0210387, IMG submission 160108) | Forest soil microbial communities from Barre Woods Harvard Forest LTER site, Petersham, Massachusetts, United States - Inc-BW-C-7-O ...
CGGCCCGGCAGATCGCCCGCTTCGACGCGACCGCCATGCGCCTTGCGGAAGCCTTCTGGCCCGGGCCGCTGACGCTGGTTTTGCCCAAAACAGCCCAGTGCAAGGTCGCGGAATTGGCGACCGCCGGCCTCGATACCGTAGCCATCCGTGTCCCCGCCCATCCCATCGCGCAAGGCATCCTCCGCGCCTTTGGTGGGGCGGTCGTGGCGCCTTCCGCCAATCTCTCGGGTCATGTTTCGCCGACCACGGCCACACATGTGGCCAACGATCTTTCCGGGCGGGTCGATCTGATCCTCGATGGCGGGGCGGTGAGCGTCGGCGTCGAATCGACGATTCTCGCCTGCTTTGAGGAAGCCATGCTGCTGCGGCCAGGCGGGCTGCCGCGCGAGGCGGTCGAGCGCGTGCTCGGCCACGCCTTGCAACGGCTGCCGGAAGACGCCGTCACCGACGACGCCCAGCCGCTCGCGCCGGGCATGCTGGCCTCGCACTACGCGCCCCGCACGCCAGTCCGGCTCGGCGCCGGCCACGTCGCGCCAGATGAAGCGCTGCTGGCTTTCGGCCATGCGGCTCTCGATGGTGCCCATGCGGCGAAAGCCGTGATGAATTTGTCGGTGGCCGGCGATCTCGGCGAGGCCGCCGCCAATCTTTTCGGCTATCTTCGCATCCTCGATGCGAAGGCAGCACGCACCATCGCGGTGATGCCGGTGCCGCATCACGGTCTGGGTGAGGCCATCAACGACCGGCTGCGCCGCGCGGCGGTCGGCAGATAAAAGATCTGGGCAGATAAAGACAAGCAAGAATCCAAGAGACGCCAATGAACATCGTCCAAACGCCGGTTGCTCCGTTGTCACCCGAATTGATCGCGAGATTTCGTGCCATCGTCGGCGACAAATATGCGGTGACGGAGCCTGCCGACGTCGCGCCCTATGTGACCGAAGAACGCGGGCTGTTTCACGGCCACTCGCCCTTGATCCTGCGGCCCGGTTCGACCGCGGAAGTCTCCGCGATCTGCAAGCTTGCCACCGAACACAAAATCGCGCTGGTGCCACAAGGCGGCAATACCGGACTTGTCGGAGGGCAAACCCCGCATCACGGCGAGGTCGTGGTCTCGACGCGAAGGCTCGACAAGATCCGCGATATCGATCCCGCCTCTAACACCATGACCTGCGAATCCGGCGTGGTGTTGCAGGTCGCGCAACAAAAAGCGGCCGAGGTCGATCGCCTGTTTCCGCTGTCGCTGGGCGCGGAAGGAAGCTGCACCATCGGCGGCAATCTCTCCACCAATGCCGGCGGCACCGCGGCGCTCGCCTTCGGCGTGGCGCGCGAAATGGCGCTCGGGTTAGAGGTGGTGCTGGCAGATGGGCGGATTCTCAACGGCCTGTCAAAACTGAAAAAAGATAATACCGGCTACGACCTGCGCAACCTCTTCATCGGCGCGGAGGGCACGCTCGGCATCATCAGCGCGGCAACGCTGAAACTGTTTCCGAAACCGCGCGCCGTTGAGACCGCCTTTGTCGGCCTGAAATCGCCTGAGGATGCGTTGAAGCTGTTGTCGATCGCCCAAAACGAAGCCGCGGGAAGTCTCACCAGTTTCGAATTGCTCGCCGACATCGCGGTCGATTTCAGCGTGCGCCATGGCATCGACATCCGTGAACCGCTCACCGGCAAGCATCCCTGGTTCGTGCTGATGGAACTGTCGTCGTCGCGCGATGACGGGCGCGGCACGCTGGAATCGATCTTAGGCCGCGGCATGGAACAGGGCATCGTGGATGACGCCGTGATCGCGGCAAGCTTGAGCCAGCGCGCCGGCTTCTGGAAATTGCGCGACGAAATGTCGGCGGCGCAGAAGCCCGAAGGCGGCTCGATCAAGCACGACATCTCGGTGCCGGTAGCCGCCGTCCCCGCTTTTATCGCGGAAGCCAACGCCGCCGTCATGAAGCTCATTCCGGGCGCGCGGCCGGTGCCGTTCGGTCATCTCGGCGACGGCAACATCCACTATAATGTCAGCCAGCCGATCGGCGCCAAGGCGAGCGATTTTCTGGCGCGCTGGCACGACGTCAACGTGGTCGTGTTCGAGATCGTGCTGCGAATGGGCGGATCGATCTCCGCCGAACACGGCATCGGCGTGCTCAAGCGCGACGAACTGCCTGAGGTGAAGGACAAGGTCGCAATCGAGTTGATGCGCTCCATCAAGGCGTTGCTCGATCCCCTCGGGATCATGAACCCCGGCAAGGTGCTGTGACGACCCCTATCCCTCCGCTCGCGATTACACCGATCGACGACGCCGATGTCACCGACGTCGTCGCGCTGTGGCAAACCTGCGGCCTGACGCGGCCCTGGAACGATCCGGCCGCCGACATTGCGTTCGCTAGACGAGGATCCAACGCCGCGGTGCTGATCGGGCGCGGCGATGGTGCGATCATTGCCACGGTTCTGGTCGGGCACGACGGCCACCGCGGCTGGGTTTACTACCTCGCGGTCGATCCCGATCATCGCCAAAAAGGATATGGACGCGTCATGATGGATGCGGCCGAACGATGGTTGCGCGAACGCGGCATCGAAAAATTGCAGCTCATGGTGCGGGCCGACAACAAGAGCGTGAAGAACTTTTATCAATTCCTCGGCTATTCCGAGCAGGAACGCATCATCTATGCGAAATGGCTCGACGGACGCGAGCCCACCCCGTAGTCAAACCCTGAAAAGAAAATCGTCGCGAGAAACTGACATGCGCATCGCCCTCATCCACGCCCTCAAGCACTCGCTGGTTCCGATCGAAGCCTCGTTCGCGCGGCTCTGGCCGGAGGCAACGCTGATGAATTTGCTCGACGACAGCCTGTCGGTGGATCTGGCGCGCGATGGCCGGTTGACGCCGGCCATGACCGACCGCTTCCTCGCGCTCGGACGCTATGCGGATTCGACCGGCGCCAACGCGATCCTTTTCACTTGCTCGGCCTTCGGCCCTTGCATCGAGGCCGTGGCGCGAGATCTCGCGCCGAAGCCCGTGCTCAAACCAAATCAGGCGATGATCGAGCAGGCGGTGGCGCGCGGTCACCGCATCGGCCTGCTTTCGACCTTTCCACCGACATTGCAGTCAATGCCATCAGAATTTCCGGGCACGGTGACGCTGGTGCCAAAACTGGTCGAAGGCGCCATGGCCGCGCTCGATCGCGGCGATCGCACCGAGCATGACCGCCTGGTCGTGCAGGCTTCGCGCGACTTGCGCGACTGCGACCTGATTGCGCTTGCACAATACAGCATGGCACCTGCCGCAGAGCTCGTAGCGGAGGCTTCGAAACTGCCGGTGCTGACGACACCCGACAGCGCGGTGACCAAGTTGAAGCAGTTGCTCAACAGCTAAAGTCGCCCGTTCAGAACAGGCTGCCCTGCCCGTCGTCGAAATCCGCGGCAGCGGCTTTGCGCGGGCTCGCTTTTTTGGTTCGCCCGGATTGCTCGGCCTCGCGCTGCTCTTCGGTGATCGGCAAGGTCAGCTGCGCATCGTCATTGGCGACGTGATTGACCCGCCCTGAAACCTCGCGCCAGACAAATTCGCCGACTTCGGGTCCGCGCATCAACCGCGTCACACCTTCCGCCTCATCCGAGCGGCAATCGAGCCAGAACTCGAAGTCGTCGACGCCGATCGTGACCGGCACGCGAGGATGAAGCACGGCGAGATCGGCACTCGCCGGCGCGGTGACAATCGCAACGGTGTCGACCTCCTCGCCGTTCGGCCCGACCCAGGTCTCCGCGATCCCTGCAAATCCGATCGGGCTGCCATCGCGGCGATGAATGAAATAGGGCCGCTTGCCGCCGCCGAAGGACTGCCACTCATAATAACCGTCGGCCGGGATCAGGCAGCGCCGCCGCCGGATCGCATTCTTGAAGGCTGGTTTCTCTTTTACGGTCTCCGCGCGGGCATTGATCACGAGGGTAAATTTACGGGGGTCTTTCGCCCAGGCTGGCCAAAAACCCCAGCGCATTAAGCGAAAATGCCGACCATTTTCGCTCATCACCACGGGTATTGGTTGGGTCGGGGCAACATTATACCGTGGCGGGAAATTTGGTTGTTCCAAATAGCCAAAAAGTTGCCGCAGGGCCTCTGGCGCCGAAGTTATAACGAAGCGTCCGCACATTATTGGTATCCGAATAAGTATTCTTCAGTAACTTTTTACTCCGAACCCTAACACTGCGCCAAATGACGTCATCGGCTACCCAACCCTCGGAACCAGCTTCCCAAATCGCCGCCGATCCTTCGGCGCGCGCGGCCCTGCTGCGCGCGGCCAACATCAATCCGCGCACCGGGCTTGCCACCGACTATCTCAATCACTTCAACGAAGCGGTGATGCTGCTGGAAATGATTCCGGATATGCCGGAATGCGCGGAGGATTTTCTCGGTTGGGAACCGTTGTCTTACGCTGAACATTTCACGGCCTCCAATTTCAAGGCAAGAGATCTGGCGATCGATTCTTACAACAGCGCCGACGTCCGCATCCGCGCCGAGTTCGACAACGTCACGAGTGCGATCACCTCGATCCTGGCCGCGGTCAGCGCGGCGATGCGCGAGGCCACGAAGGACGACACCCGCACCCGGCTGGCCGAACAGGCCACCGGCTGGGTCAAGCCGCTGGTGATGCAGGCGGGCGGCATCATCAACGGCGACGGCGCAGCCGACGTCGATTACATCATGACGCATTGATTGCGCTCAGGCCGTCTACTGGTTAGCATTCGCAAGTCTAGCATCAGCAAATCTCACGCGAACGCTTCGTCCCGGATCCCGCCTTGACGTCCCTCGCTCCTCCATCCCGTCCCCAGCTCGCGGTCAGTGCGGCGATTTTCCGTGAGGGCAAGGTGCTGGTGGTGCGACGCGCACGCTCGCCGGCAAAGGGCTTCTATTCGCTGCCCGGCGGCCGCGTCGAATTCGGTGAAACCCTCCACGCCGCGCTCCATCGCGAGATCGCCGAGGAAACTGCGCTAAAAATCGAGATCGCGAGCCTGGCCGCCTGGCGCGAGGTGATGCCGACAACCGAAGGCGGCGGGCATTTTGTGATCCTGTCGTTTGCCGCGCATTGGCGCGCGGGCGAGCCGGCGCTGAACGAGGAACTCGACGATTGCCGATGGCTCGCGCCGGATGCGCTGGGCGAACTCAAGACGACGCCCGGCCTGCTGGACGTCCTCCAGTCGGCCCGGCGCGTTCTAGGTCTCTGACAGCCGAATCCGCGGCTTGCGCGACGCACCCCGAGCAGGCATATGACACGGGCTTTTCCCGGACCCTTCATGCCAAGACATCTTGCCCTCGTCCTCGTTGTCCTGTGCGGCCTTTCCGTGCCTGCGCGGGCGCAGGACGTCGCCGCGCCGTTCGACAACGAGTTGCAGCGGTTCGCGGAAATTCTCGGAACCCTGCATTATCTCAGGGGCATCTGCGGCAACAATGAAGGCGCCAAGTGGCGCAACGAAATGCAGGCGCTACTCGACGCCGAAACCCCGAGCGGAGAGCGGCGGGCGCGCATGATCGCCGGCTTCAACCGCGGTTATAACGGCTTCCAGCAGACCTACCGCACCTGCACGCCGGCGGCGACGCTGGCGATCCGCCGCTACATCGACGAGGGCCTGAAGATTTCGCGCGACCTGACCGCGCGCTACGCGAACTAGCCGATTCTAACATTCGGCACCCCTTCTCGGCAGCCAATTTTGCGAATGTTAGAATCAAAGGACCACTAGCAAATATGGATTTCTAGTGGAGTTTTGGATTTGACATTCGCATCGCGAATGCTGGGCTGCGGGTAGCGAATGTCAAATCCACTCCACTAGGTGGTCCGTTTGCTTTTTTTCGGAGGTTCTGCGACCGCGTTAACCTTTCTTAAAGAAGTGGTCTAGGCAGCTCCGTTAGCCATGCTACACCACACTGCATTCCTCGCCTCGAAAGCTGCTTCACCCTCATGAGCCATCCCGCGCCCTTCGTCGCCCGCGACCTGCTGCCCGATCAAGAACAGAAGCAGGCCGCGCTCAATTATCTCAGCGAAGCCTGGGCGGAGGCACGGCATGACGGGATCGATGGCGATTGCCTGGCACAGGCGAGCCTGTTTGCGGCCTTCGCTGAACTGGTCCGGACCTACGGCGAAGACGCGGTCGCGAAATTCGTCGAGGGCCTTGTCGTGCGCGTCCGCAACGGCGAATTCTCCACCGCGCTTGCGAGGCAGTAAGCGCAGGCTCTGACAGCCCTTGTTGTTGAGCCGTCCGCGGCTTACGTTCCCATGTGAAATGTCACATGAGAATCCTAGATGAAAGCGGCGTTTCTGCCCGACCGCGGCGTGGTCAAAATCACTGGCGAAACCGCCCGTGATTTCCTCAACAACCTCATCACCACCGATACCACCCACCTGCAACCGGGACTGGGGCGCTTCGGCGCGTTGCTGACGCCGCAGGGCAAAATCACGGTCGATTTCCTGATCGCCGAGGCGCCGGCCGGGCATGGCGGTGGCTTCCTGATCGATTGTCCCAAGGTGCTGGCGCAGACGCTTGCCGACAAGCTCGGGTTTTACCGGCTGCGCGCCAAGGTCGGTATCGAAAATCTCTCCGACAGCCTCGGCGTGCTCGCCGCATGGGACGGTGAGGCGGCATTGAAGCCAGATCTCACCTTCACTGATCCACGCAACGCCAAGCTCGGACTTCGGATTTTGGTGCCCGCGGAGCTTGTGCCAAAGGCCGCCGACCTGATCGGCGCAGAACTCGTCGATGCTTCCGCCTATGAGGCCCACCGCATAGCCAAAGGCGTCCCCCGCGGCGGTCTTGATTTCATGTACGGCGATGCATTTCCGCACGAGACCAATATGGATCGGCTCGCCGGCGTCGATTTCGACAAGGGCTGCTACATCGGCCAGGAGGTCGTATCGCGGATGCAGCATCGCGGCACCGCGCGCACACGCACGGTGCGCGTGCTGCTGGACGGACCTGCACCGGAAACAGGATCGACGGTGCTTGCCGGCGACAAGTCCGTCGGCACGATGGGCTCTGCCGCCGACCATCATGGGCTCGCACTGATCCGGATCGATCGTGCCAGCGAGGCGCTGGAGGCTGGCACGCCGCTGACGGCCGGCGGTCTTGCGATCCGCATCGCCGATCCGGACGAGTTGCGCACCACACCGAGGCAGACGGTCGCATGACGAGGTCAGCGCGCCTGCATGCCGACGGCAAGACCCGCTGTCCCTGGCCGGGCGAAGACCCGCTTTATGTCGCCTATCACGACACCGAATGGGGCGTTCCGGAATTCGATGATCGCGCGTTGTACGAGAAGCTGATCCTCGATGGGTTTCAGGCCGGGCTGTCGTGGATCACGATCCTGCGCAAGCGCGATCATTTCCGAAAGGCCTTCGACGACTTCCAGCCGGAAAAGATCGCGCGCTACACGCCCAAGAAAATTGAAGCGCTGATGAACGATGCCGGCATCGTCCGCAACCGCGCCAAGATCGAAGGCACCATTGCGGGCGCAAAGTCCTATCTGAAGATCATGGACGAAGGCCCTGGTTTCTCGAAGTTTTTGTGGGACTTCGTCGACGGCAAACCCAAGGTCAATCAGTTCAAGACCACCGCGAGCGTCCCTGCCTCCACGCCCGTTTCGATTCTGATGTCGAAGGAGCTTGCCTCGCGCGGGTTCAAATTCGTCGGCCCCACCATCGTCTATGCCTTCATGCAGGCGACCGGCATGGTCAACGACCATCTCGTCACCTGCTTCTGCCATGAAAGCTGCGCCGGCAAACGCCGCAGCCCCCGCCTCAAAGTCAAATGACGGCCAGGAAACCGGATGGAGACCCGGCGACGCGCGTCTGGCAGCGCATGCTGTCGGGCCGGCGGCTCAATCTGATTGACCCCTCCCCGCTCGATATCGAAATCGCCGATATCGCCCATGGGCTCGCGCGCGTCGCGCGCTGGAACGGACAAACCAGCGGACCGCACATCTTTTCGGTGGCGCAGCACACCTTGCTGGTCGAAGCCGTCATGCGCGAGCAAAGCCCGCGCATCGACATCACCTGGCGGCTCGCCGCTTTGCTGCATGACGCGCCGGAATACGTCATCGGCGACATGATCTCGCCGTTCAAGGCCGTGTTGGGCGAGGACTACAAGGCAGTCGAAAAACGCCTGCTGTCGGCAATCCACATCCGCTTCGGCCTGCCGGCCGTGCTGGCGGACAAGATCACCCAGACCATCAAGGCCGCCGACAAGGGCGCGGCCTATCTGGAAGCCACGGAGCTTGCGGGCTTCGCTGCCGACGAGGCGAAACGCCTGTTCGGCCGCAATCCCGAATTGTCCCCCGCCACCAGGCAGGATTACCTGACGCCCTGGAGCGCGGCCAAAGCCGAAAAGCGGTTTCTGGCGCGGTTCAAGGCGCTGATATCTGGGAGCAACAGCGAATGAAGCGAATCGTCATCAGCGCGTTTATCGTGGCCGGGTCAGTGGTGCTGGCAGCCGCCCAGCCCGCAAGGGCGCCTTACGAACCTGGTCTCGGCGAGTTCATGATGGCGACCCAGCTTCGCCACGCAAAACTTTGGTTTGCCGGCAAGAACAACAACTGGGCTCTCGCGGCCTACGAGGTCGATGAGATCAAGGAAGGCCTGGAGGACGCGGCAAAATATCACGCGAACAATGATGGAGTTCCTGTCGCCGAGATGATCAAGACCATCATCGATCCGCGGATAGAGCGGCTGGAAAAGGCGGTTGCGGCGAAAAACAACGCCCAATTTGTCGCCGCCTTCGACGAGCTGACCGACGGCTGCAACGCCTGCCATGCCGGAGCCGGCAAGCCGTTTATTCGCATCCAGCGCCCCAACGCGCCCCCGGTCAGCAATCAGAATTTTTCTCCCGCGAAGTAGAGGTCTCGCGCGGCGAACTTTTGCTACGGCTTTCTGACCCCAATGATCCGGCATTCCCTGCGCCGTCTTTTACCGAGGGTATTTACACGACAGCCCGGACGTAACACGCCGCGGGAATGTGCAGGTGTGTCACACCTTGTGCCCTTCACCGGCGCGGCGCGCGGCCCTATAATCGGGCGGAAAACAAGGAAAAAACATGATCCACGTCTGTTCGCTCGCGGCCCTGCCCTCCACCGTCAAGACCACCGGCGCGAGCCATGTGCTCACGGTGATGGCCAATGTCGATCAGGTGCAACGGCCGGTATCGGTGCTTCCCGCCAATCACCTGAAGGTGCAGGTGGACGATATCACCGAAGCGATCGAAGGCTTTGTCGCGCCATCCGAGATGCACATCGAGCAAGTGCTGAATTTCGTCCGTGGCTGGGATCGCGGCGCGCCACTGGTCGTGCATTGTTACGCCGGCATCAGCCGCTCGACTGCGAGCGCCTTTGCCGCCGTGTGCGCGCTCAATCCGAACCGCGACGAAATCGCGATCGCGCGCCAAATAAGAGCGGCCTCGCCCATTGCGGCGCCGAACCGCCTGATCGTCAGCCTGGCGGACAAGGCGCTGGGCCGCGAGGGGCGAATGCTGCGCGCGCTGGATGAAATGGGTCCGGGTTCGCTGACGAGCGAAGGCAAGCCATTCCGTATTGATCTGGAATGAACTTACCTCGCCACCCGCCGGCTTGAACTTTTGCCAGCTGAGACGACACTCAGGTGATATGCGACCAGCATCAAAATTGGCAGGGAAGCGCCGGGGGGCTTAATGTTCGAATTCTTTGCGGTCGCAATCGCCGTGGTCGCGCTAATCGTGGCGCGCAAGGCCATGGATCAGGCCTCAACCTTGCGGGCACGGCTCGATGCCCTTGAAGCAAGCGGATGGCGGGCGCAGCCAACCCCGCCGCCACTGGTGCCCGTTCAAGCGGCTGAGACGGCCACGGCGGCTGAAGCCGCGACGCTCGCTGCTCCAATCGAATCCGCAGCGCCACTCCACGAAGCACCGCCTTCCGCTCCGGAGGACGCTACCGACCAGACACCTGTGGCACCTCCGCCGCTTCCGGAGGCCGCGCCCGGCTTCGAGGAGCGCGTCGGCACGCGCTGGGTGGTGTGGCTGGGCGGGCTGACATTGGCGCTCGGCGGCTTCTTCATGGTCCGCTACTCGATCGACGCCGGCCTGCTTGGGCCGGGCGTCCGGACCCTGCTGGGCGGCGCATTCGCCCTCGCTCTGCTCGCTGCCGGCGAGTGGACGCGGCGTCAGGAAAGCACCTCGTCCATCCCGGTGCTGCCGATCGCCAACATCCCGGCCGTGTTGACGGCGGCCGGCACTGCCGTTGCCTTCGGAACGGTCTATGCCGCCTATGCGCTTTACGGCTTCCTCGCGCCGGCATCCGCCTTCATCCTGCTCGGACTGGTGGCACTCGGCACGCTCGCCGCCGCACTGTTACACGGCCCAATGCTGGCGGGCCTCGGCATCGTTGCCGCCTTCGGCACGCCGCTTCTGGTTTCGTCGGAGAAACCGGATTTCTGGGCACTTTATATTTATCTCGCGGTCGTCACCGCAGCAGCGTTCGGTCTGGCGCGGATCCGGCTGTGGAGTTGGCTCGCCGTGACCACGATCGCGCTTGCGCTGCTCTGGACGCTGCCGGTTCTCACATTCGATCCGCCGCAAGTCGGCCCCTATGCCTTCCACGTGATGTCGGGATTTGCGCTCGCCACCTTGTTGGTGGTGTGCGGCTTGCTGTTCGGTCCGCCCGCCGAAGATGACCGCGTCGAGCCGGTCTCGTCGGGATCGCTCGCGGCCTATCTGTTCGGCGCGGTGCTGATCGTGCTGGCGAGCTTTCATGCCGACGCAGCGATCGTCGTGTTCGCGATCCTGACCGCGACGACCCTGTTGGTGGCTTGGCGCGCACCGGCCGCGGCTGGCGCGATCGCGCTCGCGGCGGCGTTCGCCGGCCTGGTGTTTCTCGAATGGGCCGTGCGCGCCAATCCGGACATGCTGGTACTGCCGGGCGGCCCGCTGCCGGGCATCGGCCCCTCCCTAACCGACAGCTCCGTTTCGTTGCATCTGATAGTGGCGGCATTGTTCGCGGTCGGCTTCGGCGGCGCCGGATTTTTTGCGCAAGGCCGCAGCTCGAATGCGCTGGTCCCGGTGATCTGGTCGGCGGCAGGTGTATTCACGCCGCTTGCGCTATTGATCGCGCTTTACGCCCGCATCGCCCATCTCGATCAATCGATCCCGTTTGCCATTCTGGCGGTGCTGCTGGCAGCAAGCTTTGCGGCGGCGACTGAAATCCTGTCCCGGCGCGAGGCACGTCCGGGGCTCGTGGCTTCGACCGCGCTGTTTGCGACCGGTACGCTCGCGGCTTTGGCGCTGGCGCTGACCTTTGCCCTCGACAAGGGCTGGCTCACCATTGCGCTGGCACTGACGTCAACGGGCGCCGCATGGGTCTCGACACAACGGCCAATTCCGTTCCTCCGGGTGCTGTCGTCGATTCTGGCGGGCATCGTGGTCTTGAGGATCGGCTATGAGCCGCGCATCGTCGGCGCCGCGGTCGGCACGACGCCGATCTTCAACTGGCTGTTATGGGGATATGGCGTTCCGGCGTTGTCATTCTGGGTGGGAAGCATATTTTTGCGGCGGCGAGGAGACGACGCGTCCCTCCGTTCGGTCGAAGCCGCCGCCATCCTCTTCACGGTCCTTTTGGTGTTTCTGGAAATTCGTCACGCCGTCAATGGCGGCGACGTCTATCGCAGCAGCGCCGGGCTGACCGAGACCGCTTTGCAGGTTTGCGCTGCGCTCGCCATGGCGATCGGGCTCGAGCGATTGCGCGTTCGAAGCGGCAGCATCATTCACAACATCAGCGCCATTTTGCTGACGCTGTTTGCCGGCGCAGCGACCCTGGTCGGATTGCTGTTCATCGACAACCCCTATGTCTTCGGCTGGGGCAACACCATCAATGGCGCATTCGTCAACGCGCTCCTACTGGGCTACGCGACCCCCGCGATCCTCGCACTTCTGTTGTCTTACGCGGTCGCCGCCGGCCGTAGGCCCGCGGCTTACGGCAACACCATCGCCGCCGGCGCCTTGGTGCTCGCGCTCAGTTATGTCTCGCTGGAAATCCGCAGGCTCTATCACGGTCCGATGATGTCGAGTGGACCGATCTTTGATGTCGAGCAATACACCTATTCGATCGCCTGGCTGGCATTCGGCGTGCTGCTGCTCGTCATCGGCATCCTCGTCAATTCGCAGCGCGCCCGCCTCGCTTCAGCCGTCGTGATTGCGCTGACGATCGGCAAGGTGTTTTTGATCGATCTCTCGACGCTGACCGGCGTCTACCGCGCGCTGTCGTTCATGGGCCTGGGGCTGGTGCTGGTTGCGATCGGCTGGTTCTATCAGAAGGTGCTGTTTCGCAAGGTCGCGGCGCCCGCTGTGCCAGCGCCGACCTGAGGGATGTTGGCCTTCTCGTCAGGCCGCCCTGACCGAACTGAGGAACTTGCCGACTTCGAGCTTGAGACGGTTGGAATCGCCGGACAGCGACTTGGCAGCCGACAGAACCTGCGACGAAGCCGATCCGGTCTCGCTGGCACCGCGTTGCACATCGCCAATGTTGGAGGAGACCTGCACGGTGCCTTCCGCGGCGCGCTGGACGTTGCGGGATATTTCCTGGGTCGCGGCGCCCTGCTGTTCCACCGCGGCCGCAATGGCCGAGGCGATCTCCGAGAGCTTTTCGATGGTGCCGCTGATTTCCTTGATCGCGCCCACGGATTCATTCGTTGCCGCCTGGATGCCGTTGACCTGCTGACCAATCTCGCCGGTGGCTTTCGCGGTTTGCTCGGCCAGCGCCTTGACTTCCGACGCCACGACCGCGAAACCGCGGCCGGCTTCGCCCGCGCGCGCCGCCTCGATGGTGGCGTTCAGCGCCAGCAGGTTGGTCTGCCCGGCGATGGTGTTGATCAGTTCGACCACGTCGCCGATGCGCCCCGCAGCCTTGGAGAGCTCGCCGACCCGGTCGTTGGTCTGACGCGCCTGCGCCACGGCTTCGTTGGCCATGCGCGCCGATTCCTGGACTTGACGGCTGATCTCGTGGACCGACGACGACAATTCTTCCGTTGCGGAGGCGACCGACTGAACGTTGCTGGAGGCTTCTTCCGAAGCACTCGCGACTTTTGTCGCGAGCGTTTCCGATCGTGTTGCGGTCGAAGTCAGCACGCCTGCTGAGGTTTCGAGTTGCGACGAGGCCGACGACACGGTTGCGATGATCTGTCCCACCGCGCCTTCGAAACTGTCGGCCATTCGATGCATGTCGTCCTTGCGCTGCCGCATCTGCCGTTGTTCGGCCTCGACCTGTTCGGCACGCAGCCGATTGGTTTCGATCATGGCTTCCTTGAACACGCCAACGGTTCGCGCCATCTCGCCGATCTCGTCGGAGCGGTCGGCGTCCATCACAGGAGGGTTCAATTCGCCCTTGCTGAGCGCGTCCATGCGTGACCTCAGACGAGACAGCGGCTTGACCACGCTGCGCGCCACCAGCCACGCGATGCCGATCGACAATAGCAAGAGAACGCCGATCAAGATGGCGACGGTCTGCGCCATGTTCCAGAACGTGACGTCAAGATCGGTCATGTATTCGGCGGAGGCAATCATCAGATGCCACGGCGCAAAACCGCGAACATAAGCAACCTTTTCGAGCGGGGTCTTCGCGCCGCCCCTGGGAAAGGTGTATCGGATCGTCCCCTCGCCGCGCCTGGCCATATCGAGCATCATCGATGCGAAGGGAAGACCGGCCGCATCTTTCAGGCCGCGCACATCCTTTCCGACCAGAGCCGGGTTGCCGGCGTTCATCACACAGAGCCCCGTCTCGGTGTCGTAGATGAAGACGTAGTTGGTGTGGCCCTCGAACCAGACGGCGCCGGAGGCGGCATAGAAACGTGCTTTCGCCTCTTCGTCGCTCATCGCTCCGGATTCGGCGGCGTGCTTATAACTTTCCGCCATGCTCGTGACGGCATCGACGATGGCGCGGGCTCGCTCGGTGCGCTCGGTGGCGAGTTCGCCTCGTGCAATGAACAGGACCGTCAGCGCAACCAGCACCATGAACAGCGCGCCGGCAACCGCCATGGCGGCGAGTTTGGCGGCGATCGAGTGTTGGGCAACGAGTTTCAGCAGTCTTTTCACGGCGATCCACCCCCGAGGACGTGCCGTCGATCGTTTTCACGGCACACCATGATTTATTCCAGCCGCCTTATCAGCTTTCCGAACATAGCTACCCATTCGTAAATTAAAGGTTCAGCCGTGCGAAATTGCCCATCACGACAAGGCGCGAACCATCAGCCCCGCATGATCACGGGTTGCGCTCGCGCGAAGCGCATCGCGGCCGATGCGACTCGTCAGATCTTCGTCGGGGAATTTAAGATAACGGAACGCGCTGTCCGAGCGTCACTCGGTCGAGTGACGCAATTCCAGAGCGGGCTCCGATTTGGCCGGCGCCGGCTTCGGCTCGGAACTGATCGGTTCGAGCTTTGCGCTCTCGACCGCAGGCGTCTCGACCCGGGATGTCACTTCGACCGAGCCGGTTTGCTCGACCGGACGCCGCGGACGCGGATGGGCCACCGCACGGGCCATCAGCATCTGCGTCCCGCCCTGGTGGTGGAAATCACAGTAAGCGAAGCCCATGCCGGACACCGATCCGCGGAAGCTGACCTCGTCCTGTCTGTCCAGGTTGAAACAGGGCTCGAACGGAATGCCCCGGAGCGAGGCGCAGACGGCCTGCCCGCGGATTTGCAGCGTATTGCCGGGCAAGCGCACATTACGGATCGGGCCGGAGCCGCCGAACTGTATCGAACCGGCAGCCCCCATGTCGTCGAGGATCCGGCCTGCGCCGCGGGTGCCGTCGAAGCATGTGAACGAGAATATCTTGCCGGTAACGAAACGCTTGGCCTCCTCGGCATTCATCTGCCCGGCGAAGGCGGGCACGATCGACGCACCGGCCACCAATGCTCCCAACACAAAACGCGCAAGCATGCTCCAACTCCGACTTTACCCAGCTGCGGGTGATCGCCTGATGGCTCTTTACCCGCTGCTTACCATACTAACCGTGGCAACATTGGCGCAGCTTCGTTGGTAAAGTCTGAATGTCGTCAGGAAATTTTTACCACGATTCGGCCACGAACCTGCCCGGCGAGGATCTTGTGACCTGCCTCGATGACGCCGTCCAAGCCAATTTCATGAGTAATTTCAGATATTTTTCTCGATTCCAGGTCGGCACCAAGGCGCTTCCAAGCGGCTTCTCGCAACTCGATTGGGCACATCACGGAATCGATACCCAGCAGACACACTCCCCGCAAAATAAATGGCGCGACCGAGGTCGGCAGATCCATGCCCGCGGCAAGGCCACAGGCAGCAATGGCGCCCCGGTATCTGGTCATCGACAAAAGATTGGCGAGCGTGGTCGAGCCGACGCTGTCCACCCCCCCGGCCCATCGCTCTTTTGCGAGCGGCTTGGCTGGTCCCGAAAGCTCGTTGCGATCGATCACCTCGGCGGCGCCGAGGTCCTTGAGATAACCGGCTTCCGACACCCGCCCCGTGGACGCAATGACGTGATAGCCGAGCTTCGACAGGATCGCGGTTGCGACCGACCCGACACCGCCGGCAGCGCCGGTGACCACGACCGGACCTTTCGAAGGCGTCAGGCCGTGATGTTCCAGTGCCAGGACGGACAGCATCGCCGTGTAACCAGCCGTCCCGATCGCCATGGCATCTCGCGCCGAGATGCCGTCGGGCCGACGCACCAGCCAGTCGCCTTTGACACGGGCCTTTTCGGCATAGGCGCCGAGATGGGTCTCACCGAGCCCCCAGCCGTTACAGATCACATGATCGCCCGCTTTCCAGCGCGGATGGGAGGATTGCTCGACAGTGCCGGCGAAATCGATGCCCGCGATCATTGGAAAGCGCCGAACCACCGGCGCCTTGCCGGTGACGGCAAGACCATCCTTGTAGTTCAGCGTCGACCACTCGACGCGAACGGTGACGTCGCCTTCCATCAAATCGGCTTCGTCGAACTGGACGAGGGCCGCGGTCGTACCCTTCTCCGCCTTGTCGATCCTGATTGCTTTGAACATGGCCACCGCAGCGTCTCCCGGCGTTTGCTTTGTTAACAGCCCAATTTTGTTAGCAGCTTAAGCCCGACGAAAATTTTCCGCCGGCAAGCGGGCGCTCCCGATCCTAGCACTCACGAAATGAGGTCGCGAGAGAGATATCGCTTGCCGTCAGGCCGGTTGCGCCACTGCACGCCGGACCGGCGCTTCGACGATCGGCAGATTGATCAGGGCCGACAGCACGCCGAACAGAATGGAAAGCCACCAGATGGGCGTATACGAGCCGAATTTTTCAAACACGATCCCGCCGAGGAACACGCCGAGGAAGCCGCCAACCTGGTGGCTGACAAATGAAAACCCGTAGAGCGTCGAAAACCAGCGGGTACCGAACATCAGTGCGATCAAGGCCGAAGTCGGCGGCACCGTTGACAACCAGGTCAGGCCGCTGATCGCGCCGAATGCGATCGCCGAAAATGTCGTGATCGGAAACGAGATGAACGCAACGGTCGCAAGCGCCCGCGTGAAATAGATCACCGACAAAATGTAGCGCTTTGGAAATATGTTCTGCAGCCAGCCGACACTGAGCGAGCCGATGATGTTGAACAGGCCGATCGCCGCGATGACCCAGCCGCCCGTTGATGCGGATATGCCCCGATCGGAAAGATAGGCCGGCAAATGCACGGTGACGAAGGCGAGCTGAAAGCCACAGGTAAAGAAGCCGAGCACCAGAAGCACATAGGAGCGATGACCGAACGCTTCCGCCAACGCAGTCTTGAAGGATTGCTGGTCTGCAGCCGGCGCCTCGCTCGCGGCAACGGGTGGCGTCGAGAGGGCGAGAGACAGCGGCAGGATGAGCAGCATCAAAGCGGCAAATACCAAAAGCGCGGACTGCCAGCCGAAATTGTCGATCATCGCCACGCCGAACGGCGCAAACAAGAATTGCCCGAACGAGCCAGCCGCCGTTCCGGCGCCGAGCGCGACGCCACGCCGCTCCGGCGGCAACAGCTTGCTGAAGGCGGACAGGACCAGGTTGAACGAACAACCGGAAAGTCCAAAGCCGATGAGGACGCCCGCTCCAATATCGAGCGAAAGCGGCGTCGTGGCGTGACTCATCAACAGCAGACCTGCCGCATAAAGCACTGCGCCGACGCACATGACGCGCAGCACACCAAAGCGGTCGGCAATCGCACCGGCGATCGGCTGGCCCAATCCCCACAACAGATTCTGCAGGGCCAGTGCGAGGCCGAAGACATCGCGGCCCCAGGCAAACTCGCGGCTCATCGGCTGAACAAAGAAACCAAGGGCCGAGCGCGGCCCAAAACTCAACAGCGCGATCGCACAGCCGCAAACGATGATGAGGACCGGCGTGCGCCAGCCTGCCCCGGGAGAAAGCCGACGTTGCCCGATTTCGACCGAAGCCATGCAAATCTCCTGAAGGCGCTCGCCGGACCGCTTTCGTCACGCGAAACGCGCCGTACCGAGAAACCTCCCGGCCACTGACGAACTTAACGCAAATGCATGAAATCCAAAAGGACTACGCCGTATACCACGCGGGCCTGCCATGCAGCCCTGCGGCGTTTTCGCAGGCTGCTCAAGCAAGGGGTTAGCAGCATGTTGCCGACATAACGAAGCAGCGTTTACCGCCTCGAGGAGCTTTCCGACATTTCGGCCGAGCTCTTGGCCGCTTCGGCGAGTTGCGCCGAAATCTGCGCGGTCTGCGCCGGCGTACCCCAGCTCGGCGCTTCGCTGCCATCGCCCCAGGCGCGCGGGCGGTAGAAGGTGTGCACGCCGAATTTATACATCTTCTTCATTTCGCTCACCCAGGACGGGTGGACCCAGTACGCATGGTAGTGAGTCGACTTGCCGACTTCCGGCAGCCAGAGTTGTCCGTCGAGCATCGCCTTCGCGATTCGCTTGGCGCGGTCCCACATGTCGGGCTCGCGCACGACGTCGGCAACGTTATCGCAGGCGAAGGTGAACTGGCAGGCATAATGCCGGTGCTTGTTCTGGTACACCACGCCGCACACCGTGGTGGGATAAAAGCCCGAGAAAGCGCGATTGAGCACGACTTGCGCCACCGCGATCTGCCCGCGCACGGCTTCGCCACGCGCTTCGAAGTAAACAGCTTCTGCGAGACATTTTTCCGATTTGGCGCGCGACTTCTCATCCAATAGGCCGAGGCGTTCGGCCGGCGTCTTTTCGCGCTGGTCGTCCGAATTGACTTCGCCTTTGGGCGCGATGCTCTCGCCGCTTTCGGTGACCTTGGTTTCGTCGACGGTCGACGGCAGCGACGCCATCACCTTCATATCGGGATCGACCCGCGCCTCCGGCAACACAACCATCGGCTCTTCACCGGGTTGCCAGCGCTCGATGGTCTCCAACGGTGCACCGAGCGATTGACTGCCGAAAAAGAGGCTTGCCGTCTTCACCGAGAAACCTTCGTGCGAAGGACCAGCATCGAAGGCAGCCGCCTCACCCTCCGGAGAATTTTTCGAATCCCGGAGCGGCTGGGTCTCGAGCGATAGCGAGACATCATATTGCGGAAGCGGCGGCGCGCTCAGCGCCTCGGCGAGTTCAGGGTCCAGTGGCGCACGCACAGCCGGCGGCTTCACTTCCGCACTCTTGGCGCCGGCCACGGGAGAACTCGGCGGCGAGGCAGGCGCCGCGTCAACGGGCGCGGCGGCTTCCGGAGGCGCCACGATAAGACGGTCGCCCTTCAGCGTGCGGTCCACCTTGGGAAAATCGGACGCCTGGTAGCGCGGCGGCGTCTGGATGACCTGGTTGCGCGGGATCGAACCGGTGATATCGCCACCCTGATTGAAACTGGTGCGCTGGTAGGGTGCGGCCTGCGGCGCGGCTGTTCCGATCGGAAGGTTGAAGCTGTAAGCCGCGACGTGGATGGTGTCGACGCCAGAGAATACACGGGCGTGCCAGCGCTCGGCGACGCCCGGCTGCTGTGCCAGCCGCGAGGCGAAGTCCTGATATCCGATTGTTGTCGGGTTCAATATGAACCCGCAAAGACCAAGACCGAAGAACGCAAATTGTGCGCTCTTCGGCCGGTTACGCAACTGTGACATCTTACGCTCACGCAACGCAACAAGACGCATACGCGATCGAACTCAGTACATCCGTGCAATTCGATCTTTTTTGTTGGTAACTAATTTAGGTTGCGAGGGAGTTAACCGGCGTGTCGCGCGAGACACAGGCAATCGCTTGCCGATCTTGCAGCGATCAAATGAGAAGCGTTGGTAAACAGCCGCTCCAACAAAGTGGTAAATATAGCGTCAATAAAAATGATGAAGAAAGTTTTCGAAAACGGTTCCCGTGGTGACACCGGAAGAGGTCGTTGCCAATAAAAAACGGGCCGTGTCTTGCACGGCCCGCTCGATCCTCGAAAACGATGACGTAAAAACTAAGCCTGGCTTGCAGCTGCTTTGCCAAGCGCGGCTTGCGCCGCGGCGAGGCGAGCGATCGGCACGCGATAGGGCGAGCAGGAAACGTAATCGAGCCCGATCTGGTGGCAGAAGGCAACGGATGCGGGATCGCCACCGTGCTCGCCGCAAATGCCGACCTTGAGAGAGGGCCTCGTCTTGCGGCCGCGCGCGACACCGATCTTCACAAGCTCGCCGACGCCGTC
>Ga0210387_10001172_pt1 | contig 19626 bp, 23 predicted proteins | sample IncBWC7OmetaG_FD_160108 | JGI IMG/M metagenome (GOLD analysis project Ga0210387, IMG submission 160108) | Forest soil microbial communities from Barre Woods Harvard Forest LTER site, Petersham, Massachusetts, United States - Inc-BW-C-7-O ...
AAGAGCCGACACGGCTCTTCGCCGGTTTGGGTCTGGCGGAGGACACGAACGCGCGCTTCCATTATTTGTCCCGTAACCAGCGCAGTAAACGATTGAGCACTGCCTTTGATGGTCCGACCCTTTACGGGGTCGGTGCAGGTGCTGACGGAGTTTTTGGTAAGATCGGCGAGGGCGGAGTAGCGATTGACACCGTTGAAGATATGGAACGGCTATACGCCGGGTTCGCTCTCGACGAGCCCGTTTCAGTCTCCATGACGATCTCGGGCCCGGCGCCCATTCTATTGGCCATGTACATTGCTGCGGCGAAACATCGATTCGGACCGGAAGTCGAAGCCAAGTTGCGTGGAACGACGCAGGCTGATGTCCTGAAAGAGGTTCAAGCTCAGAACGAGTTGATTTTCCCCATCGAACCCTCTTTGCGTTTTCTGGCGGACATGGTCGACTATTGTTCGCGGCAGATGCCGAAATGGTATCCGATTTCGATCAGTGGGTACCACATCGCAGAAGCCGGCTCGACACCTGTTCAGCAGGCCGCCTACACTCTGTCGAACGGCTTTGCGTACGTGGATTATTTTCGGCACCGCGGCATGGACGTGAATGTATTCGGACCGCGGCTCTCATTCTTTCTGGATTGCGCGCTGGATATCGAATATGTCGCGCTCGCGCGCATCTGCCGGAAGATCTGGGCGATCGGAATGCGAGATGTTTTCGGCGCGGAAAAACGGGCCCAAATCCTGAAGTTGCACACGCAGACGAGCGGCCGTTCGCTGATCGCCGCGGACTGGCGAAATAATCTCACGCGAACGGCGCTGGAGCTGATGTTGGCTTGTATGAACACGACGAATTCCTGTCACAGCAATTCGGCGGATGAGCCTTTTACCACGCCAAGTGAGGAATACGCCCGCTACGCCGCGCACGCCCAGGCGATTTTACTCGAGGAGAGCGGATTATTTCGACATATGATGAGCACGCTCCAGGGCTCACCCGGAATGAAAATTGTTGGCAAAGCCGTGGAAGAAGCAATCCTGGAAGAATTTCGGGAAATCGAGCAACAAGGTGGAGTGATTGGTGCGGTTGAACGGCGGTACCAGCGCAGCCAGATTCAGGCATCCAGCCATTTGCTCGAACGCCAGATTTACGATGGCATCCGCCCGGTCATAGGCTTGAACCGATACAACAATCCGGACGAAGCATGGCCCGAGGTCCACATGATTCGAACGCCCAAAGAAAAGAAGCAACTTCAACGGGATCGGTTGCAGGATTTTGAGCAGCGGCATGCTGGAGAAAAGGAGCGATCTCTCGACCGGCTATCGAAGGTGGTAGAGAAAGGAGGCAACGTGTTCGAGGAACTGATTTGCACCGTAGAACATTGTTCGCTGGGTCAGATTACCGAGCGGTTGTGTGAGGTGGTCGGAAAATTCCGGCCGATGGTCTAGGGGAGCCGGGCCTGAAAGGATGGAGCTGGGCAAACTCGCGAACTCCAGGACCCCTGTTCTAATGCTCAATTTGTGTAATCGGTGAAATCTGTGGTTTAGATTCCGAAATCTGCCGCCTCGAATCACCAACCACCGCTGGCGCCACCACCACCGCTGTCACCGCCGCCACCAGAGAATCCGCCGCCGTCGCCGCCACCTCCCCCGCCTCCGCCGCCACCCCCGCCGCCGCCACCGATCCACCAGACCCCCCCGGATCCGCGTGACCCTGAACCTGTGTAGACGGTTCCGCGGCGGGCAGCTCGCAGCAATGACAATCCAATGAAGCCGAAAACAACGAGTAAGATGACCAGGTTAACCGTATTCTCCCCGTCGTGTCGTGCCTTGGCACGAGCCTGAGCAACCGTTTGGCCAGTCCCTTTGTACTCCCCACGGGTTGCGGCGATCATGGCGTCGACAGCTGCGGTCAGGCCGCCGCCGAAATCGCCTACCTTGAAACGAGGTGCGATCTCATCGGAAATGATGCGTTTGCAGATGGCATCTGGGAGCGCGCCTTCCAACCCGTAGCCGGTCTGGATTCGCATTTTCCTGTCTTTGACAAACACGAAGAGTATTGCGCCATTGTCCCGACCGGGCTGGCCGGGTTTCCAAGCGCGGAATGCGTCCTGGGCGAAATCCTCGATCGCGGCGTCCGCGGGCAGGCTCGGGTAGATTACCACCAGAATCTGGTTCGAGGTCTGGCGCTCGAAATCTTCCAGTTTTCGGTCGAGCTGTTGAGCGGTCCGCGGATCAATCAGCGAAGCATAATCATTAAAGTAACGCAGTGGCTTGGCCGGGACTTCCGCAGCCGGCGCACGCGCGACAAGCAAAATGAAAGCGCCCAGCAGGCAAACACGGATCAAGAATTCAGCGATCGGTTTCTTCATGTGCGAATACCGTGCCGCCCGCGTTTTCGATCCCGTCTATAACTGGGATCGCGGCAGCCACAATTAGCCATGAGAAACTTAAGCCCGTTGTGTCTGCGGCGCCAGCGCGACCCACTTATTTCGGACTGGGGCTCGGACTGAATGACGGGAAATTGACGCTCGGGGCAGCTTCTGCACCCGCTGAGCTTTGGAAATATGGCCTGGGTTGGAATCCGAACCAACCGGCGTAAATCACCGCAGGGAACGAACGCACTTGAGCATTATAGCCCTGCGCGGTGTTGTTGAAATCGCGACGCGCCACCGCAATTCGATTTTCCGTTCCCTCGATCTGAGCCTGCAGATCGCGGAAGTTATTGTTCGCTTTCAACTGGGGATAGTTCTCGCTCACTGCCAGCAACCGGCCCAAGGTGCCGCTCAATGCGTTTTGCGCCTGCTCATACTGTCGAAGTTGAGCAGGGTCGGTGGGGGCTTTGGACGGATCAATCGTGACTTTCGTGGCATTGGCCCGAGCGTTGATGACGTCGGTCAGCGTCGATTTCTCGAAATTTGCCGCTCCCTCAACCGTTCGCACCAAATTGGGAATCAGATCCGCTCGACGCTGGTACTGCGTCTGTACCTGCGCCCAAGAGGCATCGACTGCCGTCGAGGACCTGACCAACCCGTTGTATCCGCCCACGATGGCCCCGCCGAAGACGATAACCGCAAGAATTATTATCCCTAGACAACCAAGACCGAAAACGACCGCTTTGTTCATGATATTAGCGGCATTACTGATGCCGTGCGCAGTTGAAAACGCAAGTTCCTTTCCGCATCCCGGGCTCTCCGCCTCCTGAAGGCCGGCAATTAAATGGGGTCGCCGTTCGGATGCCTAGAGCTGGTGGAGCACGTCAAGGGCGGTGAGGGATCGGCCGAGTTCCATGAGCGGAACGTGAAAGCTCCAAGGATGATTGTCGCGATCCGGTGTACCCCGGGGATAGCTGTCGATCACCTCCGCCATTGTCTGCCCGGGCGGTCTCGCTCTGGCCCATCGCTTCGATCAGGGCTTCGAGCCGCTGCCAGCCGATCCTCTGCTTGATGGCGGCGAGCGGATCGGTCCCAGTTGCCCGAGCGCTCAGCATGGCCTTCGGCATAGAAGCTGGACCCGAAAACCGGCCGTCGGGTTGCAAATAATTGGCGTGGATTCGTCCTATTTGCGATCGAGGTGTGATCGAACACCACATCACTAACCGCGCCTTGGCCAACCCACGGGGAGATAACGAAGGCCGGAACGCGCACACCATAGCGGGTCAATCCCAGAGACCGCAATTGCAGGAGGTGGTGGCACATGATCAAAGAAACCGCCGTGTTCGTCGGAGGTAATCACCAGCAGCGTCTTGTTCCATTTCGGGCCATTAACCACTGCCTGCACCACCTTTCCGATCAGGCGCTGCCCGTCTGCAATATTGGCAGGCGCGCCATCGTCATTGCCGGGCGGAACATCAATGAAGTCGGGGTCAATAAACGAGACAGACGGTAACGTTCCCGCCGCAGCGCTGGCGAAAAACCCCTTAGTTGGGTCGCGAGTACCAACGATATAGTTGTCATCGGTGGTATAACGCCCGAACATGCGCAGGAAGCAATAGGGGTTGTTGTCGCTGCTGTTCTCGACGACCGTCTCGTAATAGTGCCAGGTGACGCCGCGATCGGTGAGTTAGTCGACAATCGTCTTCGTTAAGACCGGTTTAAAATCGTTCCCGTTAGGATTGTCGAACTCCCATTCGCCGTTCGTATTGCGGTTGAGTCGACCGGTCAATGTATAGAAGCGGTTACAGAAGGTCGGCCCTGGGTGGGCGGAAAACCAGCGTCCACAGATCAGGAACTCCCGCGCCAACTGGTCATAGACCGGCACATGGTCAGAGTTGTGATAGCCCATTATTCTGCTGGGATCCACGTTTGGGTATTTATTAGCGAAATCTATCACGAACCCATCCATCTTTCCGCCATTCACCTCATTCACAACACCGTCATGGCCGTGATTGGGACTCTGGTCGAACTTCGTATCGGGGAGCAGAAAGGAAAAGTAGTCGTTCCCCTTGTACCGATTCTTCTCGCCACCGCGCAACCCATCGACGTCGGGCCGCTTCTTCCCATCCTTATCATCTTCCTTGCTGAGATAACCGAGCATATGGTCGAAGGAGCGGTTCTCCATCATGAGCACCACAATTTGGTCAATGTTTGCCAGCGGGCCACGGTCCAGTGCCGGCTGTGGATGCTCGGGCAATGGTTCGAGCTGTCCGGGCGGTACAATGTAGCTTAGCTTAAAATGCTAGCATTACCCGAAAACACTATGAGCATTATCCGAAAGTATTATCGCGCTAGGTTTGCGCCGCGAAGATGTCAAAAGAATGCCGACCACTTTGTTATCCACTCCTATCAGAAGAGACTCCATGTTCATCCGAGACCGGAGCATAAGAAAGACCCGTCTGGATTGACCGGTTCGAATTTAGCCCAATCCGGAATTCAGGCCCCAACGCAAGGCGTCGAGGCTCCATTGTTTGGTTTCAGGGATATCCAATCGGCACCTTTTGAGTCGGTACATGGGACGCGGCAGGGTAGTAGGCAGCATGTGCTGCCTGTTCGCCGACTTTTCTTCGCTTTCCTCAGGCCAGCTTGATCAAGCGTCACAACCTGATTCGCTCCACCTCGCTCAGCGTGATCTCGTCCTTCGTCAGGAGCCGTTCCAATCGCGCAAAAAGCGCTTCCCAGCCTGTCTTTGCTCGCACCGAGCGCGGCCTTCGAAACAATTGGATAGGGTTGTTGGGCTTGCGACCGCCTCTGCCCGAACGCTTTGTACGTATCTGTTTAGCGTCATTTCCCAATCCTCGTCCTCGTCGTCGTCCTTCGTCCTCGATTGGAGATCGAGGCGGTTTGCTAGGATGGAAGAAGAATGAATGGAGAAAACAAGCGGTGGGTGTTTCGCTCTTATCATCCGAAAAACGGCCGAGGACGAAGGACGACGAGGAGGATTGGGACATGACGCTAAAAAGATACCTTTGCACACAAAGCGGAGAAAAGCCAGGATCGAGCAACCGCGTCGGCTTACATTAAGCACCGATACAGGCTGGAAGCCTATGCTACTCTGCTCTCCGGCGTGTTGAGCGATGTCGCAAGAGCAGCCTGCCGTCCAACCGTGATGGGCTGGGCTCACTGTCTTCAAGATGCCGGTAACCGGCACTCTCCGACGAGGCCAGGAACTGCTCAATCGCCCTGTAATAAGCGGCACGCGTCGCGGAATCGTCTTTGGCTGTCGTTTCCTTCATCTTTGTCGCTCAAGTGTAACTTACACTTATCCGACGTTTCCGGGACACTCCAAAGTATTACTCGCCTTACACTTAGGTATAATTGAATCTGTGGCCCGTTTCGGAGTACAGTCCTCACCCTATGACGGAGAATGCAAAAAAGAGTCAAGTCCCATTCCCCCAGTGGTTGCCTAACGAAGAAAGCAATCGTCAACGTCGAACGGGAGCCCGTGTCGTTCAAATAAGAATAAACCACAACAAGGCAGGTTTGATGGCGCAAAGACATGACAAAACATCACAGTTCGCCCAGTCAGACAATCCGAACACACTTCTAATAGTCAGTAGAACGAGGAGGTACCTACCATGAGTGATTGCTGTTGCTGTTGTCCGCCGCCCACGCCCGGAGGAGGTGGCGACGGCGGGACGCCCCCGCCACCTCCGCGTTGCACCAAATACCAAGTGACTATTACTAGTATCGACGTTTCTGCCATAGACGATGGCTTTTTAGGTGGTACGCTGGAAACCACTTGGACCTTTGTTGTGAACGGACAAGTACAGACATACGTCAACAACGACTTAGACGTGGGCGTTACAGCCATTGGTATCTCCTTCTTCGTCGATGTGCCCTCTGATACATCAACAATTAGCCTACAAGTTGGTGCAGTTGAGCATGACCCAATCTTCGATGACGTCATCGCTGGCTTCACACAGGTGTGGGGCCAAGCTCAAAGCTGGGGTCTGGGTACACAGTCGGGTTCTGCCAGCGACTCTAATATTACCTACAGACTCAACTACCAGATCACGTGCGCACAAAAGGGTACCGTCTCCATCTCTCGAGATGTGCTGATGGCTTACGGAAGGGAAAAAGCAGAAACGAGAAAAAAGGCAGTAGCGGCGAGTGATTCAACCCTTCTATCATGGGCTCTTGACCGGGTTCGAAGGGCCAACTGGGACCTTGTTCAGGCAACAGATCAACACTACATATTCAAGGGGTATGGCAAATTCCCAGTACTCCTTGAACGGAAATTTGCCCGGGCAAAGCGCGAGAAGTGAGCGATTGAACAGGAGGCTATGGACCAGTGCTTCATGATCTCCAAAACCTGATCGACTGACCATTGGCCGAAGGCGAGCCTTGGTCAGGTTCGATCAGGCTTGGAGCCCAGAGCAACCTCGATGGGATAGGCCGTCTTCTGGAAATTGCGGCTTCCCCCCCGAGAGTTCGGTTGCCGATCCCCTCCTCTCCCCTTCACCACCCACTCGAACTCAGTTCGGCTTCATACTCCGCGGCGCCAGGAACGGCTCTGGATCTCAATCACCGGAATTCCCATCCCGTAGTTCCGCAACAGAGAGGTAGTCGGGCTTCAGACTTTAGCGCCAGAAAAATTGGCATGCCAAGCATTGAGCCGGGTGCCCGATAATCTTCTATCCCCTGTTTAATCCAGGAAAATTCCTGCGACCGTTTCACCCGAAACGCTGCGCACCCAACCGCGAAGGATGGGCCCTATGGTCAGCCAAAATGAGCATACCACCCTTCCACGGGTTTTATTTCCAATTCGCCTGCAATCGGTTGGCCAATTTCATACCGGCCTCGACGCTGCCGAGCCAATCGGTGTCCTTACTTAGTACCGGCAACAAAGAATTCAACTCAGAACACGTGAGGCGGTATTTCTCGGCATAGAAAGAAACCGCATTCCCTCCGACCATGATCAAATCCAGATCGGCCTCGGCGACGGCGGCGAGTACTCAATCAGATTAGGAGTAACGCTTTTGCCAAGGAATTGCATCCAAATCTTTCCTTCTTCCTGGACGGTATCCGCCCACAAGCTGTGCTGAACCGCAGATTCGCCGTTTCCGATGAGCACGCCGAGCAGGTAGTAGAAATCGCGATCCGGCAGCCCCTCGACATCCAGATAAACGGGCGTGCCTTCGATCTTGAGTTCCGGGCTGCCAACGATGTGGATTTTCTGCTCCCGAATCGCTCGCGCCTTCAGTGAGTGGTGATCGGCGCCGTCGATCGGGAGGGCAATCCGTTGGCGGCGCTTGCCGTCGCTCAGTACAATGATGGCCATGTCGAGACTACATCCCGCCCGTGGGCGTATGACCTCGAGGCGACGATTGACGCGTTGCACCTGGACCACCCGGTCTTGATCGGCTGATCTGCCGGCGCGTGGGCCGTTCAAAGCTGCTTCTTTGCCCACATACGCATACCGCGGAGGCAGGGTCTGCCGCCGCGCTCTTCGGGGTTGAAGGATTTTCGCTTGATCGATTGACGCTCCGAATAACCCCGGCTACTATTTAGCCCTCATTCGAATTAGCATCCGTAAGAAGAGAATTTTTATGCCCGAAGTAATAGTGAGAAAAGGTGAGCCTATCGACAGAGCGCTTAAAAGGCTGAAAAATAAGCTCGACGCCGAGGGGATCATGGAAGAGGTTCGGCGGTTGCGGGCTTTTGAAACGCCTTCGCAGAAGGTGCGCCGCAAAGCGAAATTGGCTGCCAAACGGGGCAAGTTGAAGTTTCGCTTTAATCCGTAACTCTCTCCGTACAAGGCATCTCGGACTCCACCCCCCCTAAAGGTGGAGTTTTTTATTCTCCCGGAGAAGCGATTTCAGCGTTCAGAACGTCCACTCAGTCGTCAGTCGCTTCCTCAGCTGTTCGATCTCGGCCACGGCTTTCCTGATTTGCGGTTGCGCGAAGTTTTGGCGTAACTCTGCAGATAGTTTGACCAACTCCTCGTTCATGGCGATGACCCGGCGCCCGAGGACCTGGGCGGTGGCGAGCAAAAAGCTCGTGGCCCACGCGTCGCCGCGTTGCAGAGCTTCGTGAAAGGCGCTCGTTGAGATTCGCCATAGCTGGCTTTCGGCACTGGCAAGTGCGGTCGCGGTTCGTGGCGTGTTGATCAACGGACCCATCTCGCCGAGGATGGCACCCGGCCCGAGAGTGGCTAAAGTGCGGTCGTCCTGCGCCGGCGCGCCCAGCTTAATAAGCATCTGGCCGCTCAGCAGCAGGTAGATCGAGTTCCCTGGGTCACCCTGCCTAAACAAGATCTCTCCGGGTGAAAGACGCACCAATTCCAAGTGGGTGGCGAAAACGGCGATCTGCTCGGCGTTGAGCGAATGGAAGCAACTGAAGCGGTACACCAGAGCGGAATCGATAGCGTTCTCCATAGATCGCCTCGCTAGACGCCGCGCAACATGGCGGCTTTGGCCACGCGCCCAAGCGCGACAATGTATGCGGCCGTGCGCCAGCCTAGTTTTCGCGATCGGACTAAGTCACGGATCGTGGCGTAAGCAGCACCGATGCTCCGGCGAAGGCGGCTGTTTACTTCCCTCTCGGTCCAGCGTAGGCACTGGAGGTTTTGCGTCCACTCGAAGTAACTAACCGTGACGCCGCCGGCATTGGCAAGGATATCCGGAAGGACCGTAATGCCGCGCTGCTCGAAAACCTCGTCGGCGTCTGGAAAAGTGGGCGCGTTTGCCGCTTCGACGATCAGCTTGGCGCGAACTTCGCGAGCCACTTCGCGTGTTAAGACGCCGCCGAGCGCCGCCGGAATGAGCACGTCCACCTCGTGCGTCAATAGTTGGTCGTTGGTGATGCGCGACACGCCGTCCCCTTGGTAGTCCGCGAGCAGACGGCGGCCGCGCGCGAACTCCGCGAGCGCAGGAATGTCTAGACCCTCCCAATTGGCGACACCACCGGACACATCGCTGACCGCCACGATTTTTGCCCCGCGCTCATGGGCAGACAGTGCGGCAAACAAGCCCACGTTCCCGAAACCTTGGATCGCCACGGTCGTGCCTTTGAGGCTGTCACCGATATCGTTCAGAAAGTTCTCAGCTACGCAAATAGCGCCGTAGCCAGTCGCGGCTTCGCGACCTTCGCTGCCATGCAGCTCAACCGGTTTGCCGGTGACCACCGCAGGTGCGAATCCATGCAGCCTCGAATAATGGTCCATGATCCACGCCATCACCTGGGCATTCGTATTCACGTCGGGCGCGGGTATGTCGCGCTGAGGACCGATCTCCTGGCTGATCCGCTCGACGAATTTGCGTGTGATGCGTTCCAGTTCGCCCTGCGAGAGCTGCGATGGGTCGCAGGCAATGCCGCCTTTGGCACCCCCAAAAGGCACGTTGACCACCGCGGTCTTCCAAGTCATGAGCGCCGCCAGCGCCCGCACGTCGTTCGCGTCCAACGTTGGATGGAAGCGCAGGCCGCCTTTGGTTGGCCCGCGCGCGGAATTGTGCTGGAACCGATAACCCTTGAAGACCGCCAACTCGCCGTTGTCACGCTCGATCGGAATGGTGACGTGGTACTCCGCCTCCAGCGACAGCAACAGGCGCTCGACGCGGGGCCCGAGGTTCATGATGTGCGAAGCCTTGCTAATGTAATGATTGGCGGCTTCAAATGCGTTCATACCAAAGCTCAGCTTGAGCAGGGCCACTGGTGATAAACCCGCCTGGGTTATTCAATAAGTCGTCGGCAACAACTCTCCACTTTTTCATTGTTATTAGCCTGGCGAACGCGCTTTTGATCACCTCCACATGCTTGATTGCTCTCGTCCAACTGTCGAGAGACAATCTCTAGTTTTTCGATTTTCGACGTCTCAGTTCCCCGACGGGGGCCAGGAGCAATCCGTATCTTCAAAAACGCTCAGCGCGTGGCTCGCAGTCGCAAGGTCGTAGAATCGCTCATCTTCCAAAGCGAATTTAAGGAAGAGGTCACCCGTGGCTAGCCAAAGCAAAAAAGCAAAGAAGCAAACCGCATGGGCAACAACGCCCATGGCCAGGAACATCGGCATGAGACTGAATCCACAGATGGCCGCGCCGAGGACGGCCAGCAGAGCGCCCGCCCATTTGAGCAAGAACATCTGAAGCCTGGAATCTCGAAGTCGATGGGCCAGCAGAATGCACAACGCCTTAGGGATGCTGATAAGATAGCCGAGGGGGCCGGTGTTGTAGGCGGAGATGAACATTTTGTGAGGCATAAAGATTGGAAGGAAGGCTAAGATGAGGAAGGGACTAGGAGCACACTTTAAAAACTGCTTTAACTATATTATTCATTATCGCCATAATTACCAGAAGCTTTAGCTCGAATCGATTTTCTTTTCCGGGAACCGCTGCCGCAACCAAATTCGCCGGGGCCATGGCAGCATGAACAAGGCCAACGACTGCCTCTCCGAGCAGTCAGGACTGGTCTACCCGCCGAGGAGAAACAAAGAAATGGCGCACCGTTCAGGCATTCGGCCTCCCGTCGCGCGTTCCTAGATTGAGATTTACCTTGGTCCGTTTTAGATCCCTGGATGGATCTCACGAATCGATCGGCATTGGTGACTGGCTCTTCCCGCGGCATCGGCGCGGCGATTGCACGGAAATTGGCTTCCAGGGGCGCAGAAGTCCTGGTGCATGGGAACAAAAACTCGAGCACCGCGTCGCAAGTCGTGGAGCAGATCAAACAAACAGGGGGACGCGCTTCGTTGGTTCTGGCCGATTTCAGTTCTCCAGAAGCCGTCCCGGCTCTTTTCGACAGCATTGGCGACAAGGCCGCTCATCTCGATATTCTCGTCAATAACGCCGGAATACTCGCTGGAGGAGCGCTGGAGAAATTGGAATACGCGCAAATCTCGCGCGTTCTCGCGGTGAATGTCTCTTCCTTGATGCTAACGACTCGCGAGTTCGTTCGACGCTCCTCAACTGAACAGGGACGGATCATCAATATCTCTTCCCATGCCGGCCGGGTGCCCGGCCTGAATGCGTCGCTTTACTCTGCCTCCAAAGCTGCCGTGGATGCTCTCACCCGTTGTTGGGCCTTCGAATTCGGCGGTCGTGGTATAACGGTAAACTCCGTCGCGCCGGGCATGATCGACACAGAGATGAGCCGCGAAGGAATCCAGAATCGAGATGTTGTCCTGCGCGGCGTAGCCTTGAAGCGAATGGGACAAGTCGATGACATCGCCGACGTCGTCGCCTTCCTGGCTTGCTCCGAATCCCGGTGGATTACCGGAGAGGTCATCGGCGTCACCGGAGGACAAGTTGCGGGAGCGACCATCCTTCGAACTTTTTGATATCTACAGGAGACAGGAGCGATCTTCAACCTGATGCCTCCCGGAATCTCCCGCTCTCTTGTTCGATGGGTCGATCTTCGGGTGATCCGTTAGACAAAAATCTGGAAGAAATAGCCGCAATTGGGGCATTGGAACCATTGAGGACTGTAATCCATCTGCAGTAACAGGGGAGCGTTGCAATGGGGACAAGGGTAATATACCGGTGCCGCGCGTGCTGACACCTCATCCGTCGTCTCCCGCGCGTCTGTCTGTTTCACAGCCCGTCCCAGTTTGCTCTCGTCGATTTCCTCGCCTGGTTTCTGCAATTCAGCTCTCATATTTGTTTAATATTCGTCTCTACTTCCGTTTGGGCATTCCCAAGCAGATGTCTGTTCACTGAGGAAGACGAAACTGGCAAGAGCTTTTGCAAGGAAAAGAGGGGTTCAGCGATGATTGATTCGAGACAAGAATCCGGCGAAGATTCAAACTCTCGTGCATTCCCGTTTGCCATACGAAAATGAGACGCAAACATGCGAAAAAGAGTATGGGTGCAATCCGTAAACTAGACTAGATTGACGCAGTCAAGTAAAAATTCACGAGGAACGGAGTAATAATTACGCAATACTCATATCAAGGTCCACTTGGGGAGGTCTCATATAACAGGTGGTACTACTTCGCCTGGCAGGAATCACACCTGATCGGAACCTTCAAGACATTCGAGGAGGCATTGGAATCCCTTGCGTGGAAAGAGCGCCCTAAGGCGAAGCGAGAGATTCACTAAACGCGATTCGACGCCGCAAGGTTTCTGCTGTCGTCTGTTCCGCCATGCTGGCGAGCGACGACGTGATAGCCGAAGAATGGCTCCGCGTCTTGTGGCAGGGAGCAGTATTCGCAGCGATAACCCGCTCGTTCGCGGACAGTTAAGGTCGCTCGCTTCCAGGTGAAGCTTGCCATTCAGGCCGATTGCTTCTTCGCGTAGAGCTTCAAAACCGCTCCTACGAGGCCGTCCACATCGTATCGCACGGCTTCCACATCCACCGGTAGACCGTTTTTCCGCATGGTCTCGGAGGTGATCGGTCCGATGCTCGCCGTTTTCATCTGCGCCGGCCATGGGAGCTTCAAGGCCAGAAAATTTTCCACCGTCGATGAGCTGGTGAAGGTGACCAGATCCGCTCCCTCCGCTTGAAATCTTTCCAGAGCCCACGACGTATCGTTTGTTTCCGGGACTGTCCGATAGGCGATCGCCTCATCCACGATCGCGCCAAGTTCTGCGAGGCGCTTCGGCAAAACTTCCCGGGCTCCGTGAGCTCTCACCACGAGAAACTTCAGATTTTCGACGCTCCCAAATTCCAAAAGCCCATCGATGATCGCCTCGGCGATGAATTCCTTCGGCTGCACATCCACCGTGAGATGGAAATTCTTAATGCGTTGAGCCGTGGCCGGCCCGATCGCCGCAATCTTCACATTTCCGATGCTGCGGGCGTCATCATAGAGGCGATAAAACATCTCAAAAAAGGCATCAACACCATTAACGCTCGTAAAAATCAACCATTCGTATTGAAATGCATCGCGAACTAATTCACCGAATTCCATGAGGTTTTCCGGTGGTTCTATCCGGATCGTTGGCAATTCGTACACATCCGCCCCTAGAATTTTTAGTTTCGCGCTCAAGACGCTGGCCTGTTTCCGGGTGCGCGTAACCACAATCCGCCGACCAAACAGCGGCCGTTGCTCGAACCAGCGCAGTTTGTCTCGCAGTTGCACCACGCGACCAAAAACTGCAATCGCCGGCGGTTCAAATCCGCTCGAGGCGGCAACGATGGATCCAAGCTCTCCGATGAGAGTTTCCTGGCGACCGGTCGTACCCCAACGGATGAGCGCGGTTGGCAGGTGGAAATCCGCTCCGTTCGCCAACAGCTCTGGAACAATCGACTCCAGGCGATCCATTCCCATCAGCATGACTAAAGTCCCCTTTCCTGCGACCAGCGCTTGGTAGTCAATCGCGGTCTCAACTTTGGCCGGATCCTCGTGGCCGGTGAAGACCGTGAACGAGGAGGCGAAATCCCGATGAGTCAAAGGGATTCCTGCGTAAGCAGGGACGGCGATGGCAGAGCTTATTCCTGGTACGATTTCGAATGGAAGACCCGCTGCCGCCAACGCTTCGGCTTCTTCACCCCCTCTTCCGAAAACGAACGGATCGCCTCCCTTCAACCGCACGACACGTTTCCCTTCCCTTGTCTTATCAACTAGAATCTGGCTGATCTCCTCCTGGCGAAGGGTGTGCTGTCCGGATTTTTTCCCGGCAAAGAGAATTTCCGCATCTGCCGGCGCCCATTTGAGGATTTCGGGATTGCAAAGATAATCGTAGACCACGACTTGTGCCTGTTCGAGGGCCTCCCTTGCCCGAAGGGTGACCAGTCCGATATCGCCCGGGCCAGCGCCGGCAAGAATACAAAGTCCTTTACTTTCCTTTTTCATAAATCCTGTTCAAAAGCGCGGACGCGGCCGCCCGGGGCGTCTCAAATTCGCCCGCAAGAGTTCCGGAACGAGATTTGCCGCCTTCATCAAAAAGGATCGCCTCGCAGCGCAGTTCACTTCCGCTCATTGAAGTGCGAATCCCGAGCGGCAAATTGCAGCCGCCCCCCAGCAGCCGCAAGAACTCGCGTTCAACGCCGGTGCAAAACCAAGTGGGCGCGTCGTTGATGGTGCCCAAAAAATTGCGAAGCTCCGAATCATTCGCCCTGATCTCCAAACCGATTGCACCTTGTCCTGCCGCTGGTAAAATTTCCACCAGATCCGTGACGAACAAGGGATGCTTCTCGAAATCAAATCGGCCGCCGCTGAGACGGTAGCCTAGTCTCTCCAACCCAGCTTTCGCTAGAATGAGCGAGTCCCAAGAATCTTCCGCCAGAAGCTTGGCGATCCGGGTAGGGACATTTCCGCGGATGTCCGATACGCGCAGGTCCGGGCGATGGGCCCTGATCTGGCAAGCTCGGCGAGGGCTGCTGGTCGCTACGAGTCCACCCACAGGGATTTCGCTGAGGGAATTCGCGGACTTGGAGATCAAGACATCCACTGGATCGTGCCGAGGCAAGGTGGCAACCAGCGTAAGTTCGGGGGGTAATTCGGTCGGCAGATCTTTCAAAGAATGAACCGCAACATCGATTTCTTGACTCAACAGAGCCTCTTCGAGTTCCTTCGTAAACAATCCCCGGGCAATTTTCGGCCCAGGCTGGCTAAGGCTGATATCGAGACGCCGATCACCGGTCGTACGGACGATCCGGACACCAACCTCCGGCCTCTCCAAGAGCCGCTCCAGAGCTTGTTTGACGAGGTTGACCTGAGCCAAAGCCAATTGGCTGCCGCGAGCCCCAAGGATTACACTCTTCACGTTCGCGGGCACTCGATTACCGCCGGTGCAATCCCCCTGTGAGCGATCCGGTCTAGCCAGACTTCGAAATCGTGGACATGTTTCTCGATCAAGCCGTCACAACTCTCCGCCTCCTTCTGACGGGCCTCAAGCGTTCGCGCTGCGATTGCCTGGAGCGAATCCAGATCATAGACGTAAATGCCATCCATTTCATGAACGGCCGGATCCACATCTCGCGGCATCGCAAGGTCGATAATGAAAAGCGGCCGGTCGCGTCGCGTCCTTAAGACTGGCTCAAGCTTCGCCCTGGTCACGATCGCATGCGGCGCAGAGGTGGAGCTGACCAGGATATCCAGATCCCGAAATTCTTCTTCCCAGTCGTCAAAGCGGATCGCGCGTCCGCCGATAGCTTCGGCCAGCTCCGTCGCTCTGGCGAAGGCGCGATTGGAGACAAACAATTGCCTCGCGCCGCGTGACTGAAAACTCCAGGCGGTTCGCTCGCTTTGCTCTCCGGCGCCCAGGATCATAATTTTACGCCCGTCAAGGTCTCCAAAAATCTGCTGAGCCAGATCCACGGCCACCGAGCCGACGGAAACGCTACCCCGGGTAATGGCGGTGGCCGATCGCACATGCTTGCCGACGTGGAAAGATTTCTGGAAAAGCCGATTCAAAATCCTCCCCGTCGTCCCGGATCTCGCCGCCGCCTCGTAGGCGCGTTTGACCTGGCCAAAAATCTCCGTCTCGCCCAGGACCATCGACTCCAGCCCGGAAGCAACCCGGAACAAATGCCGAATCGAGGGAATAGCCTGGAGCCGGAAAAGATGCTGCAGCTCGCTGACTGCCAGCGAACCGTAAAAATCATGAAAAAGAGGTTCGATCGCCAACTGCGAATCCTGGGTGACAATATAAAATTCTGTCCGGTTACAGGTCGACAGGAGCACACTTTCCTGGACGCTCGGGAATTGCGCGAGTCGAGTCAACGAATCGCCCAAAGCGGAGTCAGGGATGGCAAATCGTTCGCGGACGTCGACATTTGCCGTCTGATGACTGACGCCGAAGCAGAAAATATTCATTTAAAGCGAAGGACGGTCCGAGATAAATCGAATCCCCCAGAACGTGCTTAATAACAAGCTAAATGCGACAATCGAAAGGGTTGCCACCCACTTGGCCGCCATCACGTGGCGTACTCGGGCGACTAAAATACCGGCGTAGACGCACCAAACCAGGATGGACCAGGCTGCCTGCACCCAGTTGATCCGGCCGCCAATCAGAAAACCCGTCGTCAGCCCAACCGTGAAGAGGGTGAAGCCCACCCACAACAAACGTGTATTTGCGATCGACAACGCGGTGATCGGTGGGAGCCGATAAAAAATCGAGCTGGGCTGACGGGTCTTCAACTGCCGCTCCTGGACCAGAAACATCACACCGGCGATGCATGCCAACGCGAACGCCCCGCAGGCCACCATTGAAAATGATGTATGCGCCTCGAGCCACGGGTTGACCTTGATTCTTCTGGCCGCTGGTTCACTGCGCGAAAAGGCAACCGCAAAGAACAATAGAGCAGAGGCCACTGGCGCGGTAAACGCCCCCATCAACGAAAGCCGATAGCTCGATCCGATGACCAGGTAAATCAGCACCATCGACCAGGTCATAAAGACCAGGACCTCAAAACGGTTCGTAATTGGGCAGCGGCCGATCGCGTGTCCACGGTCAAACAGAAACAAGGTCGTAAACAGGAACCCGGCAGAGATCGCCCAGAAGGTAATGCGCGAGGTCAAAAACTTGTTGGTGGCCAGTGAATAGACCGAGTACGCGGAGCCTATGAGATAGGAGATCAAGGCCAACTCAACCCAAACACGATCGGACCAGTTCATAGCCGCGAACACCAAGGTACCTGTAAAAACAAGGCATACACCCAGGAACTTCAAATAGAAAGCTCTCGGCGCCACCCGCTCAAGATTTTTTTTGTGGATGTCATTGACGTTCGCCGTCGTTCGTTCAGGCTCCTTGAAAATGAGTCAGGTCAACCTTGAACAGCTTAAATCCGCCATTCGAGACATCCCTGATTTCCCGAAGCCAGGGATTGTTTTCAAGGATATAACACCCATTTTAGGAGATGGACGATTGTTCCAAAGCGTCATCGATCATCTTGGGGCGGAGGCCGAAAAAGTAAATCCGTCGAAAGTGGTCGGAATCGACGCGCGCGGATTCCTGTTCGGAGCGGCAGTCGCCTACAAACTCGGGCTAGGTTGCGTTCCTATCCGGAAAAAGGGCAAACTCCCGTTCAGAACGGTTGGGTCCTCCTACCAGCTGGAGTACGGCGATGCTGAGGTTGAAATGCATGTGGATGCCATCAATCCAGGCGAACGAGTGGTGCTGATCGACGATCTCCTGGCCACCGGAGGCACCTCAGGGGCGGCCGTGAATCTGGTCCAAAAAGTCGGAGGCATTGTCGGCTCGGCACTTTTTCTCATTGAACTAGAGTTTCTCCACGGACGGAAAAAGCTCCCACCCGACGTGCCCGCTTACTCGATGGTGCAATTTTAGGGAACGCCGAACGCCGAACGCCGAACGCCGGACGGTGAACGGTGAACGCCGAACGCTAACCGCCCATGGTCCGGTTCATTGCGAAAAGAACTGTCGGTTTGGTGGTTATCCTTTTCTGTGTTGTCACGATCACTTTTTTTCTCGTGCATCTGATGCCGGGCGGACCTTTCGACCGGGAACGAAAGCTGCCCGAACACATCGAAAAACAGCTTCTTGCCAAATACAAATTGGATGGGCCGATTTTCGAGCAATATGCCGGTTATCTGAGCGATCTGTTGCACGGCGATCTGCGCCTTTCGACAAAATACCGGAGCAGGTCGGTCAATGAAATCCTGGCTGACAGCTTGCCAGTCTCGGGATTGCTTGGTGGAATCGCGTTTTGCGTGGCCACCATCGGCGGCGTCTTTCTTGGGTCGCTGGCTGCGGCGAACCAGCAGACCTGGATCGATCGGACGGCGATGCTGTCGGCTTTGTTCGCGGTCTCGTTGCCCTCCTTTGTGATCGGTCCGGTCCTGGTGCTCGTATTCGCGATTGATTGGCCAGTGCTCCCGGTCGGCGGATGGGGGACTTTCCGGAGCCTCATTCTTCCTTCCATCACGCTGGCCGCCCCGTACACGGCTTACATCGCGCGTCTCACCCGCTCGAGTATGCTCGAAGTCTTGACCCAGGACTATATTCGCACCGCCCGCGCAAAAGGCCTCAGCAATTCCTCCGTCCTCTATAAGCACGCCTTGCGCGTCGCGATTCTCCCGGTGGTTTCATTTCTCGGGCCGCTTGCTGCCAATTTGTTGACCGGCTCGATTGTGGTGGAAAGCATCTTCAGCATCCCTGGAACCGGTGGCTTTTTCGTGAATTCCGTGCTAAACCGGGACGGGTTCCTGCTCGCAGGGGTGGTGATCGTCTACTGCTCGCTGCTGGTCGTGTTCAACCTCGTGGTCGACCTCCTTTACGGTTTACTCGACCATCGCATCTCCCTGTATGACTGATGCTCGCTCTCCATGGGTCAAGCTTCGACGCAATCCTGCTGTTGTCCTTTCCGCGGGCATCCTCTTTGCCGCTGCTTTGGCCGCCATTTTTGGACCAAGTCTCTTGCCTGCCAGCGCGGGAGAAGTCACCCGTAATAGCTTTCTACCCCCTTCCAACCAGCATTTCTTCGGGACCGATCTCAACGGACGTGACCTGCTGTACCGCGTATTGCTCGGCGCCCGCATTTCGATCCTGGTCGGGGTCACTGGAGCACTCATCAGTTTTGCCGTGGGCATCGTCTACGGGATGGTCGCAGGCTACGTAGGTGGCCAAGCCGACTCGATTATGATGCGGTTAGTGGACACGCTTTACGCTATTCCGCGATTGATTTTCTTGCTTGTTCTGATCACGGCTCTCGATCCGCTGCTTCGGCACGCGATGGCGACGCACGGGCTACAAGGGCTGATCGGGTATTCGAAGATCTTTATCCTCATTCTCTGTCTCGGCCTGACCGAGTGGCTGACCATGGCCCGCATCGTACGGGGCCAGATTCTGAGCCTGAAATCGCAACAGTTTGTCCTCGCCGCACGGAGCATCGGCCAAAGCCATCTCAAGATCATCTTTCAGCATCTTTTGCCGAACCTGATCGGTCTCGCGGTTGTTTATCTGACTCTGACGGTCCCGGCGGTGATTCTGGACGAATCGTTTCTCAGCTTCCTGGGCGTGGGCGTTCAAGCACCTCTGGCGAGCTGGGGATTGTTACTCAGCGACGCGGCGCAGGTCATCAATCCGATCAAAGGCTACTGGTGGTTGCTGGTGTTCCCGGTTATCGCAATGTCACTGACACTTCTGGCCCTGAACTTTTTAGGAGATGGTCTACGCGATGCGCTGGACCCCCGGCAAAGGAAGTGACGGCGTCGACAATTGACTCCCCAATCGTCCCCGTCCTCGGGAGTAAGGCGTCCCGCTTTACCCTCTGACTGGAAGCTCCAAGGAGGCAAGACGGCTTACTTAGTTCGGGAGTAAGGCGAGACGCCTTACTTACTTCAGAGGCAGGACGCCATTGCG
>Ga0210387_10001173_pt1 | contig 19625 bp, 19 predicted proteins | sample IncBWC7OmetaG_FD_160108 | JGI IMG/M metagenome (GOLD analysis project Ga0210387, IMG submission 160108) | Forest soil microbial communities from Barre Woods Harvard Forest LTER site, Petersham, Massachusetts, United States - Inc-BW-C-7-O ...
AGGCGCACTACCTGCTGGAGGACGTCGGACCCGGCACCCGACGGCTGTGCGCTCTGGCCCCGGGCGATGAGGTGCTTGCGCTGGGGCCGCTGGGACGCGGGTTCTCCTTGCCCCAACAGGAGCGCCGCGCGCTGCTGGTCGGCGGCGGCGTGGGGATCGCCCCACTGGCGATCCTGCAGGACGCGCTGGTGGAGATAGGATCCGCGAACACGGTCCTGCTCGGATTTCGCGACGCGGAGCACGCAGCGGGTGCGCGATTGCTGAGCGACGCGACCATCGCCACCGACGACGGCTCGAGCGGGCACGGCGGGCTGGTCACGGACCTGCTCGCGGCCGAGCTTGGACGCGACGCGCACGCGATGGTCTACGCCTGCGGTCCGGCGCCGATGCTGGAGGCCGTTCGCGCTCTGTGCGCCGCGCTGCGGACGCCCGCCGAGCTCGCGCTGGAGGCCGGCATGGCGTGTGGGTTCGGCGCTTGCCACGGATGCGTCGTGCCCGCACGCGACGGTCGCTATCTGCGGGTGTGCGTCGATGGCCCTGTGATCGACGCCTCGGAGATCGAGCACGTGGATGCCCATGCAGGAGCACCGGCATGAGCGCGGTCGAGTTCTGCGGCATGACCCTTGAGCATCCGGTGATCAACGGCTCGGGCACGTTCGACGCGATCGCCGCCAGACGCGCGTTCGGCGAGACGCTGGAGCGGGAGTTCCCGTTCGCGGCGTTCGTGTCGAAGACGATCACCCTGCATCCGCGAAGGGGCAACCCGCCACCGCGCCTGTGGGAGGCGCCGACGGGCTTGATCAACTCGATCGGCCTGCCCAACCGCGGTCTGGAGGGGTATCTCGCGGAGGACCTGCCGGCGCTGGCGAGCTGGCTGCCGGTGCCGCTGATCACGAACGTGATGGGCTCAAGCGCAGCGGAGATCTCCGAGCTGCTGCGTGCCTGCGACGCGCGCGAGGAGATCGCGGCGATCGAGTTGAACGTGTCGTGCCCGAACGTCCACACGGGCCTTGACATCGGTGCCGATCCCGGCCAGCTGGAGGCGGTCGTGCGGGAGGTCCGCCCGTATACGCGCAAGCCGTTGATCGTGAAGCTGACGCCGAACACCGCGGACGTCGGGGCCTGTGCGCGTGCCGCTCAAGAGGGGGGCGCGGACGCGGTGTCACTGATCAACACGCTCCGAGCGGCGGCGCTTGCCCCACGGACCCGCGAGCGTAACCGGTCCAAGCTCGGTGCCGTCGAGGAGGAGACCGGCGGCTCACAAGGGCGCGGCAGCGTCCCTGTCAACCCGTCGGGGTGGTGGTTGGGCGGCGGCACCGGGGGTCTTTCCGGAGCGGCGATCCGCCCGGTTGCGCTCGCGCAGGTGGCTGCCGCGGCTGCCGGCGTCGAGATCCCTGTGATCGGCATGGGCGGGGTGCAATGCGCCTCGCACGCACAGGATCTGCTCGACGTGGGCGCGAAGCTCGTGGCGGTCGGCACGGAGAGCTTTCGTGAGCCGCTGGTGGGTACGCGCATAGCTCGCGGGCTGACCCCCGGCTCGGCTTGATCTACTCCGCCACTGGCTGCGTGGCCAAATGCGTGGCGGATAAAAACCCCTGCAAACACGCTATGCCACCGTACAGGAGCCTCGACATGACTGAACCTCAAGTTGAGGTATAGATGAATTCGTCCTGTTTCCCTTCATCGGCGCGCCTCGGTGTGTAGACTCGCCGCCCATGGCGACGGCGACCGAACCGACCGGGTCCAAGCACGTTATGGCTCCCGAGCGGTCTCTCAATCAGCGCATGGACGCACTCGCGCGAGCCAACCGCATTCGCACCAAGCGCGCCCAGCTCAAGCGTGACCTGAAGGCCGGCCGCCTGTCGATCCACGCGCTGCTGCTGAACCCCCCCGAGTACCTGGAGACCGCGAAGGTCTTCGACATGCTGCTCGCGGTTCCCAAGTACGGGCGCGTGAAGGTCAACAAGATCCTCGCGCACTGCCGGATCTCGCCGAGCAAGACCATCGGCGGCCTGTCAGAGCGTCAACGCAGCGAGCTGGTATCGCTGCTGCGTCGCTAGCAAGCTCCGCCGCGCCCGCGACTAGGGTCCACGCCGTGGCGTCGTGCGTGTTCGTCATCACGGGTCCCTCCGGGGTCGGCAAGGGGACGCTCATCAGAGGGCTGATGGAGCGGCTGCCTCGACTCGAGCTGTCCGTGTCCGCGACCACCCGTGCTCCGCGCCCGGGCGAGCGCGACGGCGTCGAGTACCACTTCCTCACGCGCGAGGCGTTCGATCGCAAAGTGACTGCGGGGGAGTTCGTCGAGCACGCCGACTATGCCGGGCGCAGCTACGGGACGCTGCGCTCCGAGCTGCAGGCACGCGTCGATGCCGGCGTGCCGGTGGTCTTGGAGATCGAGGTGCAGGGCGCCAGGCAGGTGCGGGCGGCGATGCCGGATGCCGTGCAGGTGTTCATCGCACCGCCGTCGCTCGCGGCGTTGCGCACGCGCCTGGTCGGTCGCGGCACCGACGACGGCGAGGAGGTCGAGCGCCGCCTGCGGGTCGCCGAGGAGGAGCTCACGGCCCAGCCCGAGTTCGCTCACGTCGTCGTCAACGACAGGCTCGAGGACGCCCTGGAGCGGTTGACGGCGATCGTGGCCGCCGAGCTGAGCTGAGGGCCTACTACACTGCAAGGTCAACCAGGAAAGGTCCACACTCAGTGATTTCACCGCGCATCGACAGACTGCTTGAGAACGTCGACTCCAATTACGCGAGCGTGCTCGTGGCCGCCAAGCGCGCGCGCCAGATCAACAGCTACTACCACAACCTCGGCGAGGGCACGTTCGACGAGTTCCCACCGCCGATGGTGGACACGGCCTCCAAGAACTACCTCACGATCGCCCTCGAGGAGGTAGCAGCGGGAAAGATCAAGTACCACTACAGGTAGGCCGCGGATCGCAAGCGCGCCACCAGTGCTTGCCGCCCACCGGCGGGCCGTCTAAAAGCTAGGTCATGTCCCGAATCCTGCTCGGCGTGAGCGGCGGCATCGCCGCGTACAAGGCGCTCGAGCTCGTGCGCCTGATGACGGGCGCCGGGCATGCGGTCAGGGTGGTGCAGACCTCCGCGAGCAGGCGATTCGTGGGGGCGGCGTCCTTCGAGGCGCTGACGGGCGCGCCGGTGCTCGCGAGCGAGTTCGAGCGCGACCCCGCCCGTGGGGCGTTTCCCGGACAGCCGTTGCCCGAGCATGAGCCGCTCAGCCATCTGGAGCTGGTCGCGCGCGCCGAGGCGTATGTGATCGCGCCGGCATCGGCGAACACGATCGCCAAGCTCGCTTGCGGCCTGGCGGACAACCTGCTGAGCAGCTGCGCGCTGGCCGCCGAGTGCCCGCTGGTGATCGCGCCGGCGATGAACAACCGCATGTACGAGCACGCCGCGACCCAGGCGAACCTGCAGACGTTGCGCGAACGCGGCGCACTGATCGTCGAGCCCGACAGCGGGCGCCTGGCCTCTCACGGTGAGCACGGCGTGGGTCGCCTGGCCGAACCGGCACGGATCCTGGCAACGTGCGAGCGGACGCTCGCCGGGTCCGACACCAGCGCCCCGACCGGCAAGGACGCCCGGGAAGGGGTCGGCGCGCTGAGCGGTCTGCGTGTGCTGGTCACGGCCGGAGGCACGCGCGAGCCGATCGACAGCGTGCGGTTCATCGGCAACAGCTCCTCGGGGCGCATGGGGCTGGCGCTGGCTCGGGCCGCCCGCGCGCGCGGCGCCGAGGTGAGCGTGATCGCGGCCAACGTCACACTCGACCCTCCGACGGGGATGCTCTGGCGAGCGGTCTCCACGGCCGAGGAGTTGCGACTGGCCTGCGAGGAGCAGTTCCCGCGCTGCGATGTCCTGCTGATGGCGGCGGCCGTCGCCGACTTCCGCCCGGCGAGTCCGGCGGAGGGCAAGATCAAGAAGGCCGGGCGCGAGTCCCTGCAGGTCGAGCTCGAGCCGACCACCGACGTGATCGCCGCCCTGGCCGAGCAGCGACGGAGCGACCAGACGCTGATCGGGTTCGCCGCCGAGCACGGCGAGCGGGCGATCGAGCACGGCCGGGCCAAGCTCTCGGGCAAGCACCTGGATGCGGTCGTCGTCAACGACATCTCGCGCACCGACATCGGGTTCGAGGTGGATGCGAACGAGGTCACGATCCTCACCTCCGCGAGCGCACGACACGTACCAAGAGCCAGCAAGACGGAGATCGCCGGCGCGATCCTGGACACGGTGCAGGAGCTGCGAACCACCTTCTGAGGCCGAACGGCCGGGAACCGCGCGGGCACTAAAATGAGTCTCGATGGAGAGCGTCTACGACCTCTATCGGCGAGGCTGTGACCTGCTCGACCACGGCGACCACGACGCCGCGATCGTCCCCCTCAGCCGAGCTCGCGACCTGGAGCCCGACAAGTCCTCGATTCGCGAGGCGCTGGGACGTGCGCTGTTCCATGCCCGGCGCTACGAGAGCGCCGCCGCGGAGTTCGAGGCTGTTGCCCTGAAGGCACCCACGAACGACTACGCGCTGTTCTGCCTGGGTCGCTCGATGCAGTTGCTCGGACGCCATCGCGAGGCCTGCCAGCCGCTGGCCCTGGCGTGCTCGCTCGCGCCCGAGCGCGAGGACTATCGCCGCTACCGCGATCGGGCTCGGCGGGCTGCCCACGGGGACTGACGGCCGCCCGGCACCGAGCGCTCAGTCGATCCGCGATGGCTCCGATGCTATCCTCGACTGACAGCTTTCGAGCCGGTATACAGATGCCGGTTGCAGTACCGAGAGTGGGCGCCCGCCCGCTTTTTTTACGTCATCACCCGGTTCGCGTAAGCGGGCCTCGATACTCCGGATACGACCGTCATACACACACAGACACATATTGGGACCAGTGAGCAGAGAGCTATGACCACGCTGCAGACCGATATCGAAGAGCGGCTCGCCGCTGAGGAGCCTGAGGTCGAGGTGCTGCTCGCCGAGGTCGTCGGCGGTCGGCGGCTGCGCGTGTTCGTCGACCATCCGGACGGCGTCACGCTCGAGCTCTGCGCACGCGTCAGCACCGCTTTGAACGAGCTGCGCGAGCGCTATTCGCTCGAGGTGTCCTCGCCCGGGACCGAGCGTCCGCTGACCAAGCCGGCGCACTTCCGTCGCTTCGTCGGACGTCGCGCGAGAGTGCGCACCCGTCATCCACGCCCGGCGGCGGCGCCAGTGGGCCGACCCGAGCTCGCGACCGGCGCGGGAGGTCCAGTCAACAGCTTCACCGGCGAGCTGGTAGGTGCCTCCGAGGAGGAGGTCATGCTGGCAGCCGACGAGGGGATCGTCGCGATCCCCTACGCCGAGATCCGTCGTTCGAACCTTGTCGAGGAGTGAGGTCCAAACATGTCACGCGAAATCCTTGAGGCGATGCACGCGCTGGCGCGCGAGAAGGGAATCGAGCCCGAGAAGCTGATGGTCGCGCTCGAGGACGCGTTGCTCTCGGCCTACAAGAAGCAGCCGGGCTCGGCCAAGTACGCGCGCGTGGAAATGGACCGCGAGACCGCGGACTTCCGGGTGATCGAACTGATCATCCCCGAACGGCTGGAGGCGCACCTGATCGTCGAGACGATCGACGAGGAAACGACGGTCGATCCCGAGACGGGGGAGATGCGCGAACCGGAGGAACCGGAGATCGACCCGGCGAAGTTCGCCGAATACCGCGACCAGATCGACGAACGCGACGTCACGCCCGACGACTTCGGGCGGATCGCGGCGCAGACCGCCAAGCAGGTGATCTTGCAGCGCATCCGCGAGGCCGAGCGGGACATGATGTACGAGGAGTACCGCGATCGGGTCGGCGAGCTGATCACGGGCATCGTGCAGCAGTCGGACTCCCGCTACACGCTCGTGCAGCTGCGCGAACGCGTCGAGGCGCTGCTGCCGAAGTCCGAGCAGGTAGAGGGCGAGCGCTACGACCACTCACAGCGCATCAAGGCCGTCATCAAGGAGGTCTCGCCGTCCACGAAGGGACCGTCGATCATCGTCTCCAGGCGCGATCCGGAGCTGATCAAGAAGCTGTTCGAGCTCGAGGTCCCGGAGATCGCCGACGGACTCGTGGAAATCGCTAACGTCGCGCGCGAGCCCGGCTATCGCTCGAAGATCGCGGTCGTGTCGAACACCGATGGCGTCGATCCGGTCGGCGCATGCGTCGGTCCGCGTGGCTCGCGCGTGCGCATGGTCGTCTCGGAGCTGCGCGGCGAGAAGATCGACATCATCCCTCACAACGACGAGCCCGCGCGGTTCGTCGCCAAGGCGCTCTCACCGGCGCGCGTGCGCGAGGTGCTCGTCGACGACGAGGCCAAGCAGGCGACCGTGATCGTGCCCGACGACCAGCTCTCGCTCGCGATCGGCCGTGAGGGACAGAACGCCCGCCTGGCCGCGCGCCTGACCGGCTGGCGCGTCGATATCCGCTCGGAGACCGAGTTCGCCGCCGAGGAGGCCGAGCACGGCTATGAGGAGGAGGAGGTGCAGGGTCGCTGCGCGGCGATCCTCTCCAACGGACGGCGCTGCCCCAACGCGTCGCTGCCGGGCTCGCGCTACTGCGGCTTGGAGACCCATCAGGCGCTCGCGAGCATCGCCACCGACAACGTCGCCGATCTGAACGCGCCCGCCGGCGAACCGGCAGAGGAGACGAGCACCGACGAGGACGCGGTAGCCCTCGCCCACGACGGCGAGACCGACATCGGCCCGCAAGCCCCGATTGACGACGGCGCTGCGAGCGCACAGGCAACGGAGGCCACCCCCGCGCCTGCGAGCGAGTCCACCGAGATCTCGCCCCCCGCAGACGAGGGGTCCCTCGCCGAGCCGCCCGCCGGGCGGCCGTCTGGGGACGTGACCGCCGGCGCCGCCGGCGCCGAGGAGCCGGCGCCATAGGGGCTCACGTCGCCCGGCGCAAGTGCGTCGGTTGCGGGCGCACGGCGCCGAAGCCGGAGCTGGTCAGGATCGCGCTCGTCGATCGAGGATCGGTGCGCGGCGCCGGTGGGCGTATGCGGCGCGCGGTGCTCGATCGCAGTCTCGCGATGCCGGGGCGCGGGGCCTATCTGTGCCGCGGGGCGAGCGATGCGGAGCCCTCTTCCGAGTGCCTGGCGCTCGCGCTGCGCAGCGGCGGGATCGCGCGCACATTGCGCTGCGCCGTAACCCTCCCCGATGAACTCGTAGAATCGGTGGATAGATGAGCAAGAAGCGCGTACACGAGATCGCCAAGGAACAGGGCCTCTCCAGCAAGGATCTGCTGGAGAGGCTGCACGCCGCCGGTGTGGAGGCGAAGACCGCTTCCTCCTCGGTCGAGGAGGGCGTCGTCCTGAAGGCGCTGGGCAACGGGGGCTCGCCCGTGGCTGCCGCTGCCGAGCCGGCGGGCGCCACGGCGACAGCGACCGCGTCCCCGCCGAACCCCTCCTCCGCACAGAAACCCACCTCTGCGCCGAAGCCCACCTCCGCACCACCACCCAGCCCGACCCCACCGCTCGCCACGAGCGCCACACCGAACGGCTCCTCAGCGCCCGAGACGCCCGCGACTGCGCCGACACCGCCCGCGGCTTCTCCGGCGGGCGACGCCCAGCCGACCTCGGATGAGACCGATGCTTCCGGCGGTTCGGCCGCAGAGCGGGTGCGACCCACACGCGACTCGCGCACCGGGGAGCGGGCCCCCGCCGCCAACGCTCCCGGAGGTCGCCGCCGGGTCGTGATCGACTCGCAGGCCTCGCGCCGCCAGCAGGGGGGACCCGCCAACCAGCCCCAGCGGCGCCCGCGGCGCGGCCGGCGCCGGCGCGGCACCTACGACGAGACGATCGCGCCGATCGACACCGCCGCACTGGAGGCCACAGACCTCGTACGTGTGAACTCGGGATCGACGGTCAAGGACGTCGCCGAGTACCTGGGCGCGCCGGTGCCGGAGATCATCAAGAAGCTGATGATGCTCGGCGAGATGGCAACGCTCACGCAGACGCTGTCCGACGATGCGATCCAGGTGCTGGCCGACGAATTCGACAAGAAGATCGAGATCGTGCACGCCGCCGACGACGTCGAGGTCGAACCTGTGTTCGAGGACGCGGAGGAGGACCTGATCGAACGTCCGCCCGTGGTGACGATCATGGGGCACGTCGATCACGGCAAGACCTCGCTGCTGGACGCGATTCGCAAGACCGAGGTCGCGGCGGGCGAGGCCGGCGGCATCACACAGCACATCGGTGCCTACCAGGTGCGCCATGGGGGCAAGGAGATCACCTTCCTCGACACGCCCGGCCACGAAGCGTTCACGGCGATGCGCGCCCGCGGCGCGCGCGTGACCGACCTGGCGGTGATCGTGGTCGCGGCCGACGACGGCGTCAAGCCTCAGACCGAGGAGGCGATCGATCACGCGAAGGCCGCCGAAGTGCCGATCGTCGTGGCGGTGAACAAGATCGACAAGGAGGGCGCCCAGCCCGAGCGCGTGCGCACGGAGATGACCCAGCATGGCCTGCAACCGTCCGAGTGGGGCGGGGAGATCGAGTTCGTCGACGTCAGCGCCAAGACACGTCAGGGCCTCGACTCGCTGCTCGAGACGATTCAAGTCGTCACCGACCTGGAGGAGCTGCGGGCCAACAGCGACGCCGACGCTTCGGGCACTGTGATCGAGTCCAAGCTCGACCCGGGCCGCGGGCCCGTGGTCAGCGTTCTGATCCAGCGCGGGACGCTGAACGTCGGCGATGCGCTGGTCGCGGGCGCGCACTTCGGGCGAGTGCGTGCGATGAGCGATTTCACGGGCGCGCGCGTCAAGGCAGCGACGCCGGGACAGCCCGTGGAGGTGCTGGGCTTCGACGGTGTGCCCGAGGCCGGAGAGCTCGTGCGCGTGGTGGAGAACGAGCGTCGCGCGCGCCAGCTCGCAGGAGAGCGCGCCAACCGCCTGAAGACCGAGGCTCTAGCGCGGCGCTCAGGGCGCAAGGTCTCCCTCGAGGACGTGTTCAAGCTGGCTCAGGAGGGCACGGTGAAGGAGCTCGGCCTGGTCGTAAAGGCCGACGTCGCCGGGTCGCTCGAGGCGATCGAGGACGAGATCGCAAAGCTTCCCCAGGACGAGGTCAACGTCAACATCATCCATCGCGGCGTGGGTGGCATCAACGAGTCCGACGTGATGCTCGCCGCCGCCTCGCGAGGCGTGATCCTGGCCTTCAACGTGCGTCCCGTCGGCGAAGCCCGCCAGGTGGCCGAGCGCGAGGGCGTCGAGATCCGCTCCTACTCGGTGATCTACCGCGCGATCGAGGAGCTGCGCGCGGCGATGCAGGGCATGCTCGAGCCCACCGAGGTCGAGACGCCGCTCGGCCAGGCCGAGGTCCGCCAGCTGTTCCGGGCTTCGCGCATCGGCGTGATCGCCGGCTCGTTCGTCACCGAGGGCAAGGTCACGCGCGGCGCACGCGTGCGGGTCGTGCGCGAGGGCACGGTCATCTACGACACGACGATCGCGAGCCTCCGTCGCTTCAACGAGGACGCCCGCGAGGTCGCCTCCGGATTCGAGTGCGGGATCGTGCTCGCCAACTTCCAGGACCTGCGTGAGGGCGACATGCTCGAGACCTATGAGACACGCCTGCAGGAGCGCGAGCTGGCCTGAGACGGTCGCATGGGAGATTGCTCATGCAAGCGCTCGTGTGCGGCTGCCCCCGCGTGACGGTTGGAGGATAGGATGAGTTCGGGACGTATGCGGCGCGTCGACGAGGCGATCAGGCAGGTGCTCGGCGACGCGGTGACAGGAGAGCTGAAGGACCCTCGAGTTGGATTCGTGACCGTGACAGATGTCAGGACAAGCGCCGACCTGCGCCATGCGCGCGTATACGTGAGCGTGCTCGATCCGAGCGGCGCTCCCTCCGAGGACACCCAGCGCGAAGCCACGCTCGAGGGCCTGCGCAGCGCGCACGGTTACCTGCAAAGCCGGCTGGCCACGGAGCTGCGTTTGAAGCGCACCCCCACGCTCCAGTTCGACTACGACGAGACGACCGATCGGGCGTTGCGCGTGGATGAGCTGCTGGGCGAGATCGAGGACTCGTGAGCGCGGATCGCATCGAGAGCACCGAGGTCACGCGCGAGCGCGTGCTGGAGCGCATCCGCGAGGATTCGCACTTCGTGCTCGCCGCGCACGAGGGCCCCGACGGCGACGCCCTCGGGTCGCTCGTGGGCATGCAGGGACTGCTGAGCGCGTTGGGCAAGGACTCGCAGATGTTCATCGCGCCGGAGGACCTGCCGCTCCCCTACGAGTACCGCTTCTTCACGCTCGACGGCCTGATCTCCTCGCCACCGCAGGACATCGCACAGCGGACCGTCGTGTTCCTGGACTGCGGCAACATCGATCGCAACTCGGCCGGCGTCCTGCAACAGGGCCGACACCTGTTGAACATCGACCACCATCACGACAACACGCGCTTTGGCACGCTCGATCACGTCGTGCCGCAAGCTTCGTGCACCGCGGAGATCGTGTGGGACCTGATGCACGGACTCGGAGTGGGACCGACGCCGCTCCTCGCAAGGGCACTTTATGTGGGGTTGATCACCGACACGGGCCGGTTCATGTACGAGAACACCGGCCCTCGCGCGCACGAGATGGCCGCCGAGCTGATCTCGGCCGGCGTCGACGTGCAGGACGTCTACCGGCGGCTCTATGAGGAGATGCCCGCGGCCAAGATCTCCCTGCTCGCGCTCGCGCTCGGGCAGATACGCCGCTTCGACGCAGGAGAGTTGACGCTGGCCGCACTGAGCGCGGAGGACTTCATGAGGGTGGGCGCCGAGGACAGCTACTCGGAGGGCATCATCGATCATCTGCGGGCGATCCAGGGCACGAAGGTCGCCGCGCTCGTGCGCGAGCTCAGCGGTGGAGCCACCGATGATCGCGCGCGACGCAAAGTGTCGCTGCGGGCCACCGACGATGACGTCGACGTGTCGGTGATCGCGCGCGAGCAGGGCGGAGGCGGACACCGCCGCGCCGCGGGCTTCACGACGACGTTGGAGGTCGAGCCGCTGATCGAGTTCCTCCGCGCCGCGCTGGCCGCGCAGCTGCACGCTGCCGGCCGATCGGAGATCCCATTCGATCTCCGATCGGCGCCGGCGTGACGGCGGACGGCGTCCTGCTGATCGACAAGCCTGAGGGGATGACCTCACATGACGTGGTCGCCCTCGTCAAGCGTGCCTTGGAGGGTGTGAAGGTCGGTCATGCGGGCACTCTCGACCCGTTCGCAACGGGGCTGTTGATCGTGCTCGTCGGGAGCGCAACGAAAGCCCAGCAACGCTTCATGGAGCTACCCAAGCGTTACGAGACGGTCGCTCGACTGGGGGCGAGGTCCAGCACCGGAGACACCGAGGGAGAGATCGTCGAGACCGACAGGCTCCCTCCCGACCCGCCGCCGTTGCCGACGGGGGAGATCAGACAACGCCCGCCGCGACATTCGGCCGTCAAGATAGAAGGAGTGCGCGCTTACAAGCGCGCACGACGGGGCGAGGACTTCGAGATGCCCGAGCGGATCGTGACCGTACATCGCTTCGAGCAGCTGTGGCGCGAAGACAAACGGGCCGGTTATGCGATCGAGTGCTCCTCCGGCACGTACGTACGCTCGTTGATCGCCGACCTCGGCGACGCCTATTGCCTGGAGCTCAGGCGCACCGCGATCGGCCCGTTCGAGGTAACAGATGCGATCGCACCGCCGGCTCGCGGCGAGTCGTGGGCTCAGCCGCCGCTCATGAGACTCGACCAAGCGCTCGCGACGCTACCCAAATAGGCTGTGCAGGCCGTGAAGATCACCCGCCTGCCCGACGTGCTGCCGTCCAGCGAGAGCGATCGACCCGCGCGCAGCGTGGCCGTCGGCACCTTCGACGGGGTGCACCTCGGGCACCGTGCGGTGATCGAGGGCTCAGACAGCGTGCTGACCTTCGAACCGCATCCCGTCTCGGTCGTCGCCCCGCAGCACACGCCCAAGCTGCTGACGACGCTCGAGGTCAAGGCGGAGCTGGTCGCGGGACTCGAGGTGCGGGAGCTGATCGTGATCCCGTTCGACGCGGCCTTCGCGGCGCGCTCGGCGGACGAGTTCATCTCCGACGTGCTCGTCGGCGCGCTCGGAGCGAGCAGGGTGGCGATCGGGGAGAACTTCCGCTTCGGTCATCGCGCGCAGGGCGACCCGCGCCTGCTGGCCGCGGATGAGCGCTTTCAGACCGTCGTGCATCCGCTGCTGGAGGTCGACGGGGAGATCGTGTCCTCCAGCCACATCCGCGGTCTGGTGCTCGCGGGTGAGGTCGATCAGGCCGCGCGCTTTCTCGGCGCCCCCTTTCAGCTGCGCGGCGAGGTGATCCACGGCGATGAGCGCGGGCGCGAGCTGGGTTTCCCGACCGCCAACCTCGTGCCCGAGGAGGCGCTCGTCTGCCCGGGCCATGGGGTGTATGCGTGCCTGGCCAACGGCGACGTTCCCGCCGCGGTCAGCATCGGCGTTCGTCCGACGTTCGAGACCGGTCGCGGCGAGCTGATCGAGGCCTACCTGATCGACTTCGACGGAGATCTCTACGGCAGCACCCTGCGACTGGACTTCCTCGCCCGCTTGCGCGGGGAGCGTCGCTTCGACACGCCCGAGGCGCTCGTCGAGCAGATGCGCCTCGACGTCGCGCGCACGCGCGAGATCGTCGCGGCCGGCTGAGGCCGGTCTTCGCCGTTCGCACCGCACACGGACGCGCCTCCGGTCCACCCGGGCATTGCGACATGTCTGCTACCGTTGCCCCGCTGATGACCGCAATAACCGCAGAGCGCAAGCGCGAGATCGCCGCCCAGTTCGGAGCCGACGAGCAGGACACCGGGAACACCCGAGTCCAGGTCGCGCTGCTCACCGAGCGCATCAACCATCTGACCGAGCACCTGCGCGAGCAGTCCAAGGACCATCACTCCCGCCGCGGCCTGCTGATGCTCGTCGGGCGCCGCCGGCGCTTCCTGGACTATCTGCGCCGCCGCGACCTCGAGGGCTACCGCGCCCTCATCAAAGAGCTCGGTCTCCGCAAGTAAGTGGGCGGGGCAGGGAGGCGGGCATGAGCGTCATCGAGCCAGGTACCCCGGCGCCTTCGTTCAAGCTTCAGCGCGAGGACGGCGAGCGGTTCACCGAGCAGGATCTGCGCGGCACGAGCACCATCCTCGTCTTTTACCCGTTCGCATTCAGCCCCGTGTGCACCGACCAGCTCCAGGTCTACGAGCAGGCGCTCGGCCAGCTGACCGCCGGCGGCACCCAGATCTACGGGATCTCCTGCGACAGCTCCTACTCCCAGACCGCGTTCCGCGAGAAGCTCGGCGTGTCCATTCCGCAGCTCTCCGACTTCGAGCCCAAGGGGGCAGCGTGCACCGCCTTCGGCGTCCTGCACGAGGGCGGCTTTCCTCAGCGCGCGCTCGTGATCACCGGGCCGGACGGGGTCGTGCGCTGGAGCTACCAGGCGGCCACGCCCGCCGAGCTGCCCGGCGTCGAGCTGCTGCGAGAAGGACTCGCGGTCGCGGACGTCGCGCAAGCCTGATCCGCCGCGCGGTCCGATCGACGCCGGACGATCCTCCACCTAACGCCGGCGGCTGCGGTGACCGGCGCCGACTGCGTCCTACGAAGACGCGGGCCCATGGGTCTCCCATCCATCTCCGCTAAGCTCCGCTGGTTCGGAATAAGAGATAAAAACGATCCGCCAGGGACTCCCGCGTCCCGACCCGACGGGCGGAGCATAGGAAGGTAGAGCACATATGAGCAGCAATGACGCCGTAACACGGGTATCCGTGGAGATCGCCGGCAGCGAGATCTCGTTCGAGACCGGCAGGATGGCCAAGCAGGCCTCCGGCGCCGTGGTCGTCCGCCAGGGTGACACGATGGTCCTCTGCACAGCCGTCGCCGGCAGCCTGCGTGACGTGGACTTTCTCCCGCTGACCGTCGACGTCGAGGAGCGCATGTACGCCGCGGGCAAAATCCCCGGCTCGTTCTTCAAGCGCGAGGGTCGCCCCGGTGAGAAGGGCACGCTCACCGCGCGCATGATCGACCGCCCGATCCGCCCGCTGTTCCCCAAGGAATGGCGCTATGACACCCAGCTCGTCGCGATCCCGCTGTCGATCGACCACGAGCACCCCTACGACATCCTCGCCATGAACGGCGCCTCGACGGCGCTGATGATCTCCGACATCCCGCTGCCGACCCCGGTCGGCGCGGTCCGCATCGGCAAGGTCGACGGCAACTTCGTCGTCAACCCGAACGAGCCGGACCTGCTGCCCGACGCGGAGAGCCCCTCGGACCTCGACCTGATCGTCGCCGGCACCGAGGAGGCGATCCTGATGGTCGAGGCGGGCGCGAACGAGATCCCCGAGGCCGAGATCCTCGACGCGCTGGACATCGCGCATGCCGAGATCAAGAAGCTGTGCGCGCTGCAGCGCGAGCTGGCCGAGAAGGTCGGCAAGGAGAAGAAAGCATTCGAGACCATCCAGGTCGACCCGGCCGTGCTCGACGCGATCCGCGCTACGCACGGCAAGGCGCTCGACGACGCCACACAGGTGGAGGACAAGCTCGAGCGCCAGGACGCCACGAAGGCGGTCGAGCAGGCGATCCTCGAGCAGCACGCCGCGCCCGCGCCGGAGGGCGCCTCAGAGGAGCAGTTGGTTGCCGCCAAGCAGCAGCGCGCAGCGGTGCAGCTGGCATTCGACAAGCTCGAGAAGTCGATCATCCGTGAGCGCATCGCCGTGAACAAGAAGCGCCCGGACGGCCGCGGCGAGAACGAGATCCGCGACATCTCGATCGAGGTCGGCGTGACGCCGCGCACGCACGGCTCGGCGCTGTTCACGCGTGGGCAGACGCAGGCGCTGAGCGTCGTCGCGATGGGCACGCTCAAGGAGGAGATGCGCCTGGACACCCTCGGCCTGGAGACCAAAAAGTACTACTGGCACCACTACAACTTCCCGCCCTTCTCGGTCGGGGAGGCCGGTCGCATGGGCGGGGTCAAGCGCCGCGACATCGGCCACGGCGCGCTCGCCGAGCGGGCGCTTGCGCCGATGGTGCCCTCGATCGAGGAGTTCCCGTACACGATCCGCGTGGTCTCGGACATCCTCGAGTCAAACGGCTCCTCCTCGATGGCCTCGGTCTGCGGATCCTCGCTGTCGCTGATGGACGCGGGCGTGCCGATCAAGCGACCGGTCGCGGGCATCGCGATGGGCCTGATCAAGGAGGGCGATGACTACGTCGTCCTGACCGACATCGCGGGCGTCGAGGACCACCTGGGAGACATGGACTTCAAGGTGGCCGGCACCGAGCGCGGGATCACGGCGCTGCAGATGGACATCAAGATCACGGGCGTCACGTTCGACATCCTGCGCGACGCGCTCTCACGCGCGCACGAGGCACGAACGTTCATCCTCGGCAAGATGGCCGACATCATCCAAACCCCGCGCGAGCAGCTCTCGCAGTTCGCGCCGCGCATCCAGACGATCCAGATCGATCCGTCGCAGATCGGCATGCTGATCGGCAAGGGCGGGGAAACGATCAGGGGCCTCTCGGAGGAGTATGAGTCACAGATCGACGTCAACGACGACGGCCAGGTGCTGGTCTACTCGGCCAACGGCGATCTCGGCGATGCGCTCGCGGAGCACATCCGGGTGATGATGAAGGAGGTCGAGGTCGGCGACGAGTACGTCGGCAAGGTCGTCAAGACGACCACCTTCGGCGCCTTCGTCGAGCTGAGCAAGGGCACCGACGGGCTCCTGCACATCTCCAACGTCTCGCCCGGCGAGCGCGTCGAGTCGGTCGAGGACGTGCTCAACCGCGGCGATGAGATCAACGTGCGCGTGGTCGAGGTCGACCGCGAGCGCGGCCGCATCGGCCTGCGGCTCTCCGAGGATCCCGAGATCGCCGGCAAGTCCGTCGAGGAGCTCGCCGGCGTCACCGCCGGTGGCGGCGGGGGAGGCTCGAGGCCGCCTCGCGACGGTGCCCGGCGCAACGGCCGTGAGGGCGGCGGCGGACGCGGCGGCAGCGGCGGCGGCGGCCCTCGGCGTGAGGGCGAGCGCGGCTCGGGTCGTCCGCGGCACGGGTCGGGGCGCGACCGTTAGCGCCCACATGGGCCGCGCCGTGACCGGCGCGGCCACGGGCGGCTCCCGGCACGAGATGACCGAGCACCGCACAACCACGCTGCAGGACGGCGTGCGCGTGATCACCGAGCGCATCGAGAACGTGCGCTCGGTGGCGCTCGGATTCTGGATCGGCACCGGCTCGGCGATGGAGTCCGACGCGCAGGCCGGGACCAGCCATTTGTTGGAGCACATGCTGTTCCGCGGCACCGAGCGCTATCGCTCGCACGAGATCGATGAGATCTTCGACGCGATGGGAGCCGAGATCAACGCCGGAACCGATCGTGAGAGCACCTCGCTGTACACGCGCGTGATGGACCGCCATCTGGAGCGCGCCTTCGACGTCGCGGCCGAGATGATCTGGCGGCCGCGCTTCGAATCGCTCGAGGCCGAGCGCGAGGTCGTGCTCGAGGAGATCGCCATGTACGAGGACGATCCTCAGGATCGCGTGTTCGACGCGCTGGGCGCGGCCGTATTCGGATCGCACCCCCTGGGACGCGCCGTGATCGGGACGGCCGACGTCGTCGGCGCCGTCACACAGGAGCAGTTGCGGGCCTTCCACCACGAGCGCTACGCGCCCGCGAGCATCGTGATCGCAGCAGCCGGGTCGCTCGAGCACGACGCCCTCGTGGAGCTCGCGCGGGCCGCCGGGCACGAGGACCGCACCAGTGCCGCGGCCGGTGCGGAGGGCGACTCTGCGCCTGACGCGGACGACGCCGCGACTGTTGGCGCGAGGGAGCCGGGGGAGGAGGAGAGTGGCCCCTCTCGGACGCCGTCCTCCTACTTCGCGGAGCCGGAGTTCGAGCGCCGGGTGCGGTTCCTGCGCAAAGACACCGAGCAGTACCACGTGTGCCTGGGCGGGCGCGGCATCTCGCGCCACGACGAGCGACGCTTCGCACTGCGCGTGCTCGAAGGGGTCCTTGGGGGCACGTCCTCCTCGCGACTCTTCCAGGAGGTGCGCGAGCGTCGAGGGCTGGCCTATTCTGTGTTCAGCTTCTCCAGTCAGTACGCCGAGACCGGCGAGGTCGGGCTGTACGTGGGCACCCGTCCGGACAACCTGACGGAGGCCCTGGCGACGATCGCGGCCGAGCTCGAACGTGTGGTCGAGGATCCCGCGAGCCCGCAAGAGCTCGACCGCTCGCGCGAGAATCTGAAGGGTCGGGTCGCGCTGTCGCTGGAGTCCACGACCGCACGCATGAACCGGCTGGGATCGGCGCTGCTCGGTGACATGCCGATCTACTCGGTCGATGAGATCGTCGATCGGATCGACGCCGTGACGATCGACGATCTGCGCGAGCTCGCGCGCGAGCTGTTCGCGCCCGAGGCGCTCTCGGCCGCCGGCGTCGGCGCCGACGAGGACGCCTTCACGCGCGCGCTCGCCCCGCTGCAGAAGGTGGCCGCGTGATCCGGGTCGCGGTCGCAGGCGCCGCCGGAAAGATGGGTGCGACCGTGTGCGCAGCCGTGGAGGGTGCCGCCGACATGGCACTCGTGGGGCGTGCCGACCCACTGCTGGACGTCTCGCTCGCCGACGTGCTCCCCGACGCCGAAGTCATCGTCGACTTCACCCGCCCGGACACCGCGCTCGAGAACGCGCTGGCATGCATACGCGCCGGTGTGCACGTCGTGATCGGCACCACCGGGTTCGACATCGAGCCTCTCCGACTGGCGCGCACACCCGACGGACTGCCCCAGGCGAACGTCCTGATCGCGCCGAACTTCGCGATCGGCGCCGTGCTGATGATGAGATTCGCCGCCGAGGCGGCCGGGCATATGGCCCGCGCGGAGATCGTCGAGCTGCACCACGACCAGAAGCTCGACGCGCCCAGCGGAACGGCCAAGCTCACGGCACAGCTGATGGCGGCCGCAAGTGGTGAGCCCGAGCCCCCGATCCACTCCGTGCGCCTGCCGGGGCTCGTAGCCCACCAGGAGGTCGTCCTCGGCGACGTCGGCCAGACGCTCTCCATCCGCCACGACACCACCGGGCGCGAGTCGTTCATGCCCGGAGTGCTGCTCGCGGTGCGCCGCATCGGCTCGCTGACCGAGAGCCCCACGATCGGCCTCGAGCACCTTCTCTTCTGAGCCGGCCGAGCATGGAATACTGCGACGCATGAACCTCGGAGCGATCCTCACGGCGATCGTCACGCCCTTCGACGCCCGCCAGCGCGTCGACGAGGACGCCTTCGTCGCGCTCATGGCCCACCTGGCGCGCAACGGCTCCGATGGTTTCGTCGTCGCCGGCACGACCGGCGAGGCCTCGACGATGTCAGACGATGAGCACCTCGGACTGATCGAGCTCGCCGTGCGCGAGCGCCCGCCCGGGACCACGATCGTCGCGGGCACGGGCACGAACGACACACGTCAGGCAGTCTTCCTCACCGAACGAGCCACCGAGCTGGGCGCGGACGCACAGCTGAGCGTGACCCCCTACTACAACCGCCCCAGCCCGCTTGGCCTCAAGCGCCACTACGAAGCCATCGCCGCAGCCACCGACCGGCCGATCCTGCTCTACAACATCCCCTCGCGCACCGGCACCAACATCGCACCCGACCTGCTCGCCGAGCTCGCGCAGATCGAGCACATCGACGGCGTCAAGCAGTCCAACCCCGCCGAGCTGCAGCCGATCGACGGTCTCACCCTCTACACCGGCGATGACGCCACGTTCGCACGCACCCTCGACATGGGCGGCGCCGGGGGCATCTCGGTCGCCAGCCACATCGTCGGCCCGCAGATGCGGCGCATGGTCGAGGAGCCCGAGCGTCGCCAGGAGATCGACGCGTCCCTGCGCGACGTCTACGAGACGCTGTTCATGACCTCCTCCCCGACCTGCACGAAGGCCGCGCTGAACCTGCTCGGCCTGAACGCCGGCACCACACGCCTGCCGATCGTGGACGCCACCGAGGAGGAGATCGTGGCCGTGCGCACGATGCTCACCCGCCACGGTCTCCTGACTGGCGCACCCGCGTGAGTCAGAGCTTGCGCGTCCTGCCCCTCGGAGGTCTGGGGGAGATCGGCAAGAACATGACCGTCGTCGAGCACGACGACCGCATCGTGGTGATCGACGTGGGCCTGCGCTTTCCCACCCCCGAGATGGTCGGTATCGACCTCGTCCTGCCCGACTTCTCCTACCTGCGCGAACGCGCACGCGACATCGAGGCGATCGTCGTCACCCACGGGCACGAGGACCATCTGGGCGCCCTGCCCTGGGTGCTGCGAGAGCTGGCCGCAGCCGGCGCCACGCCTCCCGTGTACGGCGGCCCGCTGACGCTCGCGATGGCCCGCTCGAAGCTCGAGGAGCACAAGCTCAAGGACGTCGAGCTTCAGGACGTCTCGCCCGGCGAATCGCTGGAGCTGGGCCCGTTCGAGCTGGAGCTGATCCACATGACCCACTCGATCCCCGACTCCTCCGCCGTGGCGCTCGGCACCGAGCTCGGCACGGTGCTGATCACGGGCGACTACAAGTTCGACCAGACACCCGTCGACGGCAAGCCGGCCGACGTCTCGCGGCTGGCCGAGCTCGGGCGCGAAG
>Ga0210387_10001177_pt1 | contig 19558 bp, 14 predicted proteins | sample IncBWC7OmetaG_FD_160108 | JGI IMG/M metagenome (GOLD analysis project Ga0210387, IMG submission 160108) | Forest soil microbial communities from Barre Woods Harvard Forest LTER site, Petersham, Massachusetts, United States - Inc-BW-C-7-O ...
AAGCCCCTGGGGGAGCCGTCGGCGCCGGTGCGGCACGGCACCATCGCGGGGCTGCCGATTGCGTTCCTGCCGCGGCACGACAAGGGCCACCGCCTCTCTCCCTCCGACATCAATTACCGCGCCAATATCGACGTGCTGAAGCGCGCCGGGGTCACCGACCTGATCTCGCTGTCGGCCTGCGGCTCGTTCAGGAAAGAGCTGCCACCCGGCACCTTCGTGCTGGTCGACCAGTTCGTCGACCGTACCCACAAGCGCGAGAGCTCGTTCTTCGGCAGAGGCCTTGTCGCGCATGTGTCGATGGCGCATCCGGTTTCGCCGCGGCTGCGCATTCATCTCGCCGCCGCCGCCGAAGCCGAAGGCATCGCATTCTCGCGCGGCGGCACCTATGTCTGCATGGAGGGGCCGCAATTCTCCACCTATGCGGAGAGCATGACTTACAAAGGTCTCGGCTATTCCGTGATCGGCATGACCAACATGCCCGAGGCCAAGCTCGCCCGTGAGGCCGAGATTTGCTACGCCACGGTGGCGATGGTGACCGATTTCGATTGCTGGCACCCGGATCACGACGCGGTGACGGTGCAGGACATCATCCGTGTGCTGACCAGCAACGCGGACAAGGCGAAGGCTTTGGTGGCGCGGTTGGCGAAAGATTTTCCGCGTGAGCATGAGGCCTGCCCGATCGGCTCCGACCGCGCGCTCGATACTGCGCTGATTACCGCACCCGAGGCGCGCGATGGCGAATTGTTGAAGAAGCTCGACGCGGTGGCGGGAAGGGTGCTTGGGCTCAAGGCAGCCAGCGAGATAGGCGTGCCATGAAGGTTGACGGCAAGCATTTTCGCAGCATCTGGCGTTCGGCGGACGGCTGGTCGGTCGACGCCATCGATCAGCGAAGGCTGCCGCACGAATTCGTGATTCTCAAGCTTGCCAGTGTCGCCGACGCCGCCGACGCCATCCGCACCATGGTGGTGCGCGGGGCGCCCCTGATCGGTGCCACCGCGGCGTATGGCATGGCGCTCGCCATGCGGGACGACAAGTCGGACGCGGCGATCGAGCGCGCTTATCTGCGGCTGTTCGCGACCCGGCCGACCGCGATCAATCTGAAATGGGCGTTGGATGAAATGCGCCGCGTGCTGCGTCCACTGCCGCCTTCGGCGCGCCTGGGCGCTGCCTACGCCCGTGCCGACGATATCGCGGAGGAGGACGTCGCGATCAACCAGGCTATCGCGAAGAACGGCCTTGCGTTGATCGAGGCGACCGCGGCGAAGAAGCCGGGCGAAGTCGTCAATGTTCTCACCCATTGCAACGCTGGCTGGCTCGCGACGGTGGATTGGGGCACGGCGACCGCGCCGATATATCTCGCGCATGAGCGCGGCATCAAGATTCATGTCTGGGTCGACGAAACCCGTCCGCGCAACCAGGGCGCTTCGCTCACCGCCTGGGAGCTCGGCCATCACGGCGTGCCGCACACGGTGATTCCCGACAATACCGGCGGCCACCTGATGCAGCATGGCAAGGTCGATCTCGCCATCGTCGGCACCGACCGCGTCGCCGCCAATGGCGACGTCTGCAACAAGATCGGCACGTACCTGAAGGCGCTGGCGGCGCATGACAACGGCGTGCCGTTCTATGTGTCGCTGCCGTCGCCGACCATTGATTTCACCGTCGCCGACGGGGTCACGCAGATACCGATCGAACAGCGCGGCGCCGAAGAGGTCACGCACATGACCGGCCGCACCGCCGATGGCCGGGTCGAGACCGTGCGAATCGTGCCCGAGGGCTCGCCGGTGGCGAATTACGGATTCGACGTCACGCCCGCGCGGCTGGTGACGGGCCTGATCACCGAACGCGGCGTGCTGAAGCCGGATCGCGCATCGCTGGCCGCAGCATTTCCGGAGCGGATCGCGACGGCGGCGGAGTAAGCGCCTCAGCGGCGGTGCACCTCTCCCCTTCTTGTGGGAGAGGTCGGATCGCATCGCAGATGCGATCCGGGTGAGGGGTCTCTCTCTGCGGGTAAAATTGCTGACATCGAGCACGCGGATAGAAACCCGTCATCCGGCGCCGTAGCCGATGCGGAGCATCGGCGTCCTTAGCTCTAAGGACGGCAGCCAAAGGCCGACTGCGCCACCTTCTCCCACAAGGGGAGAAGGGAACCGCGCTCGCTGTCCAACGCGCGCAACTATCGCAGCTTCATTCCCGTCGCTGCTTCCAATTCCGCCAGCGCCTGCGCCGCGCTCACCACCTTGATCGTGGTCATGCCCATCTCGCGCGCGGGCTTCAGGTTGACGCCGAGATCGTCGAGATAGACGCACTTCGCCGGATCGACCTTCAGTGCGTCGATCATCATCTTGTAAATACGCGGATCGGGCTTGCGCAGGCCGATCTTGGCGGATTCGATGATGTGGTCGAATAGCGCCATCACCTCGGCAACATAAAGCGAGCGGCCGGATGTGCTGCCGATGGCGTTGGCGGGAAGATTGTTGGTGATGCAGCCGGTCTTGCACTGCGCCTTGACCCGCTTCAGCGCCTCCACCATCTCCGGCCTGAGATCACCCTGCAATAGCGGCAACACCTCCTTGCCGCGGACCTCGGCGCCGAATGCGCGGGATTCCTCTGCGAATAATTTGTCGAACGCCTCAACATCGATTTCGGCGCGTTCGAACTTGGCCCAGGCATTTTCCAGATGATTGGCGGCATTGGTGCGGCGGATGATGTCGACCGGAAAGCCGCGCTCCTTTTCGAACCGCGCAAAGGCCTCGAAAGGCGAGGTGGTCAGCACCCCGCCGAAATCCCAGATCACCGCCTCGATCATCGAACCCTCAAGCCGTCGTGTATGTTCTTGCAGAACCGGCTAACACGCAGACGGCATCGAGGCTAGTCCACCTCGTGGCTTGGCGGTAGACGCTGCGCGGGCTATGGCTAAAGCCCATGAAAATCCTGCCCGCCATCATCGCCACCACGCTGTTGTTGCCAATGCCCGCCGGCGCGATCGTCGGCGGCGCGGCGCCTGCGCCCGCCGCCGTCGCTCGCTCGGTGGTCACCGTCATCGGTTCGCGCGGCAATTTCTGCACCGGCAGCCTGATCGCGCCGAGCCTCGTGCTGACGGTGGCGCACTGCGTGCAGCCCGGTTCGGACTACAAGATCGTGCAGTATGATGCCGACGGGAAGCCCGAATTGCAGGATGTGAAGGCCGTTGCCATCCATCCGGGCTTCAAGATGCAGGAGATGCTGGCGCATCGCGCCACCGCCGATGTCGCGCTGCTGCGCCTGGTAATTCCGGCCAAAGGAAAAACACCGGCGCGCCTCGGCATGCCGCAGTCGCCGCTGGAGCCCGGCAACCGCTTCACCATCGCCGGCGTCGGCGTCACCATCCGCGGCGATGGCAAGAGCGCGGGCGTGATCCGCTCGGCGGCGTTGACCGCGACCGGCAAGCCCGGCACGCTGCAAATTCGCCTGGTCGATCCGGCCGGGCAGGGCACGCAAGCGGGGCTCGGTGCCTGCACCGGCGATTCCGGCGCCGCGGTGTTCGAGGATCAGGAGGGAACGCCTGCGATCATTGGCGTCGTGAGCTGGTCGACGGGGCCCAATGGCAGCGCGGGCTGCGGCGGTCTCACCGGCGTGACGCCGCTGACGCTGTATCGTGACTGGATTTTGTCGACCGCGCGGCAATGGGGTTTTGCGCTTTAAACGCTGTTTGATTTATAGCGTGCGCGTCAACCCGACTTGACCGTAACAGGCGATGCGTTCACCTTCGGCCAAACCCCAAGGACCATAAATGATGAACGTTGAAACCGCCCGCGGAACCTTCGCGTCCGCTTCGCAAGCGTCAGAGCATTTCGATGTGCTGATCGTCGGCGCCGGCATCTCCGGCATCGGCAGCGCCTATCATCTGCAGAAAAAACTTCCCGGCACGAGCTTCGTCATCCTCGAAACCCAGGAGACCTTTGGCGGCACCTGGTGGACGCACAAATATCCGGGCATCCGCTCTGATTCCGATCTCCACACCTTCGGCTACAGCTTCAAGCCCTGGGTCGGGCCGCCGATTGCGACCGCGGCGGAAATCCGCGCCTATATGGGCGAGGTGATCGAAGATAACGATCTCGCCAGGCATATCCGCTACAAGCACCGGATCTTGAACGCGAGCTGGTCAAGCAAAGAAAATCTCTGGACCATCGAGGCCGAGAAGACCGATAGCGGCGCGCGCGTCACGATATCGGCGAATTTCCTCTGGATGTGCCAGGGCTACTATCGCCATTACGAAGGCTACACGCCGGAATGGCAGGGCATGAAGGACTTCAAGGGCCGCATCGTGCATCCGCAGACCTGGCCCGATGATCTCGCCACCTCCGGAAAGCAGATCGTCGTGATCGGCTCAGGCGCGACGGCGGCGACGTTGATCCCCAACATCGCGGATAAATGCGCGCATGTCACCATGCTGCAGCGTTCGCCGACCTTCTTCCGTCTCGGCCGCAACGCGATCGAGATCGCCGAGGAGCTGCGGCGGCTGCAAGTCGACGAGGAATGGATCCACGAAATCGTGCGACGAAAGATCACCTATGAGCAGGACGCCTTCACGCGCCGCTGCATCGCCGAGCCCGAGCAGGTGAAGAAGGAGCTGATCGGCCAGATCAGTGCCATCCTCGGTCCGGACTACGACGTCGCCACCCACTTCACACCGCGCTACCGGCCATGGCGGCAGCGCATCGCCTTTGTGCCCGATGCCGACTTCTTCCACACCATCAAGGACGGCAAGGCCTCCGTCGTCACCGACGAGATCGAGCGCTTTGTCGCTGACGGTATCCTGCTCAAATCCGGCAAGACGTTGCTCGCCGACACCGTCGTCACCGCGACCGGGTTCAATCTTTCTATCCTCGGTGACATCGATTTTGCGGTCGACGGCAAGCCGCTCGATTTCGCCGACACCGTCACCTATCGCGGCATGATGTTCACCGGCGTTCCGAACATGGCCTGGGTGTTCGGCTATTTCCGCGCGAGCTGGACGCTGCGCACCGATCTCGTCGCGGAGTTCGTGTGCCGGATGCTCGCGCACATGAAGGAGAAGGGCGTGCGCAAGGTCGCGCCGGCGCTGCGTCCCGAAGACCACAACATGCCGCTATTGTCCTGGATTGATCCCGAGAATTTCAACCCGAACTATTTGATGCGCGACATGCATCTGTTGCCCCGGCGCGGCGACAAGGCGGAATGGCAGCACAGCCAGGATTACTGGAGCGAGCAGCGCGAATTTCCCGCGATCGATCTCGATGACAAGGCATTTATGTATGGGTGAGTGCGTGGCGACCGTTGTGCTCGCCTACGTGTTCTTCCGCGCCGCATTCGTCGCAATCGCCGCGGCGGCAGTGCGGTTCTCCACCCCGAGCTTCGCGTAAATCTGCTCCAGATGCTTGTCCACCGTGCGCGGGCTCAAGCCCAGGATCTGCGCGATGTCGCGGTTGGTCTTGCCCTTGGAGAGCCAGGACAGCACTTCGCCCTCGCGCGTGGTGAGACCCAGCTCGCTGGAAAATTCGGCCGGTAGGCCGGCGCTGGTGTCCTTGGCGAGCCGCAGCAGGAACTCGTTCGGGCCGGCATTGCCCATGTAATAAAGCTTCAGCTCCGGATGCTCGGGAAAGGACGCGGCCTGCGCCTTGGTGCCGGCCTTGCCCTTCTGCGCCTGCTCCAGCCACTCCCGCAGCGGCTCCGGCAACACCATCTCCTCGCTGCCGCCCGCTGCAAAATGATCGGCCAGCAGCTTTTGCGCCTGCGGCGTCGACCACATGATTTTTCCGGCGCGGTTGACCGCCAGCAAAAAGCGCCCGGAGACGTCGAGCGCGGCGCGCGCGCTTTGCGTCAGCCGCGCATTGGCCAGATGCACGCGGATGCGCGCCAACATCTCCTCGATCACGATCGGCTTGGTGACATAATCAACGCCGCCGGCCTCAAGGCCGCGCACGATGTGCTCGGTCTCGGCGAGGCCGGTCATGAAGATGACGGGCACGTTGCTCAGGCCGGCATCGCGTTTCAGCCGGCTGCAGGTCTCGAAACCGTCCATGCCGGGCATCACGGCATCGAGCAGGATGATGTCGGGCGTGATCTGGTCGACGATGCGCATGGCGGCCGCGCCGTCCATCGCGACCATCACGGTCATGCCGGCACCGTCGAGCGCATCGGTCAATAGCCGCAGCGTCTCCGGCGAGTCGTCGACGACGAGCGCAACGTCGCGCCTTTTTGGCTCAGTGATCATACGAGTGCAGCGTCTTGAGGGTTGCCATGTACTGATCGAGGTCGAAGCGATCGACCAGGCTGCGCATCTGCAAAACGAAGTCGGCATGTTCGGGATGCTCGCTGCCGATCTCGTCCAGTTTCACCTGGATCGCCTTGACATAGCCGATCTGGCCGAGGCCGATCAGCTCTTCCACATGTTGCACCGGCGGCCGTGAGCCGGTTTCCGGCTGCCAGCGCGGCACGATGATCTCATCGCTATCGTATTTCCATTCGAGCTTCAGGAGCTGGCGGATGGTTTCCAGCAGCCGCGGAATGTCGATCGGCTTCATCAGATAGCCGTCGTGATAGGGCTGCGCCAGCGGCGTGCCATGCGCTTCCAGCGCGCTCGCGGAGACCATCAGGATACGTGCCTGATGGTGGCCGTCCGCGCGCAAGGTTTCCGCGACCTTCCAGCCGTCCATGCCGGACATCGAGATGTCGAGGAGGAACAGGTCCGGCCGGCAATGCTGCGCCAGCGCGAGACAGCCGGGCCCATCGGGGGCGGCGAGCAAAATGAAGCCGAGCGGCGTCAGCACCTCGCGCAAGAGGTCGCGCTGCACCGGATCGTCATCGGTGACCAAAATGGTCTTGCGCGGTCCGAGATAGCCGGCGACCGGAGCTTCCACGGGCGCGTGGCGCGTCGGGTTGGTGACTTCCGACAGCAGGATTTTCACCTTGAAGGTCGAGCCATGGCCGACCGCGCTCGCGACCTTGATGTCGCCGCCCATCACGCCGGCGAGGAGGCGGCTGATGGTGAGTCCAAGCCCCGTGCCGGTCTGCGGCTGCGACACGCCGAGCGCGCCGCGCTCGAACGGCGCAAAGATGCGCTCGAGATCGCTAGCCTGGATGCCCGGGCCGGTATCGATCACCTCGAATTCGGCAACGGGGCTGCGGTAATGCACCACGAACTGCACGCTGCCCTTGGCCGTGAACTTGATTGCGTTCGAGAGCAGGTTGATCAGGATCTGACGCAGCCGCTTCTCGTCGGCATAGATTACGAGCGGCAGCATCGCCGGTCGCTTGAACACGAAATCGACGCCCTTGGCGGCGGCCTGCAGGCGGAACATGCCGACAAGCTGTTCGAGGAATTCGGAGAGGCGCACCTCGTCGCGCGAAAGATAAAGCCGGCCGGCTTCGATCTTGGAAATATCCAGAATGCCGTCGATCAGGCCGGAAAGATGGTCGGCGCTGCGGCGGACCACACGGACCTGACCGCGCGGTTTGGTCTGCAACGTCGAATCCTGCTCCAGCAATTGCGCGTAGCCGCTTATCGCATTCAGCGGCGAGCGTAGCTCGTGGCTCAAGCCCACGACATAACGGCTCTTGGCGAGGTTGGCCGACTCGGCCACTTCCTTGGCGCGCTGCAACTCGGCATCGGTACGCTTGTGGGCGTCAATTTCCTGGATCAAGAGCATGGTCTGGCGTCTCGTCTCATCTTCGGCGGCGCGGCGGCTCTGCTGTGCCAGCACGAACAACCACGCCACCACGCCGATGATCAGCGCCAGCGCAAAGAACACCTTCCACAAAATGTCGGAGACGAGCAGCTTGTCCGCGGGCATGATGGACGATGTCTGCAGATAGATCAGCCCCAAGGTCAGCGCGACAAGGCCGGCAGAGACCGCGAACACGCCGAGATAATGCCCGAGCTGCGAATTGATTTTGGCGTAGATCGGCTGTGGCAGCAGCTTGCCCAGTGTCTCCGAAATCTGCGTCTGTATCCGCGCATGCGGCTTGCAGAGATCGTGGCAGCGCGCATCGAGTGAGCAGCACAGGGAGCAGATCGGGCCGGCATAGGCCGGGCATGACGCGGTGTCCTCCGGCTCGAAATGATGCTCGCAAATGCAGCACTGGATCGACTCGATGTTCTGCCAGCTCCGCTTCGGCTTGCGCGCGATGTAATATTTGCCGTCGGTCGCCCAGGCGATCAGGGGAGCGGAGATAAAGGCCACTGTCAGCGCCACGAAGGCCGACAGTGCCTTGGCCGTCGGACCGAACACGCCGTAAAATGCCGTGATCGAGACAATGGTCGCAATCGTCATCGCGCCGACGCCGACCGGATTGATGTCGTAGAGATGCGCGCGCTTGAACTCCATCTGCGGCGGGCGAAGCCCAAGCGGCTTGTTGACGACGAGATCTGAGACGAGCGCGCCGACCCAGGCGATCGCGACATTGGAATAAAGCGCGAGTGTCTGCTCCAGCGCCTTGTAGACGCCGATCTCCATCAAGAGCAGCGCGACCAGCACGTTGAACACCAGCCACACCACGCGGCCGGGATGGCTATGCGTCAATCGCGAAAAGAAATTCGACCAGGCGATCGAGCCGGCATAGGCATTGGTGACGTTGATCTTGAGCTGTGACAGGATGACGAAAGTACCGGTCAGCGCGAGCGCCAGATCCGGCTGCGACAGCACATAACGAAAGGCTTCGAGATACATGCTCGCGGGCTCGGCGGCGTGCTCGGTCGAGACGCCATGCATCAGCGCGAAATAGGCGAGGAACGAGCCTGCAAGCAGTTTCAGCGAGCCAAGGATGATCCAACCCGGTCCGGCGCTAAGCAGCGCGATCCACCACGCCTTTCGCGAGGTGGTACGGCGGTCGCGCGGCAAAAACCGCAGGAAGTCGACCTGCTCGCCGATCTGTGCGACGAGCGAGAACACGACCGACGCCGCCGCGCCGAACAGGAACAGATCGAGATGGCCGTCCGGATTGCCATGCTCACCGGCAAATTTCGTCCACTCGGCGAAGGAGTGCGGATTGGCCCAGGCGATCGCGGCAAAGGGCAGGATGTGCAGCACCACCCAGGCCGGCTGCGTCCATAATTGGAAGCGGCTGATGAGCGTGATGCCGTGTGTCACCAGCGGAATGATCACGACTGCGCTAATGAGATAGCCGATCGGGCGCGGAATGCCGAAGCACATCTCCAGGGCAGAGGCGAGGATCACAGCCTCGATCGCAAAGAAGATGAAGGTGAAGGAGGCGTAGATCAGCGAGGTGATGGTCGAGCCGATATAGCCAAAGCCCGCGCCGCGGGTGAGCAGGTCGATATCGATGCCGCATTTTGCGGCATGATAGGCAATTGGGAGGCCGCAGCCGAAAATGATGACGCTGACGACCAGAATGGCGGCCGTGGCGTTGGTGACACCGTAATTAAGGGTAATGGTGCCGCCGATGGCCTCCAGGGCGAGGAAAGAGATGGCACCGAGCGCCGTGTTGGCGACACGGGCGGCGGACCAGCGCCGCGCGCTCTTGGCGGTGAAGCGCAGCGCGTAATCTTCCAGCGTCTGGTTGGCAACCCATTGATTATATTGGCGCCTGACGCGGTCTATCCGCTGCCGCCCTGCCACTTTCCTTAAACTCCCGACCCGTTCCCGACTACCTCACGGACTCGCAAGACCCGGGCCAAACCTACGTCGCTATTTTGCGGTGCAATATACGCGATCTTGCGTATCTGTGCAGTGCACAAATTTGGGCAACCTCGCCTGACCAATAAGCGTGTCCTCGAACCAGATGGGGTGCTCATGTCAGACGAGATCAAAAGGGGCCTGAAATCGCCGCTTCGGCGCAAACTTCTGATGGGAATGGCAGCATTGCCCGCCATCTCGATGCTGCCGCGGCCGGCCTGGGCCGATGCGCCCGCAACTTCGGCGGTCAACACCACCGGCCTCGCGGTAACCGACACTGAAGTCACCGTCGGCATCCTTCACTCCGTCACCGGCACCATGGCGATCTCGGAAACCGGTTCGGTGGAAGCTGAGAAGCTCGCGATCTCGCAGATCAACGAGGCCGGCGGCGTGCTCGGCCGCAAGATCAAGTTCATCCAGGAAGACGGCGCTTCGGATTGGCCGACCTTCGCAGAGAAGGCGAAGAAGCTGCTGGTCAACGACAAATGCGCGGCCGTGATGGGCTGCTGGACCTCGGCCTCGCGCAAGGCGGTGCTGCCGGTGTTCGAGCAATATAACGGCATGCTCTATTACCCGACCTTCTATGAAGGCCTCGAGCAGTCCAAGAACGTCATCTACACCGGCCAGGAAGCCACACAGCAGATCATCGCCGGCCTCGACTGGGTCAACAAGACCAAGGGCGCGAAGAGCTTCTATCTGCTCGGATCCGACTACATCTGGCCGCGCACCTCGAACAAGATCGCGCGCAAGCACATCGAGGCGCATCTGCAGGGCTGCAAGGTGGTCGGTGAAGAATACTTCCCGCTCGGCCACACCCAGTTCAATTCGGTCATCAACAAGATCAAGCTCACCAAGCCCGACGTCATCTATGCGATCATCGTCGGCGGCTCGAACGTCGCCTTCTACAAGCAGCTCAAGGCGGCCGGCATCGATCTGTCGAAGCAGACGCTGCTGACGATCTCGGTGACCGAAGACGAGATCGACGGCATCGGCGGTGAGAACATCGCGGGCGCCTTTGCCTGCATGAAGTACTTCCAGTCGCTCGACAATCCCAACAACAAGGCCTTCGTGCCCGCATTCAAGAAGATGTGGGGCGAGAAGACCGTGATCGGCGACGTCACCCAGGCTGCCTATCTCGGCCCGTGGCTGTGGAAGTTAACGGCGGAGAAGGCCGGCAGCTTCGACATCGACAAGATCGCCGCCGCGTCTCCCGGCGTGGAGTTCAAGGGCGCGCCGGAAGGCTACGTCCGCATCCACGAGAACCATCACCTCTGGTCGAAGACGCGCGTCGGCAAGGCGAAAGCGGATGGCCAGTACGAGCTGATCTACGAGACCGCCGATCTCGTCGAACCGGATCCGTTTCCGAAGGGTTACCAGTAAGGATGTGCGTCGCCTGACGTGCTCTCCATCAAGAGCGACAGCGTGGACCCCGAGGTCCACGCCCCGATCTTCGCGTCGTGCGCAGTGCACGGCGTGTGACTGCGGACGGAGAACGGCTTCATGTTCGGTGACTATTCGCTCGGTGATCTCGGCGCCATCTTTGCGATGCAGGGCTTTGCGGGCCTGATCCTGTTCTCCGTTTACGTGCTGATGGCGCTGGGGCTCGCCATCATCTTCGGCCAGATGGGCGTCATCAACATGGCCCATGGCGAGTTCATGATCCTGGGCGCCTACGTCACCTGGATGACCTCGAACGCCTTCCAGCAATTTCTGCCCTCGCTGTTCCCCGGCTACTTCTTCGTCGCGATGACGCTGGCGTTCATCGCGTCGGGCTCATTGGGCATGCTGGTCGAATGGGCGCTGATACGCCGCCTCTACAAGCGCCCGCTGGATACGCTGCTGGCGACCTGGGGCCTCAGCCTGATCCTGCAACAGGCCTATCGTTCGGTGTTCGGCGCCCGCGAAGTCGGCGTCGAATTGCCGGACTGGATGATGGGCTCCTGGCAGGCGACCGACTCCATCCAGATCCCTATCAACGGCATGTTCGTGATGGCGCTGACCACCCTGATCACGATCGCCGTCTCCTATGTGCTGTTCTGGTCGAGCTGGGGCAAGCAGGTGCGCGCGGTGGTGCAGAACCGCGTGATGGCCGGCGCGGTCGGCATCAACACCGAGCGGGTCGACCGCCTCACCTTCGGCCTCGGCTGCGGTATCGCCGGCGTCGCAGGATCGGCCTTCACCATGATCGGCTCGACCGGGCCGACCGCGGGCCAGCTCTACATCGTCGACACCTTCCTGGTCGTCGTGTTCGGCGGCGCGGCCTCGCTGCTCGGCACGATCGCCTCGGCCTTCACCATCTCGCAGACGGACTCGACGCTCGAATTCTTCCTGTCGGGGTCGATGGCCAAGGTCATCACGCTGCTTGCCATCGTCGGCATCCTCATGGTGCGGCCGCAGGGCCTGTTTGCCCTGAAGGTCCGCAAATAAAAACAAGAAAGCTTGGGTCATGATCATCAACTCGCGCTTTTTCAACCGCTCCGAACTGATCGGCTTCGTCTCGCTGGCGCTGTTGCTGATCATCATCCTGCCGCTGACGCTGGATGTGTTCCGCCTCAACCTGGTTGCCAAATATCTCACCTACGCCTTCGTGGCGGTCGGGCTGGTCATGTGCTGGGGCTACGGCGGCATCCTGAGCCTGGGGCAGGGTGTGTTCTTCGGGCTCGGCGGCTACTGCATGGCGATGTACCTGAAGCTCGAGGCTTCCAGTGTCGAGAACACCAAGATCCAGTCGACGCCGGGCATCCCCGATTTCATGGACTGGAACCAGATCACCTCGCTTCCCTTGTTCTGGAAGCCGTTCCACAGTTTTCCGCTCACGATTGCCGCGATCATCCTGGTGCCCGGCATCTTCGCCTTCATCATCGGTGCCGCGATGTTCAAGCGGCGCGTCGGTGGTGTCTATTTCGCGATCATCACGCAAGCGATCGCCGCCATCCTCTCGATCCTGATTATCGGCCAGCAGGGCTATACCGGCGGCGTCAATGGGATCACCGACCTGCGCACCCTGCACGGCTGGGATATCCGCACCGACCATGCCAAGTTCATTCTCTACTTCGTCGAGGTGGTCCTGCTGTTCGGCTGCATCATCGCCGCGCAGTTCATTCGCCTGACCAAGCTTGGCCGCATCCTGGTGGCGATGCGCGATCAGGAAGACCGCGTCCGCTTCTCCGGCTACAGCGTCGCCAATTTCAAGATCTTTGCCTTCTGCATCGCGGCGATTTTTGCGGCAATCGGCGGCGCCATGTTCACCCTCGAAGTCGGGTTCATGTCGCCGTCCTTTGTCGGCATCGTGCCTTCGATCGAGATGGTGATCTACACCGCGGTCGGCGGCCGCACCTCGATCTTCGGTGCGGTCTATGGCTCGCTGCTGGTCAATTTCGCCAAGACCTCGCTCTCCGAATCCTTCCCGCAGCTCTGGCTGTTCGGCTTGGGGGCCCTCTTCATCGCCGTCGTGATCGCCTTCCCGGATGGTCTCGCCGGCATCTGGGCCGATTACGTCCAGCCGCGCATCGACAAATTGCTGGCGTCGCGCAAGTCCGGTTGGACGGACGGTTCGGTCGCCGACGGCGCACCCGCGGAGTGAGGAGGACATCATGCTTGTCGGTCACCAGCCCAAGGATTTTCTCCTCGCCGTTTCCGGCCTCACCGTCTCCTTCGACGGCTTCAAGGCGGTCAACGATCTCTCCCTCTATGTCGAGGAGAATGAAATCCGCGTCATCATCGGCCCCAACGGCGCCGGCAAGACCACGGTGCTCGACCTGATCTGTGGCAAGACCAAAGCGACCTCAGGCTCGATCCAGTTCCGTGGCCAGGAGCTGACGCGGATGAGGGAAAACGAGATCGTGCAGGCCGGAGTGGGGCGCAAGTTTCAGACACCGTCGGTGTTCGAGGACCTCACTGTGCTCGAGAACCTCGAAATCTCCTTTCCGCGTGGCCGTTCGGTGTTCGGCTCGCTGACCTTCCAGCGCGACGCCGAGGTGAAAGAACGGATCGAGGAAGTTGCCGAGATGATCTTCCTGAAGGACCGTCTCAACACCTATGCGGCGTTCCTGAGCCACGGCCAGAAGCAGTGGCTCGAGATCGGAATGCTGCTGATCCAGAATCCGGACTTGCTGATGCTCGACGAGCCGGTCGCCGGCATGAGCGTCTCCGAGCGCGCCAAGACTGCCGAATTGCTCAACCGCATCATCAAGGATCGCTCGGTGCTTGTCATCGAGCACGACATGAAATTCGTCGAGGACATCGCCCACAAGGTGACGGTGCTGCACCAGGGCCAGATCCTCTCCGAGGGCACGATGGACAAGGTCAAGAACGACCCCAAGGTCATCGAAGTCTATCTGGGGCATTAGCGATGATGTTTGTTCAAGCTGCAGCGGCATGCACGGTCCACCTCTCCCCTTGTGGGAGAGGCGTAGGCCGCCTTCGGCGGCCGTTCTCAAGAACGCCGATGCGCAGCATCGGCTATGTCGCATCGTCAGATGCGATCCGGGTGAGGGGTTCCGCTCTCTCATGGGACCTGATCCCCTTCACCCGGCGCTTCGCGCCGACCTCTCCCCGATGGGGAGAGGTGAAGAACCGAGCCCAGTCGTAGGAGTCCCGCATGCTCGCAATTTCGGACCTTCACGTCGCCTACGGCCAGAGCGAGGTGCTGCATGGCCTCAACGTCTCGGTCGCGCCCAACGAGATCGTTGCGATCATGGGCCGCAACGGCATGGGCAAGACCACGCTGATGAAATCGTTGATGGGCATCCTGCCGGCGAAAAGCGGCTCGGTTTCCATGGACGGCACCGAGCTGGTCGGGCTGAAGAGCTATGAGCGCGTCGCCAAGGGCCTCGCTTATGTGCCGCAGGGCCGCATGATCTTCTCCACCATGACGGTGAAGGAGAACATCGAGACCGGGCTTGTCGTGTCCGGCGACTCGGAAGTGCCCGGTGACATCTACGAACTGTTCCCGGTGCTGCTCGAGATGAAGGGCCGCCGCGGCGGCAATCTCTCCGGCGGGCAACAACAGCAGCTCGCGATTGCGCGCGCGCTCGCGACCAAGCCGAAGGTGCTGCTGCTGGATGAGCCGACTGAAGGTATCCAGCCCTCGATCATCAAGGACATGGCGCGGACGCTCAAGCGCATCCGCGATGAGCGCGGGCTCTCGATCGTCGTCTCCGAGCAGGTCCTGAGTTTTGCGCTCGACATCGCCGACCGTGTGCTCGTCATCGAGAACGGCGAGATCGTCCGCGACGATCCGCGCGATGCTGTCGATGCCGCCCAAGTCTCGAAATATCTGTCCGTCTGAACTTTCACATATTGGCTTGTAAAAAGGGGAGCTTTTGATGCCAGAGACACTGATCAAAGTCGATCTGACCAAGTCGGCGTATGAAAATGACATGATCCACAACCGTTGGCATCCGGATGTGCCGATCGTGGCATGGGTCGATCCGGGCGACGATTTCATCATCGAGACCTATGACTGGACCGGCGGCTTCATCAAGAACAATGATTCCGCCGATGACGTGCGCGACATTGATCTCTCGATCGTGCATTTCCTGTCCGGTCCGATCGGCGTCAAGGGCGCCGAGCCCGGCGATCTCCTGGTTGTCGACCTGCTCGATGTCGGCCCGCTGAAGGAGAGCCTGTGGGGTTTCAACGGCTTCTTCTCCAAGCAGAATGGCGGCGGCTTTTTGACCGATCACTTCCCGCTGGCGCAGAAGTCAATCTGGGACATCAAGGGCCTCTACACCTCCTCGCGCCACGTCCCCGGCGTGAACTTCGCAGGTCTGATCCATCCCGGCCTGATCGGCTGTCTGCCCGATCCAAAGCTGCTCGCGAAATGGAATGAGCGTGAGGCAGCGCTGATCGCGACCAATCCGACCCGCGTGCCCGGCCTTGCCAATCCACCGTTTGCTCCGACCGCGCATGCGGGTCGGGCCAAGGGCGATGCCAAGGCCAAGGTGGGTGCGGAAGGCGCGCGCACCGTGCCGCCGCGCGAACATGGCGGCAATTGCGACATCAAGGATCTGTCACGCGGCTCGAAGATCTACTTCCCGGTCTATGTACCGGGCGGCGGCCTTTCGATGGGCGACCTGCATTTCAGCCAGGGCGACGGCGAGATCACCTTCTGCGGCGCGATCGAGATGGCCGGCTGGCTGCACCTGAAGGTCGACGTGATCAAGGACGGTGTTGCCAAATACGGCATCAAGAACCCGATCTTCAAGCCGTCGCCGATCACGCCCAACTACAAGGATTATCTGATCTTCGAAGGCATCTCGGTCGACGAGGCCGGCACGCAGCATTATCTCGATGTCCACATCGCCTATCGCATGGCCTGCCTGAACGCGATCGAATATCTGAAGAAGTTCGGCTACTCGGGAGCGCAGGCCTATTCGATCCTCGGCACGGCGCCGTGCCAGGGCCATATCTCGGGCGTCGTCGACGTGCCCAACGCCTGTGCCACGCTTTTCCTGCCGACGGAAATCTTCGATTTCGACATCATGCCGTCGGCGGCGGGGCCGATCAAACATATCAAGGGCGACATCCAGATGCCGATCTCACCCGATAAGTAATCCCTGCGAAGGATGCGGGACGGTGCGTTCTTGCCGCCCCGCATCCATCGCCGGGTTGCTCAGTCAATTGCGCAGGAAGCCAAGATGCCCGTTTACGAATATCTCTGTGACGATTGCGGCCCCTTCACCGACATGCGACCGATGTCGGAATGCGACGATCCGCAGGACTGTCCGCGCTGCGAGACGTCATCGCCGCGGGTGATCCTCACCGCGCCAAACTTCTTCTGCATGCCGTCAGACAAGAAGAAAGCAATCGCCATCAACGAGCGCAGCGCGCATGCGCCGAAGACGCTCGATCAATACAAGGCTTCCCACGGCCCCGGTTGCGGCTGCTGCTCCGACAAGAAGAAGCCCGCGCGACTGGTGACCAAGACCAAGAGCGGCGCCAAGGGTTTTCCGACGGCGCGCCCGTGGATGATCAGCCACTAGCGCGCAGCGCCTGCTCGATAGCGCGCTGGCTGGCGGGCGTGCTCTGATGATGGAACGTGGTCTCGCGCGCCGGCGTGGTCTTGGGCAGCGGGACTGACAGCCGGCAGATCAGGCCTTCCGTGCGCCAGTCGAATTCCGCTTTGCCGCCGAGCTGCGTCTCGATGCTGGCGATCACGCTGCGCGTGCCGAAGCCACGAGAGACCGGCTGCTCTACCGCGGGTCCGCCGCGCTCCTCCCAGAGGAGCTGAAGCATGTCTCCGCGCACATCCCACCTGATCTTGAGTCGGCCGGACAAGGTCGAGAGCGCGCCATATTTGGCTGAATTGGTGACGAGCTCATGCAGCGCGAGCGCCAATGTCTGCGCCGTCGCCGGTAGCAATTGCAAGTCGCCGCCATGGCATTCGATCTGGCCGCTGTTGGAATAGGGCGAGATCTCTTCGGCGACCAGATTGCCGATCTCGGCACCTTCCCAGTTCGACAGCGACAGGATGGTGTGCACCCGCGCCAGCGCGCTGATCCGGCCCTCGACGGCCTGGACGTAGTCCTTGACCTCGTTCGCCCGCGTCAGCCGGACGATGGATTGCGCCAGCGCCAGCGCATTCTTGGCGCGGTGATCGACCTCGCGTGCGAGCAGGTTCTGCCGCTCTTCCGCGCGCTTGCGCTCGGTGATGTCGATCGTGACGCCGGAGAGGCGCACGACGCGGCCGCCTTTGTCGATGGTGGCCGCCGCCGAGCCGACGCACCAGCGTATGTCGCCATCGGGGCGAACGATGCGGAACTCCGATTCATAGGTCCGCACGCCCTTCTCGACATGGGCGATGATCCTCTGGAAGCCGTCGATATCGTCCGGATGCAACAGCGCCTGGAGGTTTTCCAATGTCACTTCGAATGTGAGTGGATCGACGCCGAAGATGCGATACTGGCCGGCGTCCCACATCCAGTCGCCGTTGATCCAGTCCCAGTCCCAGGAGCCCATCTTGCCGGCGGCGATCGCCATGCTGCGGCGCTGCTCGCTCTCGACAAGCTGGACGGTGGATTTCTCCAGCTCCGCCGTGCGCGCACGCACGCGGTCCTCGAGCTCGGTGTTGAGCCGTTCGAGCTGCCGCGTCTTGCGATAGAGTTCCGCAAACACCTTGATCTTGGCGCGCAGCACTTCCGGCACCACGGGCACGGGAACATAGTCGACCGCACCCATCTCATAGCCGCGCAGGCGATCGATGTCGGAGACTTGAATCGCGGAGATGAAGATCATCGCCGTCTTCTGGAACCGCGGATGCTCGCGGATCATGGCGGCCAGCTCGAAACCGTCGAGCTCGGGCATGCAGACGTCGACCAGGATGACGGCAACTTCGTTCTTGAGCAGATATTCGAGCGCCTCACGGCCGGAGGTCGCGACGGCAAGGTTCTCACCGAGTTCCTTCAGGATGACTTCATAGGCGAGCAGCTTTGCGGGCTGATCGTCCACCAGAAGAATGTTTATCTTTTCATGCTCGATCATTGAGTCCTGGCATTCAATCCTGGGGATCAGCGATGCAGCCACATGCGAATGGCGAGCAGCAATTGTTCGGTGTTGACGGGCTTTGCGAGATAATCGGAGGCGCCGGCTTCCAGGCATTTCTCGCGGTCGCCCTTCATCGCCTTCGCGGTCAGGGCAATGATGGGCAGGCGTCCAAAGGACGGGTTCTGCCGGATGGCGCCGATGGTTTGGTACCCGTCCATTTGCGGCATCATAATATCCATCAGCACGATCGCGATTGCAGGGTTGGATTCGACGAGGGTGACGGCTTCACTGCCGGTCGTGGCGGTGAGCACCTTCATGCCGCGCCGTTCAAGAACGCTCGACAGCGCGAAAATGTTGCGCGCGTCGTCGTCAACGAGGAGGGCCGTCTTACCGACCAGGTCCTCGTCGGAACTGTTGAGCTTCTCCAGCATTCGCTGCTTCTCGACCGGCAATTCCGTGATCACACGGTGCAGAAACAGTGACGTTTCATCAAGCAGCCGTTCCGGGGACTCCACACCTTTCACCACGATACTGCGCGCCATGGTGTGAAGTTCCGCATCCTCCTCGGCGGAAAGTTCCCGTCCCGTGAACACCACGACGGGAACACCGGAGAGCTCGTCGTCATTGCGGATGTGCTCCAATACCTCAAAGCCGCTCATGTCTGGCAGGCGCAGATCCAGCACCACGCAATCGCAGGGGCTTTCGCGCAAGGTGGTGAGCGCACCCGCGCCGGTGTCGGTCGAGACGATCTCGATGTCGTCGTGATGCAGCAGCTCGCGGATCGACATCCGCTCCGCCTCATTGTCTTCGACGATCAGGAGCCGCTTGCGGCGTGGTTTTGCGTATTCCTTGATCTGTGTGAGCGCGGCGCTGACGCCCTCGGTCGTGGTCGGCTTGTTGACAAAGGAGAATGCGCCGCGTGCCAACGCATGCTGGCGGTCTTCGTCCAGCGTGATGATCTGCACCGGGATATGCCGCGTCAGCGGATTGTGCTTGAGCTGGCTGAGCACCGTCCAGCCGAGCATGTCAGGCAGGAATACGTCGAGCGAGACCGCGGCCGGCTGGTATTGCTTGGCAAGCTCAAGCGCTTCGGCGCCGCGCGCGGCTACCAGCACCTTGAAGCCCTTGTCGCGGGCGAGGTCGATCAGCACCCGCGCATAATGCGGGTCGTCCTCGACAATCAGCAGAATGGTGTCGCCGGGCTCGAGGTCGAGCCGGTCGTCGGACAATTGCTCGATGACGCGAGGCTCCTGGACGGAGGTCTGCAACGCCGGCGAGGTTGTATATTGCTGTTGCGGGCCCAGGGTACGCGGCGCGATCGTCGGCCCGGAATATTTCAGCGGCAGATACAGCGTGAAGGTCGAGCCCTTGCCGGGCGCGCTCTTCAGATGGATTTCACCGCCGAGCAGGCTCGC
>Ga0210387_10001179_pt1 | contig 19543 bp, 16 predicted proteins | sample IncBWC7OmetaG_FD_160108 | JGI IMG/M metagenome (GOLD analysis project Ga0210387, IMG submission 160108) | Forest soil microbial communities from Barre Woods Harvard Forest LTER site, Petersham, Massachusetts, United States - Inc-BW-C-7-O ...
AGGTCGGTCTCGGCGCCGTCGTCGGTGACGAAGACTTCGCCGTGCTGGAAGGGGGACATGGTGCCGGGGTCGACGTTGAGGTAGGGGTCAAACTTCATGAGATTGACCTTGATGCCGCGGGCTTCGAGGAGGCAGCCGATAGAGGCTGCGGCGAGACCCTTGCCGAGCGAAGACACGACTCCGCCAGTTACGAAGATGTACTTTGCAGACATTTCCGCGACCTCTTTAATTGGATTTTTGATTTGTGCCCGGTGTGCACGATTAAGTATCGCAGGGTCGGGCGACGGAGGCAATGGGTTGACTTTTTTTCGGAAACCGGATTGCCGTCACGAGATCTAGGCGCGATTTTTGCGGGCTGGATTCTGTCGAAGGCTACGGGCCAGTTTGGGGCTGGACGCCGCGGGAGAGCTTCTTGACCAGGAATTCCTGGAACAGGGCGCCGACAGCGCCGGAGGCAGTGCCGATGAGCCAGTTGTCGATGGTCAGTTGGGCGCTGTTCCGGTTGGTCGATGGGTAGTAGAGGTTCGAGATGCCTGCCGAGGCCAGGTTGCCCATGAGGTTCGAATAGTTTGGCTGCCAATGCCCGTTGTCGCCCTTGCAGATGACGGCGGTCGCGATGGCGTACAGGGCGCGGGAGCGAATGCTTCCGGTGCCTTTATAGAAGTAGCGCGGGTCCTGGTGGAGGATGGACGGAAGGACGGCGTCGCCGAGCATTGTGCTGGTGAAGCTGTCGGTATAGGAGGCGCCGAAACGTTTGGCGTAGCCCTGCACGCCCTGGCCGTATCCGCTGAAGCCGTTCTGTCCCTGCTCGATGCCGGCGATGACCGCGGGTATGGCGATGGTTACGGGATCGATCATGGTCCTCAATGCGAGGCGGTACTTCTGGCCGGCGCTGAGAGGGGCGGCGTCCCATACATAGGAGGCGTAGAAGTTGGGGAAGACGCCGAGCACACGCTGCTTTTCGGCGTATGTCATCTGCTCTTCTGCAATGTCATGCTTTGTGAAGTTCACTTCGACTTCCGTCATGGCCGGGGCTATATGCAGGGCGACGGGTGGCAGTTGGTAGCTTTCACCGGGATCGAGCGCAAGAGCGGTGGCTCCCCAGGCCGTGAATCCTTCTGAGGTGATGGTGAGGGTGAACTTGCCGGGTTCGACAGCGTCGAATTTGAAGGAGCCAGAGCCGTCAGTGGTCAGTGTTCGCTGCAGGCGGGAGTCTGTGTTCTCGAGCGCGACCATAGCGCCGGGGACCTCGTCCCCATTGGTGTCGACCACCGCACCGCTGATGCTTCCCACAGATTGGTTGGCTGGCGGTTCGGTGACGATGTGCGACCCGGGTGCCTCGGGCAACCTGTTGGCGGCGATATTTCCGGGGACGGTTGATGGCGTGGCCAGCGCTAGAGATGTAGTCCGGATTGGTGGGGGAGTTGTCGCGGATTTGGTCTGAGGGGACTGCGCGTGCATCTGCAGACTGAGTGTGGCAGTCAGGAGGGCGGTCGGTATACCAAGGCTTGAAACGCGCAAACTACACATAACAGTAATGTTCCGCTTCAAATCTCAACATCGGTTGCCTCATAGGTGAGCATGGGGAACTGATTTCGCGAACGAACGAATTTGATCTTCAGTCATGGATCGTTAGCCCACAATCACCCAACAGTACAATCCTCGGGCCTGTCGTTCGGGCGGCAGATTGCGTGGGCGCGCTAGAGGGCGTTGATGTCTTTCGATTCGAGGATGGGTCGAGCGTAGCCTTGTTTTGCGACCTTGAGCATGGCTCGGCCTAGTTGTTCGGTGGTGGTGACGTATTTGGGGAAGGCGGACCTGAGCAAAGGGAGGATGGGGTTGAGTGCGGTGTAGAGGGCCTGGTAGAGGCGGGTCTTTGAACGTATGCCGTGGAGGGGCTGGATGAATCCCGGGCGGAACAAGTATGCGGACTTGAAAGGGAGCTTGAGGAGATCGTTTTCGGTCCTCCCCTTGACGCGGGCCCACATGATGCGGCCGCGTTCGGTCGAGTCGGTGCCGGCGCCGGAGATGTAGATGAAGGTCATGTTGGGATTGAGTCTGGCGAGTGTTCTGGCGGCGGCGAGGGTGAGGTCGTAGGTGAGGTGGGTGTATTTCGTTTCGTCCATTCCGGCGGAGGAGACGCCGAGCGAGAAGAGACAGGCGTCGAAGCCAGTGAGTTGGGACTCGATGCCGGAGTAGTCGAAGAAATCCGTGTGGACGAGTTCGCGGAGTTTGGGGTGTTGCTGGTTGGTTAGGGTGCGCACGATGGAGAGTACCTGCTGCACGTCGGGGTCGAGGAGGCACTCGCGCAGGACGCCCTGGCCGACCATTCCAGTCGCTCCGAAGAGAATTACTTTCATGTGGTAATGCTAACGTGCGGTGCGGACTGAGAGTTGCTTATAGACTCTTTCATTCAGGGCGGACCTCTGTGTGTGAGGAGTGTTGGCGGTGAAATTTCAAGCCTTATGGCTGGCGTGGCGGTCCGATCATTGGTGTTTTCACCGGCTTCGCCATTCCGTAAAAGACGACGAGACCTTGTCCGGCTCCGAGTGTTGAGAGGGCCTCATCGACCTTTCCAAGAGCAGCTGGATAGTATTGCCAATTGTTGGTGACCCACACATCTCCAGCTGGCCCAATCTGCGCATCTACCTGCATCTGCAGGCCACCGCCTACATAGCCGCCGGGAGGGGAGATGGCGTCGCCCGTGTGAACTCCCGGCGGGCAATGTTCGGTCCGAAATCCGCACAGCTCCACGATGCCGGCTGACGATGTCGTCAAATTCGTGATCCAGACATTGTCATTGCCGTCCACGGCCGCTGCCCATGGCCCGACAATTCCTTTGCCGGAGATCGGAGAGAAGGAGGCCTGTGTGCCGTCGGGACGTAGTGCGGTCACACTGCCTCCATCGGGCCCGGACTTTTGATTAGCCATTGCATCCACCAGCACCACCGCCAACCGGTGGGCCGCATCTGGATCCTTGTCGTAGTCAACCTTGAATGCAGCCGTCATCTCGACAAACTTCAGGCGACCCTTCTCCGAGTTCCCAAGCTTGTTGGTGACCCAGACATTGCCCAGGCTATCGACCGCCAACCCGCTCCCGGAGAAGCCGGCCTTGAAGGTCTCAGACTTACTCGGATCGGAAGCCGGAAATCGGGTCACATAATCGCCACCGATATTCGTGATCCAGATTCGATCCTGCTGGTCTATCGCGATCGCAAACGGCGCAAGCAGCTTGCAGGGATTCTTCAGCGGATCGGTGGTCTTGTTCTGGCAGAAGAACTCAGCCTTGGCGGGATCGCCCTTCGGCAGATGCAGCACCTGGGCCTTGATCGTGTCCACCGCCCAGATATCGCCGCTCGGCGTGGAGATAATGCCTTGCATCTTGCTCAGCCTTCGGTTGAAGTTGTAACCCTCAGCCGGCGAGAGCGGCTTGCCCGTCTTATCGAACTTCGAGATTGTCTCGCCACTAAAGTTGGAGGCCCAGACGTTACTCTCAGCGTCAATCGTCAATCCAAAACCCGGCCCTGAGAGTCCTCCACCGGTGAAGCCGAACGGGCTGGGCGACAGCGGCTTCCCATTAGGCGTAAATTTGCTGAGATTTCCGGTCCACGTAATGTCCTGGTTCTGCGCCCCCACGGTAAAGTTGTCGACCGCCCACGCGTTGCCCTCACTATCAAACATAAGCTTGCCCGGACCACTGATTCCGCCGCCAGTAAACTTCAGCGGAAAAACAAACGCGCTCGGCGCAAATGTCAGATACGGCAAAAATGGTGTCGGCCGCAGCACGTTCCCAGGCGTGAATGACTTGGGAAACGGATAAAACTCATCGAGCAACGCGAAGATCTTCTCCGGCTGATGCCACGGATTGAACGCGATCGACTCCATCGCCAGCAGCGTGTCCGTAGGAGGGCCGCCCGCAGGAGGTTTCGCCGCCGCGAAAAATTTGCTGCATGCATCCGGCTTGATCTGTGTAATGCATCCCGCAAGCACGTCCGACAGCGTTCCAAGATTTGCCATGGTAGGTGTCTGCGAGCTATTCAGCGCGTCCACCACCACAGGTCCATAACTACCCGTTGCGAAGTCAACGAAGTTAGGGACATTACCTGCGGCAATTCCGAGAGCCAGCGGAGAGCCTTTGATCCAACTTCCAGCGATGAATTGGGCATGGGTCACCACAGAAGCCACTGTGGTCATCTCGTCGATTACGACATAGGGGGGTGGCTTGTTGCCGACAACAGCCAGAAGTGCAATAGCGGAGTTGTTGCCAGCCTGCGGATTTGCTGCAGAGATGCCCCCAGTGGCGACCAAATAGAGGTCCAATCCCGGCGCACCGGCACCGTGGATGGTGTACTTACCATCGGCCCCAGTCTTGACCTGTGCCAGCTGTTTGGGTGTTCCGGTGCCTGCCTCCATCAGCGTCACGCTCGATTGAGCGATGGGAACGCCCCCACCGAGAACCTGCCCTTTGATATCGGCGGCGAAAGCACGTCCTGCAAAACACATGTTGGCCGAGAAGAGGATTGCCAGATACAGGTTTCTACTCCCAAACTTACAATTCATAAAGTAACCTCGGGGGCGGCCTCTACTGGCTTCAGACACCGTCGTCCTGACAGGTTATGAACAGAGTGCTTCGTCATCAACTGCCAAAACTATTAGTCAGGAAGCAGAAAAATGCGGAGCGTCGGCTGTCGTTCGATTGTTGACACTAAAATTTAGTTCCGGTTGATCGTGCCCGAGCTAATGCTGCGTGTTGGAAGCGGCGGGGGCAGGTGCGCTGGGCGGGGGTGCTGCCTCCGCTCCTGGGTCGGTAGGAAGATAGCGACCTAGCCACTGGATCCAACGGCGTTGCAGGTCCTCGCGGCGAATGGGGTCCCCGGGTGAGTGGCCTCCAACGGGAAACGCGATGAACTGCGTTACGACATCATGGTCCCTGAGGGCACGGTACCAGGCATAGGACTGCGTAATCGGGACTCGATAGTCACCGACGTCGCACATGACGAGGGTAGGGGTGTGCACGTTCGCGACATAGGTGATTGGTGACTGTGCCATGTAGGCCTTCATGCGCTCGGGGCTGGTATACGGCGAACCGCCAAAGTTGTCACCGATGGTGATATTGCCGTCGGAGAGGTTGTACATGTCCAGCCAATTATTCACGGCCGCGCCGTCAACAGAGGCCTTCCAGATGGTGGAGTGGCCAAGAAGCCAGCTGGTCATGAAGCCGCCGTAGGACCAACCGCTGACAGCAATATGGTCCGTATCGACGGCGCCTCCCTTTTCGACGGCAGCAAGCCCAGCCATCACGTCCTCTCCCGGGCCCTGACCTGCGTCGTTCCATATTGCAGCCTGGTAAGCGTTGCCCAGGTTATCGCTGCCGCGGTAGTTGGGCTCGAACACCATCCAGCCCTGGGCCGCGAACAGCTGGGAGAAGCTGGTCCAGGTCTGCTTGGAGCTGGAGGTAGGTCCTCCGTGAATGTAGAGCACGAGTGGATATCGCTTGCCGTGCTGGAAGCCGATGGGATAAGTAACCACACCATCTGATTCCGGACCGCCCTTCATGCTCGGCCAGGTGATCGTCTCCTGATGGGCAGACTCAAGGCTGGCGATCTCACGATTGAGGGTGGTGAGCTGCACAGGCTTTGCGTGCGCGGAGTCCATCAGAAAGAGCTCACCCGGATCGTTTGGCAGAAAGCCAGTAAAGGCGATCTCGCCGCGAGGACCGACCGAGCCCTCAAACCAGTAAGGTTCGGCCGGTGTGACATCGCCGGTTTCGAGACGCTGTGCGGCCCCGCCACCGGTGGGTTGGAGCCAGAGGGCCGCAGTGGTGGCGTCGTTGCCCGCTACCAGGAGTGACCTGCCGTCGGGCATCCAGACCCCGCGTACGATGTTGCGATCGAGCACACGCGTGATGTCCTTTCCTGCTCCGCCTGTCGACGCTGTGAGGAGAATATCTTGTTCGTTCCAGCTCTTGCCATCGCGGTTATAGAGGTAAGCGACTTGAGAGCCATCGGGAGAGACGACCGGAAGGGATTCAAGCCTGGCAACCCCGGTCAGCGGCTTGTAGTGGCCAGAGGCCACGTCCAGCACCTGCACCGTGCTAGGCAGAGCATCGCCGGAGAGCGGCGAGGGTACCTTCACGAAGATGATCTGCTTTCCGTCCGGTGACCACTGAACGGGCGAAGCCGGCGGCCCGGGCGGGAGACTGATTGGCAGCGACCAGGGGCCTTCGGTGAGGCGCCTGGGCTCGGGCATCTTTAGCAGGTTGGGGTCGGCCGGAAGATCAACCAGCCAGAGGTGCGCGGGCATCTGGGGCGAACGGACGAGGAAGTTGTTATTGCCTATCTCAAAGCCGTCCTCGAACTTCGCGCGACCCTCGCGCTTTGGCTCTTCGTCTTCCGCGACGAAGGCGAAGGCCCTGCCGTCGGGCCGCCACGCCATTTGCTCGATAGATGATGGGGAGTGCGTGAGTTGCGTCGAATCACCACCCTCAGCAAGGCTGAGAGTCCAGATCTGAAGGTGCTTCTTGTCGTCTTCAGCTAGAAAGGCGAGTGTCTTGCCATCGGGCGCCCAGCGCGGAAAGCCTGCGTGGGCCTTTCTTGTGAGTACACGAGTACTATGCGAGGCGATATCCACGAGAAGAATCTCGGCATCGCGGCGATCTTCGTCGAGGTTGGCGCGAGTTACAACCAGCGCGATGGATTTGCCATCTGGAGAGATCTCAGGATCGCTTAGATTGACGATCTTGCTGGCGTCGGCTACGTGGTAGCGCTCGGCAGTACAGGTGGACGCAACGATAGCGGCGAACAGCAAAGTGCAAGCGACACGCAGATTCATGCGCGGCCCCCGAACCTAGATGAGATGTGCCGATAGTAGCAGAGCAGGCTGACAGGAGCTCAGAAATGGAGTAAGGCGCTTCTTAAAACGTAGAGTAGATCGGAGGCAGAAGTATTCTCTTTTTATGGATAGAGGGTGGAACCCTAGATGACGGCGCGGACTACTCGTAGAGTGTGGATTGGTTTTCAGGTTTGGGCGATGCGGCGGATGGACTCGCTGGCCGGTCGGCGGGGGCCTGGAGGTGATAGGGCGGCGCATTTGGCGACGGGAGACCGAGGCGAGCGGGAGGCGTTGTTTCATCTGCGGACGATGGGCTATACGATCGTGGCCCGACGGTGGAAGAGCGCGAAGTTATGGGGCGACGTTGACCTGATCGGGTGGGACGGGGAGTGGCTGTGCTTCGTTGAGGTGAAGACGCGGAGTGGGCGAGACGCGATGCCGGCGGAGTCGGCCGTGGATAGGGACAAGCAGGAGATGCTGCGGCGGATGGCGCGAGCTTATTTGAGGACTTTTCCGGAGAAGCTGAGGGCAGAGGTCCCGGTGCGGTTCGATGTGGTGTCGGTATACTTGCTGGGGCCAAGAGTTGAGTTCGATGTGTACCGAGGGGCGTTTGGATGGTGAGGTATGCAAAGGAGCCTGAGGTTGGGCCGCTGGATCCGGCCGAGTTGAGCGAACGGCTGGCGGCGGTGTTGCGGAGCGCGATGCCGTGGCTGCTGACGATCTCCGAGGCAGAGGCCAGCGTGCCGGAGCGCGAAGGGAAGTGGAGCGCCAAGCAGGTGGTGGGGCATCTGACGGATTCGGCGGTGAACAATCTGAGGATGATGGTGCTGCTACAGATTGAGCCGGGACAGAGTCTGCCAGGGTATGAGCAGATGGAGTGGGTGGATTTGCAGCATTATGCGGAACGCGATTGGGCGCAGGTGCTGGCGCTGTGGTTCGCTCTGAATGAGCATGTGGCCTGGACGGTCGGGCATGTTGAGAGGGCGCGTCTCGCCAATAGAGGCGTGGTTGAAGGCGAGCCCTTGACCTTGAGGTTCTTGATTGAGGACTATATCGCTCACATGGAGCACCATCTGCGGGCGATGCGATTGTGGCTGGGGATTGCGGCCGAGGGGCCCGGATAGCAACCGGATTGGTCGACTCAGGTGTCTAATAGGTTTGGTTGACGAGGACGAGAACGATGACGCTGCTGAATGCACCGGAGTATGACAGCCGCCGTGATACGCGGAACCGTAATTTATTGATTGCCGTTGGGGTGTTGTTGTTTTTGGCGGTGGTGATTGGGATGGGCGGTTTCATGCTGGGCCATGGATGGTTCTTCTCGAACCTTCCGGCGGAGCACAAGGTGGGCAGCTTCTTCAGCGCGCTCGAGGCGAAGGACTATGGCAAAGCGTTCGCAATCTATACAAACGATCCGGACTGGCAGCAGCATCCGGAGAAGCATGCGGACTATCCGCTGCAGCGGTTTACCGAGGACTGGACAACTGAAAGTCCTGTGGGTGGGCCGATTGTCTCGCACCACGTCGATATATCGAAGACGGACGGGACGGGGTTGTTCGGAAGCGGCATCATCGTTGCGGTGCGGGTGAATGGGGACCACAAGCTTTTTATGTGGTACGAGCGCAAGGACGGGACGCTGACGGAGCCGGCGCCGCATATATTGCAGTACGACTGAGGCGACGGTAGATGTCAGGCTTGATCAGATGGAGGTTGCCCGGGCCACGATTTTTTCCTTCGAGTCGCTCTCTCTGACCAGTTGTCAGATTGTGAGGACGACTCTGCCAAAGGGGCGGTCCTCAACGAGGTAACGCAGAGCTTGAGCTGCTTCGGACAGAGGGAAGGTCTTCGCCACGATCGGTTTGATCGCGCCGGATTGAAGCAGAGAGACAATGGCGTTCCAAGCGTCAGTGACGGTTGTCTGCGGCTGACGGAACATATTGAGACCCCGGATGCTGGCTTGTGGCACGATCAGATCTGTCACGTCAATGGTCGTTTTGCGGCTCGCGGAATAGCCCAGTGTTGTGAGGCTACCTCCCAACGCAAGCCCTCCGAGGGCCTCGCTCAAGACTTCGCCACCGACGCCGTCGATGACAATGTCTGCGCCGTAGCCCCCGGTGATACGACGCACGCCGTCACCCAACTTCTCCAAGGAGGTATCGATGACCTCATTGAATCCGAGCGTCTTCGCCTGGTCGGCTTTCGCATGGCTGGTCGTGCTCGATATGGCGTGCTTTGCTCCCAGTGCGCGCGCCAATTGCGTCACGGCGTTGCCGACCGATCCCCCGATCGCGGGTGCCATGACGGTTTTGCCTGCACGAAAACCAGCTTGGGTAAGGGCCACCTGCGCGGTGAGATACGCGACCGGAATACCCGCTGCGCTCACGTCATCGATATTGTCAGGTATCAGGCAAAGGTCTTCCTTCCGTATGGCAATCCACTCACTGTAGCTTCCGTCCTCAAAGGCGCCATAGGTGCCCCAGAACATCACGCGTGAGCCGGCAGGAAGGTCCGTTCCGCCTCCCTCCTCCACCACGCCCGCTCCTTCGTTGCCCAGGACCAACGGCACCTTCGTGGTGTGAAAATTGCCGGAGAGAATCGTATGGTCGAGCGGCGTGACGCCGGCCGCAGTGATTCGCAGCAAAACCCTTCCCTCCGAGACCGCTGGTTTTGGAAGCTCTACGAGCTTCAATGCTTCATAGCCACTAAATTGTTCCGCTCTCATTGCACGCATATTTTTTCTCCCTTGAGTGTCTTTCCGCTCGTGTTACTTCGGGAATGAGTCGCCGAACATCGGATTTCCGCTCTTGGACTGCTGCTCGGTAGCCTCGTCCTGAATGACATCCCAGTGCTCGACGAGAATTCCATCCTTCAAGCGAACGACGTCCGCTGCGATCCAGTTCACCGGCAGTCCAATGTTGGAGAACCGGCCATGAACGATGACGTAGTCGCGTTCTGCAAGAACCACCCCAGGCTCATACCTGAGCGACGGCGGCGCGGCCTTGATGAGGCTGAAGAGCCCGTGTCGTCCCGGCTCGATATGGGCGCTGTGTTGAATGTAGCTGGGAGTCCAGAACCTCTCCGCCGCTGTGTAATCGCGTTTATTGAACAGGGTATCGAATGCTTCCAGTACGATCGCCTTGTTCTTCGCGGCATTTGAATTGCTCATTGTTTTCCTCTCTTATCGAATTACACAAAGCGACATTCAGGTAGCGAAGTATGCCGGCAGCGCTCGATCAGATCTGTCCTCTGCCGCCATCAACGAACAGTTCGATACCTGTGACAAAACTTGAGTCATCCGAGGCTAGAAACAACGCCGCCTTGGCAATTTCTTCGGGTCTCCCCATGCGTCCGATTGGGATGGTGGCCACAATCCGTGCAATGGCGTCTGCAGGTTGCCCGTCGACAGCTGGCGTATCGGTCGGACCGGGGCTAATTACGTTGGAACGAATATGGCGGTCCTTGAGATCCGAGGTCCAGGTCCGGACGAAAGAGCGGAGGGCGGCCTTCGTCGCGCCGTAGACGCCGAAGGCGGGCGTACCTTTCACGCTCGCGACGGAGCCGTTGAGGATGATAGAGCCACCGTCATTCATGAGCGGAAGGGCTTTTTGGACCGTAAACAGCGTTCCCTTCACATTGATGTCGAATAGCCTGTCGAAGTGTTCCTCCGTGATCTTTTCCAGGGGAGCAAATTCGGCGACGCCGGCGTTGGCGAAGACGATGTCAAGTGTGCCCTTTGCTTTGACGGTCTCATAGAGACGATCGAGGTCAGCCAATTTGGCAACGTCTCCCTGAACGCCAGTGACGTTGCTGCCGATCGTCTTTACGGCCTCGTCGAGCTCCTTTTGACGGCGGCCCGTGATGAAGACATAGGCACCTTCTTTGACGAAGAGCTTTGCTGCAGCCAACCCTATCCCAGTTGTGCCACCAGTAATCACAGCTACTTTTCCTTGCAGCTTCTTAGTTTCGGTCATTGGTAGTCTTCCTCATTGTCCATTGTTCTGTTGGGGGGTGATTGGCATGATCAGCTCTGGAGTCATCATTCGATGGTTGGTAGGTTGGGTAATCGGAATAGCCGCGGGGCCCCGAGCCGTAGACGGTTTCCCAATCCACTTCGGCAAGAGGGGCATTCTCTCGAAACCTCTGGACCAGGTCAGGATTTGCGATATAAGGGCGGCCGAACGCTATCAGATCCGCGAACCCTTCTGCGATAAGTCGGTTTCCGCGATCACGATCCATCTTCACGTTCGCAATGAGTGTGCCTTTGTAGAGAGGACGGAAATGTTGGAACATGCCATCGTCGGCCAATTTCTCGAGGGGAGTACCAGAAAAATCGGTGGTATTCCCCATGAGCAGCAAGTGCGAAAGATTGTAGGCGCTTAGCTTCCGAATTGCGTATTCGGTGACGGGCAGTGTTTCGTCGTTGGCTTGAAATGCACCGCTTTCGTGCATCGGGCTGATCTTGATTCCAACCCGTTGCCCGTCGACCTCACCCAGGACCGACTCGACTACCTCGAAGAGAAAACGCGAGCGATTTTCCAGGCCCCCGCCGTACTCGTCATTCCGCAGGTTGGTGGTGGCGTTTAGAAACTGCGAGATCAAATAGAGATAGTTGGCGAGGACCTGGACACCATCGAACCCGGCTTCCATCGCGTTTCGCGCAGCTCGCGCGAAGTCCGTGACCGTGATTTTAATCTCCTGCTTCGTCAGAGGCCGCGGTGTTACCGTGGGCTTCCTTCCGGTCCGCGTGACCGAGGTCTGGCCTGGATCGATGTTCGATGCGGACACGGGTTGCGCGCCGTCCAATAATTCAGGATGCGAGATTGCGCCGGTGTGCCAGAGTTGTGCCATGATGCGGCCGCCAGCTGCATGGACGGCGTCTGTGACGCGGCGCCATCCGCGGACTTGCTCCTCCGTCCACAGTCCCGCCGTATCGGCCCAACCAAATCCTTCCGGGCTAATCGCGGTGGCTTCGGCGATGATCAGTCCGGCCGAAGCACGCTGCGCGTAATACTCCGCCTGCAAGGTCGTGGGTACATGATCATGCGATTGCGCACGCATCCGTGTGAGAGGCGCCATGACGATGCGGTTAGGAAGATTGAGGCTCCCCATCCGATATGGTGTAAAAAGTGGCTGATTCAACATCAGATAAACTCCTGCATGGGTGAGGTCGGCTCTCAACCAGGTCCGCACGGATACATCTTTCGTCGGGGACCGTGTAACAAATGTGCGCAGCGGCTCAGGCATTCATTCCGCCATCCACGGTCAGATTCGCTCCTGTGATGTACGAGGATTCGGGACCAGCGACAAACGCGACCATTGCGGCGATCTCGTCTACGTGCCCATAGCGGGCGAGCGCTGTGGCGGCCTTCTGCGGTACCGCCCAATCACCCGAGGCGGGATTCAAATCCGTGTCGATTGGACCCGGCTGAACGTTGTTGACGGTGATGCCCCGGCTGCCGACCTCTCTGGATAGTGCCTGGGTAAACATCTTGACGGCCCCCTTCGTGGCCGCGTAGGGCACAAGCCCGGGCGCAACGGCACGCTCGCCCACGGCCGAACCGACCATAATGATGCGCCCGCCATCCTTCATGTGCTTCAGCGCCGCCTGCGTTGTGGCGAATACGCCGCGCACGTTGATGTCGATCACACGATCCATCTCCTCCAACGTCGACTCCTCGAAAGCTTTCGGAATCGCCGTGCCCGCATTGTTCACGAGCACATCAAGTCTGCCGTAGGTCGCGACGGTCTTTTCGACTGCACCCTTGACTGCTTCGACGTTGGCAGCGTCCGCCTGGATCGCGATGGCTTTTCCGCCACCTAGTTCAATCGCTTTGACTACGGCCGAGGCTGCGCTCGCGTCCTTCGCATACGTGATGGCTACACTTGCTCCATCGGCGGCCAGACGCTTTGCAATCGCTGCGCCAATACCCCGGGAACCGCCGGTAACGAGTGCCACTTTCTTCGCTAACTTAGACATAGAATCTCCTTTGTTATTTCCTGGAACAACTCATTGACTCAGCCGATCCGACTGCAATTCTGCTCGAACTAGTCGTCGAACGGTTCTGAACCATTCAGTTCTATATGATGATGAAGATGTGGTGAGGATGCAGAGATATTGAACTATTTAGTTCTTTATCAGATAATGTATCTATGGGGCGCCCGAAGAACTTTAGTCGCGAGGAAGTGCTGGAGAAGGCGATGCCCGTCTTCTGGAAGCATGGGTTCGCGGATACCAGTCTTCAGGAGCTGGAACGGGCCACAGGTGTGAACAAGTCAGGGCTGTATGGCGAGTTCCGAGACAAGGAAGATCTTTTTGTTGCTTGCCTTCGCCACTATCTTGAGAGCCAGGAGAAGAGAGGATTTCTTACCAGAGAGCCTTTTGGCTGGAAGAACGTTGAGACGTTTCTTAAGAATGGTCCTCTTAACAAGGGGGACCAGCAAGGGTGTTTTTCCGTCAACTCCATGCGGGAGTTCGCTATCCTTCCGAACGAGGCTTATGAGGTCGTGGCCGAGAATCGAGCGCTATTGCAGCGCCTTCTCGCGATGAACATCGAGGCCGAAGAGCCCAAGATGGCCCCTTCCGCAATTGCGGAGTTGGTACTGTCCTTCTTCTCCGGATTATGCATTGAGCGCAACCTTAAATCCGGCAAAACCTCGTCAACCCGCAAGATCGAAAATTTTATGGCAGCCCTTCGCAGTCTCTAATCACAGTCAAGGCCACACGGCTGTTATGTAAGGAAGCAGAAGCGTTGCAAATTATTGATTTGAATGGTGGGCCCGGAGGGATTTGAACCCCCAGCCAAGGGATTATGAGTCCCCTGCTCTAACCGTTGAGCTACAGGCCCTTCTATGACTTAAGGACAGCGACTACGACAGTGGAGGTCACTGCAGCAGGTAGCTGTCTTTCGGCGCAACTCCGGGTCCTTTGCCAAACAGTCGCGGTCGCTCGAAGGTGCGGTCGACTGTGTCTGGCGTCGGATGGATGTGCCGTTGGGATACGACGGTGCTTCTGTGTCCGGCAATCCGCATCATGGGTGAAAAGCATCTACTCCCGATTTCCCAAGCCTAGAACATTGTATGGCGTAGAGAGTGCATCACAAAATCACTCGGACGGCCGGACGACCGCTTGTCACATTCACTCGGTCAGAGAAACTGTTGTGGCCGAACTTGACGGGTCTGAATGTAGGACATCGGCGGTTTGTGCGCGATAGCAATTTATCGCAACGATGCGTTCCTGTCCGGCACACATAGGAGCGACTTCATGGGGCACAATCCCACCGAGGAGAATGATGGTTTGGCCTCGACCAAGCGGTACAAGAGTGCCGGAGGTCCTTCCCGCGGTGCGGACTTTCGACAACGGTTCGCGAATAAATTCAGGGTAGACTACCAACTCGCCTGCTGAGCCATCCACCCTGGAATCGGTGAGCGACGTGATGACGGCAAGGTCGCAATCGACGACGTCGCGATGGACTGCGAGGAAGTCTCCAGGCTCCTCGTAATAGATGTAAGTCCCACCGCCGGTCGCGGAGACTGTGATCCCGCATAGACGGCCAAGGGTCTCGGCCATTTGCTGGCATCCATATAGCGCCCAATGGAGGTCGCGGGCAGGACCTGATCTGTAGGCCCGCGCCGGATAGCCGCCGCGGCCCTCCGTTCCGTCCGAATCCTCCACAAACACCCGTGGCGCCTCAGGCCGCACAACGTCTGCTTCTGCGCGCATGCCTTGCAGAGTTTCTTCGTCAAATAACCCGCAAACCACGAGGTAGCCGCCGGCCGCAAACAGGCGAGATTGCAAGATCTCATTCGGCGGGCTGAAATGCCAATTGCTAACGGCCATTGATCGATCGCTAATAGCTTGCATCCTACAGTCTCGCAGATTGAGACCCGCTCAGTTTACAGAACCCTTTTTCTGCGACCTTTCGATCAGAGGCGGCTAGGGTCGTGGCGCAAGCGGAGGAGCGTGGACCGGCGGTTTAATCGTAGGCCGGTGTGGGGGCTTGAGCGGAGGAACGTGTATTGGCGGCTTAGGCGGAGGTCGTAGTGGAGGCGCGGGCGGCGGCCTGAGTGGCGGCGAAGGCGGAGGACAAGGGGGCGGCGGCGCGAGCGGAGGTGCGGGTGGAGGCCGGAGCGGCGGCGCGGGTGGCCGAGGCGGGGGCGGAGATCCGGGCGGCGAGAGCGGAGGATAAGACGGCCGGTCGGCCTTGATTGGTGGTTCGAGCCGTTGAATCGGTTCCACGGTTTGAATAGGCGAGGACATGGATCACTCTCCGCTGCCGAAGGCCCGGAAACTCGTTGGCGGCCCGCAAATCAGGTGTGAAGTACTAGCGTGAATCTTATATCCAGACCTTTAGAATTAGCAATTTCCTTGTGCCTGACGTTTACGTGAACGCTCGAGTGGCCCCAAGGACGATTCCGAGTGCTACAGGTGGTTTCAGGTGCTGCACTCTGCAATCGCATCGTCTGAACTGGAGCGACTATGAGCCAGATAGAGATTGAACCCACAAACAACGTCTTCTACACTGTCCCGGTGCGCGTCATTTTCAGCTGTGAAAACAAGATATATATGTGGTGGCAGGCGGAGTTCCTCCATTACACCTATCTGCTTGCGGGAATGGAGGCGGAGTTGACCGCGCTAGTGGCTGAGACAGATGAACCAGAGCTGGAATTCAGCTGCAAGACCGTCCGCGTCGCAAACTACAAGGACTCTATTCCCGATGTACCGCTCCTTTCCCTGAATAAGTCAGGTGGAATCGCGGAGTGGGCCGCGCTGGACGGACCTCGAGACGAGACGATCCTGATCGTCGACCCTGATTCAATGTTCGTACGTCCAATGATTGATCCTGGCCCGATCAAGGCGGGCGAGGCCCATTCAGAGGAGCATGATTACATGGGTGTTGATATCCCCGGGAACAGGACGGTCCTTGATCGTCACTGCAGGGAAGAGCTCCGTGCGAAGATCCAGCCGGTGGGGATATACATCTTTATTAATAGAGGATGTCTGGCTGAGTTGGCCCGGCGCTGGCTGCAGAAATCGATTGATATCGCAGCCGATCCCGTGTGCCGGGAAGCGTTGGGTGGCACCGGCTGGCTAAGTGATATGTGGGGGTATGCTATCGCTGCGGCGGAGCTGGGAATTCATCATCACCTAAGAGATTTTTCTCAGGTCACCGGCTCTGATTCTTTAGCGAATCCGATCACGCATTATTGCTTTCCTTTGATGGAAGGTCGCGACGAGATCTGGGAGCCAGATACCCAAAGACCAATATTGTGGAGTAAATGGACCTACAGGCCATGGGACGATCCGCCGGACCCCTTTGGCACCACGATTGAAGGTGAGATGTTATTAGAGCGCTTACGGGACTTCGTCAACGCAAAGAGGGGGGAGCAAATCAATCAGCAATCGATGTAGTGGTTTCGAATCTTGTCGCTTGGAGCGATGCTGGCCGGCGAAAATGCGAGGGAGTATGGTTAGGACACGGCAAAAAAGACCCGTCGCGGTTACAGTCATCGCTGAGATGCATTTTTCGGCAGATCTGACGTTCGAAGAGATTGCGCTACATTTTGATATGTCGACACATGCTGATAGGGCCCGACCGGACAATGGTTCGTGCGTGACTACGCCAGGAACTGTCGCCCTGAATCCAATATGACTCCCGAACTCTGGCAACGTCTGAAGCCGCTGTTCCATGCCGCCCTCGAGGAGGATCCACAGAATCGCGCGGCGTTTATCGAGGGCGCCTGCGCTGGAGACCTCGAACTAAAGAGGCACCTCGAACAGCTTCTCGATTCCGAACAGCAAGACTCCGGTTCGCTTGACGTTCGACTAGCAAATTTGAAGGGTGTTCTGGATGACAACGGCGGCCCGCTGCAGCAAGGAGACCTTCGCATGCGAGGTATAATCCGCCTCACTATGGCGTTAGTCCCGGGGACGAAACTTGATGGCTACGAAGTTATCGAGCTGTTGGGAGCGGGCGGAATGGGCGAGGTGTATCGCGCGCGCGACGCGGTCCTGAAACGGGAGGTCGCGATCAAAGTATTGCCAGCTTTTGTCTCGCAGGACCCGGACCGGCTGCGGCGTTTTGAGCAGGAGGCGCAGGCGACGGCGGCCCTGAACCATCCGAACATCCTTGCCATCCACCGCTTTGGCGTCTTTGAGGGAGCGCCGTACCTGGTTTCAGAGTTGTTGGTTGGCGATACGCTGCGGCAGCAACTGGAGCGTGGCCCACTACCAATCCGCAAGGCGATCGAATACGGTATCCAGATCGCGCATGGATTGGCGGCAGCACACGACAAAGGCGTCGTCCATCGGGACCTGAAGCCGGAGAACCTGTTCGTTACAAAAGAGGGTCGGATCAAAATTCTGGACTTCGGTCTCGCTAAATTGATGCAGCGCCACCCAGATGGCACCGAGCCAACTCAGGCGAACGGAACGGAGGCCGGCCTGGTGATGGGCACCGTCGGCTACATGTCTCCGGAGCAGGTGCGCGGGATAACCGTCGACCATCGGGCCGATATCTTCGCCTTTGGAGCGATCCTGTACGAGATGCTGGCCGGCAAACGGGCGTTCCAGCGGCCGACGTCGGCGGAGACAATGTCTGCGATCCTGAACGAAGATCCGCCGGGTATTTCGCAGATTGTCCAGACCATTCCTCTGGGGTTGCAGAGAGTTGTGCGTCGCTGCCTGGAGAAGAGTCCCGAGCAGCGATTCCAGTCCGCATCGGATTTGGCGTTCGCGCTGGACGCCATTTCGGATTCGGGCATCTCGTCGGCGGTCGGCATCGAAGCGCCGAGCGAACGCGGGCGAAGCAAAGCGCTGGCCTGGTCGGTCGGGCTGGCCGCGGTCCTTGCGGTCGCCGTTGCGACGTACTTCTTTGCAACACGGCATGAGAGGGCGCCTTTCGAGCACTATTCTCTTCAACGAGTGATTGACAGCAAACATGTAAGGAGTCTCGCCATCTCGCCTGACGGCATTTATCTGGTGGCGATTGTGAGCGACGCGAACGGTGCGCAAAGCTTGTTGCTTCACCATCTTCCGACGAACAGCGAACGGACGATTGTCCAGGACGCGGCGTACAAATTTCATAGCGTCACCTTTTCGCCTGACGGCAGCTACATCTATTTCCGGATCGATGCCCTGGGCACGCCCAAGGCCGACCGGTGGGACGATTACCGGATACCGGTCCTTGGAGGCCAGCCCACGCGAGTGATTGCGGACGTGGTCTTTCCTCTCAGCTTCATCGATGGAGGCCAACGGGTGTGCTTCTATCGTCAGGACGTTCCAGCAGGCACCTACCAGCTCCTTAGCGCTAACGCGAGTGGTGGCGAGGAACAGGTGCTGGCGAACGGCAAGAAGCCGTTTCCAACGCTAGCCGTTTGTGCTCCAGACGGCAGGTCCGCTGTTGTTGAAAACGAACTTGGCGATGTAGAGAGTCTCGACTTCGGCTCGGGATCGATGCGGATGCTGGCGTCGTCCACCGCGCTCGGCGGATATCTGGATGACATGCGTTGGACACCAGATGGCAAGGGTCTATTCACAACCAGTTGGGAAAGGAATGATTTTGCACCGATTAGCTTTCTCTCTTATCCTGGCGGAAAATTGCGTCGGATCACGAACGACCTGAGCGTCTATTCGGGCATTAGTTTGACGGCGGACGCCAAGACCATTGCGACGACGCAAACCGACGTTAATGCGAGATTTGCCGAGCTCTCCGTGGTGGAGCCTTCGTACGTGCAAGAGCACCAGACCGGAGAGCTGGTGTGGTTCACGTGGCTGGACAACGACAAAATCGTGGCGGACGGTGCCGGGAAGCTGAGGCTGGTCAGCCTTCCAAAGGACGAGACCAGCATGATGAATGTCGCGAAAGGACATTTGTTCGGCCAGCCGTCTATGTGTGGGCCGGACACCTTGGTGTTAATAGGAAGCACACTTGAAGGGGACATTCGAAGCGTCTACACGATGCATCTCGACGGCAGCGGGCTGACCCAGCTGACGAAGGGACCGAGGGATTTTTTCCCTGAGTGCACAGCGGACGGCAAGTGGGTCTATTATGCCGATGATCGCGACCAGAATAATCCGCTTCTCATGCGGCAATCGCTACAAGGTGGAGCTGCGCAAAAGGTCGCTCAAGCCCGCATATGGTTTAACATTTCTCCCGATGGCAGGTTGCTTGCAATAGCAGCCGCCGGTGCAGGTGCCCCACTCCAGGTCCTTTCGATGGATTCTCTGCGAGTGGTCCGGAGCTTCCCGCCTCGTGGTTTCGACGATTTCGATCTCTTCGCATTTTCGGCTGACAGCAAGAGTGTTTTCTATGTCACTAGGTCAGGGGCAGACGCAACCATCTGGCGGCAGCCGCTCGATGCGGCGGCTCCAACGAAGGTGGCCGCCCTTCCGGGAAAGGCGGTGAACTGGATGAGGCCATCGCCGGACGGCACAAAGCTCGGGCTGATTCTTGAGACGCCAACATCGGAGGCCGTCCTTCTCCGCGATGTCCGATGATCGCTTCGAATGGACCTCGCTCCGGATTTCTCGCCGTCTCCGTCTCCGCCTGCGAATCGGACGCAATGGGGCGGTTCGCGTCGCGTTACATGTACTGATAACCCAAGCGATTTTCAGGCCGGCATCTCTTGCGTTAGCTCAGTGAACTTAGCCGTGAGAAATTGTAAATAGTCTTGCATCCCGGCGCCCGTTTTTTTGCTGCAACCGCGAAGTGGC
>Ga0210387_10001180_pt1 | contig 19540 bp, 18 predicted proteins | sample IncBWC7OmetaG_FD_160108 | JGI IMG/M metagenome (GOLD analysis project Ga0210387, IMG submission 160108) | Forest soil microbial communities from Barre Woods Harvard Forest LTER site, Petersham, Massachusetts, United States - Inc-BW-C-7-O ...
CACCATTTGCGAACGTGGCACCATGATGTCCCGCACTTGCATGTCGGCAACCGCCAGGACTCCCTCGAGCATGACGAGTGCGTCACCGTCGAACAAACCGCGTTCGCTGGCCTCGCGCAGATTCTCGACGAGTTCGCCAAGATCACGCGGCTCGCCGGACATCGACTGCGTAATACGCTTTAACCAACGGCCGGTTGTACCGCCAAGAGGCTGTTCGGACATGGGGGAGAGCATACCGGATCTATGCATACGGGTTCGAAAACCCAAGCCGATCAAGGATTTGAATCTCTCGGGATGCCATTTTGGAGGCTTCCGCCCGCCGCTCGTGGTCAAACCCGAGTAAATGCAGCACTCCGTGGATGGTCATATGCGCCCAATGCGCCTCGAGCGACTTGCGCTGCGCACGCGCCTCGCGCGCGACCACCGGCGCGCAAATCACCAACTCGCCCAAAAAATGCCGGCCGTCGGGCATGTCTCCGGCGCCGGCGAAAGACAGTACATTGGTGGACTTGTCTTTGTGCCGGTATTTCAAGTTCAAATTCCGGCTGCGCGTCTCGCCGACGATGCGCACCGACAAAACCAAGCGGCTATCGGTGCGTGCGAGCGCCACGCCGGCCCATTTGGCGAGCGCCCGCGAGCTTGGAGCCCACGGGCGACGCGACGCATAGCTCACATCGAGCTTAAGGCCCACCGTTTCCAGCGCCGTCGTTCGGCGCGCTGGCTTCGTACGCCTGCACAATTCTTTGCACCAGGGGATGGCGCACCACATCGCGCGAAGTGAACATGGTGAAGGCAATGCCGCGCACGCCGCGCAGGATATCGATCACGGTGCGCAAGCCCGATTGTTTCGAGTGCGGCAAATCCACTTGCGTGATGTCGCCCGTGACCACCGCCTTGGAGCCGAAGCCGATGCGCGTCAAGAACATTTTCATTTGTTCGTTGGTGGTGTTTTGCGCTTCGTCCAGGATGACGAAGGAATCATTCAGCGAGCGGCCGCGCATGAATGCCAGCGGCGCGACTTCGATCACGTTGCGCTCGATGAGTTTGGCCACGCGTTCGAATCCCAGCATCTCGTAGAGTGCGTCGTACATGGGCCGCAGATACGGATCGACTTTCTGCGACAGGTCGCCCGGCAAAAAACCCAATCGCTCGCCCGCTTCGACCGCGGGGCGAACCAGGATGATCCGGCGCACATTTTCCGACTGCAATGCCTCGACTGCGCAGGCCACGGCGAGATAGGTCTTCCCCGTGCCGGCGGGCCCGATGCCGAAGGTCAAATCATGGTTGCGCACATTGTTAAGGTATTCGGTTTGATTTGCCCCGCGCGCGCGAACTGCGCCGCGCGCAGTGCGCACCTTCAATTCATTCGAATCCGTGTCGCCGCCACCGCCATCGCCGTCCATGCCCAGTGCCTGCAGAGCGAGATGCACCCGCTCCGAGTCCACCGGCTCGCGCTGCGCACGCGTATACAGGTCCTGCAACACCGACTCGGCGCGTTTGGTGGCCTCGGGCATGCCCAGCAATTGAAAGCGATTGCCGCGGCGTCGCACCTCGACGCCCAGTCTGGCCTCGATCAGCCGCAGATGCTCATCCAACGGACCACAGAGTTCGACCAATCGAACATTGTCCAGGGGGGCCAGCAATAATTCACGGTCCATGGTCGGCGAGACGCCCGCGCAGCGAATTGGGCATGGCTTCGGTGATGATCACGTCCGCGAACTTGTTGATGAGCGAGCACGCATCCTCGGGAGCGTCGAAATTCACCCAGCGATTATTGTCGGTGCGTCCCGCGATTTGCAGTGGATTGCGTTTGGCAGGCCGCTCCACCAGCACGCGCTGCCGGCTGCCCACCATGCGCTGCGAAATCGCGCGGGCCTGGCCGTTCAAACGCTGCTGCAAAATCTCCAGCCGTCCTTGTTTGACCGCATGCGGCACTTCGTCGGGCAAGGCAGCGGCCGGCGTGCCCGGCCGGCGGCTGTAGAGGAAGCTGAAGGACTGATCGAAGCCGGCATCGGCCACCAGATTCATGGTGGCGGCAAAGTCCTCGTCGGTTTCTCCCGGAAAACCCACGATCAGGTCGGTTGAAATGCAAATGTCCGGTCGCACGGCCCGCAGCCGGCGCAGCTTCTGCTTGTATTCGAGCACCGTATGGCCGCGTTTCATGGCGGCTAGAATTCTGTCTGAACCGCTCTGCACCGGCAAATGCAAAAAGTTGTTGAGCTGCGGCACGTTGGCATAGGCCTCGATCAGGCTGTCGTCGAAATCCAGTGGGTGCGAAGTCGTGAAGCGAATGCGTTCCACACCCTCGACGGCGGCGACGAAATGAATCAGCGTCGATAAATCGGCGCGGGTGCCGTCCTGCATCGGTCCGGCATACGCGTTGACATTCTGCCCGAGCAGCGTGATTTCGCGCACGCCCTGCGCTGCCAGGCGCCGCACCTCATCCAACACCTGCTCGAACGGACGGCTGATCTCCTCGCCCCGCGTGTAGGGCACCACGCAAAAAGTGCAGTACTTGCTGCAACCTTCCATGATGGAGACGAATGCAGTCGCCGAGGAGGTGCGCGTCTGCGGCAAGCGGTCGAATTTCTCGTTTTCCGGAAAACTCACATCGATCTGCGATCGGCCGGAAGAGCGCAGGCCGGTGATCATCGCCGGCAGGCGGTGCAGCGTTTGCGGTCCGAACACCAGGTCCACGAAGGGGGCGCGAGCCGTGATTCCCTCGCCTTCCTGGCTTGCCACGCAGCCGCCGACGCCAATGACCACGTGGGGGCGTTCCTGCTTGAGCAGCCGCCACTCTCCCAGCAGCGAGAACACCTTTTCCTGGGCCTTTTCCCGCACCGAGCAGGTATTGACCAGCAAAACGTCGGCCTCGGCGGGATTATCGGTTCGGGTCATGCCATGGGCGGCCTCGAGCACGTCCCGCATCTTGCCGGAGTCGTACTCGTTCATTTGGCAGCCGAAAGTCTTTATGTATAAAAGTCCGGGCATTTAAGGGGCGTGGGCTCTCACGGAAAAGGTCGCTAAGATACTCGGAACCATGGCAATACGCGAAGTTCTCAAAATGGGCGATCCGCGCCTCCTGGCGCTCGCAGAGCCCGTCACGGCGTTCGGCACCCCCGAACTGGCCAACCTGCTCACCGATATGCAGGACACCATGCGCGATCTCAATGGGGCCGGGCTCGCGGCACCGCAAATTGGGGTGAGTCTACGGGTGGTCATCTTCGGCTTCGAACAGAATCAACGCTACCCGGACGAGGATGCCATACCCTTCACCGTGCTCATCAATCCCGTACTTACGCCCATCGGCGAGGAATTGGAGGAAGGTTGGGAGGGCTGCCTGTCAGTGCCCGGCATGCGCGGCCTGGTGCCCCGCTACCGTGAATTGCGCTACACGGGATTTGATGCCGCCGGAGCCCCCATCGATCGCACCGTGAAGGACTTTCACGCCCGGGTGGTGCAGCACGAAGTCGACCATCTCGATGGCATTCTGTATCCGCGGCGGATCCGCGACCTCACCCAATTCGGCTTCAACGAGGCCTTGTTTCCCGGCGAGGAATTGGTCGACGAGTAGCGCTCAGGCGGCGTCGAAAATGATCACGCCGCGCCCCTGTTTGCCGGCGTTCAGATCAGCGAATGCCTGCGGCGCCTCGTCGATGGAATAGGTGCGCGTGATCAACTGATCGAGTTTCAGCCGGCCGCTGCGGTACAAGCCGATCAAGCGCGGAAAGTCGAGCTGCGGCCGAGCCGATCCGTAGTAGCTACCGGTCAGGGTCTTTTCGCTGGTCGCCACTTGTTGCGCGCTGAGCACGATTTGGTCCTTGGGTCCGGAAATGCCCACGATCACGGCCGTGCCGCCCCGCCGCAGCACGCCCCAGGCCATTTCGGAAATTTTGCCCACGCCGACGCAGTCGAACGCGTAATCCGCGCCGCCGCCCGTCAATTTGAACAGCGCTTTTCCGGCATCCTCGCGCCCGGTGACATTGAACCCGTGAGTGGCACCGAATTGCCGCGCCAGTTCGAGCTTTTCATCGCTGGTGTCCACCGCGACGATTACTCCCGCGCCCGCGATGGCGCAGCCCTGGATGGCATTCAGCCCCACGCCGCCGCAGCCGAAGATCACGGCAATCGAGCCGGCCTCCACCTTGGCGGTGTTGACGGCGGCGCCCACGCCCGTCATGACGCCGCAGCTGATGAGTGCCGCGCGATCCAACGGCATCTGCTGGTCGATTTTAACGACGTTGCCCATGTGTACCGTGGCCACTTCGGCCATGACTCCGCAGCCGCAGAACACGTTCAGGTCCTTGCCGGCGGCATCGCGCGTGCGCACCGTGCCATCCGGCAATGTGTACTGCGATTTCAACGACTGCACACACAATTGCGGCCTGCCCGTCTGGCAATAGTGACAGTGCCCGCACAGGCTGACGAAGGAGCTGATGACATGATCGCCGACCGCGTAATTATCCACGCCATCGCCGATGGCGACGATGACGCCGGCGCCTTCGTGTCCCAGCACCAAGGGCAACGGGAAATTAAGCGTGCCGTTGGTGGCCGACAAGTCGCTGTGGCACACGCCGCAGGCCGACAAGCGCACCGTCACCTCGCCATGCCGGGGAGCCGCTACTTCGATGGTCTCGACCACCACGGGTTTGCCGACTTCGCGCACGATCGCGGCTTTTGCATAAGTAGCCATTTATTCCCCGCGAGTCAGCGCCGCATAGCGCTGCAAATGCGAATCGCTGTCGCCGAACATCAATTCCGCCGCCATCAGCCGCTTGAACCAATGGCTGACCACGAGCTCGTCCGTCATCCCCATGCCGCCGTGCAGCTGCACGGCCTGTTGCCCGACATAGCGAGACGCTTGACCCACCACCGCTTTGGCGGCTGACAGGGCGCGGCGGCGTTCGGCGATGTTCCCGTCGATGCAGCGCAACGCGGCCAAATAGCTCATGGATCGCGCCTGTTCCAGGTGAATCAGCATGTCGGCGATGCGGTGCTGAAGGGCTTGGAATCGGCCGATCGCCACGCCGAACTGCTGGCGAGTTTGCACATAGGCAATGGTTGCGTCCATCAGCGCCTGCATGACGCCGACCGCTTCGGCGCACAGCGCGGCGAGTCCGATATCGAGCGCGGCCTCGATCGCCGGCAACGCCGCGCCCTCTGCACCCAGCCGGTTGCTCGCGGCAATTTCCACTCCCTTCAAATGCACATCGGCCGCATGCTGACCATCGATGGTCGGATAGTCGTCCAAGGTCAATCCCGCTGTCTCGCGCGGCACGCGGAACAGCGAAACTCCCTGTGCATCGCCGGGTTCTCCGGAGGTACGCGCGGAAATCAGCAGCACATCGGCGGCGGCGGCGTGCATCACCACCGCCTTGCGACCATCCAGCCGATAATTCTCACCGACCCGTTGCGCGCGAGCGCTCACCCACTGAACCTCGAAACGCGACTCGGGTTCGAAGTGCGCGAGCACCGCAATCCTCTCGCCGCTGCCCATCTGCGTCAAAAGCGCGGCTACCTGCGCATCATCGACAAAGTTGCGCAACACAGCGGCGGCAATCACCGCGCTGCTCAGGAACGGCTCGAGCAACAAGCTTTTGCCGCAGGCGCCCATGATGGCCAGCGTTTCCATCGGGCCGAACCCCAGGCCGCCCTGCTCGACGGGAATGTTGACGGCCAGCACGCCGAGCTGCGCCAATCCCGCCCATGCCGCTTTATCCCAGCCGGAGGCGGTGGTGCTGATGGCCCGAAACCTTTCGAACTTGTACTGTTCGGCCAAATAGCGCTCGACCGTGTCGTGCAGTTGCTGCTGCTCGTCGCTGAATTCGAAGTTCATGGAATGGCGCTCTTAGAGACCGACAATCATTTTGGAAATGATATTTTTTTGAATCTCGTTGGTGCCGCCGAAGATCGACAATTTACGCAGATTCATGTACGTGCCGGCGACGCCCGCGGCATGGGGCGGGCCGCGAAACGGCAATGCAAAAGGACCCACCGCCAGCATCATCAATTCGGAAATGCGCTGCGCAATCTCGGTGCCGCGTATCTTGAGTATCGAGGCCTCGGGACCCGGTGCGCGAGCGCCGCGATCCGCCGACAGCACGCGCAAATTGGTGATTTCCAAGGCCCACAAATCGATCTCGACTTGCGCCACGTGAGCGGCAAATAACGGATCGTCGATGAGCGGGCGGCCATTCTTGCGCTCCTTGGCGGCGACACGTTTCAGCCGCGCGAGTTCGCGCTTGGCGCCGCCGATACCGGCTATGTTGGTGCGCTCATGTCCCAGCAGAAACTTGGCATACGTCCAGCCCTTGTTTTCATCGCCGATGCGATTGGCCACCGGCACCCGCACGTCCTCGAACCAAATCTCGTTGACCTCATGACCGCCGTCCAACAACGTTATCGGACGGACAGTGATTCCCGGGCTTTTCATGTCGATCAACAGGAAACTGATGCCGGACTGCGGCTTGGCCTGGCTGTCGGTGCGCACCAGACAAAAAATCCAGTCGGCATACTGGCCGAGCGTATTCCAGGTCTTCTGGCCGTTGACGATGTAGTGGTCGCCCTCGAGGGTTGCACGCGTTTTCAATGACGCCAAATCCGAACCCGCGCCGGGTTCCGAATAACCCTGGCACCACCACTCCTCGCCGGAACTGATTTTGGGTAAAAATCGCTGCTGTTGAGCGGCATTGCCAAAGGCCATGATCACGGGTGCGACCATTTTGGTGCCGAAGGGAATCAGGCGCGGTGCGCCGGCCGCCGACGCCTCCTCGTCGAAAATATATTGCTGCACGGAATTCCAGGCGGCGCCGCCGAATTGTTTGGGCCAGCTAAAGCCCCCCCAACCCCGTTCGTGCAGCGTGCGCTGCCACAGCACGTGATCTTCCCGGCTCAACTCGTTGCCGCCCAATACCTTGTCGCGGATGCGTGAGGGCAGTTTCTCGCGCAGGAAGGTGCGCACCTCCTCGCGGAAGGCCTTTTCTTCCTCGCTAAATTCTAAATCCATGAATGCCGCCGGAGGTTGTTCTGCAGTACAGAATTTAATTCTGAAATAGTGCAAAATTATGAGGACACCGGTAAGGGAATGTCAATGATGAAGACCTCGACCGACCGCCACTTCGTGAACGCATTGGCCCGCGGCTTGGAATTGCTGGCGTGCTTCCGCCACGGCGATCGCATGCTCGGCAACCAGGATCTCGCCCGACGTTGCGGGCTGCCCAAGTCCACGGTGTCGCGCCTGACGCATACGCTCACCACGCTCGGCTATCTCGTCTTTGTCGAAGAGAGCGCCAAGTACAGCCTCGGTACCGCCACGTTGAGCTTGGGCAGCGCCATGCTGGCCCGGCTCGACATCCGCAAGTTGGCGCATCCTCTGATGCAGGAACTCGCCGAGTTCGGCCAGTGCATGGTGAGCCTTGGCACGCGCGATCGGCTGTCCATGATTTACATCGATGTGGTGCGCGGCTCGTCCGCCGTCACCTTGAGTTTGGACATGGGCGCCCGCATCCAAATCGCCACCTCGGCCATGGGCCGCGCCTACATGACTGCGATTTCCGCGCACGAGCGGGACGAGATCATGGAACGCGTGCGCGAGCTGGCGGCGGACGATCGCTGGCCCAGCCTCGATGCAGGCATTGCGCAGGCGCTGCGCGATATTCGCGAGCTTGGTGTGTGCTGCTCCTTCGGCGAGTGGCAAAAGGACGTCAATGCGATCGCGGTGCCCGTTAGGCCGGGCGGCGGCTTGCCGCCCATGTCGATCAACTGCGGCGCGCCCGCCTATGTGGTATCAAAAGAATTCTTGTTGGAGAAGGTGCGCCCGCGGCTCATTGCGCTCGCCAACGAACTGGAAACTTCCCTCGGCACGTCGGGCTGAGCGCCCGCACGCCAGTCGGAGGGCGATTGCCCCGTCCAGCGGCGAAACGCCCGGGTAAAACAGCTGCTCGCGGAGAAGCCGAGCAAATGAGTGACATCGCCGACGCTGTGCCGCGGTGTGCTGAGATACGCCAATGCCAACGCGCGGCGCGTGTCGTCGAGGATTTCCTTGTAAGTGGTGCCGCCCTCCAACAATTTTCGCTGCAGCGTGCGCGCGCTCATATTGAGAAGGTCCGCGACATCGTCTTGCGAGGGCTCGCCGCGCGCCAGCTGCTGCACCAAGACCTCGCGCACGCGCAGTTCCGTGTTGGCGTGTTCGAGCTGGGACAAATATTGAAGCGCAATGGCATCGTTGTGCCGCGCCAACTCCGGATTGCCGCCTTCCAAGGGCCGCTCGATGCTCTCGCGGTCGAACACCAAGCGGGTTTGCGGCAAGTCGAAAAATAACGGCGCCCGCAACAAGGCGTGAAAGTCATCGATCTTCGCCGGCCGCGCGCGGCGGAACTCGATGCGCAACGGCGAGTAATCGCGACCGATCAGCGAGCGGCACATGCGCAAGTGGCTGGCCACCAAGGCATCGATGGGCTCGTCGCCCAACTCGGCCGAGGGGGCGATCACCAGGTGATATTCGGAGCCGCACAAGGAGAATTCGTAGTCGACGGCGTCGCTGCCGATATGACCGTAGCGCTGCGCGCGCTCGAAAGCCTCTGTGAGAGTGGAGCTTGCGGATATGCCATAGCTCAAGGCATGGAAACTGGTCGGTTTTAGCTGACTCGCCACTTTAAGGCCGAAGGCCGGGTCGCCGGTCGCCGCCATCGCAATTCGCCACAGCCGCAAGCTCGTGGTCAGGGCACATCGCGCCCTGGGAGCATCGAGGGAGTGCGCCTCGAAACCGGCTTGAGCAAGCAGCGCGGCACTATCGCAACCGGCGGCGTCCAAGGCACGGCAAATTGCCTTGACCCAGGAGCACAGCGTCGTTTTACCCGCGTCTTTTACGCTCAATCAGCCTCCCGTGATCAGAAAGGAATATCGTCGTCGAATTCCTCTTTGCCGCCCGCCGGAGCGGGCGATTGATCGTAGTCATCGCGCGGCGGGGCACCGGCAGATGCCGCGCGGTCGCCGCCGCTCATGGCGCCCGCACCGCCGGCACGTGCGCCCAGCATTTGCATGTTATCGGCGATGATCTCGGTGGTAAATCGATCATTGCCCTGCTTGTCTTGCCACTTGCGGGTTCGCAGCTTGCCCTCGACGAACACTTGCGAGCCCTTGCGGAGATATTCGGCGGCGATTTCGCCCAGCCGCCCAAACAGCGCAATGCTGTGCCACTCGGTGCGTTCCTGCTGAGCCCCGGATGATTTGTCCTTCCAAGATTCGCTGGTGGCGATGCGAATGTTCGTGACCGTCATGCCGCTCGGCATGGAACGGGTTTCGGGGTCGGCGCCTAGGTTTCCGACCAGAATGACTTTGTTTACGCCGCGCGCCATGTTCTTAAACCCCCTCGAAAAAGCTTCAATGGCGCGTATTGTACACGCCGGATCCAGCCCCAATATCGGCGTTCAGGCCCGCAATCATGCAGAAATCCGCGATCCACGGGGCGTTTTACCCGCCCTTGACGCGACGCGTATAGTAATCGGTTAGATGCAAAATATACGAATCCGGGGTGCCCGGACACATAACCTGAAGAATATCGATCTCGATCTGCCCCGCGATCGATTGATCGTCTTGACCGGCCTGTCGGGGTCGGGCAAGTCGTCGTTGGCGTTCGATACCATTTATGCCGAGGGCCAGCGGCGTTATGTGGAATCGCTGTCCACCTACGCCCGCCAATTCCTGTCGATGATGGAGAAGCCGGATATCGACACCATCGAGGGCTTGTCGCCGGCCATCTCCATCGAGCAGAAATCCACTTCCCACAATCCGCGCTCCACCGTGGGCACGGTCACCGAAATTTACGATTACCTGAGGCTGCTGTATGCCCGCGCCGGCACGCCGCGCTGCCCTGATCATCACATCGACCTGGCCGCGCAAACAGTGAGCCAAATGGTGGATGCCGTGCTCCAGCATCCGGAAGGCACAGCCCTCATGCTGCTGGCGCCTGCGATTGCCGAGCGCAAGGGCGAACACGCCGAACTCATCGAGGAGCTGCAGGCGGGCGGATTCGTGCGGGCGCGGGTCGACGGCAAGGTCGTGGAGCTGGAGCAAGCGCCGAAACTCGATGTGCGCCGCAAGCACACGGTTGAAGCCATCGTGGATCGCTTCAAAGTGCGGCCGGACTTGGGTCAACGGCTGGCCGAATCCTTTGAAACGGCCCTGCGCCTGGGCGACGGTGTGGCGCGCATAGCCTATATGGACGATCCGCAGCGCGCCGAACTCGTATTCTCCGACAAGTTCGCCTGTCCGATTTGCAATTACTCCCTGAGCGAACTCGAGCCGAGGCTGTTTTCCTTCAACAGCCCCATCGGCGCGTGCCCCACCTGCGATGGTCTTGGCACCCAGGAATTCTTCGATCCTGCGAAGATCGTTGCCAATCCGCACTTGTCCCTGGCGGGCGGCGCGGTGCGCGGCTGGGATCGACGCAATGCCTACTACTTTCAGTTGATTCAATCCCTCGCGCGGCACGCCAAATTCGACATCGAAGCGCCGTTCGAGACTCTGCCGCAGAAAATCAAGGATCTGGTGCTGTTCGGCAGCGGCGATGAACAAATCGAGTTCAAATACCTCGATGGCAAGGGCGGGACGGTCTCGCGCAAACACACCTTCGAGGGCATCGTCAGGAATCTCGAGCGCCGCTACAACGAAACCGAATCCGTGGCGGTGCGCGAAGAGCTTTCGAAATACCGCTCGTCGCGCGCCTGCCCGGATTGCCTGGGCACTCGGCTGAACCGCGCCGCGCGCAATGTATTCATCGATGGCAAAAGCATTCCGGAGGTGTCATCGCTTTCGGTGCAAAGCGCGCTGGAGTTTTTCGGCAAGCTCAAACTCGTCGGCTGGCGCGGTGAAATCGCGGTCAAGATCGTCAAGGAGATCGGCGACCGCTTGGGATTTCTCGACAACGTGGGACTCGGCTATCTTACCTTGAGCCGCAGCGCCGATACGCTGTCGGGCGGCGAAGCGCAACGCATTCGCCTCGCCAGCCAGATAGGATCCGGCTTGGTGGGCGTGATGTACATCCTGGATGAACCTTCGATCGGCCTGCACCAGCGCGACAATCAGCGCCTGCTCGACACGCTCGTGAATTTGCGCGATCTCGGCAACACGGTGATCGTCGTGGAACACGATGAAGACGCGATACGCCAGGCCGACTACGTCGTGGATTTGGGCCCGGGCGCGGGCGTGCATGGCGGCCGTGTCGTCGCGCAAGGCACCGCGGCCGAGGTCGCGGCGCATCCTGATTCCATCACGGGACAGTATTTGAGCGGACGGCGCCGCATCGAAATCCCGGCGCTGCGCCGCAGTCCCGATCCGAAACGCATGTTGCGCGTGATCGGCGCGACCGCCAATAACTTGAAAAAAGTCACCGCGGAATTCCCCTTGGGATTGATGACTTGCGTCACGGGGGTTTCGGGTTCCGGCAAATCGACGCTGATCAACGACACGCTGTTTCGCGCGGTGGCAACGCAGCTCAATCACGCCTCGGCGGGTACGGCGCACTTCGATCGCATCGAAGGCCTGGACTTCATCGACCGCGTGATCGAAATCGATCAAAGTCCCATCGGGCGCACGCCGCGCTCCAATCCGGCTACTTACACGGGTTTGTTCGCCCCGATTCGCGAGATTTTTGCCGCGGTCCCCGAAGCACGTGCCCGCGGCTATCAGGCGGGCCGCTTTAGCTTCAACGTCAAGGGCGGCCGCTGCGAAGCCTGCCAGGGCGACGGCGTCATCAAGGTGGAAATGCATTTTCTTGCGGATGTGTACGTGCCCTGCGATGTCTGCAAGGGGAAACGCTACAATCGCGAGACGCTCGAAATCCGCTTCAAGGGCAAAAACATTCAGGAGATCCTCGATCTCACCGTGGAAGATGCCCTGCCGTTTTTTGCCGCCGTACCCACCGTGCAGCCAAAATTGCAGACGCTGCTCGATGTCGGACTTTCGTATGTCAGATTGGGTCAAAGCGCGACCACGCTGTCGGGCGGCGAGGCCCAGCGCGTCAAGCTGGCCAAGGAGCTGTCCAAGCGCGCCACGGGACGCACCCTATACATATTGGACGAGCCCACCACCGGACTGCATTTCGCGGACATTGCACAGTTGCTGGTGGTGTTGCAGCGTCTGCGCGATGAGGGCAACACCGTCATCGTGATCGAACACAATCTCGACGTGATCAAGACCGCGGACTGGGTGGTGGATCTGGGGCCGGAGGGCGGCGACGCCGGCGGCCGCATCATCGCCGTGGGGACTCCGGAGCAGATCGCGGCGACCAAAGGCTCGTACACCGGACATTATCTGCGCGCCACCTTGGCCGCGGCGCGCGGCTTGGAGCGCAAGCGGGCATGAGCGTACGGTGCGGCTGACCCGATTTGCGCCGCTGGTCGGTGCATGCATCGGAATTCTGGGCGGCTGCGTTTATTGGCTGGCGGTTCAATTTTGGCCGTCGAGCGTCGCCCTGATCCTGTCCATGGCGGCGACCGCCCTCGCCACCGCACAATTGCGCGGCTCCGCGATCTTCTACCTGCTGCTCAAGTACAACGTGCTCATGGCATTGTCTTCGGCCAAATTGCCGTTCGCCGTGCCGGCGAATCTGCCGCTGGGATTGATCATGGTTGCAGGCTACGCCGCGAGTTACGCGCTCGTGGTCGCGGTCATGGCAACCCGTGCGGAGAAGTCCGCGCCGAAAGTTTCGCATGGCGCGTTGGCCGCGGCGCTGCTGATCGGCTTCGCGCCGGCCACACTCCTCGGGGTACCCGGCTTGGCCGGGCTTGCAGTGGCCATCGTGGCGGGCTTAAGTTTCATCGGCTACTTAAAATACAAGCGCATGGCAGGTTCCACCGACACGCTCAACTTGGCGCAGATGGGCAGCGAAGTCAGTTTTTACTTGGCCGCGCTGGCAACTTGGAGATTTATATGACGCGGCGCGCCGTCTCGGCGATGGTGCATGCCTCGCTGCCCATGCTCAGGCGGCTGGATCCTGAACTCGCCCATGACGTCGGGTTGGCGGCGTTGCGCTGGCTGCGCCCGCTCATGCCGGCACCCGCCATGGCGGCGCAGCGCGTCAGCTGTTTCGGAATCGACTTCGTGCATCCTCTGGGGCTCGCGGCCGGCTTCGACAAGAACGGCGATTATCTCGATGCCTTGGGCTCTCTCGGCTTCAGTCATATTGAGCTCGGCACCGTAACGCCGCGTGCGCAGCCGGGAAATCCCAAACCTCGTATGTTCAGAGTTCCGGGCAGTTGCGCCCTGATCAATCGCATGGGCTTCAACAACAAAGGCGTCGATCACTTGGTCGCGCGGCTGTCGCGCAGCCGCTATTCTGGAATTCGCGGCATCAGCATCGGCAAGAACTTTGACACGCCTCTCGAGAGTGCGCAGGACGACTATGTGGCTTGCCTGCGTAAGGTGTACCCGTTCGCACACTACGTGGCCGTGAATATTTCCTCGCCGAATACCGCGCGGCTACGTGACCTGCAGGCCGGCGATGGCTTGCAGAGAATTCTCACCGGCCTTCTCGAGGAACGCGCCGTGCTGCAGCGGACTCATGGCCGGCGCACGCCGCTGTTGGTGAAGGTGGCGCCGGATTTGGATGCGTCGCAAATATCCGTACTGGCCGGCGAATTGCGCCGCCTGGAAATCGATGGCGTGATCGCCACGAACACCACGACGGACAGGGGAATGCTGGGTAATTTGCCGCCCGCCGGACAGAGCGGCGGGTTGAGCGGCGCGCCGCTGCACGCGAAGTCCATCGCCGTGATCGCGCAACTGCGGGCCGAACTTGGCAGCGGCTTCCCCATCGTGGGTGTGGGCGGTATCGTCAATGCGGACAACGCCTTGGCTACGCTGCGCGCCGGGGCGAATCTGCTGCAGCTGTACACGGGATTCGCCTACCGGGGGCCTGCATTGCTCGAGGAGATACTGCAAGCGCTGCAGTCCAAGCCATGAATCACAAACTCTCCTGGGCGGTGTTTGCAACGATGCTCATGTTCGCGATCGCTTTCGTGATGCTCACCACGCCTCGCTTGCCTGCGCTGGTTGCTTCGCATTTCGATGCGGCCGGATTCGCGACCGCGTTCATCGCCCGCGGCGCCTACCTCAAGATCGTCCTGCTGATGGGCGCCGGGCTGCCCATTGCGCTGGTGGCACTACTGACCTTCGTGTATTCACGGGCCCAAGACATGAAATTGCCCAATAAGGACTATTGGCTGGCGCCCGAACGCATCGCCGCCACCCGTGCGCGACTCGTGGCGCATGCGGTTTGGTTCGGATCGCTGCTGGCCGCCATCGTTTGCTACGTGCATTGGCTGGTGCTCGACGCGCATCGCAGCGCGCCGCCACAGCTTTCGAATCCGCGCTTCGAGGCCGGCGTGCTCGCGTTTCTGCTCATTGCCGTGGCGTGGAGCGTCGCCATACTCATGGCATTTCGCAGGCCCCGCCCGCCGCGGATCAGAGTAGAACCGCCGTTAGAGTGATCTCCGGCACGCTCGCCAACGCCTTGGACAGCGGGCAATCCTGCTTGGCCTTGGCGGCGAGCTTCTGAAACGTCGCCTCATCGATTCCCGGAACCTTGGCCTCGAGCTTGAGGCCAATATGCTCGATCGAGAACCCGCCGCCTTTGAGCACCAGGCGCACAGCGGCCTGCGTATCGACGGACTGCGTGGCAAAACCCGCCGCGTCGCAGGCAAACGAAAATGCCATGGTAAAGCACGCCGCATGCGCCGCACCCAGAAGTTCCTCAGGGTTGGTGCCGCGCTTGTCGTCCTCGAAGCGGCTGGCATAGCCGTAGGGATAGGATTTCAGCGCCTCGGTTTGTGTACTGATCTTGCCGACACCCGCCTTGCCTCGGCCCTCCCAATGCACAGTCGCAGTTTTGTCGCTCATAAGATCTCCGGTGGTGTGTGTTTCATGGGGTATCCACTGTATAGCCGCGCTTGCGCAACTCATCCACAAAGCCGCCTGCTTCGATCAGCATATCGATGTTTACCACCGCCAATGTTACACCGCCGTTTTTCAGGTGCTGTTCCATGTTCGAAAGCCAGGTCTTGCGCAACAGCGCCAATAGGTCGCCGGCTCCCGGATCCACGGTAACCGCGTCGCGGCAGGCGGCAACTTCGGCGGACTCGGGGGACTTCTGAATTCGCTCGATATCGCCGGTGGTCCACGCATCCGCCCGATCCATCAGCCGCGGTAAGCCGCTTTCGATGGTCGCCAAACTGGCCGCGACACATTTCTCTTCGGTTTCCCGCGGCAATGTTTTCAATGCATCGAGCACATCGTGCAGTCCGGCAACCTTGAATTCCTCGATGCGTACATGGTGCTTGTGCGCGAGTTTGCGCACTTCTTCGGCGAGGTCCAAGCGCGTGGACAAGCCCACTTGATGCAACGCGTCCTCTTCCAGAAACGCGGCGGCGATAATGGGGCGGTATTTCTCCCACTTCGCCGCATCGCTGGTGAATTTCGCTCTCTGCGCGGCGAAGCGAACGTACAAATCAGGCGGCAGTACGTCCTTGAGTCTCTTGCCGTGTCCCAACACGAACAGCTGCCGCTGGGTCAACATCAGCCATACGGCGCGCGCCACACCCACGTCGAGCGGCTTGGCCACCAATAATTGATCGGTGCCGTCGAGTACCGCTTCGAGCTGTTTTGAGCGCCACGTCATGTCTTTCGGCAGCGGCGACATGATGCCGAAAATCCACAATTGCGCACTGCCGCGCTGCACGTGCCATAGCCCCGGTCCCGCGCGGTCGCTGGTGACGACGATTTCGTCGATTTGCTCGGCAGGCGGGGCTGCAACGGCGGCGGTCGATACGGCAGCGCAGGCGAGCCATGCAGCGCAACGCGTCATTCGCGCGGCAGCGGTATGAACTCGGTTTCGCCCGGCACGGGGGCGAACTCACGGTTTGACCAACGCGCCTTGGCAGCCTCGATGCGCTCGCGCGAGGAGGCCACGAAATTCCACCAAATGTGCCGCGGTGTGGGAAAGCGGTCCCCGCCCAGTAGCATTGCACGCGTGGCGCCGCCGGCTCGCAGGGTCGGTTCGATGCCGGACTCGAGCACCGCGAGTTCGCCCTCGCTGATCATCGTCTCGCCCATGGCCAGCGCACCCTCGACGACGTACACCGCGCGCTCGACATGCTCCGCCGGAATGACGAGAGCAGCGCCCGCATCCAGTCTTGCATCCACATACAAGGTGCGCCATAACGTGGCTACCGGCGACTGCATTCCGAAGGCACGTCCCGCAATGACCGTCAGATCAACACCGTTCCCGGTGCGTTGCGGCAGCACGCTCGCCGCGTAATGCGTGAAACTTGCATCGACATCCTCTTGCCCGTCGGGCAGCGCCACCCAGCTTTGGATGCCGTGTATTTTTTCACCGGCGGCGCGCGCCGCCTTTGGCGTTCTTTCCGAGTGCGCAATGCCGCTGCCGGCCGTCATCCAATTCACATCTCCGGGCCGTATCTCGCGCACATTCCCGAGGCTGTCGCGGTGCTCGAGAGACCCGGCGAATAGGTATGTCACCGTTGCCAGTGCGATATGCGGATGCGGACGCACATCGATACCGTGACCTGCCTCGAATTGCTTGGGACCCAAGTGATCAAAGAAAATAAACGGACCCACCATCTGGCGTTCCGCGGAGGGCAGCACCCGCCGCACGACGAAGCCGCCGAGATCGCGTTGGCGGCCGCGGATGATCATCGCTTCGCGGCCGCGATCCACGCGTCGATCTTCGATTCCAATACCGCCATCGGCAGCGCCCCGGAATTGAGCACCTGGGCGTGAAATGCTCGAACGTCGAATTTGGGACCCAGCTCCTTTTCCGCCTTGGTGCGCAGGCGGCGGATGGTGCGTTGGCCGATCTTGTAGGCGAGCGCCTGGCTTGGACTCGCGATATAGCGCTCGACTTCCGCGGTGGTATCCGTGACGCTCATGGCTGAATTTTCCAGCATATAGTCGATTGCCTGTTGGCGGCTCCAGCCTTGCGCGTGAATGCCGGTGTCGACGACCAGACGCATGGCGCGCAGGATTTCGTCGTTCAAATGGCCGTACATTTGATAGGGATCGGTGAACATGCCGAGTTCCTCGCCGAGGCTTTCCGAATAGAGCGCCCAACCTTCAACATACGCGGTATTGCCGCCGAATCTCTGGAAGGCCGGCAAGGACGCATTTTCCTGGGCCAGACTGATTTGAAAGTGATGTCCGGGAATGCCTTCGTGCAGAAATAGGGTCTCGTAGCCCCAGGTGTAGCGCGACGGCAGATCGTAGCCGTTGTAGTAAAAAATTCCCGGCCGCGAGCCGTCCGGCGTGCCTTGCATGTATGAGCCGCCCGCCTCGGTTTTCTCCTTGTAGGCAGGCACCGGCCGGATCTCGAACGGCGACTTCGGCACCAGGGAGAAGTCCTTCGGGATGGCCACTGAGACTTTCTTGTCGATTGCAACAAAGGCATCGTGCATGGCTTGCGCCGAGGCCGGCGCGAAACGCGGATCGGTGCGCAGGAATTTTGCAAACTCCTGCAAGCTGCCCTTGAAGCCGACTTGGTTCTTCACCTTTTCCATCTCACCATGAATGCGCGCAACCTCCGACAATCCGAGCGCATGAATCGCTTCCGGCGTCATGTCGGTGGTAGTGGTGGCGGCGACGAGGTAGCGGTACAGGCCGGCGCCGCCGGGCATTTGCCCGAGACCGACGCTGGTGCGGGCTTTCGGCAGATAGTCGGTTTTGAGAAAATCGCGCAGGCGCGTGTGCGCCGGAATCAGCTTGCTGCGGATGAAGTCCGCATAAGCGGCGCTGAGACGTGTGCGGTCCGCGGCGCTTATTGCATCGGGAAATTTCTTGACCGGCTTATAGAATGTGGAACCCTCCACTCCCTCGGCAATCAGCGCATCGAGCTGGTTGACCACATTTTCCATGACGAGCTTCGGATTGGTGACCCCGTCGGCCAGGCCTTGTTTCATCCGGCCGATGGCGCGGTCCAAGAAAACGATGTAACCGTCGAGCCGTTTCAGGTTGTTGTCGTAGTCGGCAACGGTATTGAATGGCGCCGCGCCCTCGCCCGAGGACAGATCGGGAACCAAGGTCTGCAGTCCGGAAAAGTGGTCAATGGGCCGCTCGACCTGCGGGCGCAGCAACTCCGGCTTGAAGCCCTCCAAGTCGACCGTCCTTTGATATTTGAATACGTCGTAGCTGACGCGATCGTCCGACCCGAGCGAATTGCGATCGATACGGCCGAGCGCCGCCAGATCATCCGCGGCCGCCTGCTTTTCTGCGGCGAAATAGGCGTCGGTGATGTAATCGCCGAACTGATCGGCATAGCGCAAATCGCCGCGAAACAACGCCTCGAGCGGATTGCGCTTGAGGTGCGCTTCGTCGCTGGCGGCGAACAGTGCTTTGAGCTTCGCCGCGGGTGCGTTCGGACTTGCCGGCGGCGCCTGGCCGAGAGCGAATGCGCTCATGAACAGACTTAGGACGAAAAGGCTGGGTTTGAGCATCGCGATCCTCGGCAAAACCGCTATCATAACCGCCCCGTCGTCAGGGCTTTTAAGAACTCGTAATAGAACTCGACGCCGGTGTAATAAGCGTCGATTCTGACGCGTTCATCCCGGCCGTGTGCCCGGTCATCGTCGCGCTCGATGGCAATTCCGCAGATGCCGTAGCTGGGTATGCCGGCGTTCATGGTGTATATGCTGTCCGAGGCGCCTGCTTCCATGGTCGGAATGATTTTGGCGGTTGGCCACAGTTTTGCCGCGACGCTGCGCAGCGAACTCATCACGTCGTCGCGCAACGGCGGGGGCGCCATCGCCTTGCGGTCCGAACCGTGATCGGCCAATTCGCCGCTATCGCTGCGATAGCGCACGGTGAGCTGCGGATCATTGAAGAGCTTGACCAATTGCAGCCGGATCTCCTCTTGGGAATGGCCGGGGAAAATGCGGCAATTCACATTGGCTTCCGCGCGTCCGGGAAGTGCGTTGGGCGCGTGGCCGCCGCTCAACATGGTCGCGACGCAGGTGGTGCGCATGAGCGAGTTCCAATGCGCATCTTGCGACAAGCGCTCGATTGCCTTGGCGTCGGGCGGCGTGCCGAGAATGGCGCGCATGTCCGCGGCGGTTTGTCCGCTCTCGATCATGGCCATCTGGCTGAAGTATTCGCGCGTGACCGGATTCAGCTCGAATGGGAACGGCGATTTCTGCAGAACAGCGAGCGCGTCGGCAACGTGGTAAATGGCGTTGTCCGGCACGGGCAGCGAGCTATGGCCGCCCGCGTTGGTCGCGAGTACCTGGTAGTCCGCATACAACTTCTCCGTGGCTTCGAACTCCACCACCTGCGGCTGGTCGGGCCTGACTTGGCCGCTGTCCGGGTTCAATGCGTATTCGGCATCGATGAGTTCGCGGTGATTCTTCAGCAGCCACTCGACGCCGTTGGATTTGCCGCCCTCTTCGTCGGCAGTGAGGGCTAGGATGATGTCGCGGTCGGGGACGAAGTGCTCGTTGCGCAAGCGTATGAAATCCGCCACCGCAATGGCATCGCT
>Ga0210387_10001181_pt1 | contig 19524 bp, 14 predicted proteins | sample IncBWC7OmetaG_FD_160108 | JGI IMG/M metagenome (GOLD analysis project Ga0210387, IMG submission 160108) | Forest soil microbial communities from Barre Woods Harvard Forest LTER site, Petersham, Massachusetts, United States - Inc-BW-C-7-O ...
TGCTTCTCGAGCGCGAGGCGTTCCGTGACATCCTCAACGATTACCTCGGCGCAATCAGTCTCCTGCTCGGGGTCAACGACACGGCGGCCATTCAATCGGACCGTGATCAGCTTGCCGTCTTTGCGCTTCCACTCGACCGTTTCATCCACGCGACCGCTCGACAGGAATTTCTGAGTGAGTTTCTCGTTCGCGGACGGATCGCGATAGAGCGCAGCCACGTTTCCGATTGCCAGAACATCTTCGGCAGAATCATATCCAAGCATCTGGACAAATGCCGGGTTCACAGAGAGGAGGGTGCCGTCTGCAGTCACCCAGTGCATTCCATAGGTTGCATTCTGGACAAGCCCGCGATAGCGCGCTTCACTGGCGCGAAGCGCGGTGACGGCTCGCGCTTCGGCATCGCGTGACGTCTTTTCCTCCTGCGCGCGTACCACGGCAGCAGGAAGGCGAGAGAGCTGGTCTTTTAATACATAGTCCGTGATTCCTTGCTTAAGCGATTCGACTGCGACGCCGTCTCCGAGCGCCCCGGTGACGAGAATCACAGGAATGTTCAGACCGAGCCGCTTCATTTCGGCGAGCGCATCCATACCGGTCCAGCCCGGAAGGCGGTAGTCCGCGATGATTATGTCAAAGGATTGAACGAGAAGTTTCTGGACGAACTGTTCGCGCGTGGCTACCGTTTCGGCCTGAAATTCCAGTCCTGATTTTTTCAGCTCGCGGATGCAGAGTTCTACTTCACCAGGTTCGTGTTCCACTTGGAGAAGACGCAGCGGCACCGCCCCGCTGGGACGTTCGCTTGGACGCATGCTGGAGGACATCGTTCCGGGGCTCCTATTAAACGAAAATGCCGGCGGCTTGCTTTTCCAGAAGCAGCCGACACATTCCAGATTTTCTCTCGACGTGTTGAAACTGTCTGAAGTTCACGGGCATCTCCAGCCCAGTATCGGCGGCTTCGTACTCGGCCTACTCGCGAACCTGAAGTCGAAGCCGCGAAATCCGAAGGGTCATTCCGCAAAGGCACGGTGGAGCGGACGGGCTGATTGTTGTATCGGCATGTTCGGAGCGGCGGATGAGCCGATTCGCATCAGCTGGGGGAGTTCAAAATGGAACAGCGGTAGGGGATGCGCTACAGCGTGAAGACGAAGAGGAACGGCTTGAACCGCTGGTCAATCGCGCCAGTAAAAATCCATAGGCGCTAGCGGAAACACTTTATCAACGAAAGAATTACTGGCCGCTCGCCGCCTCCGGAGGATTGCTGGCGAAATGCTGGCTTAACTCGGTGGTGAGCTGTTGCATCCCGGCGCGCACATTTTTGTCGAGCGCCTCGACTACAGAAACGACGGTTTTTTCCGCAACAGGCTCATCGTGCGAATAGAACGTGCCCCAGGATTTCGCGCCAACCTTGTTATCATAAACTTCGAGCTGCAAGGAAAAGCGCGCGACAAGGTCCGGATGATCCACCTCGTAAAATTGTCGCAAATTTGTGCGAATGACGTAGTCGCCTCTCGTATTGGTCCCCGGCCGAGCAACCGCGACATATTGACCCGTTGCGCGGAGAGAATTAATCAGCAAGTCCTGAATCATGTCAGCGGGACTCTGCGCCCAGCGCTCGAACTCATATGTTCCGAGCTGCACGTCACCCGAGCCGTAGACGATTCGATCATCGCGATATAAGTGGGACGTGATCGGCCTCGCTACAATCAAGGTGATGGGGAATTTCGTGGTCGGCTGGGCGGGAGCGGCTACCGGAACGTCGATCACATAGTATTTCGTCGGGCGTGTGCCGCCGCATCCCGACAGAACAACGCCTAGCGCCAGAATCCAAACTCTATGCTTCGCGCAATGCATCAGTGCTCCTCGCTTTTCCCAGCTCTACTAAAATCCATACAACTCGACTTTGCCTCTCGCACCCCTATTTCGGCGGAGCCTCGCCAGGTTCGTGGGGCTTGGGAGTAGTTGTACGAATCAATGTGTACGGACGAGTCTTAATTGTTTCCGTAAACTCCCTCATATTGCTGGTAATGTCCCGCAAGTTATCGATGATCTCGTCGAGATTTTCCGAGTTCGCTGCCATCAAGTTGTTCAACCGGATCGTCAGCTCGTTGGCTCGACCCAAAGTTTCCTTCAGCTTGTCGAGCGCATCCTTAATAATCGGATCATCTTTGGCGATCACCGCGTCGATGTGCGTGATCAGATCGTTGGCCTTATCGGAAGTCACTTTAAAGTTGTCGAGAAGCGGACCGATTTTCGCGCTCGCTACGCTAACGTGATCGAGCGTTTTGCGAATCGCAGGACGATTTTCAGCGAGCATGCCATTAATGTTTGACAAGCTGCCGGCGATGTTTTCACGATTTTTATCATTGAGGAGGTCATTGACGCGGGCGAGGGTTACCTTCATTTCGACAACCCGGTCATTCAAATGGGCGAGCAGTTCCTGCGCCGATGGTCCAAGCGAATTGATCATATCGCCGATGTCCGCGAAGCTGACCGGTTCCTTGGACGGGAGCGTTGAGTCCGGCGGAGCATGCGGAGCCTGAGCGGTTCCGGCAAGAATGCCCAGGAAATTATCGCCGAGCGGGCTTGTGCTCGTAATCGTCGCTTTGCTATCCGTCTTTACCGGAACGTTTTCGTTAATGTTGAAGTCAATTTCCATCCGGGTGGGATCTTTTGGGTCAGGTCCAACTTTCTTGATGCGCCCGATCGGGGGGCCACCGGCGTAGCGAACTTCAGTGCCAGGCATCAGCCCGCCGGCGTTCTTGAAGTAAGCATGATAGGGAACGAGCCCGCTGCTGAACGTGCCGGAGAGAATAAAAATAGTGACAATCAGCAGCGCGGCTGCAACCAGCACGAATAAACCGACAACTGCCTGTTCCCTCTTCGATTCCATTGGCTTCCTCAATATCCCGCCCGGTGTGCCGGGAGGGCCCTCAGGCGCGCGGAGTATAGCACGAGCCCGCGCCTGTCAAACTCAGCGCCGCAGAGGCGGAACTTCCCCGGTGAGCATCTGCAGGTAATCCAATTCGTCCGAGATTTCAGGCTCCGGAACCCGGTCAAGAAACTGTCGAACTCGAGGCTGCTGGCTTTTCTGCAGCTCTGCGGTGGTGCCATTCGCGACGATCACACCCTTATCCAGAAGAATCATCCGATCCGCAATGAGATAAGCGCTCGCCAGCTCGTGCGTCACGACGACGATCGTCATTCGGAACGCTTTCTTCAATTTCAAAATCAGCTCGTCGATGCCGGCAGCGACGATCGGGTCAAGACCGGCCGAAGGCTCGTCGAAGAAGAGAATCTCCGGATCCATCGCCATCGCGCGCGCAATTGCGGCGCGTTTCTTCATGCCGCCGCTCAATTGTGCCGGCATGTAATTCTCAAATCCCGAAAGCCCTACCTGATCGAGCTTCAGGCGAACCATAATTTCGATCGTGGAATCATCGAGCGGAGTATGTTCGTGAAGAGGAAGCGCCACGTTTTCACCAACGCTCATCGAACCAAAGAGCGCGCCTCCCTGGAACGACATACCCATCTTCTTCAGCAAGTCGTCGCGATCTCGATCCGCGAGCGCCGCAAAATTCTTCCCCATGATCCAGATTTCGCCACCGCTTGGTTTTTCGAGCCCCACCAGCGTGCGCAATAGCGTGCTCTTGCCGGAGCCCGAGCCGCCGAGGATCACGAGCGTTTCGCCACGGGCGATTTCGAAGCTGATGGTATGCAGGATTTCGCGAGTTCCATAGTTTACGCGCAGATTTCGTACCGAGATCGCAGGAGTGTTGTCGTCGCGAGTCTCTGCAGGACGCGGATTGGGAGTTGTCGCCATTCTTCAGCTTCCCATCGTAAAGTAGAAAATCGCGGTGAAGATTACGTCGACGAAAATGACCATGAAAATTGACTTCACTACCGCAGAAGTCGTCGAGCGACCGACCTGCTCGGAGCCGAGTCCAGTCGAAAATCCTTCCTGGCAACCGACGGCGGTAATCACAACGCCAAACATGATGCTCTTGACGAGGCCGGTCCAGATGTCGCGTTTGACCAACGCATCGAGCGTAGCGTGGAAATAGGTGTACCAAGTAAAGCCGGCGCTCGAGACCCCGAACACACCTCCACCCACCACGCCCATAAAATCGGCCCACGTGGTAAGGCACGGAAGCATCAGTATCATGGCCAGAAATTTCGGCGCGACGAGGAAGCGAACCGGCTCGAGCGCCATCGTTTCGAGCGCGTCGATTTCTTCGTTCACCTTCATCGTTCCGATTTCAGCGGCGAACGACGAACCTGAACGGCCTATCACCATCACCGCCGTCATCAGCGGCCCTAGCTCGCGCGTGATCGCAATTGCCACCGCAGCCGCCACGAATTGCAGCGCGCCGAGTTTGCGCAATTGATAAGCGCTCTGCAGCGCAAAGATCAAACCAATGAAAAACGAGATGAGCGAAACTATCGGGATTGCTTCGACGCCAACGGCCATCGCTTGATGGATGGCACGGCCGAATAGTTTTCCGGCCCGGGCCGGTTCGACGAAGAACGCCTTCGCAGCGCCGCCTGTAATGCGCGCGAGGCCGCCGACGTACGCCAGTCCGTTGATTGTCGCTGAGCCGACTGTTTCTGTGATTGCCATCTGTGTGCCCGGACGCGCGGCGTATCTCGAATGCGAGTCGCCGAGACCGCCCGGAAAAACTACTTCGCCGGAGCGGCCGGTGCATTGCCGCCCTGGAGAGCTTCCGCTTCATTGTCGTAAACTTCAAACACTTTAATCAGCCGCGTTAGTTCCAGAACCTCTCGCGCGGTGCGGCTGAGCCCAAAAATCGCAAAAGTGCTCTTCAGATCCCGCGAAATCTTCAACCCTTCTACCAACGATGCCACGCCCGCGCTATCAATATATTTCACGCTGAGCATATTCACGAGCACACGGGGCTTGTGCTGCGTTTTGAGCAAATCGATCAATACCTTGCGCATTTCCGGCGAATTGTAGAGTGTGATGTCCCCCACCACATCGACAATCGTGGCAGTACCGGACTCGCGTGTAGATAGTTCCATTTACAATGGCCCCCTGTAGGCGTGCAGAGTGTTTTGCCAGAGATTAGGCCCGGATGCAATCACTTTTCGGAAAGACGAGGGACGTGGGAGCAGATTTTTCTGTGCTCGTTCCGGTTCGGAACAGCGAAAGGAAAGCGTTATCAGCCGCGGCGATCGAGCGGGGTATAACTGCGCAGGTCGTAGCCGAGATACACCTGACGCGGCCGGGAAATCTTCTGCTCCGGATCGAGCAGCATCTCTTCCCATTGCGCGATCCATCCGGACGTGCGCGGAATGGCGAATAGTACCGGGAACATCGTCACCGGAAAACCCATCGACTGGTAGATCAGGCCCGTGTAGAAATCGACGTTGGGATAGAGGCGGCGAGTGATGAAGTAATCGTCTTCGAGAGCAATCCGTTCGCATTCCAGCGCAATTTCGATCAGAGGGTTGCGGCCCATCACGTCGAAAACCTCATAAGCGATGTGCTTCACGATTCGGGCGCGCGGATCGTAGTTCTTGTAGACGCGATGGCCGAAACCCATCAGAAGCTTTTCGCCTGCTTTCACGCTCTTGATGTATGCCGGAACATTGTTCACAGAACCAATTTCGAGAAGCATGCGCAGCACTTGTTCATTGGCACCACCATGGAGCGGGCCGTAAAGCGCAGCAGTGGCCGCCGCGATCGCCGAGTACGGATCCACATGCGAACTGCCGACTCCACGCATTGCGCTGGACGAACAGTTCTGCTCGTGGTCTGCATGAAGGATGAAAAGAATGTCGAGAGCGCGCTCGAGCGTGGGGTTCGGGCGATATTGCAGCTCTGTGGTGCGGAACAGCATATTCAGAAAATTGCCGCAGTAGCTTAAATCGTTGTCGGGATAGGCGAACGGCATTCCCAGACTGTGGCGATACGCGAATGCAGCGAGCGTGGGCATCTTGCCCACGAGGCGGTAGGTTTGCTTCCGGCGAGATTCGGGATTGAAGATGTCTTTGGCGTCCGGATAAAAAGTGGAAAGCGCGGCGACTGTGGAAATCAGCATGCCCATCGGATGGGCATCGTAGTGAAATCCATCGAGAAATTTCTTGATGCTTTCGTGAATGAACGTGTGATGAGTTACGTGATAGGACCAATCCTTGAGCTGTGATTTCGTGGGAAGCTCGCCGCGAAGTAAGAGATACGCAGTTTCCAGATAGGTGCTCTTTTCCGCCAGCTCCTCGATCGAGTAACCGCGGTAGCGCAGAATCCCTTTATCACCATCAATGAACGTGATTTTGCTTTTACACGACGCCGTATTCGAGTAGGAAGGGTCATAGCTCATCATTCCAAAATCGGAGGGATCGATCTTGATCTGCCTCAGATCGAGGGCTCGAATCGTGTCGTCCTGAATGGGGATTTCGTACTGGCTGCCGTTTCGGTTATCTGTGATTGTCAGGGAATCGCGGCGTGAACCTGCGGGCGCGTCCGCTTTGTTGGCTACCGATCCTGACTTCGTCGGATTCATGGCTTAATCCCTTCACGCCCGGGCATACGGCTCTGTCCGATTGCTATGGCGCTGCCAATCTAATCTAAATGTATACCTAATTCCCGTTTCTGCGGAACTGGAATCCTCCCACACGGTACCAGATGTCAACAGTGGCGTCACCATACGCTAGCGTATGGCCTTTCAAGTAACCGTATCACAGGCACTTCGTCAGGCGTTGGGGCGCGCTGCTTTTGTTATCAGCGAACAGATTCATCAACGGAGTAACCGCGCTCTCACGAACGCAATTATCTCAAGCGTGCTGCCATCGCTTCGGCCGTGACTCGATGCCGGTGGTGAAACAATTTTTTGAGTTTTCTACGCACGAACCAGCTACCGAAAATCTTGCCGAGAAATCCCAGAGGCAACTCGTATTCAATGCGGTCTTCGAGGATGCACGAAGCAGGACTTTCCGGAGTCATCCGGTGCGTGTGTTCCCAACGCCGGAACGGCCCTGAAATCTGGATGTCGCGAAATTGGCGTCCTTCCACGTAATCGCAGTGCTCGAATTCCCAACGAACTCGAAACGGGCCGACGCGTACCTGCAAAACGCCCCGGTCACCTTCGCGGATCCCAGGCGCGGCCTGAATCACTTCAACAGGTTCCCACGGAGGCGTGAGCCTTTCGAGCGCGCCGGGTTCGGCGTGCCAGCGAAAAACGTCCTCGGCGGACGCTTGAATTGTGGACTGCGCGATAAAAACGCTACTGCGAGCCATATTTTTCTATGTAACCTTTCACTCGAAATTTTCGCGCCGTGTTTTCAGAACTCATGTAACGCACCGTACCAAAAATGGGCCGTTCGGGGCCCCAAGGGCGATCGTAGCGGCCAAGGCACCAGAAAATTCCGCTGTAGGAATTTGGATCGCGCCCGTCGAGCGCGTAGCGGTTGTTCAGCTCGATCATGATTTTTAGCGCTTCTTCGGGCGTTCGCGTCCACTCCAGGATTTTCTTACCCCACACCATTCGCAAGTAATTGTGGATGCTGCCTTCTTCGATCAGTTGGCGCTGCGCCGCGTTCCACAGCGGATCGTGGGTTCGCGCTTCCGCAAATTGATCGAGCGAATACAGGTGTACGCGTTCGTCGCAAGCGTGTTTGGCGAGCGTCTTCAGGGCCCAATCGGGCAACGAGCTGTATTCGGAATAATCTTTGCGATGGCTCGAGAAGTTGAAACCGAGCTCGCGCCAGATGATGAACTGGTCGAGAAAAGCTTCTGCGGACGCGCTTGTATTCCACCAGCCTGTGCGGCTGCCGTTCGACCGCAGCGACAGCTTTTCTTCTGACCATTTCTCGCGAGATGTCAGTTCGTGAAAAATCTGGTGTGAAGAAATATGTCCGAAATGCAGGTAGGGCGAAAGGCCGCTGGTAACCTCGCCCTCGGGCTCATTCCGTGATTCCCGATATTCGCCCAGCCGCTCCGACAGGAATTTCCGCAGAGTGGTTTGAGCGGCCTCCTCTCCACCGCGAAGAGTGACCGTTCCAATTTCGTGACGGATTGGCAGGCGCGCGATCAAGTCTATGCCAGCGAGCGAGGTCGCCGAGATGGGAGGCCATTTGCGCACGATTTCCGCGGGCAGCGATCTCAACGAAGGCAAATCAAGCCGTGCGAAGGGATTGCGATTGGGTTTCTGAACGAAATATTGCGGCAAATTCTTCTGAAGAAAACGTCGGAACGAAAACGCCGTAGCGAATGTCTTGTCCGTAGCTCGAACCGGCAGCAACCCGTTCGAATCAATGGCTTCAAATCGACAGGCGCAACGTTTGGCCGCGCTTCTCATCATCCGCGGAAGAAAAAAACAAGGAAAGTCGTCCGTAACGATCACACACGCATGCTTTCCCAACGAATTGATCAACCCCTTCCCCTCGCCAATCGATGCTTCGACATAGGGGTAGTAAGAGACAGCGCTGCCGTTCGCCGCGAAGAATTTCAATTTCTCAGCCATTCCGTCGAGGACGAACCGGTGAAAGCGATCACAGGCCCAGGGATAGTCGCAACGCAATGCTTCCAGAATCACGAGAGGTCTCTTCAATTCGCGCGCCCATTCGATTGCCCGATCGAGCGCAAAATTCCATTTCACGCGCCGGAACGCAGTCATCCAGTAGAGAACAAAGTCGCCGCCTGCATTTGGCGAAGCTTGGTTGCATGAAGTAATTCGAATTTCCGGAATGGACGACACCATGCCCTGGCTTCTGCGGGTGAGGAGCGCGATGCCCTTTCGGGAGGTCAGCCTGCAGAGATGCTATCTTCCACTTTTTCCAGACAGTCGTGCAAGTGAAAGCCACGCTGGCGATCGACGAGAGCCGGTATCGGAGCGGTCAGCGCGTTTCGGCCTCGATCGAATTCACTGCCGCCGTCAAGCCGTAGGGGCTTGCATCCTCGGGCGCAGTCGCAAGTTCAACGCGATTTCGTCCCATTTTCTTCGCGCGATACAGCGCCCCATCCGCCATTTGCAACAACGTTGCAGCGTCGAACGAATTCGTAGCGGGGCTCACGGCCACACCAAGACTCGCTGTAATCGTGATTTCGCGCTCCTCGGTCACAACCGGCGTCGCTTCGATCGAGACGCGAATTCTTTCCGCGAGACCCATCGCTCCCAGCGCATCCGATGCGGGCACCACAATGAGGAATTCTTCCCCTCCGTATCGTCCAACCGTGTCGTACGGGCGAATGCAATTCTTAATTCGCAGCGCGGCTTCGGTGAGAACAGCATCTCCCGCCGGATGCCCGTAGGTGTCGTTCACATACTTAAAATGGTCGATATCCAGCATCGCGATTGCAAACGCGCCGCCTTCCCGCGTCTGCCGGTAGCGTTCCCGCCTTAGCGCGTCGAGGCTGACGCCCCGATTCGCGATGCCGGTAAGTGCATCGTGAGTGGCCTGGAACAGCAGCTTTTCGCGAGCAGAGATTAGGTTGTCCTGGAGTTCAAGGATTCGCTTTCCCACATGAAGCCGCGCCCGGAGTTCCTGGGCGTCAAACGGCTTCGTCAAATAATCGTCCGCTCCAGACTCGAGGCCTCGGAGCAGGTCATCCCTCTGGCTGCGGGCTGAGAGCAACAGCAGGTACATGTAAGGCCGTGTGGAATCCTCACGAACACGCCGGCAAATCTCAATTCCTTCCATGCCCGGCATCATCCAATCCAGCACTGCTAATCGCGGAGCTTCCCTGCTTTCCAGTAATTGCAAAGCTTCCAGGCCGTCGGTTGCCACCAGTACATCGTAGCCCCACTTCTTCAGCAAGGTTTCGAGCACGCGCCGGGAAACTGGGTCGTCTTCCGCAATCAAGATTCGATCTTTCGGTTCTTGTTCTTCGCTCATCGCACGCTCTCCGATTGTCGAAGCTGTTTTACGCCCACATTTTCTGCGACCGGCAATTCAAATCGCGCGGTGAAATGAAATGTACTGCCTTTTCCAGGTGCGCTCTCTACCCAAATCCTGCCACCCATTAATTTCACCAGACTTGTCGAGATAGCGAGGCCCAATCCGGTGCCGCCGTACCTTCGCGTTGTCGAACTATCCGCCTGCGTGAAGGCGTCGAAAATCACGGCCTGCTTCTCGTTGGGGATACCAATTCCCGTGTCGCGCACCTGGAAGTGAAGCTCTACCTGTTGCGCGTTGGGTTCTGCGGTGTTGGGTTCCCCTGCGTCGACTTCCACGGTGACGCCGCCCCGCTGCGTAAACTTGATCGCGTTGCCCGTCAAATTGATCAAGACCTGCCGGAGCCGCGCCGGATCGCCAATCAAAATTGGCGGCACTCGCGACCCGACGTGCCATGAAAACTCCAAGCCCTTTTGGCGCGCCCGAAATCGCACCAGCTTGAGCGTCTCCCGAAGATTGGGTTCAAAACCGAATTCAATCGGCTCGAGGTCCATTTTCCCGGCTTCGATTTTCGAGAAATCCAAAATGTCGTTCAGCAGCGTCAGCAATGAATCGGCCGAAATCTTAACCATCTCCAGATATTCGCGCTGGTCCGCGTTCAAATCGGTGTCGAGCGCGAGTTCCGTCATGCCGATGATTCCGTTCATCGGGGTGCGTATCTCATGGCTCATGTTGGCGAGGAACTGGCTTTTCGCCAGGCTCGCCGCCTCGGCCGATTCCTTCGCGCTGCGCAACTCTTCTTCGGCGCGCTTGCGTTCTGTGATGTCGCGTGCCGTCATACAAACGGTTTTAGGCTGGCCATGGTAAGCGGGGATGGCAGTGATTCGAGCCAGAAACCAGCGATCCTCGGTACCAAATGGGACAGTATATTCGGTGCTTTCACTTTGCTTTGTACACAGCACCCGTCGAAAAATCTCCACCAGTGGACGCACGACATCTTCGGAAATAAACTCGGAAGCTCGCCGGCCGATCAACTCTTCCTTCAAGCGCACGAGCAGCGCGTTATTCGTGGCCCACACATTCTTGTAGACGCCATCGCCATCAAACTCGAATACGAGTTCATCGATGGAGCCTACGAGAGCATCGAGCCGCGCGACACTTTCTCGCGATTCCTCCTCGCCGCGCCCACGCTCGGAAATCACCGTTCCCACGGATAAGCCGGTCAGCGAAACAACCAGCATCAGGATTTGAAATTGCGTCAACTGGCGGGGGTCTGCCCCATTGAGTCGCAGCATAAGCATTGCGCCGCAACTCAACAGCGCGACGGCGACCGTGACTCCTCGCAAGCCTCGCCTTACGGCTATCCAAAGGATCGGCAGAAAAAACAGGTAGAAGAGCCCATAACCTTTGACGGGGTTCCACTCAAAAACAATCCACAGCGAGAGAAGAATGCCGCCGGCCTGCCCCGCAGTTTCAAAATTTCGGGCGGTCGACGAGCCGTGTGAAAGTTCTCCTGCACCCTCTGAACGTGATGATCCCGCAACTGCGTCACCTGCAGCCATGCGCCTGCACAGCCACGGTGCAGCATGGACCAGCAAGAATGGCGTTAGGCAGACGATCGCAACCGCGTCCCCGACCCACCAATTCAACACAGCCGGGTAGTAATCGTTCCATTGCAGAGATTTGCCCCAAACGAACGCAGCTGACCCGGCGGCACCTACGCAAAATGACGACGCAAGCGCTACGGCGACAAACCAATTCACGTCGCGCAACGAACGGAACGCGCTATCCACACGCAACACCCGCCGCAGCACGTAGGCAGCGGCCGAATAACCGATTCCCACCGTTGCGTTGGTCAGCCAGAAACTCAGCGAAAACGGCGAGACATGATAATTGACTACCGAAGAAATTGCGCCGGCAACCAGTATGAGTGGCGCGTAGGAAAGATCGATTCCGATGAGAAGCGCGAGCGCTAAGCCAACGGGCGGATACCATGTGCTGATGCCCTGCCACATCTGAAAGTAGACCGTCGTACGGTCCAGCAACATAAAAGACGAAATGAAACCGGCTCCGATTCCCAGGCGCCACAACGTTGCTCGCCTGAAGGAAATAGAAAACACCTGTTCGTTCGCCGCATTGCCTTGCGGATTCCGATCGGGAGCGATCTGAGTGCTCAACTTGCGACCTTTCGCGAAACGGCTTCCAGCTCGAGCAGGAGTTTCTCAAGCGCGCCGCCGAGCGACTGAAATTGAATCCTTGCGCCGGAAAGATCTGCTATCCGCGCGTACTCCTCCAGTTTCGTTGCGGACTCCATTACATCGATCGCGCCCAGGTTTGCCGCTGACCCTTTCAATGTATGGGCCGCCCGTTCGAGAAAAGGAAGATCGGCCGCGCGGATTGCATTTCGAATTTCGATCATCGTCTTCGGGCATTCGTCGGCGAAGATCCTCACGATTTCATCCAGCAGGTCCCGGTCACCCTCCACCTGCCGAAGTGCGACTTCAATATCGAATACGCTCGCTGTGGTTGTCGCCGGAGCAGGAGTTATGGTGAATGGCGCGGTGATTTTGGCATTCTGGAGCCGATCCACTGCTTCAAATAGCTCCGCCGTACGGATAGGCTTGGTCAAATAATCGTCGGCACCCGCCGCAAGACACTTCTCCCGGTCACCTTTCATTGCGTGAGCTGTGAGAGCAATGATCGGCATGTGGCCGCCCGCCATTTTTTCTCTTTCTCGAATCGCGGCTGTAGCTTCGAGGCCGTCCATCTCCGGCATTTGAATGTCCATTAGAACGAGATCGACACTCTCACGTTCGAGCGCTGCGAGCGCTTCCCGGCCGTTTTCGGCGAGCACGACTGTATGGCCGTGTTTTTCGAGCAACCGCCTGGCAAGCGTGCGATTTACGGCGTTATCTTCAGCAAGCAGAACTTTCATTCCCTTCCTCCCCGGTTGCCGAACATCAGGCGCCCGTTCGATCGGGCTCGGATTTTTTTGAACTGCGAGCACGCCCAAAATTGTTTCAAGGAGTTCAGCAGGGTCGAAGGGCTTTTCAAGATACGCTGCGATCCCTAGCTCCTTGCACCTCTGGCGCTCTGTTTGTTGAGCGCTTGAGCTCAAAAGAAGCACAGCAATCCGGCCGAGGTGAGGAACTTGACGAATGTTTTCTACCAATCCGAACCCGTCGGTGCCCGGCATCTGCAGGTCGGATATCACTGCGTCGAATCGGGGACCTTCTGCGTTCGAGCGGAGTAGGGTGCTGAGCGCTTCGGGCGCACTTTTCGCGGTTTCGACACGCACGCCCCACCTTCGGAGCATTGCGGTCAAAATACGACAATTTATTTCATCGTCGTCGACGACGAGTATCGAAGAATTCTGCAGGATGTCCAAATCCTGGATTGGAAGCTGAGGCTGATTAATCGGAATCGCAAACGGAACCGTGAAGTGAAACACGCTGCCGGCTCCAAGCTCACTCTCCAGCCAGATCTTTCCGCCCATCAAATCCACCAGCCGTGTGGTGATTGCGAGGCCCAGTCCCGTTCCGCCGTACTTCCGGGTGGTTGAGCTGTCCGCCTGGGTAAATGCTCCGAACACCATCGCTTGCTGCTCTGCCGAAATTCCAATTCCTGTGTCGCGCACTCGAAAATGCAAAATGGCGCTGTCTTCGGCTGAAGCAGGTTCCATCTCAATCTCGACGGCAACTTTTCCATGCTCCGTGAACTTCAAAGCGTTCCCGACGAGGTTCACGAGCACTTGCCTCATTCGGCCCGCGTCGCCAGTCAGGCGGTCGGGGACGTCCGGGGCTACTCGCCAGACAAGCTCGAGGCTTTTCTCTCGCGCACGGAATTCGAGCGCCTTCATCATTTCCTCGATGATCGCCCGCAACGAGAAATCCCTCACGTCCAGATCGAACTTCCCGGCCTCAATCTTTGAGAAATCAAGTATGTCGTTGATAAGCGTCAGTAAAGAAGCCGCGGAAGTTTTCACCATGCCGAGATACTCGCGCTGTTCGGCTGTAAGCGCAGTGTCGAGCGCCAGTTCCGTCATGCCGATGATGCCGTTCATCGGTGTACGAATTTCATGGCTCACGTTGGCCACAAACTCGCTTTTCGCCCGGCTTGCGGCCTCCGCCGCATCTTTCGCCTGATGGAGCGCTTGGTCGGCCAGCTTGCGTTCCGTAATGTCCTGGTAAAGCATCAGGTATCGGGTCATGCCGCCAGTCTCCCGGAGAATTGCCGAAAAGACTTCCACGTCCACTGAGCTTCCATCGCTCCTTCTTCTCTGCGTCGTCACGTGAAGCGTCTTGCCGCTTTCGAGCGCATCGCGATGGGCTTGTGCTTCGTCCCTCAGGCTCGCTGGAATCAGGCGAGCCGTGTGGCGGTGCAGAATCTCCTCGCGGCGGTATAGAAATATCTTTTCGAATGCGAGGTTGCACATCTCCACGCGAAAATCGGGATTGAGCACCAAAACCCCGAGAGGAATTCTTTCGATGAGAGAATTCAGGAAGTTCGCCCGGTCTTCTCGCGCCAGTTCCGCCTTCTTGCGTTCGGTAATGTCCAGATAGAGGAGCAGGGCGCCCGTCTGTGTTCCTTCGCTCAAAAGAGGCACCGAAAAGGCCTCGACGTCGGCTGACGTCCCGTCGCTTCTGCGCCTTTGGGTGACCGTATGCGTCGTTCGCCCCAGCATGAGCGCTTTCTTGTTGGCATCAATTTCTCCACGAAGCTCCGGGATCGCAAGTAGTTCGATAAGCGGCTTGCCAACGATGTCCGCTTGACGAAAACCAAAGATTTTCTCGAAGGCTGGATTGCAGAGCTGCACAGAATCGTCCACGTTGATCACGACAATTCCGACCGGACTGTTCTCGACAAGAGAGTTTAGAAAGGCGGTTCGCTCCTCCAAGGTTCGCTGCGCTTGCTTGCGTTCTGCGACTTCCGCTTTGAGCTCGCTCGTGCGTTCCTCAACGCGTAGTTCCAATCCCTCGCGAGCTTGCTGGAGCGCCGTGTCACGCACCTGAACCTCTCCGAGCATGTCATTGAAGCGATCGAACAGGAATCCGATCTCGTCATCACTCTGCTTTGTGGCTCTGAGTGAATAGTCTTTGCCCGTCGACACCGCGAACGCAGTCCTGGCCAATTCTAAAATAGGGTCGGAAATGAGCCGCTGGAGACGGCCCGCGGAAAAATAAAGCACCACGAATGACAGCAAGATCACACCCAGAATGGTCCAGGCAAACTGAAGCATCCGGCCCGTGAGTTCGTTCAGATCTGATTTCAGAAAAATCGTTCCGACCACATCCTCTTTCAAGCGAATTTGCCGAAACACCAGCATGAAGCCGGAAACCCGCTCTTCTCCATCAGGTGCGACCGGCGGGGGCGTGAAATTAGAATTGGAATCGCTGCGGTTGTATTTCGCGAATACACGTCCATCATTTGTGTAAATGCAAGCCTCAACGATATGGGGCTGAGCGCTAAGTGATTTGAGAATTTCTCCGGCTGATTGCGGGTCATCGAACGCAATGGCAGCCGTACTGTTCGAACCGGTAATCTCCGCCAGCGTTCCGAGATCTCTCGCCAGCGAGGCACGGGCAGTCGTGACGTCGTAGACGGCAAACACACTGCATGCCACGAGCGCAGCTACACCGCAACTAAGCAACACGACTTGCGTTATCTTTTGCCGGATCGATCGGTCGCGCCCGAGCCTCATTTCAGCGCGCTCCCGGAAGTCGACCGTTCCGAATCGTGCACGATCCTCGCCAGCGCCAGAAGCTTCGAACTGATCTTCAAACCGGCACGATCTGCTGCGTCCGGATTGATGATGAACCTCACTCGGCTATCCTCGATCGTGAACTGGATCGCTCCCCCCGACGCTGCGAAGCCCTCACTCTCCCCTACCAATAAGACCGCGCGACCCCGCAGCCGCCCCGCTAAGTCCGTGACAGGTGTATGTTCGGACCCGCCCACGAAAACGATCTGGCATCCCGAAAGATCTTCGAATTGGAGTGCGTGACCCAAAATGACAGGACGGCTTCCAATCGATTTGCCGAGCAGGGCGCCTTCCAACGAGTGGCCAAACGGGTCGCGGCCATAGATGCAGACACATACTGGCTGTTTGGGATCGCTGAAGGCAATCGCAGGCCACTCTACAAATTTTGCGAAATTGTAAAGAAACCCCGCTTTTATTTCGTACTCGCGCGTGGACTGCATCTGAGCGAAAAGATTGGACGAACCGGCGGGGACGCAGGAAAACACGATGGCGAGCACCGGTACGAATTTCAAGCAGCGCGCGGCGAGACGGAATGACGGCTCAATCATCTTGTTGTCGGATGAAACGGCCAACGCTCGCCCAATCCGAAATCCGATCGAACCGGGAACATCCGTCCGCCCGAATGAGCCGCCGCGACATCGTCCGTCGTCGCTGGCGCCGGAAGCGCCACGACGGCACCTTCTGCTTCTTTCATGAAAATCAAGCCGTCGGTGCCGGCGCAGTCCACCGAAATCATGTCGCCCACGCTCACTTGATCGGTCGAGAGCAGGTTCGCAATCGGGTAAACCAGCCGCCGCTCGATCGCCCGTTTCAAATGGCGCGCTCCGTATTTCAGATCCGTACCCTCGCGAAGCAGAAATTCTCGCGCCGCCGGCATTACGCGAAACAGAAACCGCCCCTTCATCGTTTCAAGCACCCGCTGCTGCACCATTCCCAACTCGATCTCGAGAATTTGCTCCAGTTGCTCCGCTCTCAGAGGATGGAACACGATCGTTTTGTCAATCCGGTTCATGAACTCCGGCGCGAACTTCCGCTTCGCCGCTTCCGCCGCCGTCTTTTGCACTTTTTCGTCGATGCGGCGCAGCGTATCCGCCGGAGTCGACGGTGCAAACCCCATCCCACCTGTCATCAATTCGGTGATTTCGCCGCCGCCAAGATTCGACGTAAGAAAAATCATCGTCTGCGACAAATCCACGCGCCGGTTGTCGCCCAGCGTCAACGTAGCTTTATCTAGGATTCCGAGCAGCAACTGCCACAACGCGTCCGAAGCCTTTTCGATTTCATCGAATAGCAACAACGAAATTTTCAGTTTGTCCGTGTGGTATTGCCCTAGCGCTTCCTGCGTGATCAGCGGTTGCGTCTCGCGGTGGCCCAAATATCCTGGCGGGGAACCAATCAACTTTGCAATCTCGTGCGAATGTTGAAATTCAGCGCAGTCCACTCGGATCACCGCGCGTGCATCTCCGAACAGCACCTCGGCCGTAGCCTCCACCACGCGCGTCTTCCCGGCCCCGGTCGGCCCAAGAAATAGTAAATTCCCCACTGGCCGCCCCGGCGAATTCAATCCGGCACGAAATACCTGGTATAGGTCTATGACGGCCTGTACCGCTTCCACTTGCCCCACAATCCTCAGCCTCAGGCCCGCTTCGAATCCGAGCGAGTCCGAGCTCCTCCGCTCCGGGTCCAACTGACGTCCAATGACTGCGCGCATAAAAGGTCCCTCTAGACTTCAATATCGGCATACGTGCCTCTCCTCATCGCTCTTCTTCCTCCAAATTTCCCTCGCTTTATGCATGAACATCCCAAACAAGCTCGCGCCTCTCGGCTCGACGGCACGCGATTCCGCGGTTGGCCTAGTGCATCTGCCCCGCAAATGCTCCGAATTGGCTCAGCTTGACCGAAAGCGGAATATTCGCCGTTCTCCCCAAGAGATTGCGACGCGAACACCAAACAGACCGCTGCGCTCCGGTTGTAATAATCCGTTAATCAGACAATGTAAAAATGGCCAGCTTGATTCCGGGGCTCCCTTTCCCGTATGGTGTGGGCAACCCCAAGAGAGAAAACCAATGAAACGCATTCTGGTCGTTGAAGACGATAAAGACATCGTAGAGCTGGTCCGCTACAACCTGGAAAAAGACGGTTATCAGGTCGGTGCCAGCCCTGACGGCGCAACCGGACTCGCCCAGCTGCGGAAAACTCCGCCCGATCTTCTGATCCTCGACCTGATGCTGCCGAAACTTTCAGGTCTCGAAATCTGCAAAGAAGTTCGCAAAGACGTCAGCTTGAATCGCTTGCCGATTCTGATTCTCACGGCCAAGGGCGAAGAGGCCGATCGCGTCGTGGGCCTCGAACTAGGAGCCGACGACTACGTTACGAAGCCTTTCAGCCCCCGGGAACTCGCCGCGCGCGTTAAGGCTCTTCTACGCCGTGCGGAGCCGGGAACTCCCTCGGAGAAAGCGCTCGAAATCGGCCTGTTGCGCATTGATCCAGCGGCGTACCGCGTCACGCGCTCCGGAAAACCCGTTCCGATGAGCACGCTCGAATTCCGTCTTCTCTATTTTCTAGCAGCTCGAGCCAACCGCGTTTTTACGCGCGACCAACTGCTCGATGGTGTGTGGGGCACAGAACGTTTTGTCACGCCCCGGAGCGTCGATGTGTACGTTCGCCGCTTGCGGGAAAAAATAGAGACCGATCCACAGCATCCGGTCTACATGAAAACGATTCGCGGCGCCGGATACCTTTTCGAGACCCGTGCGAGCTAGACTTTTCTGGAAGCTCGGGCTGACGTATCTCGCCCTGTTGCTCGGTGTTCTGCTCGCCGTTGATATTTACTCCGCCCGTGTTCTTCGCCGTGATTACATCCAATCTGCGAGCGAAGAGCTCGCCTCTCTCCTGAATTTTGCCGAAGCGCATCCGCCGAAACTCGACGATCTATCTCAGCTTCGCGACTGGGTGTTACTGATGTCGCAATCCGGCGACCGCATGACCATCATCGATCGCACTGGCTCCGTCCTTGCCGACTCCGCGCATGAACCGGAGACCATGGAAAATCACTCCGATCGCCCCGAGGTTCGGCAAGCATTTGTGGGCGGAAGAGGGCAATCAGTACGCATGAGCACCACTTTTCAGCAGCAATTTGTCTATCAGGCGATCCGGTACCAACCGCCCTCCGGGCCTCCGATCGTAATCCGTGCGGCGCGGCCGCTGGCGAGTATCGATTTGTCTCTCGCCGCGCTGCGCCAAAGGCTGCTCGTTGCCTCGCTTGTGATCTTTCTAGTTGGACTGATCGGATCCTTCGTGATTTCGCGGATGTTTTCAGCGCGCGTCGAACGCCTGATGGAATTCTCCAGGCGCGTCGCCGAAGGTGACTTCCGTCCTCTTCCAGCGGAACGCTCGCGCGACGAACTCGCCGATCTCGGCGCGTCTCTGAACAACACGGCCCATCGCCTCGAGTCTGAAATTCGCCTCCTCAGCGGTGAACGCAACCGTTCCAGCGCAATTCTCCGCAGCATGGTGGAAGGAGTGGCGGTAATCGACGCGCAAGAACGGCTCGTCTTCTGCAACCGCGCGTTCTTGGAGATTCTCAACCTCGATCCTAAAACGTGCGAGGGACGTCCGCTGATCGAACTGGTCCGGAATTCTGAGTTGATCGGCTTAATCCGTAAAGCGCTCCGAGGCGAGGAGGGCCTGCAAAGCGACATTGTGATGGGCATCGTGCAGCAGCTGAATTTTTCGGTCACGTCCGCACCGGTGAAAGCGCTCGAACCCCTTCCCGGAACGCCCGCCATCCCCGCGCATTCCTCCGCAATCGTGAATGCAGAGAAACCATCCGGGGCCGTCGTGGTGCTTCACGATGTCACCGAGCTGCGACGGCTGGAGCGCGTGCGCCAGGATTTCGTTGCTAATGTCTCGCA
>Ga0210387_10001182_pt1 | contig 19508 bp, 15 predicted proteins | sample IncBWC7OmetaG_FD_160108 | JGI IMG/M metagenome (GOLD analysis project Ga0210387, IMG submission 160108) | Forest soil microbial communities from Barre Woods Harvard Forest LTER site, Petersham, Massachusetts, United States - Inc-BW-C-7-O ...
TGATGTCTTATTCCATCCTCGACGCGCGAGCGATTCCGGTGATCACGGCGATGAGCATCGGGCACGCATTCGGCATCAGCGCCTTCGCCTGTTATGTGCTCGCTGTCGTGCTCGATGCGCGACGCAGTGCACGCCCAACTACGATCATGGCGCCAGAGCCGGTCACGGGACATTCCGTCGCACCCCTTCAGTCATCCGAGGCAGTTCGCGACGCGGCTCCGAAGAGCGATTGAAAATCAATAAGCCTGCCACCGAACAATCGACAGCTCGTTATTTTCAAATATCTTATTTTACGCCGGGACGAGCGTTTGAAGCGTAGTGTGCCATCGTCTCAGCGCGCGTGCCGCTTTTTGCAGCGCATGAGTGCATGAGCAGGCCGATTGGCGCCGGAGGGCTTTTTTATGATTGCGAAAAACGTGTATCACGCAGTGCTCGCTATCGCAGCGCTCGGCTTCGCCATTGCGAGTTGCAGTGGTCGCGACGGCAAAGACGGCATGACTGGCGCCACCGGCAGCCAAGGCGCGAATGGCACGCCGGGCGAGGCCGGACCACCGGGGCTATCCGGCATCGACCTTTCGATGGGCGCGGCTGGGGCGACGGGGGACACCGGCTTGATCAACGTGAGCTGCCTCTCGCCCTGTCACGGCTTCGCGGGCATCGTCGCGCAAGCGCAGACGAGCGCGCACTTTGCCGCGTACATCGCCAATCTCGAGGGCCCTAATGCAACCGAATGGACCGCACCGGCCAGTTGTGGCAACTGCCACGCGATCGACGCAGTCGCACAACGGGTTGCGGGCAACGTGGCTTTCGTCGGCACCACTGGGCCGGCGAACGTGATCGACGGCAAATTGGGTTACATCGCGAGCACGACGCAAACCCTCACGGAGGCAACATACGCCGGCAACGCCACGGTCGCGGCGGTCGACTGCACCACGTGCCACGACACGAGCGCCGCCAACGACCCGCACCTCACCGGTGCCACCTACGCCAAGGGCTCCTTTCCCTTGCGCGTGGCGACGGGGCCTGCCGACCAAATGCTGCTCGAGAAAGGTTCCGCCCTTGGAACGTCGGACGGGACACCGGCTGGCACCTTCAATCTCGGTAACGTGTGCATCTCCTGCCACCGCTCACGTAAAGACGTAACGAACTACATTTTGGCGACGAACAGCCTGACCAGCGTCAACTGGGGCCCGCATGAAGGGCCGCAAGCAGATGTCTATTCGGGCAAGGGCGGCTACGCCTTCGCGGGCTTGAAATACAGCAATTCATCGCACCAAGCGTTCACCAATGGCTGCGTGGATTGCCACATGCCCGCGGTGACCGCGAATCAAGGCATCGGTAATCACTCCTTCAACCCGCAGCTCGCGACCTGTCAGCAAAAGGGTTGCCACGTGGAAACGACGAGCTTCGACGTGATCGGCGGACAGAGCGCGATGCGAGCCAACCTGCAAGAGCTCAGGGTGGCGTTGAATACAGCGGGTTATCTGACGCGCGGCACCGTCGCGCCGTACGCCGCACTATCGGCCACGGATTTGCTGGACCTGACGTTTAGCCTCGATCAGCCTCGCCCTGGGGGCCCGGCCCTGCCCGCGGACACCGCGGGCGCCCTTTACAATTATCTCCTCTTGTCGCGAGGCTCGGCCGACGGCGTGCACAACCCCGTGTACACCCGAGAGCTGGTGTACGATTCATACAAGGCGCTCACGGGCACAGCCCCCACCTCACTCCCCACTCGACCATGACTCGAATTTCCGCATTGATGGGCAAGCACGCCGACCTCAAAATGACGCTCGTACTGGGCGGCGCCGTCGCGGCGGCCGTCGCGTTCGCGCTCGCCACTTCGCACACCAGTCGTGGCGCTGATTTGCCCCCCGAAGCGCCGCAGCTCGCCGCAGCGTCACCGACAGAACCCGCCAACACTCCGCCCGCCAATGACGACGCCGCGCTGAGCGGTGACGTTCTCGAGACGCTACCGGTTAGCAAGTACACCTACCTGAGGCTGCGAACCTCGACCGGGGAAGTTTGGGCGGCAGTCCCGAGTGCGCCAATCGCAATCGGCAGTCACGTGGCGATCGAAAACGCCACGCGCATGGACGACTTCAAGAGCACGACGCTCAAGAGGACCTTTCGGGTCATCTACTTCGGGACTCTGGGCGCGCGTTTGGCGGCGACGACCGAGCAGAAGTTCTCCGTGACTGACGTGCCGGGGCTCGACGATGAACAGACATTGCCCTCAGACCATCCCCAGCTCGGCGCGGCCGGGACGCTCGGCCCCGTGTCTGACTCTGATCCGTTGCCACCCGGGCATCCCAATATCGGAGCTACCGCAGCGCCCGGCTTGGCCGTCGGCGACAGCGACGCCTTGCCCGTGGGGCATCCCGAGATCGGCGGCGCGGCGCCCCACGGCGGCGCTGCCGACCCGAGTGCAGAAGCGGCTTTACCCCTCGTCCCGGTCGAGCCTGCACGAGGCCCAAACGCGCGCGACATCAACCAGCTCGGCACGCAGCGGCTGAAGCTCGCGGGCCATCGCGTGCGCGTGCGTGGCCAGGTCATGAAAGTGACTCCGGACGTGAACGGCCGCGCATTCTTTCATCTGCGCGATAGCAGTGGCGGAGCCAAGCCGACGGATCTGGTCGTTACTGCCGTCGTCCCGCCAAAACGAGGTCAGGTCGCGACCTTCGAGGGCACTTTGCGGACAGACGTAGACGTGGGGATCGGCTACAAATATCCCGTGCTCCTCGAGGACGCGACCGTGCAAGAAGAGTCGACGACAGCGCTCTGAGAAGCCCGCTCGACTACCGAGCGCCGAAAGTCATCTGGAGTTTCACTTGGTCGATGACCTGAGTCACACCGTGGCCTGCCCAAGCAGCGTGCGCCGCGTCCTCGATCGCTTGCCATGACGAAGCGTGCCCGGTGAGGGTGACTTTGCCGCCAGATGTGTCGACGTGAATCGAATCAGCGTCCGTCGTCGCCTGGCGTCGCAACGCCGCTTCGACCTTCTCTTTGACTTCCGCTGCGGAGGCGCCTCTGGGTTTGAGAGCGATCAGGTTTCGCACGGCGACGATACCTGTGAGGAAGCGAATCGCGCGATCAGCGGCCTCTCGTTCGAAGTTCCAGTCCACTTGACCCTCGAGAATGACCGCGCCGTCTTGCACGACGGCGGTCACGGCATTCGGAACCAGCACGTCCCAGTTCAGAGTGTTTTGAACGGCGACTGCGATATCCGAGTCGCTCCGAGCGTGATCAGCTAGGATTTTCACCGTGAGGTCTTGGGCGATGGTGCGCACGCCAGCGACGCGCTTTGCGGCATCCTCGGCTGCCCACTTCTGCGCGTACGTGTCGACGGTGCCGAGCAGCGACACAGCGCCTCTATCGACGCTAACGCCAATCTGGGCGGCATTCACCTTGGGGTCCCAGGCCAGCTCTTGATCGATATCTTGCTTCAGATGAGCGTCAGTCTTGGTCATGCCGCGTCCATCGCACGATCCGTGCCGGCACTCTGACTGCGCTCTTGCGCCGCCGTGTGCACAGCGCACGGCAAAACCGGGACGCGCTTGTGCCGCAACTTGTGGCGTTCTCAACCTTCTCTACTCTGCAGCCCAGTAGTCACGAACCGAGATCGGGAGTCACTGATTCCGAGAGAGCACTGGCACGACGTCTGCAGCGATCCTTTGACGCGCGCTCAGTCGATTGTCGACTGAGCTCAACATTGAATCGAGAACCGTTCATGCCAACTCAGATGCACGCTGCCGTCGTCGAACAATTCGGAAAACCGTTGCTCCTCCGCGAATGGGACGTGCCTTCTCCCGGCGCGGGTCAGATCCTAATCAAGACCGAGGCCTGCGGGGTGTGTCACACGGATCTCCACGCGGCGCGTGGGGACTGGCCCATCAAGCCGACGCTACCGTTCATTCCAGGGCACGAGGGCATCGGGCGAGTGACCGCCGTCGGAGCCGGCGTGACCATCGTGAAAGAGGGCGATCGGGTCGGGGTACCGTGGCTCTACTCTGCGTGTGGTCATTGCGAATATTGTTTGACCGGGTGGGAGACCGTTTGTGCCGAGGCGCGGTTCGGTGGCTACAGCCAGAACGGGGGCTTTGCCGAGTACATGCTCGCCGATCCGAACTACGTTGCCCACGTGCCCGCGGGTTTGGCCCCCAAGGATGCCGCGCCGATCATCTGTGCCGGCGTCACCACTTATAAGGGTATCAAGGAAACCGGCGCCAAGCCCGGTCAATGGATCGCCATCTCGGGTGCGGGCGGGCTTGGGCATCTTGCGATCCAGTACGCCAAAGTCATGGGCCTGAATGTCTGTGCCATCGACATCGATGACGGCAAGCTGGCTCACGCAAAGAGCCTCGGCGCCGATCTCGTGGTCAACGCAAAGTCCGGCGATCCAGCCGCGACAGTCAAAAAGGAAACCGGCGGCGGAGCCCACGGGGTCTTGATCACTGCCCCATCACTGGGCGCGTTTCGGCAGGGCATCGGCATGACGCGCAAGCGCGGCACGTGCGTCTTGGTCGGATTGCCGCCCGGCGAATTCCCAGTCCCTCTCTTCGAGATCGTGGCCAACTGCATCACGATCCGCGGCTCGTTCGTTGGAACGCGCCAGGACTTGGCCGAAGCTCTGGCGTTCGCGGCCGAAGGCAAGGTCAAAGCCGACATCGAGCTGCGCCCGCTGTCTTCGATCAATGAAGTCTTCGATCGCTTGCAGCACGGCGACGTGCCGTCACGCGTCGTGCTGGAATTCCCGAGCAACTGAGAGACACACGCGCCCGGTCGTCGCGCGCGTGAACCGCGAAATCTCGGCGAAAGAAGCCGGTCAGTGCCGCGGAGGTTCCGCGGCCTGGGCCGGCAGCGCGCCATTGGCCGCGACGGCGGGCATGGGCACGGGAGCAGCGAGCAGCGGTCGGATCAACTCGATTGGGATCGGAAAGACGATGGTCGAATTCTGATTCGAGCCCATGTCGAGCAGTGTCTGCATGTAGCGCAGGGCCAGGGCGGCGGGCTGCGTCGAGATGATTTGCGCGGCGTTGGCGAGGACCTGCGCCGCCTGAAATTCGCCTTCCGTGGCGATGATCTTGGCGCGCTTCTCGCGCTCGGCCTCGGCTTGCCGCGCGAGCGCGCGCACCATCGACTCAGCGAGCTGTGCGTCCTTGAGCTCGACCGACCCCACCTTGATCCCCCAGGGCTCGGTTTGACGATCGATGATCTCTCGTAGCCGTTCGTTGATCTTGTCACGTGCACCCAAGAGCTCATCGAGACTCGACTGCCCCAGCACCGCACGCAAAGTGGTTTGCGCAATTTGGGAGGTCGCCTCCAGGAAATTGTAAACGCGAACAATCGCGGCTTGGGCGTCCAGGACTTGAAAGAAAATGACCGCGTTGACCTTGACCGTCACGTTGTCGGACGTGATCACTTCCTGTTGCGGCACCTCGAGGGTGATCACCCGTAAATCGACCAATCGGACGTGGTCGATTCCGAACGGCGCGACGAGGAACAACCCAGGCCCTCTGAGGGGCAGGACGCGGCCGAGCCGGAAGACCACACCTCGCTCGTACTCCCTGGCAATTCTGATGATCGACTTGGCGAGGATCAACAGCGACAGAGCGACCGCCACGGTCACGCCAATCATCACGGTCATCGACTCCGCGCTTTGGAGGGGCGCAACACTTGGGACAACTTGCATTCTTCGCGGCCTGCATATTCCAGGCCTCATTCAAGACCAAAGACATAGCCACCAAAGGCGAACAAAAGCGATCCGAGAGCAACGGCGCTACTGGCATTTACGTCACAGCTGCGGCGCAATTGAGCCGCGAAGTCACGCCTCAGTCGTTCGAGCGCACGAGTCGCCACGCTGGTGGCGGTGCGCTGGGTGTCGGAGTAAAGCTCGGCATGCCCAAATACGTCGCCGTGTGGATCGATCACAAAGAAGCCAATATCTTCGAGATTCACCCGGACAAGGTCGACAAGGACGTGGTCCTTGCTCCGCATCACGTCCACCACAAGCACCCGCGGGGTCCTGAAGGCGCACACAACCACCCCGAGGACGCGAAGCACTTCTTCCACGAAGTGGCGCGCTCACTCGAAGGCAGTGACGAGGTTCTACTCGTCGGGCCATCCACGGCAAAGCTCGAGTTTCTGAGGCACGTTCAAGAGCACGATCACGCGCTCGGCCCCAAGATCGTCGGCATCGAGACTGTCGATCATCCAACCGACGGTCAACTCGTCGCCTACGCCAAGACGTACTTCAAGAGAACGGACCGCATGCACTGAGCGGGCGAGTGCCGGCTGTCGCGATCGATTTGCCACGCCCGATTCAGGCGCGGCAAACCGACGCGGGCCATTCACTTGCCGTTGGCAGCGGCGTTGTTAGAGCCGCCAGCGACGACGATCTCGACGCGGCGATTGTTGGCACGGCCGTCCGCCGTGTCATTGGGCGCGATCGGGTTCGACTTGCCGTGCCCCGCTGCGGTCACCTTGTCCGAGGGCAAGCCTTTGCTGACCAGGAAGCTACGCACGGCATCCGCGCGAGCCTGCGACAGCTTCATGTTCGCCGAGTCCGAGCCCACGGAGTCCGTGTAGCCTTCGACGACGATCGGTTTGATTTCGCCTTGGTCTTGGATCGCCTTGGCCACTAGCGTGAGTTGATCCTGGGCTGCCGGCAAGAGCTCCGACTTGCCCGTGACGAACAGCACGTCACCCGTGAGGGTGATCACCATGCCGCGCGCTTCTTCTTTCACTTGCGCGATTTTGGCTAGGCTCTCCATGGCTCGAGCCGCGCGAGCCTCTGCCGCCTTGCGGGCGTCCGTCTCTTGAGCGAGCCCGGTCTGGGTTTGTGCGAGCTGCGTGCCCAGCTGATTCACTTCACCGCGTTCGACGCCCAGCTTTTGCACGGCTGAAGTGCGCATGTTGTCTTCGAGCGTGCCGTAGTTCGCCTTGGACGCGCTTTCGGTTTGTTTCGTCTTGGCATTGGCTCCGAGAGAGAGCGAGAGCTCGGCGCGGCGCTGGGCAACGTAAGAGTAGCTGCGGTCCTGATCAGAGGCCGGGTCGTCCGAATGGACCGATTCGGCCTTGTCCAGCGCTTGCTTGGCGCTGAGCACGCTGTCTGGCACGAGCGACGCGTTCGGGTCCGTGCGCGCTTGGTCATAGGCCTGGCGAGCGCTCACGAGCTCCGGCGTCGGCGTGGAAGCCGCGCACGCAGTGACGGAGAGAAAACTAGTAACGAGAGCAATGGTCGAGATTTTCATGATGATAATTTCCTAAATTTCGTTGGGGGGCAGCGCTTACTGCGCTTGCTTCGACAGGTCGACGACCTTGGCCTGAGCGGCGGACGCCGCGGCCTTGTCGCTGGCGCCGCGTGCCTGAGCCAAAGACAAGTCCGCGTCCGCCTGCGCTTGGTTCAAGAGCCAGCGCGCGCGATCGTTGTCTTTGTCGTCCAAGGCTTTCTGCGAAGCGGCCAGCTCGTCATTGGCCATTTTTAGGTGCAGCTCGGCTTGAGGGTCGCTTTGCGCGCCCGCTTCTTGAGCGGCGCGAACGGTAGATTTAGCGTCCGTCAGTTTGTCGAGTGGGAAGGCGGCACTGCCGCAGCCCATGGCGAACAAGGTGGCGAGACTCATGATCGAGGCGATGGCATTCAGGTTGGTCATATTTTTTACGGTATTCTGCGGAGCGCGAGGGCCCGCGTTGCCAATGGTTTGATGCGAGCCGAGCCCCTGGCTCACGGACCGCGCTTTGCTAGCGACGCGAACGAAACGAACTCCGACACCCGCTCGGTGCGCGCGCAAGAGGTTCTCGTTCGGACGTGCCCCTCATTGCACCCAACGTGCCACACCGCGGTAATTGCGAACTTTGCCACAAACGCCGCTATTGAGCGGTTACCTAGCTGACGAATTCGGGGCTATTGGCCACAGCGAGGCGGTCGGGCTTCGAAAAATTCAAACTCGGTATTTATCGGAGACATCCGAGTTGCGATGAATCCGAATCATGTTTAAACGAGTGGCACGCGCGCGTCTGCGCTCGCTCCGAAGCCGCGCTGCGGATTCCAGAAAGAAACCGTGAAAAGAACGTCTTGGTTCGGCATTCCGTGTGCCGTCGGCTCCGTGCTCGCTGTGTCGCTATCCGCGTGCGATCAAACGGTCCCGCCGGAATATCCAGTGGCAGTGGCGCAAGTGCCGACGCCCCAGGCAACCCCCGAACCGGCGCCGAAGGCGAGCGGAGCCGCGTGGTCCTCAATGCCCCCCTCGAGCGAGGTGGTCGCGGTGGAAGGCAAACCCGCGGTGATGGCGCTCGGCGCGCCCTGCAAGACGTTCCGGCGCTTGCCCGCTTCTCCTTATCTGAAAGACACGCTCATTGTCGACGCATGCCTCGAGATCCCGAGTAACACGACCGTTGAAGTGCATGACGGCGTCACGCTAGCCATCGTCGCGACGAACGGCCTGCTCTTGGGACGCAACGTGGTGTTCAGCGCGAGCGGGAGTGGTGGCCGGCGCGGGGCGCGCGCTCAATTTGCGAGCATCCCCTTCAACCCGAGCACTGACGCCGAGATCCAAGCGCTCTGTGTCGAGCGCGGCAATCAATGTGCGTGCCCCAATGGCGGGGCATCGCTGCCCTCGATTCGCGGCCAATCAGGCGGCGGCGGTTCGCCCGGCGGCAGCGTCCGCTTGATTGCCAGCGAGCTGATTTCGCCGAGCAAGCTGTCGGGGTTCGGCGTCGACGTATCGGGTGGCGCTGGCGGGCCTCAGGGCGAGAGCGGCACGCAAGAGTGCGCGCGCGGGTCCATTCGCTGTTCGAGTCCGGCCTGCGCCGCGGGCCTCAGCTCCGGAAGCGCAGGCGCAACGGGTCAATTGTTCGTCGCGCTTGGCGGCAGCAACGGCGCGGCTTCGATGCAGCGCATGAAAGCCGCAACTGTCCCAGCGGATCCGTCAGCCGCGGCATTCCTAGATCTCGGCGCGTCGTTGACCGATCGGATCAGCGAGCTCAACGCAGAAGCGCTGCAAAAAGGCTGGCAGCGGCGCTCGGGTGAGGAACCGTACTGAGCTCTCGGTTCGAAGGAGCGTTCCCTCTAATCGCGCGCGGCCGTGAGGCACAGGTGGCGGCGCACGCACTGACAGAGCGCTGTGCGATCAACGGGCTTGGTGAGAAAGTCTGCCGCCCCGGCGCGTAGCACGCGTTCGCGCGTGAGGCGGTCGGTCATGGCGGTGATCATCACGATCGGGATATACCAGGTAGCGGAGTTGGCTTTCAGGCGAGCCGTGACCTCACAGCCGTCTAGCCCAGGCATCATCAGGTCGAGCAGAATGAGATCCGGCGCATGCTCCGCTGCAGCAAGGAGGGCCTCCTCGCCACTGTCGGCGCTCAGCGTCGTGAAGCCCTCCCATTTGAGAATGACCTCCAGGAGCGCCCGATTGTCGGGCTCGTCGTCCACGATCAGAATGCGCGTTCCGGGCAAAGCACTGACTCTGGCGCTGGCGGTCATGCTCTGCCCAGCTGAGCGGCCACCGTGGCCAGCATTTCTCGATAGCGCATGGGCTTGGCAATGTAGCCCTCACAACCCGCGTCGCGAATGCGCGCCTCGTCGCCCTTCATAGCCAGAGCGGTCAATGCGATCACCGGAATCGAGCGCGTGCTGTCGTCCTGTTTGAGCAGCGCAATGGCGGCCAGGCCGTCCATCCCGGGCAGCTGAATATCCATCAGGATCAAGTCTGGATGCTCGTCGCGCGCGAGTGTGATTCCCGCTTCTGCGTCGACGGCACTGATCACGGTGTAGCCGGCGTCTTGCAGTAGGAACACCGCGAGCTTCATGTTGGCGGGGTTGTCCTCGACGATCAGGATCGTAGTCATGTCTACGAGGCCCGCTTTCGACCGGACATAGCACGCTGGACTTCGGCCCTGAAGTGTCGAACCTCGAGCTCGGTCTTGCCCAAGACCATCGTCACGTAGCCGTTGAGCTTCTCGCGCTCCTCGGGGCTGAGCACCATGGCGGTGACCACCATGATTGGAATGCCCGCGGTCTCGGGATGCAAGCGCAGCTCTTCCACTACGTCGAAGCCGCTCACCTCCGGCATCATCAGATCGAGCACGATCAGATCTGGTCTTTGGCGACGCGCCGCAGCGACGGCTTCACGGCCGCCATAGGCTCGCTCGACCGCGCTCGCGAGCCCTTGGAGCCGCAGAACGATCAACTCCACTGCCGCCGGATCGTCGTCGACCACCAGCACACGCAGCGTCCCTCCGTCTGAAACCGGGAACAATCCCAGCTCGATCAACGAATCGAGCAGTTCCTTACGAGAAATGGGCTTTTCCAAGACCGCCGCCGCGCCGAGCGCAAAGCCCTTGTTGCGGTCGGCGACGATCGAAATGATCACGACTGGGACGCGCGACAGGCTGGGCATCTTCTTGACGCGCGCCAGGAACTCCCAGCCGTCCATATCCGGCAGCATGATCTCGAGCGTGATCAAGGAGAGCGGGTATTCTACGGCGAGCGTCAGGGCGGCCTCCGCCGAGTCGGCGTGCAGCACTTGAAAACCGTCCGCCTCGAGCTGCAGGCGGATCAGCTCCGCGGATTTCAGGTCGTGCTCCACGACCAGCGCCACGGGCGCACCACTCAATTCCTGAATGCGGGCGCCAATGGGCGCCTTGGTCGTGCCCTCCGTGGCGCGCAACGGCAGCCAGACAGTGAAGCAAGAGCCCTCACCCACGGCACTCTCCACCGCGACCGCGCCGCCGTGGAGCTCGACCAGCAGTTTGACCATCGCCAAACCGAGACCCGTGCCTTCGAATTTTCGAGCTAGCCCACTGTCGATCTGACTGAAGGGTTGAAATAGCTTCTCCAGCCCATCCGCCGAGATGCCGATTCCGCTGTCCGCCACACTAATCTCCAGGAATTCGCTGAATTCATCGTCGGTGAGCGCGCTGCTACGGCCTGCCCAGGGGCCCGCGAGCACACCGACTTCAGCGCGCGGCACCGCCCGGGCACGCAGGGTGACTTGCCCGCGTTCGCCCGTGAACTTCACGGCGTTGGACAGCAGATTATAGACAATCTGCTTCACCTTGCGGCCGTCCGCGTACATCGACCCGAGCTCACCCGTCGCGTCGACCGTGAGCCGGATCTGCCGAGACGCGGCCTTCTCGCGGATGATCGACAAGCTATTGCCGAGTAGCGAATCAATCTGCAAAAGCTCGAGGTCGAGCAGCATCTTGCCAGCTTCGACCTTGGACAGATCCAGGATGTCGTTGATGAGCAGGAGGAGGTGCTTGCCACTGCTGAAAATGTCGCCGATGAAGCCGCGTTGTTGGTCGGTCATATCGCCAATCAAGCCGTCTTTGAGCACTTCGGAGAAACCGATGATGGCGTTCAACGGCGTCCGCAGCTCGTGCGACATGTTGGCGAGGAACTCGGATTTCATCCGGTTCGCATCCTCGAGCTCGGCGTTCTTTTGTTGCAGCGTTTTTTCGAAGCGCCGGAGCTCGGTCACGTCACGGGCCGCGGCAAATACGCCTTGCAGCACGCGATCGCGATCGTGAAACGTGGTCGCGTTGTACGACACCACGGTCAGCGCGCCGTTCCGTGCGCGCGCGGTGAGCTCGTAGTCGGTGACTTTGCCTTCTCTAAGCACGCGCCGGATACCGGATTCGGCCCGCTCCGGATCGGTGAAATAATTCTTGAAGGGCGCACCGATCAGCTCGTCACGCGTGCAGCCGGTCAGCGCCTCGGTCTGCTTGTTGACGTCGGTGATGATACCGCGCGGGTCGGTCGTCATCAGTGCGTCGATGTTCGACTCGATCAGTGAGCGAGTATAAAAATGCTGATCGCGGAGACGCTGGTCGAGCTTCGTGCGTTCTTCCTCGATCTGCTTGCGCGCAGTATTGTCCGTGCCAATCAACAAATAGCCGATGATCCGGTTCTGCGCATCGCGCAGCGCCGTGACGGATACGACTGCGGGGAAGCGGCTGCCATCTTTCCGGATGTACGTGAGCTCGTAAATGTCCTCGATTCCGCGCGAGGCCTTGAACACCAACGCCTCGAAGCCCGGCGCGATGGGCATCGAGAACTCGAGGCTCAGCGCGCTCGCGCGGGCAATCACCTCTTGCGGGTCGGAGATATGAGCGGGCGTGATCTTGTTCAGCACGTCGACCGCGGCATAGCCGAGCATGCGTTCGGCCCCGACGTTGAAGATCTGAATCACTCCCTTGGCATCGGTCGCAATGCTCGAGAAGTTGGCGCTGTTGAAGATCGCTGTTTGCAGAGCGCCCGCCTTGAGCAGAGCCTCTTCCGCCTGCTTGCGCGCGGTGTTGCCGATTCCGATCGACAGAAAGCCGATGATGGCGTCGTCTGCGCCGCGCAGGGCCGTGACCGAGACCACCGCAGGGAAGCGGCTCTTGTCTTTGCGGATGTAGGTTAATTCGTAAATGTCCTCGATGCCTCGCGAAGCCTTGAAGGCCAACGCCTCGAAGCCCGGAGCAATCGTCGACCCGAGTTGGAGGCTGAGCGCTTTGGCGCGCGCGACGAGCTCCTGCGGGTCGGAGATATCACCCGGCGTGGTCTGATTCACCATCTCGGAGGCCGTGTAGCCGAGCATGCGTTCAGCGCCGACGCTGAAGCTCTGAATCACACCTTGGGCGTCGGTAGCGATGCTCGAGTAGTTCGAACTGCTGTTGATCGCGGCTTGCAGGGCGCCCGCTCTCAGGAGCGCCTCCGAGTGCTGAATGCCGGAACTTACGTCAGCAGCTTGCGAGGGGGTCTTTGCGAGAGGTCCGGTCACGAGTCTCCATATGTCGTTTCCACCACTGACTGGAGACGCTCTCGACAACGTGCAAGTTCGTGACCCAACCCAAATCGACGAAAAGCGCGCGGATCGCGGTGGCTGCGGTGAGGCGTTCTGGCGTCTGCGCGGGCCGAAGCGCCGCTTCGCCTCGCCCACCGAGCCAGTCCGCGGAGGGCCATGGAGAGTGCCGCGCTCCAGACTCCAGATCCCGAGACGGCTCGATTGATGCAGCAGAGGAGTCATGAAAAGGTCTTTGCTTCCCTCAACACGTTATTTGATTGCTATTCCTGTCGCCGCGCTGCTCGTCGTGGCTTGCGGCGGAGGCGACTCGAGCTCGAGCGCGAATCCGAACGGAGGCACCACCGGGGCAAACGGTGGCGCAGCGAATGGCGGCGCTCAAAATAGCGCAGGGGCTAGCGGGAAATCCGGATTGAGCGGCGCCGCAGGCAGCGCGACTGAAGACGCGGGCTCAGGCGAAGCGGGCGACACCGGCAGCTACGAGGGTCCGACCGTAGGCCGCGCACAAACATTCGCCGCGCTGGCGTATAGCTCGATCACCGCAGCCAACATCTCCACGCTGAGCGGCGATATCGGCGTCAGCGCGGGCGCCGTGTCCAACATCACGGGGTTCAGCGCGCCAGCCGACAAGAAATACGGCACCGACTCACTCGCGCCGAACAGCATGCGCACGCTCCTCGCGCAACAGGACGTGACGGCCCTGGTCGGGAACATCGATCCTCGAGCGTGCGATAAAGATTACACGAACGTGGTCGGTGGCTTGACCGGCGACATCACGCTCTATCCCGGCGTCACCTGCATGAACAGCTTCAGCGCAGACGTGCTCTTGAACGGCCACGTCACGCTCGACGCGCGCGGCGATTCGAATGCTTTTTTCATCATTCGCGGCAACTTGACCATGACCGTCGCGGACGGCGCTCAAGTCGTGCTCGCCAACGGCGCTGAAGCCTGCGGCGTATTCTGGCGCATCAGCAAGCAAGTCACGATCGGCAAAACCGTCAAGTTCTACGGCACGGTCATTGCGGGCACCGCCATCACCATGAGCACCGGCTCGACCCTCACCGGCCGCGCCCTCGCTCAAACCGCCGGCGTAATGCTAGACGCGAACACCATCACGATCCCAACTGACGGCCTGGTCGGCTCGCCCGGTGTCTGCACTCACGTGCAGTGACCGTCCATTGCGCCGAACCGCACGAGCCAGACGCACGTGGTCTGGGAAGAGCTGGATAGCGCCATCCCGTGAGCCGCGGGATGGCTAGGCCGGCTCGCTCCCGGCGGTCGAAATTCTGCGGGGTCGCTCAGTTTTCTGCGCGGAACGCCTAGGCGCCCACGACTAAGGCGCTGTGCCATTTGAATTGGGAGCGATCCGCATGCGAGTAACAAGGAAGTGGTTCCAGTCGTCAGGCCACGGGGCAGCGGCCATCGCTTTGGCGATCGTGGCTTTTTCCCACTCGGCCAAGGCAGTGGGCACTTGGCAGAAGATCCCAGCAAACCCGGGAACCGGCGCGGGATCGCAGGGTTTTTGGGTGTTGACGGACGGGAGCGTTCTTTCGACGGCACAAAATTCTTACTCCTGGGCGCGCCTGGTGCCCGACGCCACGGGCAGCTACGTGAAGGGCAAGTGGGTTACCGTTCCGCAGAGCTCGTACGGGCGCGGCGCGGCGCAGCAGTACGTATTGAAGGACGGACGCTTCTACATTGCCGGGGGTGAGTACCTTTACCAATGGCCCGGCTGCGGGGCTAACTGCTACGCCGCCGTCGATTGCAACAACAAGAACTTCGCGACTGCGGAGATCTACGATCCGGTGGCCAATAGCTGGTCGGTCGTAGCGTCCGCACCCGACGTGATTGGCGATACCGGGAGCGCCTTGCTCAGTGATGGGCGCATCCTCGACAGCCAGAACTGCGGCACTCAGATCCAGATCTACGATCCAGCGGCCAACACTTGGACTACGAGCGGCAATCAAAAATTCGGTGGTGCCGAATCCTCGTGGGCGAATTTGCTGAACGGCGGCGTGCTCGCGGTTGGTAGCAACCCAGGGCAGGCTGCGGTCTACAACCCGACGACGAAAGTGTGGACCAGCACCGGCGCTTGGCCGAGCGGCGCGAAGTTCGTGGGCTGCTGCGGCGGTGTTCCGGATTCGAGCGGCATCGCGACGCTGTTCGACGGTCGCGTGATGGCCTTTACGAACCCCAACGTGATGATCTACACGCCGGGCGCGACGGCAGCGGATGCTGGAACGTGGGCATCGGGCCCCGCGCTGCTCAATGGCGATGACGGCGGCGACGAGTTTGCCGATACGGAGCCGAACGGCAAGGTCCTGGTCACGACGAATCCCTTCAACATGGGCCCGGACATGATTCAGGAGTACGACCCTGCGACCAACGCGTTCACGGATACCAAGATCCCGAACGTGGGCTGCGGTTGCACTTTCATGAATCTGCCGAATGGGCAGGTCTTGGTGACGGGCGGCGACGGCAACTACGTGTACACGCCCGACTCCGAGCCCAACGACTCCTGGCGTCCGACCGTCTCGTCGGTCACGTACGACAGCGGCAGCGACACGTACACGTTGACCGGGACACAGCTGAGCGGTCTCATCAACGGCGCCGATGAGGGCGACGACATGAAGCTCACCGCGAACTATCCCATCGTGACCTTGCAAGACACGACCGGGAAAGTCTACTTCGCGCGCTCCTTCAACTTCAGCGTCATGGTGCCACAGCAGGGCTCTACGCCGCAGACTTGCCAATTCAAGACACCGACTGGTTTGCCTGCGGGTAGCTACAGTCTGTTCGTGTCCTCGGTGGGCGTGCAGTCCAAGACCGCGCTTGCCTTCACCGTCGGAGTCGGCGGCACCGGCACTGGCAGCACCGGAACCGGCGGTACGAGCGCCGGTGGCGCCAGTGCCGGCGGCAGCACCGGCATTGGCGGCGCGAGCACCGCTGGCGCCAGCACCGGCGGCAACGGCACGAGCACTGGCGGCGCCAGCACCGGTGGCAACGGCACGAGCACTGGCGGCGCTGGCGTGGTCGGCACGGGTGGCGCGGGCGTCGTCGGCAGCGCCGGCAACGGCACCGGCACTGGCGGCGCGAGCAACGGCTCGGGCGGCAGCACCGCGACCGGAGCAGGCGGCTCGTCGGCTATGACATCGAGCGGAGGAGCTTCGTCTGGTGACTCCGGCGGCTGCGGTTGTCACGTCGGCAGTGGCTCCGCGTCGACGCCCAACCTGGGCGCCGCCGTGCTGGCTCTGCTTGCGCTGCTCACGCGCCGCCGCCGCCGCGCTGCCGACGCAATCCGCAGCGGCTCGCGGGGCCAAAGCTGAAGTCGAGCGGCCCGATGCGGCGATGGATCAGCGCGGGCCTCCTCTCGGTTCTGTGCGGTTGCCAAACCGGAGCCCATCGGGCGACATCCGCGTCACCTGACGCCTCGCTCGCGAACGATGCGGCTGGCGCAGCCCAGAGTGATGCGTCACTCGAAGCGTCCCCATCAGGGCAAGCGCCGCCGCAAAGCTATGCCCTCTCCGTCACGAGCGTGGATCACACGTTCGTGACCGAGGATCACTTCATGGCGTCCGTCGAAATGCAGTTATCCGGCGAGCCGTTCGCGACGGCGATGGGCCGCGATATCTCGCACTATTCCCGGAACTACTTCTGTGACGGCGGGGTCTGTCAAGCGGGCACCTACCCCGATCCCTCCGCTGACGGCGGAGACGCTGGCACCATGCCGGACCTGGCGGGCTTCTCTAGCGCGGTGGAGTCGTACGAGTACTCGAAGCAGCCGATGAACAACTTGGCGTTCGAGTCGGGCGCGGGCACATCACTGCTCTTTGGTTCGGTGCTCAATCCCACGCACAGCACCGGCCAAGCCGCGCTCGCCCTGGCTCAGACCTGGTTTCAACACATGGCGGGCGACAGCCTCGCGGCGGCGCGCTTCATCCTTCCGCTCGATCCGGAATCGAATCCACTCGGCTGGCCTGGGCTCTGGCCGATCCTGCAGCCCTTCACGTCGTGGGACCCGACGATTTCGCCGACCAACGCCGTCACGACCTGCAGCCTCACCTCGGACGACAACACGGGTCGCGCCGCGCTGCTCTCGAACGACTACGAGTGCAACTACAACTCGCTGCATCTGCCGAATCGCGCGGGGCAGACGACACCGCAAATTGGCCCCGGCGCTTCGGGGTGGATGGACTGGAAAGAGGCGCTGTGGACGCTCAACTACCTGCAGTCCATGCACGACGATCACCAAATCGCGGTCACGAAGGTTCTGCCAATCCAGTTGGACAAGGTCGGCACGCCGGGTAACCCGGTGCAGGGCGGGACGCTCTACCCGGGGGTTTATCTCGGGTCGAGCAACATCGAAGGCTTCCAAGCCGGAAACTTCATTCAAGCGCTAGACAATCAAGCCGCCCAGTGGCTGCTTGAGCTGAGCACGACCGACGGCACGGCGCTCAGCGGTTTCGCGAGCTTGGCCGATGCGCTCGCATACAACGCCAGCAGTCCGCTCTGCTGGTTTCCGACGGCGATCAACGTGACCGAGACTTCGGACGCGAGTGGGTTTCCGCGTCCGGCCAGCTACGCGGTTTCATCGTCGGACAGCGTTTTGCTGGACCTGGCCGGTCTGCTTGGAGCTTACGCGACGACCTATACGCTGACCGATACGGGGAACCTCACAGTGGGCGGGACTCAATCAGCCGCGGCCTATTTCGACGGTGACCCGTTCCCGGTGCAGCCACAAATCCCCTCGGGGCAAGCAACGCTGCACGACCGAGCCTTGGCGATGGTCCGTGTGCTCGTCGTCAACCTGGACCGGCTGCACTTGGATCCAGCGACGAGCACGTTCGTCGATCGCGTCACGTTCGCCGGGGCCACACCGTCGCGCGGCCACGTGCTGTCGGCGGACGTCGCGGCCTACACGCTGCTTTCGCTGCGCACGGCGCGCAGCGCGCTCGCTTCGCAGCTCGATCTGTACGGGAACACGAGACCGGACACGCAAGGCGTGCCGCTACCGCTCGACGCGTTTCCACTCAGCGACGACACGTCGTTCGGGCAGCGGCTCGGAGTCTTGATCCAGGCCTTGGCCGACACGCTTCAAACGAAGCTGACTTCCGAAGACGGAACCGCCTTCGCCGGTTGGGACGTAACGGCGAACACGCCCACGGACTCGGGGACGAGCCTGGACGCGCACACCGCCGCAATTCGAGGGCTGCTCGTCGCCTACCTCGCGACGGGCTCGGTGAAATACCGCGATCGGGCTCTGGCGGTGTTCGAGCGGCTCGATCGCACATTTTACGACCCGAGCGCGCGGATCTACCGACCAACAGCCGGCGACCCATCGCTCCAAGTGACGTTTACTCCGCGCCGCTTCGGCCTCTTGCAAGGCGCGCTGCGCGACACGTACGAGCTGGTGGCTCTGCTTCCGGGCAATGAACCGCTGACCTCGCTGATCGAAGACCGAGTCGGGCGGCTCAACAAGCTCGTGCTCAACGGCTGGGACGATCGCAATCAAGACGGGCTCGTGGACTATCCGGCTGAGTGCGCGCAAATCGGGACTGGCCCGGACGGCGCGCCGCTCGGGCTCGGTGGCTTGCAAATGGCGGAGCGCTCGCTTTCCGGCGAGACCGGCGCGACGCCACCCGACGCCGATGGCGGAATCACGCTCGTGTCCGATCGCGAGCACGACTGCGTTCCGAACATTGCCGCGGTTGGGCTGCCCTCGGCGCTCGCGAGCGCGATCACGTTCTCGCTACATCCGTTGCCTCTGGCGCCTGACGCCGGCTCGGCTGGACAATAGCGCGATGACGCGCGGCTGGTTGGCGCTGCTAGCGCTCGTGGCGTTCGGAAGCGACTGCTCGTCCCAGCCCAAAGCCGTCGGAGCGTCGCCCGCGGTGCAGCAGTCGCACTCAGCTTCGCTCGTTGCAAGCCCGGATCGAACGCGTTTGTTCGTCGCTCACCCGGACGCGGACAGCGTGAGCATCATCGACCGCGCGTCGCGCTCCATATTGCACGACATCGTACTGTCCGAGTCGCCGCCGACGCAGGACCCAGTGACGCAGCAGTATGTAACCAGCGTGCAGCCTCGGGCGTTGGCCGCGAGCGCGAGCGGGCGCTGGCTGTACGTGACCGGAGAGCGCTCGGGCGCGCTGTACGCCATCGACGCGACGTCGGGAGTCGTCCGTTCGAAGGTCGCCGTCTGTGCCGAGCCGATCGGCGTATTACTGAGTGCCGACGATCAGGACATCTTCGTTGCCTGCTCACAGGACGACGAAGTCGTCGAGCTCGACTCCGCCACGCTGACGGTAAAAGCCAGCGCGAGCTGCCCGGCGAAGCCTTGGGCGCTAGCGTGGGCAGCCGATGGCGAAACGCTGCTGGTCACGCATTTCTTGGGCGCGGGGATCAGCGTCTTTGGCACGCAACCGCTCGTGCTCCGCACGACCTGGCCCGTGCAGCCTACGCCGTCATCCGGAGATCCAACCGAACCGCACGGCATCGCGCGCGGGCTCTATGACGCGGTGGTGCGCCCCGGAACCAACGAGCTGTGGACCACGCACCTCATGCTCGGTACGGACACCGCTCAACCCCAGCTCGTCTTCAACAATACGGTTTTTCCGGCCGTCTCGCTGTTCGACGAGATGGGCAGCCAACGTTCACGGCTCTCCGTGCAGACCACCGCGCGCGACGGGCAAGCATTCGGCGACGTGGCTTCGGGCCCGCCCGCCA
>Ga0210387_10001183_pt1 | contig 19505 bp, 12 predicted proteins | sample IncBWC7OmetaG_FD_160108 | JGI IMG/M metagenome (GOLD analysis project Ga0210387, IMG submission 160108) | Forest soil microbial communities from Barre Woods Harvard Forest LTER site, Petersham, Massachusetts, United States - Inc-BW-C-7-O ...
TCGGGCGGTTGGCGGAAAAGCCCGTGATTTCCGGCGCACCGCCCTGCTCAGAAACGTCATCGGAATCGAAGACGGTGAATGGCGTTCCACTCATCACGGTGGCGATTCCGTTCAGTTGCCACCCGCCGAAAGCCTTTTGGTACCAGCCCTGACCCTTGGTCCAGAACGGCAGGCTCCACTGGTAGCTCAGCACCAGGCGGTGACGGGAGTCGAACAGCGAACGACCGCGTTCCGCAGCCAGGTTGAAGGGGTCCTGCGCCAGATCGTTTTCGCCCGCCACCGGCTTGGAAGCCGAGCCCGTCATGTTGAACGACGACGCATCGTCCAGCGTCTTCGAAAATGTGTACGAAGCCAGGAAAGAAATTCCATGGCTGAAACGTTTGCGCAGACTCGCCTCCAGCGCGTTATAGGACGAATTGGCAATACCGGCGATCAATCCCGTCGAAGAAAAAACGCAACTGCTGGGTGGATCGTTCAAGGTGCAACCGGAGTACAGCCGCCGCTGGTCGGCGTTGCCCGACGTCGAATACGGTTGGTTCGTGCTGGGGTCAATGCCCGGAACGTAGATCGCCGGGTTGCCTTCGATGAAGCGCGGCAGCTTGGTTCCCTTGGTGCCCACGTATCCGACTTCGAGCAGCAGATCGGATCCAAAAGACCGTTGGATGTTCAAGTCCCAGTCCTGCGAATAAGGCAAGGGCAGGTTCGAAGCCAGCGTCAAGTTCGTGAGCGGAGTGGCAAACGATCCCGGCGGAGGAGGGTTTCCATTGTACGGATCTGGAAAATTGGGAACACTGAGTTGCTCGGTCTGCAGATACGGCGGCGCGCTGATCGGCGATTGCAGCGGCCCGCCCTGCCCCGTGTAGTACGGCTCATAGAAGATTCCGTAGGCGGAGGTGACCAGCCACTGCGCCGATCCGGTCGGATCCCACGCTACTCCGAAGCGCGGCGCGAAGCCCTTCTTGAAGGTGGGGATCAGACCTGCCGGCACGCCCGGATCGCCAGGATAGAGCAATCCAGCAGGCGCATTGGGCATAACCGTCGACTGCTTGCCGGGCTCGAAGAGCGTTTGGCGATTATGAATCTCGGTGTAAGGGGACGGAAGCTCGTAACGCAAACCCACGTTCAAGGTCAGGCGCGATGTCGCTTTGTAGGTATCCTGCGCGTAACCGTTCAGGGAGTGGCCTCGAATCCCGCGGGAAAAATCGCCGCGGCCCTGCAGAAAGAAAACCGGCTGTCCGAACAAAAATGCGGCGAAACCATCGCCCTGGATCGGGAACCCTGGGTCGAACACAAAAAATCCGTTGGTCGCGATGCCCTGGAGCACATTTACGTTGAGGTGCTCGAAGCCGCCCCCGAACTTAAGTTCGTGACGACCGTGAACCCAGCTCACGGATCCGGAATAGTCAAAAGCATTTTCATACGTGTCGCGCGGACCGGTGATGGGGTCGCCGACTGTGGTGTAGCCATTCACCTGAAGGAACGGGGGGCCGATGGCTACGTCGAGACTGGGCGAGTATTGAAAGCCCAGGCTTCCGGGGGAGGTGTGATTTTCGTGCTCATCGAAAAGAAACTTGTTCCGCAGATACGAGAACCGGAAAACACCGATGGTCGCGGGAGAAAACGTGTGCGTCTCCTGGGCTACAAAATTCTGGGCGCGATGATCTTCTCCCACAGGAAAACCGGGCACGCTTGCCCCCGAAGTGGAAAGAGGATCGAAGCGAGTACCGTTGCTGAACATGTAACGGAAATTCAAAGTGTCGACCGGGGAAAGATAATGGTCGAGCCGGACGCCGAACTGATCGGTATTGTCACGCAGGGTTTGAGTGGACGTGTATACATTGGTGCCCGTGTTGGGCTCCGGAAACAGGCTCAGGAGATTCGTCGAGAATGGATTAACGAAGCTTTGAAATTGGTTATAGGGAATGGGGAAGGGCGGGTTGCCGAATAAGAAAACCAACTGGTGCTGCGGGTTGCTGCAGATTCCGTTGCTATCGAACGATTCACCTTTCGAGGCATCGCATAGCTGGCTGAAGTCGCCACCCCGTTCTGCAATTGAGGGTACTGTGCTGCCCTGGGTTTCGCCCTGCCGGTTGCGAAAGCCTTCGTAAAATCCGAAGACGAACGTCTTATCCTTACGGATCGGACCGCCGAGAGTTCCGCCGAATTGATTCTGCTTCAAAGGCTCAGTGGTGTCGGCGAAGTAATTGGTCGCGTCGAACGCATCATTCCGCACAAACTCCCAGAGCGCGCCGTGAACCTGGTTCGTCCCGGAGCGGGTGATGATATTGGTTGTCGAACCAAGGCTGCTGCCAAACTCGGCGCTGGCATTGTGAGTAAGAATTCGGAACTCGTCGATCGCGTCCACCGGCGGCTTGAGAACGAAGCCTCCGTCGACGCCGTTAAAGTTGTTGGCTCCGTCAATCAGAAAATTGTTGGACTCAGGCCGCTGGCCGTTGACGGCATAAGCCTGGCCGTCGCGCAGAGATCCTCCGGCTTCCGCCAGGCCGGGCGTAAGAGGTACGACTCCGGGCTGCAGCAGGCCGAGTTGGGTGAAGTTGCGGCCATTCAGTGGCAGATCCAAAACTTCGCGCTCAGATACGGTCGTGCCCAGGCTGGTCACGGTGCCTTGAATGATCTGAGCGTCGGCCAGCACATCGATGTGCTGCGTCTCTGAACCCACTGCGAGACGAACCGGAACAGACGCGGTCTCGTGCACGTCGAGAGTAATGCCCTGCTGAATGTAGGTCTGGAAACCTTTGAGCTCGACCTGCAGCCGGTAATGCCCAACCGGCAGTTCTAACAGGTCGTAAGCGCCAGCATGATCCGTAACGGCGTTGCGAGTCAGCCCGGTTTCTGTTTGCTTGGCGCTCACCGTCGCGCCCGGCACCGCGGCGCCGCTTGGATCGACCACGGTTCCACGAATGCTTCCGGTGATTTGCTGAGCCGAGACGCTCAGGGCCAACAACATCACAACCGCCGCGCAGATAAGGCTTCTCAAAATAGTCATCGCTTCCCCGTTTCGCGTCGCGAACACACGAGTGCACCAGCACGACCAAGGGCGAGCGCCTGATCACACAGACTGTTCGGGACCCCAATTCACCGCACGAATGAGCAGCGAAAAGGTAGCGGACCCAAAAGGCAGGCACAATAGCGCAAAAATACTACGCGCGGGTGGTGAGATCAGTTCGACGGTCAGTTCGGTTGAAGAAGGAGCCTCAATTCGCGCGCCAGGTTGTCGATAGTGCGGATCTTTTCGACCGCGGGTGGTGGAACATCCGGCACAGACATCGCCAATTCGCAGGAAAGAAGCATGGCAGTCAGAGTCTCGCTCATCTCGCTCTGCATTTGCTCGGCGACTGCGCGGCGTGCGGTAGATTCTTCGCGTTGGCGGCGATGCAGAGCCGAACGCACTTCTCGCACCAGCCGCTCCATCGCGGTGACGGCGAAATTGATATAGACAGGAAAGGCTGAGCCGAGGTGTTCGAGCATGCGATCACTTTCTTCCGGCTCGGTTTCAAGCAGGAATTGGTCGATCACAGCGGCGGAGTAAGTTTGTTGGCGCAGGCGAGCGGTAGCCTCCTGCAGGTTTTGGGCCCAGTGGGTTTGCCGCCCGGTGGCGGCCTGCAGAGAGTCGGCACACTGTTGGCCACGAGCTGAAGGTGTTATCAGTAGAATCATGCCCTTTCAAATAGCACGTTGGCCGCCACCATGCTGTGCACTGAAAACACAGCGCTTAGCGATGGCGGCAGCATTACGGCTTCCCGTTGCGGAACACTCACGACCTGGGCTGAGTTCCAATCCGGACGCTCAAGACTGGTACTCTCCCGCCGCATAATCTTTCAGCTTGCGGTACAGAGTGGTTTTGCCGATGCCCAGCAAGCGAGCCGCTTGCAACTTGTCGCCGTTGAGTTCGGTGATGGCGTTTAGAATCGTCTGCTTCTCCAGCTCAGCCATGGGAATGATGTGGGCACGGCCGTGGCTCTTACCGAGCCCTGCCTCTTGGATCGGCAGATTGGCGATCTCGCGCGGCAGATCGGTGGTGTGAATCAAGGGGCCGCTGGTGAACGCATAAGTACGTTCGAGACAATTTTCAAGTTCACGAACATTGCCCGGCCAGTCATAACCCAGCATGGCTTTGAGTGCTTCGTCGCTGAGCATTTTCTCCTGCCCGGAGGTTCGCAACATGCGTTCCAAAAAGTGAGCGATCAGCAATGGAATATCCTGCCGGCGCTCCCGCAGCGCAGGGATGCGCAGACTGAGCACGTTCAGGCGGAAATAGAGATCGCGGCGGAACTCGCCCTGCGTGACGCCTTGCTCCAGGTCGCGGTTGGTGGCGGCCAGGATGCGCACATTGATCGGCGTACGGCGCGTGCTGCCCACGGGACGAATTTCCTTCTCTTGAATCGCCCGCAGCATCTTGGCCTGCAGATCGACCGGCAGTTCGCCGACTTCGTCGAGAAAAATCGTTCCTCCCTCGGCCATGGCCATCAATCCTTCCTTGGACTGGTTCGCTCCCGTGAAGGCTCCTTTCACGTAGCCGAAGAGTTCGCTCTCGATCAAAGTGGGTACCAGCGATCCGCAGTCGACTGGAATAAACGGTTTGTCGCGGAAAGGACCGGAGTAGTGAATCGAGCGGGCAACCATCTCCTTACCGGTGCCGCTTTCGCCTAGGATCAGTACCGGATGCACGCTGTTGGCGGCTTTGGAGATGATGCGGTAGAGCTTCTCCATCTCGGGAGCGCGGCCAACGATGCCGCCGAATCCTTGTTTCGATTTCACTTTCTCGCGCAGCAGGCGGTTCTCCGACTTCAGCTTCAGGTGGCTGGAGACTCTCTCGAGCAGCATCTTGAGTTCGTCGACGCTGAATGGCTTGGTGACGTAGTCGTAGGCTCCATTCTTCATGGCCTGCACCGCCGATTGCACCGTACCGTAGCCCGTGACCACAACGACGACGGCCTCCGGCCGCCGTTCCTTGACGCGGCGCAGCACTTCCAGTCCGCCAGCCCCGGGAAGGCGCAGGTCGAGCAGGACAGCGTCAAAGGTTTGGGTTTCTAGCAGCCGGTAGGCATGCTCGGCGGAGTCGGCCACATAGGCCGTGAACCCCAGCGACTGCGCGACTTCGCGGCAGGCCTCGCGGATCGATCGTTCATCATCCACGATCAGAAGGTTGAGAAAATTGGCTGGTTGAATCTGCGGCGTGGTGGTGATCGGGCTGAATGCTGCTGACGTCATGGCGTTTGTTCCTTTTCTCCGGCTGGAATTGCCCCCTCGTTCTTTTTTGCGGTCTCCTGGGTATCAATCTGTTCGGTACCGAGCTGCTGGGAATTCGTGGCCGCGGTTGGAACCAGCGGCAATAAAACGGTTACACGCGTCCCGAAATCAGGTGCGCTGTCGACGTGAATCAAGCCACCGTTACCGGTGACAATGTCGTGAACCGTGGCCAATCCGAGGCCGGTGCCTTTGCCAGTGGCCTTGGTGGTAAAGAAGGCTTCGAAAAGATGCATGCGAGTCGCGGCGTCCATGCCGCTGCCTGTATCTTCCACGACAAATAGAGCGCAGGGGATCACGGCGGACTTAGCTGCGCCGAAGCTGCGCTCGGGAAGAACCCGCAGTGCGGCATTGCTGGTCTCGATGGTGATCTGGCCGCCGCCGGGCATCGCGTCGCGCGCGTTGAGCACAAGATTCAGAAGGATCTGCTGTGCCTGCGCCGGGTCCATGCGAATCAGCCCGAGATTCGAATCCAGGTGCAGGATCAGCTCAATGTTCTCGCCAATCAGCCGGACCAGAAGATTGTGCATGCCTTCGGCAATTTCGTTGAGCGAGAGCAGACGAGGTTGGCAATTCGTCGGACGGGCAACAGCGAGTAACTGCTGCACCATGCCGGTAGCCTGCAGGCCGGCATTGCGGATCTCTTCGGCATACTTGCGCCCGCTGTGGCCGGGCTCGAGTCCGGCAATGAGCAGGTCGCAGTACAAGAGCACTCCGGTCAGAAGATTATTGAAATCATGGGCCACGCCGCCCGCTAACCGGCCTACCGCTTCCAGCCTCTCGGTCTGGCGAAGACGCCGGTCAGCCTCCAGATTTGGCGGAAGGTTTTGCGGCAGACCCTCGGTCAGGGCCAGCAGGCAATTGAGGTTTCCTTCCGTCCCCGCGATCCGCCATGCGGTCCATCGCAGTCGGCGGCTGTCTGGGGCAGTGGATGCTGAGTCAATCTGAAAGCTGTCGCGCTTGTGCTCGAAAAGTTCACCCAACATCCGTTCCGTTTCGGCGCGATTTTCCGGATCCACCAGATCGGCGAGAAGTAGAGACCGGGTTCTTACCTTGCTGCCAAGGATTTGTTCCATCGCGGGATTTGCCGCGATGATGTTCCCATGCGGTTCACACTGCGCCAGCCCGATCGGCGAGCACTCGAAAACAGGACGCAGGTCCGCTTTCGGGTCTTGTGCGGTCCACGGAAATTCAAAAGCTGCGCTCATACCCCTACTTTGCGCGGGATCATTCCCGAAAGAAACCAAGAACCCCATTGCCTACGACCTTGGTTTTCCCTAAATGGGAATCGGGCCGTGTGCGCGGCTTCGATCCCATTCCATCGCGACCTCACTATAGAGAACCCACTCCGCGGTGCTAAGGGCAGATGTCACTAAAACGGGAAATCTTTCTGTGGAAAACTCGGCGGGAACCGCAATTTAGCGGGATTAGTGACCGGGGGAGGCTTGCTGGGTGGCTACCTGGTTCGCAACATAGACAGGTTCGGACAGCCGGAAGGTGAGACGGCGCCCTTTTTCGAGAGTAATCGCACTAACCGAGGCTTGCCTCTCGAGAGAGCTCGCTCGAGCGAAGAGGCTGGAGGTCTGCACCGGCAGGTCTTTCCCCGCGACATCGATGGACGAAAGGGTTAGTTGCACATAACCGCGATTACCTTTGACTTGGGACGCGCGCGCGGACTCCACCCGGCCGGAGACAGTGGCGCCCCGTGGCACCAGCGCATTTCCCTCGATCACGACCGGTTCATCCACCACCGCCTCGAAAGAGCCTTTGCCGCTGGGAGCGTCGGAGGAGATTAGATTCTTCAAACGGACGGTCAACAAGGTTCCGGCTGGCAGACTCTGAGCGTCACGAAAAGGAAGGTCGGTCTCAGTATTTGCGCCGGTGCCTGCGCCGGTCGACGTGGCGCTACCCGGCGCTCGGGCGTCGCCGTCATGAAAGGGGACCGGATGCTGGTCCGACGCAGTAGTTCCGTCGGAGCTGCCGAGGCCGGCAGGGCGGGAACAGCCCGCCACTCCGATCAGCAGACACAATACCGGCCACATCGTCAGCCTGCGCAGAGCACAGAACCGGCTCATCAATAGAATCCTCCCCCGCATCGCATCGACAAGGAAGTGGCAACCCGAATACCAACACGGTCTCACGAAATCAATAACTTGAGGATGGCACTTTGGTGGGAGCGTGTAGATTCTGCTACTTGGCGGAGGGAAGTGAGAAGTTAACAAACATAACAGGGCTGCGGGCAAAAGATTCCGGCATAAAAAATCGCGGAGAGCGTGGTTACGCTCTCCGCGAGGATGGTTAAGGCTTTTCCAGCCCAGCGCCCAATTACTGCTTTTTCTTGGGAGCCGGCTTCTTGGTGGTCGCAGGCGCCGCCTTCTTCACCGGCGTTCTGCCACCAATCAGGGTCAGAGCATCTTCCGCGTTGAAGGGGAATTGCGCCTTGGACGCCTGGCCCGTCGTGTTGAGCTCGATATCGACACGGCGATTGCTGGCCATAATGATGACGTCTTCCCTGCGCAGGACGCGGGCACGCTCTTCTTCAGTCAGGTGAGGATTATTCTCCACCGACTCCTTCACTTGTTCCGCGGTCAGGTTCTCTTCCTTGCCGACGGCCTTCAACTCGATGTTGTCGGCCGGAATGCCGTGTTCAACCAGGAAGCTGCGGCAGCGTTCGACACGCCGTTCGGAGAGCTTCTGGTTGTACTCGACAGTGCCGCGCTTGTCGGCGTGGCCGGTCAGAATCAACTTCGCGTCAGGTTTGCTCTTGAGGTACTTGGCGAAATCTACGGCGACCTCACCAAGCCGCTTCTCCTGGCTGATCAATAGTCCGCCTTTGGGATTGGCGATCTTGGGCTGATCCACGACGAAGTAGATGCTATGAAGCCTGAGCCGTTCTTCCAGTTGCACGACTTCAGGGTTCACCGGCGGCGGTGGCGGATTCTCGATCGTCACCTGGGCCGAGGCTTGAGCGGTCAGACCGCGCGAATCGGTACAGGTTGCGTTCACAGTCACCGAACCAGGTGCGACTCCGTTGGTGCTGAGGGTTGAGGAGCTGCCGCTGCCAGAGACCGTTCCGCTGGTTGCGGTCCAGTTTGCAACCGAGACAGGAACGCTGTCCGGGCTGGAGCAGTTGGCGGTGAGGCTGACGGCCGCTCCGGCCACAACGCTGGCCGGGCTGGCAGAAATGGAAATCGTCGGCGGATTCTTGGGCGGGAGAGGCTTGATGGTGTAGTTCGCCGTGCAACTCGCCTCGTTGCCCTTCTTGAGCCTTGCGTCAGTTACATGAGCGGAAACCGTATAGCTGCCGGGAGCCGCGTTGGCGGTATCTATTGTGGCTGTGGTCTCTTTTCCGGTGACCGTTCCACCGTTGCCGCTCCAGCTATAAGCGACAGTGTGCTTAGGATTGAAGTTGCTTGCGGTGACCGTTGCCGTGATCGGCTCGCCGACCATCACCTCGGAGGGTTGCACTGTGCAGGCCGCAGCGGGAGTGACCTCCTCCGCTCCGCCCCAGCTGAACACCAGTCCTGTGCGCAGTCTTGCGCCGTCAAAAGCAGGACGCTGCAGGGAAGGAAAACCGGCGTTAGCGAGACTCGAGTAATTGTGGTGTCCGAAGACGTAGTCCGCTTCAAACAGGCGGAACGCGATCGACTTTGTGATAGGCAGATCAATTCCTCCGCCGACCACCGCACCGATACCGTTGGTGCCGGTGTTTATGCCATTGATGGAAACCCAGTTCCCGCCGCCCAGGGCGTGCAGGAAGAAGTTGGCGTCATCGGTGCGCCAGATGAAGCGCGGCCCGATGGACGCTGTGGTCTCCGAGTTTCCGCTGCCGGCGTTGTAGCCGAAGTCGGCTTCCAGGCCCCAATGCGGATCGAAATTGTAGGTCAGGGCTGTGCCGAACCCCTTGACCATGTCTGGAAGACTGTAAGCGGTTGGATTATTCGGGTCACCGAGCGGGACGGTGGCGCCGGGGTGTGCGAACTGATAACCGGCAAACAAATCCCACTTTGGATTGGAATCGCTCTGCGCGACGGCAGAACCTGAGATCAGAACAAATGCGAGAAGCGCGATCAAGCTCGCCAGAAACAGGCGGCTTACGCGTGATGTACAAGCAAGTATCATGGAACCCTCCAAAATGCGCTATTTCGCCGGCTGCGATGCAACCTGGCTTTTGATAGGAAAAAGTCGGCAGTACTGACGGATGATTTGAGACCTTACCCTGGGAACGAGAATTCTACAGCACCGAAGCTTAAAGCAAAAGCGTAGACTTGGAGAATTGCCGACTTAGGCAACCGCGCCCTCCCTGGCCGTCTCAAAATGACATTCCATGGAGAAGAGTCCGCCCTTCGCCCTCCCAGACCTTGCCGGGCGGGAACTGGGCCGCGTATCGTGGGGATTCGATCTTCGATCAATGCCGCAGTTGGCTCCCAGACGGGCCATTCCGGCTTTCTGAAAGGAACGACGAGACCATCAACCGATGAGCCACGAAAAAGTGTTGATTGTTGAAGACGAGGAAAACGAGCGATCCGGCTTGGCCGAACTGGTGTCCTCCTGGGGATTTCGAGCCGAGACCGCCCGCGACGGTGTGGAAGGACTGGAGAAGGCGACGCAGTGGTCCCCTGCGATTGTTATCACCGATCTCAAGATGCCGCGCATGGGCGGGATTGAGCTACTGGAAAAGCTGGCGGAGCAAGCACAGACAATTGCCGTAATTCTGGTCACCGCGCAGGGCACCATCGACAGCGCCGTGCAGGCCATGCGAACGGGCGCCTACGACTACATCACCAAGCCCATCGACACCAACCGCCTGCGGACAATTCTAGGCAATGCCGCCTCCCTGCTGGGCACCCGCGCCGAACTGGAGGCCACCCGGCGGCGCCTGCGCGACGCAGGATCGCTCGGCCGACTCAGCGGCGCTTCGCGAAAAATGCAGGAAATCTTCCGGCTCATCGAGATGGTTGCTCCCAGCACTGCATCCGTTCTGATTACGGGAGCCAGCGGCACCGGAAAAGAGTTGGTGGCAAGAACTATTCATGAACTGAGTCCCCGGAAGGATCGGCCTTTCGTAGCCATCAACTGCGCCGCAATTCCTGAATCGCTGATGGAGAGCGAAATCTTCGGCCACGAAAAAGGTTCGTTCACCGGCGCAATGGAACGCCGCACCGGCTGTTTTGAACTGGCGGAAGGTGGAACGTTGCTGCTGGATGAAATCGGCGAGATGCCGATCGGAACCCAAGCCAAACTTCTGCGCGTACTCGAGGACCGCAAACTGCGGCGACTGGGCAGCAAGGTCGAAACTTCGGTCGACGTGCGCGTGCTCGCAGCAACCAACAAGGTTCCCGATGAGGCGGTGGCGCGGGGAGAGTTACGCAGCGACCTGTATTACCGCCTTAACGTTTTCAACATTCACATGCCACCCCTGCGCGAGCACAAAGAGGACGTCCCTAGCCTCGTCCAGCTTTTGCTGGCGGAGATGAGCACCAAGCATGCCCGCAAGGTGAGCGCGGTGAGCGAGGCCGTACTGAACCAGTTCAACAACTATTCGTGGCCGGGAAACGTGCGCGAACTGCGCAACACCATCGAGCGCGCGGTCATCGTATGTGATGCCGGCGTGATCGAGACCAAGCATCTGCCTCCGGGATTTGGCCAGGCCCCGCTACGCACCGCAGCGAACGATCCCGATGCAGTGCGCCTGGGCGTGGGAACCACGGTTGAAGAAGCTGAGAGAATGCTGATCCTGAAGACTCTGGAAGCGACCAGCAACAACAAAACGCGGGCTGCGGAGATTCTTGGCATCAGCCTGAAGACATTGCACAACAAATTGAAGGAATACGGCAGCGCGGCGGCCGACGGGGCTGCCGGCAAAGAGGAAGCTCCGGTGACCTAGCCGGAACAGATTCACTCGTCAATTTCCGACGAGTCTTGACTGACGGCTGTCCGTCGCCCCTATGCTGCGCCGAAAGACCATCATCGTGCTGACCATCACCTTCATGGTGACGTTGATGGTGTCGGCGTTTTCCTATCTGTATATCTCGCAAATCCTCCGGCTGCGCATCGACAACGCCAACGAAACCGCCAAGCAACTCGCCCATCAACTGGCCTATGCCGCGGAAAATGATGTCCCCGATTTCAGCAGCACAAACGTGGACACGAATGACCCGGTCGCGGTTCGCCGCGCGCTGGTGGAATACCTGCAAACCGATATCGACCTGAACAATATGCTGCAGTACGCGCGTGGCAGCTGGGCCTTCCTGATGGATGCAACGATCATTGGCCCGGACGGAAAGGCGCTTCTCCACACCGATACCTCGATGGTGGGGAAAGTGGTTCCCTCACGTCCGGATTTTCAGGAAGTAGTGAGTTCGCGGTTCCGAAAACAAATCCGCCTGGTGTACGGGCCTCCTGAGGTGTACGACGTCAGCTATGGGCTGCGTCTGAACGGCGAGCCATTCGGCAGCGTCCGCATTGGAGTCTCCCCTGTCTTCATGAAGCGAGAGATCAATCTGAAGATCACGCAGGCGCTTTATTCCTCGGTCGCGTTGATCTTCGTCTCGTTGATTCTCTCCGCCGGCATTTCGAACCTTGCCCTGGGCCCGTTGAAGGAAATCAATCGCAATCTTGACAGCATGGCCGCGGGAGATCCTGAAGAACTCGCCGCCGAGCCCGGCGGTCACGATGAGTACGGCTTGGTCAGCTTGAAGATCGCCAGCCTGGGCCGGCAAATTCGCGACAGCAAAGAAATTTTTTCTGCCCTCAAAGACAACGTGGATCAGCTGATGGCCAAGCTGCAGGACGGCCTGATGCTTTTCGCCCGGGATTCCCGCGTGGTGCTGGTCAGCGCTCCGGTCGAGTCTTTTCTGGGCCGCCCTCGCGCCGACTTGCTGGGACGCACGATTCATGACGTGTTTGACCGTCACACCGTGCTGGGAACAGCGCTCCTGGATGCGTTCGAGCGCAGGCGTCCAATCTCGGAGCGCGAGTTTGAGGCTGCGGCAGGAAAACGGGTGCAGATCTCGCTCGACTTCGTGCAGGAAAAAAACTCGCAGATTGGCGCGCTTCTGATCATGCGCGACGCCGAGTCGGTGCAACGCATCGGCGACGAGATCGAGATGTCGCGCCGCCTCTCCGCCAGCGGACGCCTTACTCGCGGCGTGGCCCACGAAGTTAAGAATCCTATCAATGCGATCGTGCTTCACCTGCAGTTGCTGCGCAACAAGCTGGCTCATCAGGAACCGGACACGCGCCGCCACATGGACATTATCGACAGCGAAATCCGGCGGCTGGATCGAGTAGTGCAGACCCTGGTTGACTTCACGCGGCCGCGCGATCTTCACCTGGAAGAAGTCGATCTTCGGCGGGTGATGGAAGAAGTTGCGCAGCTCGCTGCTCCCGACGCCGAGCAACATGGCGTCACCATCGACCGCGACATGCCGGAACAGCGGCTACCCGTCAAAGTGGACGTCGACCTGGTAAAACAAGCGATCCTCAATGTTGTGCTCAATGGAGTGCAGGCTATGCCCCAGGGCGGGCTGCTCGCTATTTCAGCCCGGCGCGAGGGTCAGGCGGTCATCGCCGAAGTTCACGACCAAGGGGACGGAATCCCGAAGGACTTGCACGACAAAGTTTTCGAACTTTATTTCACCACCAAGAAAGATGGAAGCGGCATCGGGCTGGCGCAAACCTATCAGATTCTGCAATGGCACTATGGCTCGGTGGACTTTGAATCGACCGAAGGAGCGGGGACCAGTTTTCGCTTCCATCTACCGCTGGCTGGGCAGCCGGTGCTCGTCTCGAATGGCGAACACACGGCCGATGCCACGGCTTCGCAACGTGGAGATTGATCCTGATCGCCGCCCTCTGGTTGCAAAGTGCTGAGATATGTTGGGCTGGCGGGAAAGCGTAAGATTGTTGGCACTTGCCACTGAGCTGTTGGAACAACCTGTTAGGACTAGGGAATGACTCTGGCCGTTATCCTCTTCGTCAGCATGTGGACGTCATCGGCTTCGCCGGTGACCGCACGGGCTGCGCGCCAGTCCGCCCAGAATCCTTCTCCCGATAGCAAGCCGACCCCGCCCGTCGCACAGGATTCATCGACCACATCGACGCCGGCCGCTGCTACATCCGCTTCGCCGCAGGCGTCTTCACCACCGAAGCAGGCCGCGCCCGTAAAGCGACGGCGCAAGAAGGCGACGACAGCGAACTGCGTTCCTGCTCCAGCTTCGAAGCCTGCGACTACTGGTTCAGAGCCGAAGGATGCACCTGCTGATGGAACTGCTCCAGTCCCTGCGACCACCACTGCTCCGACAGTCTGCCCTCCGCCGAAAGTGATTGTCCGTCAGGGAGGGACTGCAGACCCAGCAATTCAACTGGCCGGAGGGGCAGTCGGAGATCAGGCGGCCCATCAACGCGACACCGCTAACCAGATGCTGGGAGCAGCCGAAGCGAACCTGAAGAAAATCGCCGGCCGGCAGCTCGACGCCAAACAGCAGGACATGGTCAAGCAAATCCACCAGTTCATGACGCAGTCAAAGAGTGCGGTTGCAGCCGGCGATCCGGAGCGCGGCCGCACTCTGGCCTGGAAAGCTCAACTGCTCTCCGAGGAACTGGCAAACCCGCAGAGATAATCTCCTGTTCGTGGAACCCCGGACGCCATCGTCCGGGGAGCAGCGCCACAGAGCATGCGTAGGGAATTTATGCCACTGCCGGGCGGACCCTTCGGCTTCGCTCAGGGCAGGCTGCGTCCGCCCCTCCACGAGTCCGCGCAAATCATTTCCCTTTGGCGCGCGCGGCATTCACTTTCGTCAGCAGGTCCTGCGACATGGATTGCCACGGGCTCTGAATCTTGACTGCTTCGGTGAGTACGTCGCGCGCCTCAGTCAGCTTATTCAATTTGCCGTAGGCAAACCCAAGACCGTACAGGGCGCGGCCATACTGCTGATCTTCCTGTCCCTTGAGCAGCGCGGCGGCGGCTTTAAGTTCGGGAATGGCGGAGGCAGTCTTCTCCTGCTTCAGGTAGGCGAATCCCATGGTGTTGTGACCGACTCCGGCGTAGACCTTGCGCGACTTGTCAGCGTCGGGCGCGTCGGCCTTCGCCACTTCGATCAGCTTCTGCGAATAGGTGATCGCTTTGGCTGAGCTGCCCGGCTTGGAATCGTCACCGTAAAAGTTCGCCAGCAGCAGCAACGCGGGCATCGAATTGGGATTCGTGGTTAACGTCTTGTCCGCGTAAGCCACCAGGCGGGCGTTGTCTTTCAACTGGCTGAGCGCGTCCAGCGCGTAACTCGAAACGCTTTCCTGATACTTCGAGTCGGGATAAGCCGCGTTGAACACATCGATATCGGCCATGCGGCTCTTGGGATCGCTGTCGGTCTGGATGACGTTGAAGCCGCAAGTTTCCAGAAATTCACAATTGTTCTGGGAAGCCGCCTTCTCGTCCTTCACCTGTTGAGCAAAATCATCGTCGCTGACACCGTCAGGCTTTGGCTGCTTGCCGATGGAGTGGCAAACATCGCCGCCCTTGCCGGCGTACTCCATCAGCTTGGAAGAATTCTTGGCCTGTTGCGCGAGACTCGCCTGCGAGACCAGGATATCGAGATTGCGCGGCGACCCGGCCAGCGCCTTGTCGCCGTAGTCGAGCGCCTTTTGCAGATCGCCCGTCGCCTGATAGGCCTGCGCCAGTTGCCAATTTCCGTAGGCCACTGCCGACGGGTTGGCGGAATACTTCTGCACGAAGTCGAGGTACATGGCCAATTTCTTTTGCGGATCCTGCTCGCTCGTGATGGCCTGGAGATCCTTGTCTTCGTCCGTGCCTGCCCCGATCGTAATGCGATCGATCTGAGCGTTGGCGCTGAGAGTGAGCGAGAAGAGAGTGAGAGTGAGGGCGAGTGTTAGAGAACCGCTGCAGCGTCGCATAGCCTTGTCTCCGGTATACGCGGAAGTCGCACTGCAATTTCGAGCAGGCGCATCGTAGCGCTGAACGCGGATTGGCGCAAGAGGACGGCTTCCGGCTCCCGGCTTCAGGACGCGGCCGGTGGCTCGGCGTGAACTGTTCTTCCGGAGGCCGGAAGCCGAGAGCCGAAAGCCAGCCTGCCCTGCATGGTGCGTTTCTTCTCCCTCGGCTAAAGTAGAAACATGCGTGAGAGTTTCGCCCAGCGTCCGTTGCGTTTCGTTTTCGCCGCCAATGTGATTTCCATGTTGGGCAGCGGGATGAACTCGGCCGCCGTGGCCTGGTACATTCTGCAGGCGACTCACTCTGAAATGGCTCTGGGCACCTTCGCCGTCCTGCAGACGATTCCGGCTATGCTCATGCTTCCCTTCACCGGCGTCATCATCGACCGCGAAGATCGCAGGCGGCTGGTGATGTGGCTCGACGCTCTGCGTGCCGTCATCATCGTCACCGTGGCAATCCTCGCATTCCGCCATCGCGTACAGGTTTGGCAGCTCTATCTGATGAACACGCTGGTCGCGGCAGGCTTCTGGATGTTCTGGCCAACAATCACCGCGCTGGTGCAGGAACTCACGCCCGAAGGCCAGTTCGTGCAATCCAATACCTTTCTGCTCGCGGGCGTGCAGGGAGGCTGGCTGATCGCCGGCGCGTTCGTCGGATTTATCTATAACCACGTCGGGCTCGGCGGGGTGCTGCTGCTCGATGTTTCGACCTACGTGGTCTCGTTCCTCTGCTACTTTGCTGTGCGCAAGGGACGGCATGTAGTGATTCATCCGGAAGAATTGCGGGCTGATCTGCTCGCCGCGGAAACTCAACTGGAGCGTTTCTGGCGCGAGATGCGCGACGGCCTTCGTTTTCTGCGCGATCATCGCGCGGTGGTGCTGCTGGGAATCAGTTGGGCGCTATTCCTGGGTGCAATGGTCAACGGGGTCGTAGTGACGCCGTCGTTGAGTGAGCGCGTGTTTCACGCCGGAGCCGTTGGCTACGGCTGGCTCAATGCCGGCTGGGGCACGGGAGCCTTCCTCAGCGCTTTGTACGCGCCGCAGGCGATCGCGCTGTTGGGCGGCCGGCGCGCGGTGGCGTTCTCCATGGCGCTGCTGGCGGTGTGCGTAGTCTGCACTCCCATCTCGCAGTTTCTGGCGCTCGCGATCGCGCTCTACTTCGTTATGGGATCGGCGCGGGGCGTGGGCGGCGTCGCCATGAATACCAGTCTGATGGAGATGGTCCCCAAACATCTAATGGGACGCGTGCAGAACGCGTTCTACTTTGCCGGAACATTTCTGCAACTCGCGCTCGCCCTGGCGGTGGGCGCAGTCGCGCACAAAGTGAGCCTGGTAGCAGCGTTTGCGATCCTGGCCTGCGTATATGGCCTTGCGTTCGTGGCCTCGAGCTGGCCGGTCGGAACTACAGTGCCGGAAGAAGTTGCCGTCGAATGAGGCATGCAAAAGCTTGGGTGCCCCATTTTTCGCGCTCTTTGCGAGAAGTCGGGACTCTGGTGCCGCCACCGATGCCTGACCGCCCACCTCAGCTTCCGTGGTCAATCTCCGCCCGTGGCTGATATCCTTTCCCTTCCTAAGGAGCATTCATGTCTGCAGACTTGCAAGGCCGTACTGGCGTCGTCTTCGGAGTCGCCAACAAGCGCTCGATCGCGTGGTCCATCGCCCAGGGACTGCACGCCGCCGGCATGAAGCTGGCCATCACTTATCAAAACGAGCGGCTGGAGCAGGAAGCGAAAGATCTCATCCTCTCGCTGCCCGGCGCCGAAGCCTATATGTGCGACGTTTCGAAAGATGAAGAAATCGACCGCCTCTTCGCCACGCTCAAAGAACGCCACGGCAAGCTGCACGCCCTGGTGCACTCCGTCGCCTATGCTCCCGCCGACGAACTCAAAGGAGACTTCGTCAACACCACGCGGGAAGGCTTTCGGGTCGCCATGGACGTGAGCGTCTACTCGCTGGTCGCCGTCACCCGCGCCGCCGCACCGCTTATGGAGGACGGCGGCTCGATCCTGACCATGACTTACTACGCGTCAGAGAAAGTCGTCCCCCGCTACAACGTCATGGCCGTGGCCAAGGCCGGACTCGAATGTACCGTGCGCTATCTGGCCTACGAACTGGGGAAGAAAAAGATTCGCGTGAACGCCATTTCCGCCGGTCCGATCAAGACTCTGGCCGCGCGCGGCATTGCGGGCTTCGGAGACATGCTCAAAGGCCACGAAGAGCGCGCTCCGCTGGGGCGACGCGTGGAAGTAGAAGAAGTCGGAAACACCGGAGTCTTTCTCGCGTCGGACGCAAGCAGCGGCATTACCGGTGAAGTGATCTTCGTGGATTGTGGCTACAACATCATGGGCTTCTAGACGCAAGCCCGGATGCCAGCGTCTCCGGTGTGTCGTAATATTCCCTCGCTTTTTTCGTAAAAAGATCGCAGAATGAGTGCCGCTGCGCACGCGACCCCTCTCTCGCCTTGGCGTGGCGCCCGTTCTACGCGACGTCCTGTCGAAGTGCAGGAGAGGAGATGGCCTATGCGGGCAAGATCAATCATTCTTTCTGTGTTCATCGCAGCAATAGTTGCTGTGATTCCGCGGAGTGCTCCCGGCGGCGATTCGACCAAACCGGCAGGTTCGAATTTTGGCCCAACGCGGCAGGTAGAGATCTTCGATCCGCTGCTGAACATGGTCGCGTTTACTCTCAACATTCCGAAGGACTGGCTGTTTGAAGGCACCATTCTGCATGGACCGATCTGCGGCGGGGGAGATTTCTCATCCGTCGTCTACCGCACTTCCAGTCCAGACACGCAATACGGAGTGCAAGTTGCTCCCAACCAGTTTTGGGTTTGGGCTGAGAACCGACAATCTGTTCCGGACGGCGCGCTCTGCAAGTATCTGCCGCCGATGTCGGCCATTGATTATGCCAACCTCTATGCCGCTCGAATGCGTCCTGCCGCTGTAGTGGACGCGAGCGGACCCGGCCTTAACGCGGAGGAGTTTTACGCGAGTCTCGAAAAGAAAAATGAAAACGGCCGGACCCACACGGTGGGTTCGATCCCTCCCTGGTATGACACCGGCGATGTCGCTCGCATTCGCGTTCACTACGACTGGCAAGGTCATGCGGAAGAGGAATGGATCACGGCCGCCATGGATTACAGCGACCGGACGCGTAACGTTTTCGTCTACCGGCAGCCAGTACGTTTAGCGCACTATCTCGCCACGAATACAAACCTTGTCGGATGTCGCGCCCCCAAGGGAAGGCTCGACCAGTACGACGCCGCGCTCTTCGCCATCGCCCACTCGCTTACCCGCAGCCCTCAATATGAGCAGGCCTGGGACGCTCATGAGTGGGACGTGGTCCGGCGCAACATTGCCGCCGGCTGGCAACTCACTCACTCTCTCATTAACAACATGAATCAGCAGGCGGCGATTAGCCGGCAGAATACTCAGAACTTCATGGACAATCTGACGCGGCAGAACCAGCAGTTTATCGCCAACATGAACCAGCAGGCCGAGATCCGCCACCAGAACGCCATGGCGCAGATCAACGCTCAAGGTGCTCAAGCCAAGGGTTTCATTTCGCAGATGGATTCCCGCACGGCACACACCCGCGACGTGCAGGACTACGTGCTCGACCAGCAGTATTACGTCAATCCTTCGACCGGAGAAACCCAGACTCTAAGCGGACGCGCCAATCACGCGTGGACGAACGGGCCTGCGACCAGCAACGCCACCAGCACGGTTCAGACTAATGGCAACTTCAATCCCAACGGCAATTTGACGGGGAATTGGACCGAGCTGCAGCTGATCAACCATTAGCAGCGGATTGTGATCGAGCGCTCATTCTCATTCGAGCGCTCAATTGCAATCTCTACATCCCGCTCGCGCACAAGACGCGGAAACTTCTCGCCCCACTCGATCAGCAGAATGCTGTTGTCGGAGCGCAGATCGTCCAGCCCCAGCGTCTCCAATTGGCGGGGCGTATCGATGCGGTAGAGATCGATGTGGTAGAGATTGGCTCGAGGCCCGCGATACTCGTGCACCAGAGTGAAGGTAGGACTGGTGACGTCTTCCTCTTGCGCCGCCTCGAAGGCAGCCGCGATGCCCTTAACCAGAGTGGTCTTGCCCGCGCCTAGATCTCCGCGGAGCAGGACTAGCTTGGGCGGCGCCAGCAGTCCGGTCAGCGTGCGGCCGAAGGCGATGGTTTCCTCGGGCGAGTGTGTGGTGATTTCGCGAGTCACGGCTCGCGCAGTGGTTTCGTTCTGCACTCGACCAGTATAGCGAGGGCCAGCTTCGCAGCGCCGC
>Ga0210387_10001184_pt1 | contig 19504 bp, 26 predicted proteins | sample IncBWC7OmetaG_FD_160108 | JGI IMG/M metagenome (GOLD analysis project Ga0210387, IMG submission 160108) | Forest soil microbial communities from Barre Woods Harvard Forest LTER site, Petersham, Massachusetts, United States - Inc-BW-C-7-O ...
AATCGACGGCGTTCCGGCCTTGTCCCACGACGTGGCGCTGGATTTTGTGCTAACGGAAAAGCGCGTGTTCGATTTCCGGAGCGGTTAATTGCGAATTTTGTTTGTCGGCGACGTCGTGGGCAGGGCGGGGCGTAGCGCGGTGCTTGACCATCTGCCGGGGCTCGTCCGCGACTGGGCGCTCGATCTCGTCATCGTCAACGGCGAGAATTCCGCCGGTGGTTTCGGCATCACCGAGGCGATCTATCAGGAGCTGCTGGACGCGGGCGCCGATGCGATCACGCTCGGCAACCATGCCTGGGATCAGCGCGAGGCGCTGGTGTTCATCGAGCGCGCGCCACGGCTGATCCGCCCGGCGAATTTCCCGAGAGGCACGCCAGGCCGCGGCTCGGCGCTGGTCGAGACCAAGCGCGGCCAGCGCGCGCTCGTCATCAACGCCATGGGCCGCGTCTTCATGACGCCGTTCGACGATCCCTTTGCGACGATTTCGCGCGAGCTCGAAGCCTGTCCGCTGCGCGAGGCGGCGGATGCCATCGTCGTCGACTTTCACTGCGAGGCGACCAGCGAGAAACAAGGCATCGGCTATTTCTGCGACGGCCGCGTCAGCCTCGTGGTCGGCACGCACACCCATGTGCCGACCGCCGATCACCAGATCCTCACGGGCGGCACCGCCTACATGACCGATGCCGGCATGACCGGTGATTACGACTCCGTCATCGGCATGCAGAAGGAGGAGCCGATGCGCCGTTTCACGTCGGGGATTCCGTCCGGCCGCTTCGAGCCGGCGGGCGGCATGGCAACGCTCTCCGGTGTCGCGGTCGAGACCGACGACGCCACGGGGTTAGCGACAAAGATCGGACCGGTGCGGATCGGCGGCAGGCTGGAGCCGGCGCTGCCGGAGTTCTGGCGGTCGTAGGCTCTCAAAACCCGAAGAACTTCTCGCGCAGCGCGTCCTCGTATTTCGCCTTGGCTTCCTTGACGTTGCTGCGCATCTCGTCTTCCGCGAAATGCGCCTGCTCCCACTTGTCGATTTCGGCGACGTCATGGCTGACGGAAGCGAGGTCCTCTTCCTTGCGGATCGCGGCAATCCAGGCTTCTACGGCGCTTCTGTAAGCCAATTGCAGTTCGTCGAGTTCAGGATGCTCGCTCATCTCAACCCCCTTCGCATCGCGGATGCCATGGTGGGTGGTTTATAGGGCGCGGAAGTGAACGGACGACGACAAGCGCTTCAGGACTCCCGGAAGCCCATCCGGAAAGCGCCCCAATGGCGGCCGCGGATGATGATCGGCGACGACAAGTCCTTCATCAGCACGAAATTGCCGCCGCCCATGTCGCGGCGATAGGTCTGCACCAGGAACGGCCTGGTGTTCGCCGCGACCTTTTTCACCGCGCGATCGTTGAAGAGCCGGCGGTTGCGGCAATTGGCGTTGTTCCAGAGCGGGTCCTTGCCCTGCTTCTGGCGATAGTTCGGATTGTGCGTCGGCAGATATCCGCCCTTGGCCCAGGCGACGCAGAACACGATACGGGGATCCGATTTCTGGATCGGGTCCTGGATCGCGGGCAGCACGCGATCGGTGAACTCGACATAGTCAGTGAGATATTGCTTGGGATCGGTGCCCGCAATCTCGCGGTAGTTCTCGTCCATCAACCGTTCGAGCGTGATCTCGCCGCGTTCGATCGCGGCCTCGAAGGTTTGCGTGATGCGCCGTGCGGTCTCGACCACGACGCGGATCAAGGGCGCGTCCGAGGTCTCGACGCCGCTGTCGGCGATCATCGTGATCAGGCCTTCGGAGGTCTCCAGCAATTTGGCGACCCGCTCGTCGGCATGCTTGAGGTCGCTCGAGGAAAGATCGACGCCCTTGGCGAGATTGCCGAGCTCCTCGATCACCTTGTCACAATGCGAGAGATTGGAGGTCGCAGCTTTCGCGACGCCGTCGATCTCATGGCCGACCCTGGAAAAGCCGTCCTGCACCCGGGCGATGATGTCCTGGATCTGCGCGGCCCCAACGCCTGCGTTCTTGGCCCGGGTCGAGGCTTCGCCGCTCTCGCCGATCAGGCCGCCGACCTGGCCGTCGAGACCGCGAACGGTGTCGCCGATCTGCTGCGTCGCCTGGCGCGTGGCCTCCGCGAGATTTTTCACCTCGCTCGCAACCACCGCAAAGCCGCGGCCCGCGTCGCCCGCGCGCGCGGCTTCGATGGTGGCATTGAGCGCGAGCAGGTTGGTTTGCTTGGCGATCGCCTCGATCGAGGTCGATACTTTCGCCACCTGCGCCAGCGCCGACGACACGGCGCCGAGACGCGTTTCGATGCGGCCGACCGCCTCGATCAATTGCGCGATGTGGCTGACGGCTGTCTCCACCGCGTTACGCGATTGCATAATCTCGTCGACCGCGGCCGAGGTCGCCGACTGCACCGTTTTCGAGGCGACGGCGATATCGTGATTGGCGGAGACCATGGTCTTCGCCGTCGCTTGCAGATGGCCGAACAACTGCGACTGGGAGGAGACGCGCTGCGCCACCTCCTGCACATTGCCGGCGATATCGGCAAGCTCGACGCCGAGGCCGCCGATGCGGTTGGACAATCGATCGACCAGCCGCTCGCTGGGCGAGGGGGCGGCGACCGTGGACTCTGATTTCACTGGTTGTGCGGTCATAGTTTGTAAGCCGTGCGGAACCCGCCCCAATGCCGCCCGCGAACACGGACGGGTACATCGATCTCGCGCATCATCACGGTATTGCCGCCGCCCATGTCGCGAGCATAGCTCTGGATCAGATAGGAGCGCTGATTCTGTCCGGCGGCAAGGCCCGCGGCGTCGTTGAAGATGCGGCGGTTGCGGCAATTGGCCGTGTTCCAGGCGACGTCGCCGGGGCGCTGCGGCTGCGAATAGACCTTGTTGTGCACCGGAAGGTAGCCATTGCGGTCGACTACCGCGCAGAACGCGACGCGCTTGTCCTTGACGAGGAACGTTTCCTGGAATGCCGGCAGCGCGCGCTCGGTCCAGTCGAGGAATCTGGTGCGATATTGGACCGGATTGGTGCCAGCGATCTCGACATAGTTCGCATCGAAGAGGTCCTCGACGGAAACCGCTCCCGACGCAACGCCGTGTTCGAAAATGCCGGCCAGTTCCACGCCGGCTTCAAGCGCGCGGGTAACGGCCTCGACATTCTCCTCGCGGATCGACCACAGCACGTCTTCAATCTTTTCGCCGAGCTCCGCACTTGGCGCCTCGAATCGCGCCAGCGCACCGGCCTTGCCATGCTCGCTGACGCGGACGCGGCAGGCGCCGATGCCGTCGAGCGTGACGTTGAGATTCTGGTGCAGCTGCAGGCTCGCAGCACGCGGCCCCGAGATCAGGATCCCCTGCGAGGAAATCTCATAGACAGGAGCTGCGATCGCGCCCATCGCGCCCGCAATCTCGATCTTGAGATGGCAGGGCAGGCGCTCCTGCTTGCGGCGATCCTCGCCCTCGCCCCGGCGCAGCAGTACGGCGCTGCGGGTCTTGAGCTTGTGCGCAAACGTCGTGACGGCCTTGCCGGCGCTGGCGACGCTCTCGCCATGGGCGGCGGCTTCCTTGGTCGCGACATCGATCTCGGCGGCGCTGTCGCCGACCGCGATGATGAACTGCGAGGCGGAACTCGCATTGTCGGACATCTCGCTGGTGGTGCGGTTCTGCTCCGCGACTGCGCCGTCGACATTCGCGAAGACCGGGCGGATCGCCTCGATCGCCTGCGAAATCCGGTGCACGGCGTCGGCTGAGCCCGCGGCATCCTTCTGCAGCGCCTCGATCTTCCTGGTGATCTCTTCGGTCGCGCTGGCGGTCTGCACCGCAAGCGCCTTCACTTCGGTGGCGACCACCGCAAAGCCACGGCCGGCGTCGCCGGCGCGTGCGGCCTCAATTGTGGAGTTCAAAGCGAGAAGCGTGGTCTGGCGCGCGATCTGCGCGATCAGATTGACGACATTGCCGATGGCGGCGGACGATTCGCGCAGGCGATCGACATTGGCGCGGGCCTCAATGGCGGCAGCACTCGCCTCATCGGCAAGCTTGCCGGCGTCGCGCACCTGCGCGCCGATGCCTTCGGCCGAGCGGGTGAATTTGTCGCTGACTTCGGCAAAGCTCGTCGCGGTGCTTCGCGCAGCACTACTGCGCCCCGAGAGCACGTCGGTCCGCTCGCGGATGGTGGCAAGCGTCGCGGCGGTGGATTGCGCACCGCCGGCGACCGATTGCGCTGCGCGCTCGAGCTGGCGGATCAGGCCGCCAAGTTCAAGGTCGAGCAATTCCAGGATTTCGCGGGCGGAGTCGGGCTCGGCCATTGGCTCAGCCACGGCAGACTGGGGCGCCTTTGTCGCGACGACAGGCGCTGTCGGCTCCGGCACTGGTTTCCTGAACAAACCGAACGCCATTTATCTCTCTGGGAACAAGCGGGAGTTGCGAACGCCATCCTTGCACTCAGCCGTGAAGTCAGGGTTAACGATTGCCTCATATTCCAGCAGGCGGCACTACCCACCTACCGGAACGATACCCAAATCTTTGATTTCAGCCGGCCTTGCGCCTATAAGGCCGCGCTTTCCCCGCTCCCAACCGTCAGCGACTCCCTAAAGAGATACCGTCATGGCCGGCCATTCCCAATTCAAGAACATCATGCACCGCAAGGGCCGCCAGGACGCCCAGAAGTCGAAGCTTTTCGGCAAGCTGGCGCGCGAAATCACGGTTGCGGCCAAGTTGGGCACCCCGGATCCCGCCATGAATCCCCGGCTCCGCGCCGCCATCGTCGCGGCACGCCAGGAGAATATGCCCAAGGACAATATCGAGCGTGCGATCAAGAAGGCGATCGGCGGCGAGGGCGATAACTATGACGAGATCCGTTACGAGGGCTATGGCCCCGGCGGCGTCGCCGTCATCGTCGAGGCGCTGACCGACAACCGCAACCGCGCCGCCTCCGACATCCGCTCCTACTTTACGAAGTCCGGCGGCAATCTTGGCGAAACCGGCTCGGTCGCCTTCATGTTCGATCGCACCGGCATCATCGAATATGATTCCAGCGTGGCCTCGGACGACGCCATGCTCGATGCCGGAATCGAAGCCGGCGCAGACGACGTGATTTCCAGCGAGAGCGGCCACGAGGTCTACGCCTCGCAAGAAAGCTTTCGTGAGGTTGCGAAAGCGCTGGAAGCCAAATTCGGCGAGCCGCGCAAGGCAGCCCTGACCTGGAAGCCGCAGAATACGGTTTCCGTCGATGACGAGACCGGCGAAAAGCTGTTGAAGCTGATCGACCTGCTCAACGAGCACGACGACGTGCAGAACGTGTTCGCCAATTTCGAGGTCTCGGACACGCTGATGGCGAAGATGGGCGGCTGAGGCGCGCCCTTTCTCTCTCTCTCTCTCTCTCTCTCTCTCTCTCTCTTGATATCGAGCAAGCATTCCTGACGTATTCTTCAACGCTGCGTCGTCTCGCCGCGCGACGACAAGCATCAACTGTGAACGTATTCACACACAACCATAAATTGAGAGCATAGGAGTCGTGCCGCGATACGCGGGGTGGGATATCAGTATTGATCAACAGGAGAGAAACATGGCTCTGCAGATACAGACGTTCACGGCGACGAGCAGCGTTACGGCTCATCCTTCCGTTCAGGTCAACGTTCCCAAGGAGTTCAAGATTCTTGGCGGCGGCGCGTTCGACCACTGGACCGGAGCGGGCAGTCTTCTTACGGCATCCTATCCATTGAATGCGAACACCTGGTTTGCCGCGGGAAAGGATCACGAAATCTCGGCGCCGGCGGCAATCACGGCCTATGCCATCGCGCTGCACGATCCCAACGATGAGTGGGACGTGCACATCAAGCCCGAGCCGAGCAATCCGGCACCGCATCCGCAGGCGATCGCAGTGCTTCCGGCGGGCTATGTGCTCACCGGCGGCGGCGCGTTCGTCAACTGGCACGGCGCCGGCAATCTGCTCACGGCTTCATTCCCGACCAGCGACACGAGTTGGGAGGTGCGCAGCAAGGATCACGACATTTCCGATCCTTCACAGATCACCGCTTATGCGATCGGTATCCGGCCGAAGCACAACGGCAAGAAGCTGCGTCATGAAATCAGGAGGGAGAAGGGCACGGTCGCAGCTCATCCCACCGCGAATGTGCAGCTCGATCCCGGCTGGAGCCTTTCAGGAGGCGGCGCCCTCGATGACTGGCACGGTGCCGGCAATCTGCTCACCGCCTCGTTTCCGCAGGGCGAGGGCTGGGTCGCGTTCGGCAAGGACCACAAGGAGTCCTCGCCGGCGGCGATCACCGCCTATGCGATCGGCCTCCGGGAGGGCTGAGTTCGCCGACCGGTCCTTTCCCGGTCGCGTGAGCTTTGCATGAGGATGAGTTGGGCAGGAGGCGCGCGCTTCCTGCCCGCTCCATGACGTCCGAGCGAACATCATTCCCTCGTGCATGACGTTCCGTTTCTGTTTCACCCCTGGCCCCGAGCCGCTATCACTGATCCATGGCACCGCAAGCGATTCGCAGTCCTCTCCGCATCCTCGGCATCGATCCGGGGCTTCGCCGCACCGGATGGGGCGTGATCGAAAGCGACGGCAATCGCCTGGTCTTTGTCGGCTGCGGATCGGTGGAACCGCCTGACCATCTGCCCTTGGCGAGCCGATTGCTTGCCATTCACGACGGGCTTGCTGCCGTGCTCCGCGACCTCAATCCGGCGGAGGCCGCCGTCGAACAAACTTTCGTCAACAAGGATGGTGTCGCCACGCTGAAGCTCGGGCAGGCGCGCGGGATCGCGATGCTGGTGCCGGCGATGTTTGGCATCGCAGTTTCCGAATATGCGCCGAACCAGGTGAAGAAGACTGTGGTCGGCGCCGGACATGCCGACAAGAACCAGATCGCCATGATGCTGAAGATCCTGCTGCCGAAGGCCGAGCCGGCGTCGGCGGACGCAGCCGACGCGCTTGCGATCGCAATCACCCATGCGCATCATCGCTCAAGTGCGGCGCTGCGGCTGAAGGTGGTCGGTATATGATCGGTAAGCTCAAGGGCCTGATCGATTCCTATGGCGAGGATTTCGTCATCCTCGACGTCGGCGGTGTCGGCTATCAGGTGCATTGCTCGACGCGCACGCTGCAAGCGCTGCCTTCGCCGGGGGGCGCGGCGGTGCTGTCCATTGAAACCTATGTCCGCGAGGACCAGATAAAGCTCTTCGGCTTCAAGAGCGACATAGAGCGCGAATGGTTTCGGCTGCTGCAGACCGTACAGGGCGTCGGGGCCAAGGTCGCGCTCGCGGTGCTCGGGACGCTGCCGCCGGCGGAACTCGCCAATGCCATCGCGCTCCGCGACAAGGCCGCGATCTCGCGCACGCCTGGTGTCGGACCGAAAGTCGCCGAGCGCATTGTCACCGAATTGAAAGACAAGGCGCCGGCCTTTGCCAATGTCGACCCGGCGCTGGTCAATCTGTCCGGCGCGATCGACGACCAGCGTGCGCCGCGCCCGGTGACCGACGCTATTTCGGCGCTGGTCAATCTCGGTTATGGCCAGCCGCAGGCGGCGGCCGCTATTGCGTCGGCCTCGCGCAGCGCAGGCGAACATGCCGAAACCGCCCAGCTGATCCGGCTGGGCCTGAAAGAATTGTCGAAATAGAGCATGATCCGGAAAAGTGTGAAGCGGTTTTCCGAAAAGATCATGCTTAAATCAAGTATCCAGAGCGCGATGACTCTCATCGCGCTCTAGACTATATCCGCCGGGCCTACCGACCGACGAAGGAATGCATTCTCCGCCATGCTGAGCAAAAAGGACAAAGAGCTGATCGCCGCCGCCACCGACGCGATCAGCTCGCGCTATCGCAACGACTGGCAGGAAGTGGGCGCCGCCATGCGCACCCGCGACGGCCGCATCGTCACCGGTGTGAACATCGACGCCTATATCGGCCGCATCGCCGTCTGCGCCGAGGCGATCGCGATCGGCCGCGCCATCACCGAGACCGGCGACAAGGGCATCGAGACCATCGTTGCCGTGCGTCATCCAAAACCCGGCGAGCCCGGCAAGATCGCGGTGGTCTCGCCTTGCGGCATCTGTCGTGAGCTGATCCATGACTATGACGCCAAGGCGCGCGTCATCGTGCCCGACAACGGCAAAGAGCCGACGGTCGCCAAGATCGGCGAGCTGTTGCCGAACAAATATTGGCGGGGCAAAAAAAAGTGAGCACGCCCTCGCGCATCGTCACGCCGGAGCGGCGCAACGAGGATACCGGCGACACCGCGCTGCGGCCGCAGGTGTTGTCGGAATTCGTCGGCCAGGCGCAGGCGCGGAAAAATCTCTCCATCTTCATCGAGGCGGCGCGCAAGCGCGGCGAGGCGCTCGATCACGTGCTGTTTGTCGGCCCGCCGGGGCTCGGCAAGACCACGCTGGCGCAGATCGTGGCGCGTGAGCTCGGCGTCGGCTTTCGCGCGACATCAGGCCCGGTGATCGCGAAGGCCGGCGATCTCGCGGCCCTCCTCACCAATCTCGAAGAGCGCGACGTGCTTTTCATCGACGAGATCCATCGGCTGTCTCCGGCGGTCGAAGAAGTGCTCTATCCCGCGATGGAGGATTTCCAGCTTGATCTGATCATCGGCGAAGGTCCCGCAGCGCGCTCGGTCAAGATCGAGCTGTCGAAATTCACCCTCGTCGGCGCCACCACGCGGGCGGGGCTTCTCACCAATCCCTTGCGCGACCGTTTCGGCATTCCGGTGCGGCTCAATTTCTACACCGTGGATGAACTGGAAAAGATCGTGAGCCGCGGCGCCCGCGTGCTCAAGATCGGCATGACCGAAGACGGCGCCAACGAGATCGCGCGCCGCGCCCGTGGCACGCCGCGCATTGCCGGCCGCCTCTTGCGCCGCGTCCGTGACTTTGCGTCTGCCGCCGATGCCGACGCCATCGATCGCAAGATCGCCGACCATGCGCTGAGCGCACTCGAAGTCGATGCCGCCGGTCTCGATGCAATGGACCGGCGCTATCTGACGACGATCGCGATGAACTATGGCGGTGGGCCGGTCGGCGTGGAGACGCTCGCCGCGGCGCTGTCGGAACCGCGCGACGCGATCGAGGACATCATCGAGCCGTTCCTGATCCAGTGCGGCTATCTGCAGCGCACGCCGCGTGGCCGGCTGCTCACCTCGCACGCCTTCCGCCACCTTGGCCTCACTGAACCCACGCGCGATCCCTCGCAGTTCGGCCTGTTTGGTAATGATGATGAACAGGATTAACGATATCTGCTGAAAAGCTGCACGAGCGCACCCGAATTCCGCTGTAATCGAACGACAGAAACGACGGGCATCACCATCTTCTGTTCTGATGATCACACGTCGTAAATTCCTTCGCTTCCTGGCCGGTCTCGGTGCTTTCGGCACGTCGACGGCGGCCTATGGTTTCGGCGTCGAGCCGTTGCTGCGGCTCAACGTGACGCGCTACGACTTGACGCCGCCGCAATGGCCCGCGGGTTTTGAGCTCAAGATCGCAGCCATCGCCGATGTTCACGCCTGCGACCCCTGGATGTCGCCCGATCATATCGAGGCGATCGTCGAGCGCACCAACGCGCTTGATCCTGATGTCATCGTCATGCTTGGCGACTATGTAGCCGGCCATCGCTATATCACGAAGCCGATGCCGCCGTCGGACTGGGCGTCGGTGCTGGCGCGCTTGAAAGCGCCGCTCGGCGTGCATGCGATCCTCGGCAATCACGATTATTGGTCCGACCGCGCCATCCAGCGCGAAGGGCAGGGCAAGACCGTCGCGCGGCAGGCGCTGGAAGCGGTCGGCATTCCCGTTTACGAGAACGACGTGACGCGCCTCTCCAAAGGCGGCCATTCCTTTTGGCTCGCCGGGCTCGGCGATCAACTCGCCTATCTGCCGGCGCGTCGCTTCCGCCCCGTGCATCGGATCGGCGTCGATGATCTCGGCGCGACGCTCGCGAAAGTCACCGACGATGCGCCGGTCATCCTGCTGGCGCACGAGCCCGATGTCGTCGCGCACGTTCCCAACCGTGTCGCCTTGCAGCTCTCCGGCCACACCCATGGCGGTCAGGTCCGCTTGTTCGGCTGGTCACCGGTCGTGCCGACGCGCTTTGGCCACCGGCTCGCCTACGGCCACGCCAAATTCAATTGCGACGTCATCGTCTCCGGCGGCCTCGGTTGCAGCATCATGCCGTTTCGCCTCGGCGTGCCTCCGGAAATCGTGCTGGTGACGCTGGGGGCGCGACCGGCGTTGTCTTAGCCCACGCTTGCGCGGCAGGCGGTTTTGCGCAAAACGATGGCTTTGGGCAATCGAGGGCGCAATTGACCAATCCCATTCTCGACGGCGAGATCCGCGACGGCCGCCATCACATGCAGGTCCGCGTCTATTACGAGGACACGGATTTTTCCGGCATCGTCTATCACGCCAATTACCTGCGCTTCATGGAGCGCGGGCGCACCAATCACCTGCGCCTGATGGGCGCCGAGCAGCATACGCTGTTCGCCGAGGCGGAAACCGAGACACCGGGCTTTGCCTTTGTGGTGCGCTCGATGACGCTGGATTTCCTGCGGCCCGCGCGGATGGACGATGTGCTCGATGTCGTGACCTGGCCGGTCGCGGTGAAGGGCGCTTCAATCGTGCTCGCACAGGAGGTGCGGCGCGGCGACGAGGTGCTGGTCAAGGCCGAGGTGCGCGTGGCCTTCATCAGCGGCGGTCGGGCACAGCCGATTCCGAAATCGATCCGTGCTTTGATGAAGGCCGATTTGATTTAGTGATCGGCCGATACGAGTTCGGCCATCGACTTGTCGTGCGGTGGCGCTAGATTTGCGATCCCACCAAACGCCGAGGCTCATCATGTCGCGTCCGCCGCTGCCGCCCTTCACCAAAGAGACCGCCGCCCAGAAAGCCCGCATGGCGGAGGATGCCTGGAATTCGCGCGATCCCGAGCGCGTCTCGCTCGCCTATACCGAGGACAGCCGCTGGCGCAACCGCTCGGACTTCTTCGAAGGCCGCAAGGCGATCGTCGCGTTCCTCACGCGCAAATGGGCGACCGAGCTCGATTACCGTCTGATCAAGGACCTCTGGGCCTTCGACGGCAATCACATTGCCGTGCGCTTCCAGTATGAATGGCACGATGCGAGCGGCCAGTGGCACCGCTCCTACGGCAATGAGCAGTGGGAGTTCGACGAGCACGGCCTGATGCGCCGTCGCGAGGCCAGCATCAATGATGTGAAGATCGACGAGAAGGACCGGCGCTTTCATTGGCCGGCGCCGGGGCCGAGGCCGGCCGATGTGCCGGGGTTGGGGGAGAGCCCGTTCTGAACAACCACGAGCAGAAAGTAGGGTGGGCAAAGGCGCTCTTCGCGCCGTGCCCACCAACCGGTATCGACCGATGAAGGTGGGCGCGCTTCGCTTTGCCCACTCTACGGCAATCCACGCGACTTACGCCGCAGCCTTCTGCCTTGCGAGTTCCGCCTTGTAGAGCTCGAACTCCTCCGCAATCGCTTTCGCCACGCTCGGCCGCGCGCGCAGGCGCTCGTAATAGGCTTTTATGGCCGGCCATTTCGCAAGCTCGACCGGCGGCGTTGCCATGGTCCAGTTGATGACGGTGGCGAGATAGGCGTCCGCCACGCTGAAATGATCGAGCAGATATTCGCGACCCCTGAGAAAATTTTCGAGATAGTCGAGCCGCGACAGGTTCTTCTCCAGCACGTAGCTCTTCACCTCGGGGCCGGCCTTCTTGTCCAGCAGCGGAACGAACAATCCCTTGTGCAGTTCAGTCCCGATGAAGCAGAGCCATTGATGCAGCCGGCTGCGTTCGATCGCGGAACTGGTGCCGAGGCCGGCCTTCGGAAAACGATCCGCCACGTATTGCAGGATCGCCGCGTTCTCGGTCAGCACCGTGCCGTCGTCGGTGCGCAAGGTTGGCACCAGGCCGAGCGGATTCACGTCCCGGAAATTCGAGCCGTCGTTCTGCACCATTTTGGTCTTGGGATCGACCTCGAGGTAGGTCGCGGCCTCATTGGCCTCGTAGAACGCGATCCGGGTTGCCATCGAGCAGGCGAGCGGCGAGAAATAAAGGTCCATAGGGTGCCTCCTTGGTGGTCGGGCCTCACCGAAATGGCCCGCTATTGATTTTTATACTGTCTCGCATAATATAAGTCCGGTCAAGGGATTTATTGCGAAATGGTACAAAAAACAAAAAAGACGTCCTCCATCAAGGCGCCGTCAGCCACATCCGACGCTGCGGCCGCGCCAAGGCGTCGCGGGCGGCCGCGTGCCTACGAGCCGGACGTGGCGCTCGCCAAGGCGCTCGACCTGTTCCGCAAGGATGGTTTTGCCGCGACCTCACTCGATGATCTCAGCGCCGCGACCGGCATGAACCGGCCGAGCCTCTACGGGGCATTCGGTGACAAGCGCGAGCTCTACATCAAGAGCTATCAGCGCTATCGCAATGACGCGCGCGCGGCGATGATCGAGGTCTTCCGCAGCGGAGAGCCGATCCGCGAGCGGCTGAAGCGCATCTATGCGATCGCGCTCGACATCTATGTCTCCGGCGATTCCGGTCCGCGCGGCTGCTTCACGGTGATGACGGCCGCCTCCGAAGCCGTGGCCGATCCGGACATCCGCGCCATGGTGCTGGAAGGTTTTGTCGAACTCGACAAGGCGTTCATCACTTGCTTCCGGCGCGCCAAGGAAAAGGGCGAGCTACCCGAAAGCGCCGATCCCCTCGTGCTGGGACATCTCGCGTCCGCCACCATCCACACCATCGCCATCCGCGCACGGGCGCGCGTGCCCCGTAAGGAGCTGGAAGCGATCGTCGATGGCGCAATCGATGTGATGTGCCGCGCGGCGTGATCCGCAGGCCGCTGATCGATCATCTCCCGTCTTGAAACATTTTGCAGTTGACGGCTGGCGCGTCGCGCTGTATTTAACCTTTGGGTTATTTAACCTATAGGAAAACTACAAAATGCCGGCTGACCCCCTGAGCGCCACGTTTGCGGCGCTTGCCGATCCGACCCGAAGGGCGATCCTGTCGCGGCTCGCGCTCGGCGAAACCTCGGTGCTGGAACTGGCAAAGCCGTTCGACATGAGCCTTCCGGCGATCTCCAAACATCTGAAGGTGCTGGAACACGCCGGCTTGATCTCGCGTGGACGCGAGGCGCAGTGGCGTCCGTGCCGGATCGCGCCGGTGTCGTTCAAACAGGCCGATCAATGGCTCGGCGGCTTCCGCCGCTTCTGGGACGAAAGTTTTGCGCGCCTCGATGGCGTGCTCGAGGAGATGAAGGCCGAAGAGAAAAACGGTTCCGCGCGAGGCAAGCGCAAGGTGCTGACGAAGAAGGAGAAGTAGAATGGATGTTAGGGTGAACAGGACGCTGAAGGTCACGACTCCATCCGATTTCGAAATCGAGATGACGCGCGAGTTCGACGCGCTGCGTTCGCGGCCATGACCAAGCCGGAATACGTCAAGCGCTGGCTCGGCTGCGCACAAAATCCGATGGTCGCTTGCGAGATCGATCTGCGCGTCGGCGGCGCCTACCGCTTTGCGTTCGGTGGGCCCGATGGCCACGTGACCACGCTTGCGGGGATCTATACCGAGGTGACGAGCCCCGACCGGCTGGTCTTCCTCGAACGCTTTGGCATGCCGGGCTTCACCAGCGACGAATACCAGGTGACGTCGACCTTCGTGGAGCACGGCGGCAAGACCACGCTGACCACGACCATCCTGCATTCGAGCAAGGAAAATCGCGACGGCCAGCTCAATGCCGGCATCGACAAGGGCGTCGAGCCCGCCTACGAGCGCATCGCCGAGCTCGTTGCGACGATGGTGTGAAGAGATCGCGATGTCGTCCCTGCGTTCCGCCTCCGCTCTTCGAGCTACGGCGGACACGTCGCAGCGGTGACATCGCTAATATCCACGCCCGCGATCGACGACGTTCTCCAGCTCTCCGCCGGCCTCGAAACGCTCGATCTGGCTGGCGACATATCTGGAAATCGCGTCGGGATCGGTGTCGGCCGCGTTATGCGGCGTGAGTACGACCTTGGGATGGGTCCAGAACGGGCTTTGCGGCGGCAGCGGTTCCTCGGCAAAGACGTCAAGCGAGGCCGCACCAAGCGTGCCGTCGTCGAGGCAGGCAATAATGTCGGCCTCGTTCTGCAACCCGCCGCGGCCGGCATTGATCACGACCGGCGCGCCCAGCGGGCTCGTCCGGTTGAGCTTTGCAAAGACGTCACGGTTGAGGACGTGTCGTGTGTTTGACGTGAGCGGCAGGAGGCACACCAGGATGTCGGTCTGCCGCAGGAAAGCGTCGAGGCCGGCTTCACCGTGAAAGCATTGCACGCCCTCGACGCGCCGCTCGCTCCGGCTCCAGCCCGAGACGCGAAACCCGATGTGCTTCAGCACCCCGGCAGCATGGGCGCCGAGCACACCCAAGCCCATGATGCCGACCGAGATCGCGCCCGCCGGCCACTGGTGTTTCGGCGCCCAGCGCTTTTGACGTTGCGACTCCCGCAAATAGGGCTCCTGGCGGTGATGCATCAGCGCATGCAGCGCGACATATTCGGCCATGCGGGAGGTCAGGTCATCGACCGCAACCCGGACCAGCGGCACGCCGGGCAGGGTCTTGTCGGCCATCAGCGCATCGACGCCGGCGCCGAGATTGAAGATCACCTTCAGGTTGGCAAAACCCGCCAATTCCCCCGGAACCGGCTTCCAGACCGCGGCATAATGCACTTCCGCGGGCACAAGCTTCGCCTCGGCGAGCGGCAGCACGCTACGGTCGCGGCACACTTCGCCGAATCGCTGCTTCCAGCGCTCCCCGGACCAGTTTTCGGTCCCGCCATGGATCAAGAGGGCCAGCGCGCCCTTGCTCATTTTCAAGTCCCAAATTCCAACGTGACCTGCACCACAGTACAGATCGACGCGCGGGTCTAGCCTCCTCGCATTGGACATGGAGGACACCCACAATGCGCAAATTCATCTTGATTTCGGCCCTGCTTCTGGCTTCCGCTTCCGCCCACGCCGGCCCGACCTCGGATCGCGGCCTGGTGCTGGCCGCCGCCGACACGCCGGCCGCGACGACGACCACGACGGCCCCCGGCACGGACGCGGCTCAACCGGCCGCCCAGCCGCTGCCGCCGGCCACCGAGACCGACGCCGCCAAGGACACTGCCAAGCCGCAGACCGCTGATGCGCCCAAGCCGCGCGCTTCCAAACCGCGCAGCCAGGCCCGCCGCTATGAAGGCGACGAAGCAAAGGCGCGCCGCATCGCCGCCAAATACGGCATCTCCTGGTAACTTCCCCTGTTCGAGGCCGCGGGCAGTCGCCGCGGCCTTGAGTCTTTCGGCCGGCACGCGAATATGACAAGCGTCAGATACGTCCTGCTCGTTCTCTGCCTGTTCAGCCTGGCCGCGAAAATCTCGGTCCAGAGCGGCCGTCATCTGCATGTCGCCGCTGCGACCGTGACCCGTTCCTGAAACGTCCGTGGGCTGGAACCGCCCGCAAAATTTCTTAACCCCGTTGTCGGCTCCGGGCATACTCCTTCGTCCTTGAGACAAACGGGACGTGATCTGATGCTCTACGCCATACTTTGCTACCATGATGAGGATTTCGTCGGCTCCTGGACCAAGGAGCAGGACGCGGCCGTCATGAAGAAACTCATGGTCGTGCAGGACAAGCTCGCCAAGCAGGGCCGGCTCGGTCCGGTGGCGCGGCTGTTGCCGACCACGGCTGCGACCACGCTGCGCAAGGATGATCCGCCGCTGGTGCTGGACGGCCCTTATGCCGAAACCAAGGAGCAGTTGCTCGGCTTCTATGTGATCGACTGCAAGAATCTCGACGAGGCGCTGGAGGTTGCCAAAGACCTCGGGGCCGCCAATCCCGGCGGCGCCTATGAGATCCGCCCTGTCGGCCTGTTCGTGCCCGGGAGCAGGCCTGCATGACCACGACCGACACCGCCTGGATCGATGCCGCGCTGACGTCGGCGCGGCCCCAGGCGGTCGGCGCGCTGCTCCGCTATTTCCGCAATCTCGATACCGCGGAAGAGGCGTTCCAGAACGCCTGCCTGCGCGCGCTCAAGACCTGGCCGCAGAACGGCCCGCCGCGCGATGCGGCGGCCTGGCTCATCATGGTCGGGCGCAATGTCGCGATCGACGAGGTCAGGCGCAACCGCAAGCAGCAGCCGCTGCCGGAGGACGACCAGTCGATCTCCGACCTCGACGATGCCGAGGAGGAGATCGCCGAGCGGCTCGACGGCTCGCATTATCGCGACGACATTTTACGGCTGCTCTTCATCTGCTGTCATCCGGACCTGCCGGCGACCCAGCAGATCGCGCTGGCACTGCGCATCGTCTCAGGCTTGACGGTCAAGCAGATCGCGCGCGCGTTTCTCGTGAGCGAGGCGGCGATGGAGCAGCGCATCACCCGCGCCAAGGCGCGCGTCGCTGAGGCCGATGTGCCGTTCGAGACGCCGGGCGCGGTCGAGCGTTCCGAGCGGCTCCTGGCCGTCGCCGCCATGATCTATTTGATCTTCAACGAAGGCTATTCGGCGAGCGGCGACACCGCCGAGATCAGGAAGCCCCTGAGCGAGGAGGCGATTCGGTTGGCGCGGCTGCTGCTGCGGCTATTCCAGAGCGAGCCGGAGATCATGGGATTGATGGCGCTGCTGTTGCTGCAGCATGCCCGCAGCGAGGCGCGCTTCGATGCCGATGGCGCGCTGATCCTGCTCGACGACCAGGACCGCGCGCTCTGGAATCAGAAGATGATCGCCGAGGGGCTCGCGCTGATCGACAAGGCGATGCGCCATCGCAAGAGCGGGCCGTACCAGATCCAGGCCGCCATCGCCGCGCTTCACGCGCGTGCTGCGACACCCGAAGAAACCGACTGGAAGCAGATCGATCTGCTCTATGGCGCGCTCGAGCTTGTGCAGCCGTCGCCGGTGGTCACGCTCAACCGCGCGGTCGCGGTCTCCAAGGTACGCGGGGCCGAAGCCGCGCTCGAAATGATCGAGCCGCTGGCGCCGCGGCTTGCCAATTATTTTCATTTCTTCGGCGTGCGCGGCGCCTTCCTGATGCAGCTCGGCCGCAATGACGAAGCCCGTGTCGCCTTCGACCGCGCCATCGCTCTCGCCAATACCTCGGCCGAAGCGGCCCACATCCGCATGCATCTCGACCGCCTGATGCGCGACAGCCAGAAGCGCGACAAGACGGCCGGGAAGTAGGTCAACGACCTCAATCTCGTCATGCCCGGGCTTGACCCGGGCATCCATCACTCTTCGAAGAAACTCTTGGTTTGCAATGGATGGCCGGGTCAAGCCCGGCCATGACGAGTTCAGTTGTCGAGAATCTTTTTCAAAAATTTTGTCCATCCCTGTCGGCCCGCCGCTCCCCCGTTCGTCTATTGGCCAGAACACGCTTTTAGTGGGGAATGAGCCATGTCGACGAACGTGCTGAACGAGCCGGTCTCGATGCGAGACCATGTGCTGACCCGCCTGATCGGCGGTCTGATCATCCTGTGTCTCATGATTGACGGCGCAATCAAGCTGGTGCCGTGGCCGTCGGTCATCGATGCCATGGACAGGATCGGCTATGGTTCGAACGACGCCCTGGCGCGCGCACTCGGCGGCATCACCACGGCCTGCATCGCGCTGACCACGATCCCGCCGACCTCGATCGTCGGCGCGATCCTTTGGACTTCCTATCTCGGCAACGCGCTCGTTACTCACCTGCCCATCGTTTGATCCCCTCAACGGAGCCATCCATGTTCGAGACCCTTGTCATCATTGCCATCGTGCTTGCCATCATCATCGCGGTCGTGCTGATCCTTGCGTCCACCAAGCCCGATACGTTTCGCATTCAGCGCGCAGCCGTCATGAATGCGCCGGCCGAAAAGATATTTCCGCTGATCGCCGATTTCCATCAATGGCTGGACTGGTCGCCATGGGAAGGACGCGACCCGGCGCTGAAACGCATCTATTCGGGCACCGAACGTGGCAAGGGCGCGGTCTACGCCTGGGACGGCAACAAGAATGTCGGCTCCGGCCGCATGGAAATCCTTGAAGCGAGCTCGCCGTCGAAGGTCGTGATCAAGCTCGATTTCCTGAAGCCGTTCGAGGCGCACAACACCGCCGAATTCACAATGCTGCCGCAGGGCGGTGCGACCAACGTCATCTGGGTGATGCATGGTCCCGCTCCCTTCATGTCGAAGGTGATGCAGGTGTTCATGAACATGGACCGCATGATCGGCAAGGACTTCGAAGCCGGCCTCACCAACCTCAAGGCGGTTTCCGAGAAGTAAGCGACCATCCACTATCACGTCAGCCCAGGAGCGAGCGATGCTTAATCCCTACCTGTTCTACAACGGCAATTGCGAGGCCGCTTTCAAATATTACGAGAAGGTGCTCGGAGGCAAAATCGAATTCCTGATGCGCGCCGACGAGGGCCCGGCGGACGTGAAGCCGTCGCCCGGCAATGAAAAGAAGATCATGCACGCGCGGATGTCGATCGGCGCTCAGCTCCTGATGGCCTCCGACGCGCCGCCCGATCATTTTCACAAGCCGCAGGGCTTTGCGGTGTCGTTGACCGTCACCGACCTCGCCGAGGCCGAGAAGAAGTTCAAGGCCCTTGCCGAAGGCGGAGCTGAGAATATGCCGTTCGAAAAGACCTTCTTCTCGAAAGGGTTTGGCATGTGCGTCGACCAGTTCGGCCAACCCTGGATGGTTAACTGCCCGCTGGAGGGGATGGGTTAGCGCCAGCCCAAAAACTCGTCATCGCCGGGCTTGACCCGGCGATCCATCTTGAAAGCGATCATTTCAAAGATTGATGGATGGCCGGGTCAAGCCCGGCCATGACGAGCCTGGTTACTACCTACACGGCCGATACATTGCGCTCAGCTCTCGCCCGCGCAGCAGCAGCACCCGTGACGTCAATCCGCCGTGGCGGATGATCCAGTCCCTCACCGGGCCCGGATAGGCTTCGAGCACGAGTTCGGAAGCCTCTGGCTCGGCGTACATCCGGCCGCGGCGATCCATCGAGCGTGCGGCGTGGAAGCCGAGCACCGCCCGCCGCGTCACGCAGATGCGTTCGTGCGGCACCACGCTCAGGACCAGCGTGCAGGCCGACATGCACGGGCCGTCGATCACCACGCGCTCGCCGGAGGCAGCTACCTTGTCGAACATATCGAGGAACGGGCCAACCTGTCCGCCGGGACTTTCCAGGATGCGCACGTCGGCGCGCGCGAACATCGTCACGCAGGCCCACAGCGCCACCGCCAGCAGCAACGTGAAGATGATCCGCGTGACGGTCAATGCTGCCTCACCCGTTTCGCCGCTGACCGCGCAAGGTCGGCAGCCCAATGCCTGCGGCATCGAAGCCGCCATCGACGGCTAAAATTTGTCCGGTGATGTAACTCGCGCGATCGCTGCTCAGGAAAAAGATGGCCTCGGCCAGTTCCTCTTCAAGACCGTAGCGGTTGAGCGGGATCGCATCGTGATAGTCGGCGCGGATTTCTGCGGTGTGCACGGCCTTC
>Ga0210387_10001185_pt1 | contig 19497 bp, 17 predicted proteins | sample IncBWC7OmetaG_FD_160108 | JGI IMG/M metagenome (GOLD analysis project Ga0210387, IMG submission 160108) | Forest soil microbial communities from Barre Woods Harvard Forest LTER site, Petersham, Massachusetts, United States - Inc-BW-C-7-O ...
ATGGAGCGGGTGAACGCGACCATCCTGTCGCGAACCGGCTCGGAAGTCACCATGATCCCCGAGGTCGCCAATCACCTGATCTCGTCCGGCGGCAAGCGGCTTCGCCCGATGCTGACGCTGGCGATGGCCAATCTGACTGGATATTCGGGCGACGGTCATATCAAGCTCGCGGCGTCCGTCGAGTTCATGCATACCGCAACGCTGCTGCACGACGACGTGGTCGACGAAAGCGAGCTGCGTCGCGGCAAGCTGTCGGCCCGCATGCTGTGGGGCAACGAGGCCAGCGTGCTGGTCGGCGACTTCCTGCTCGGGCAGGCCTTCCGGATGATGGTTGAAGTCGGCTCGCTGCGCGCGCTCGATATCCTGTCGTCGGCCGCGGCCACCATCGCCGAGGGCGAGGTGATGCAGCTTGCCGCGGCAAAGAACACCGCCACCACCGAGGACGAATATCTCGCCGTCATACGCGGCAAGACCGCCGAATTGTTCGCAGCCGCCTGCGAAGTCGGTCCCGTGATCGCCAACCGTCCGAAGGACGAGCAGACCGCCTGCCGCTCGGTCGGCATGAATCTCGGGATTGCGTTCCAGCTTGTCGACGACGTCCTCGACTATGGCGGCAAGTCGGCCAAGCTCGGCAAGAATGTCGGTGACGATTTCCGCGAGGGCAAGATCACGCTGCCGGTGGTGCTGGCGTTCCGCCGCGGCAACGATGTCGAGCGCGAATTCTGGCGCCGGGCGCTGGAGCGCGGCGAGATCGGCGACAACGATCTCGACCACGCGATCGGGCTGATGGCCAAGCACCGCGCGCTCGAAGACACCATCAACCGCGCGCAGCATTACGGCGCGATGGCGGTCGATGCGCTGGCGCTGTTTCCGGCTTCGCCGATGAAGACGGCGCTTGAGCAGGTGGTGGCGTTCTGCCTGGCGCGAACGCATTAACAAGCCGAGCTCAGGTATAAATCTCAGGCTCCGCTGAAGCCTGGCGCCACGCGACTAAGGCTCCCAAGCGAGCTCTCGTCCGCTTCGCCGATCTCTCGGTCGAGGTCGTTGACGATAAGCCCGAAGCCGCCACAACCGAATATGAGGCCAACGGCGGCGGTGAACAGCAGCGGTGTGACGAAGCTGCCGGTCCAGGATATCAGCACGCCGGTTATCAAGGGCGCGAGCGCGCCGCCAATATTGCCGCCGAAATTCTGGATCGAGACGCAAGACGAGACCAGATGGGGCGGCGCTACATCGATCGGCATGGCATTGGCCGATGCCGTTGTCAGGCTCAACGCGGACACGGCGAGCGTCAAAGCTGTGACGGCGACCCAGGCTTCGTCCGACAACGCGGCGACCACGATGAAAATGGTCGAAGCAAAGATACCGCCGACCGCAAAAAATCGACGTACTGCCGAAATGGTCGCTCCCCGCGCGACAATCCGGTCGCTGAGCCAGCCGCCGAGCAACGTGAAGGCGATGCCAGCCAGGAAGGGCAGCATCGCGAAGAACCCCGTCTTCATGATCGACATATGCTGTTGGAGCGCGAGATAACCCGGCAGCCAGGTCGCAAAGACGTAATAAACATAGAGATAACCGGCTTGGCCGAGCACCATGCCCCAGATGGAGCGGACCTTGAGCAGTTCGCGCCACTTCACGTCCGACCGAGGTGTCGCTGCCGTGTGTTCCGCGACAGGTGCGGGCTTGCGATAGATCCATAGCCAAGCAAGTACCCAGAGCCCGCCCAACACCCCCGTCATGTAAAACACCGACGGACGACCGAACTGGCTAAGCAGGAAGGCCGACAGCGGAATGCCAAACGCCAGACCGATCTTGTTGCCGGAGAACTGCGCACTCACCGCGAAGCCGCGCTCTATCCTTAAGAAATTCTGCCGAATGACCTGCGATCCCGACGGGATATTTGGCGCCTCGCCAATGCCGACCAATGCGCGCAAAACGGCAAGCGGCAGGAATTGGATGGTCAGCCCACACAACGCCGTTGCCAGCGACCAGAACGCGACCGCCGCAGGAAAAATCCGGTGAGCACCAATCCGGTCGGTCAGGGGTCCCGCAAAAATAATCGCGCCGACGTAGAACCAGTTCAGGATCGACATCAAGAGGCCCGCCGTGCTCGGCAGATAGGCGTGCTCCTTGATCAGTTCGGGCAGGACAACAGATAAATTCACGCGATCGATAAAACTCAGCGCCTGTGAGGTAGCCAGAAGAAGCAGCAAAGAAATTTTGTAATTATTGAAGGCTTGCATCGAAGTATCTCCTCCGAACAACCCCTCATCGTCGTTTTCTTGTCTCGGTTTTTCTTCGGAGATCGGGGACGAAAAGAGCACAGATCAAATTGAACTCTCAAATCCTAAGTTGAGTTTTGGCGTCGATCCAATAAACTTGCGCCGATAATAAATAAGTTGAACTTATCTCTGATTTTTGCCTCTTCTTGCCAGGGGTTCAAGAACGATGGAGCTCCGCCGATTCAAGTATATGGCAGTTCTGGCGGAAGAACTGCATTTCGGCCGCGCCGCCGGACGGCTCGGCATCGCGCAACCGGCCTTGACGCAGCAGATTCAGGCGCTCGAACGAGAGCTCGGCGTTCAACTATTCCAGCGCACCAAGCGATCGGTCCAGCTGACTGTTGCCGGGCGCGTCACGCTGGATGAGGCTCTTCGCACCTTGCAGCAGGCTGATCGCACGGCGCTGGTGGCAAAGCAGGCCGGCCGCGGCGAGCTGGGCCATATCGAGATCGGATTCGTTGGGTCGGCGGTCTTCTCCGGCGTGTTGTCGAAGGCCATCTCCCGCTTCAAGGAAGCCAATCCGATGGTCGAGTTGCGATTGAACGAGCTGGGTATCCTGCAGCAGCTCGACGATGTCGGCAGCGGCAGGCTCGATATCGGAATCGTCAGAACTCCGGTTAAATCACTACCGATCGACGTAGCCCTCAGCGTGCTCCATCGCGAACCTATCATTTTGGCACTTCCCCAGCGTCACCCGCTGGCGAAGCGCAAGAAGATCACCCTGAAAGCGCTGAGCGAGGAACCTTTCGTTGGCCTGCAAATCCACGATGGTGTCGGCTTCAATGCGCAGGTCGCGGAGATTTGCGCTAAAGGCGGCCTGTCACCCAAGGTCCGACAACGCGCCGGCCAGTTCGTGGCCCTTGCCGGCATGGTGGCCGGCGGCCTCGGCATCGCCTTTGTGCCGGATTCGCTGCGCCGTTTGCATATCGCGGATGTCGTCTACCGTCCCTTGGACGACATGACCGAGCCGTCGAACCTTGCTGTCGTATTCCGCAAGTCGGAGCGGGCGCCGGCGGTGATGGCGTTCCTCGACCATATGAAGAAGCTGGCGCGAGCGGGCTCGGCCGCGCTCTGATAGGAGATACTTATTAATTTCGCCAAACATATTATTGGCTCGCCGGCTGGTCGGCTTTGTAGGCTCTTTTCGCGAAGTCGCGCATGCGCGACGCGACAAAGCCCCTGAGAGCAGCCAATGCCGAGCATCGCGCCAGTCGACCTTAGCCCTCAACAATTCCAATGGCCGCCGGAGGGCGTGACCCGCGCGCCTTACCGGCTGTTCACCGATCACGAAATCTACCAACTCGAGCAGCAACGCATCTTTCGCGGGCGAAGCTGGAGTTTCCTCGGGCTCGAGGTGGAAATCCCCAACCCGGGCGACTGCAAGACAACCAGCGTCGGCGAGACACCGGTCATCGTCACGCGCGACATGGAGAGAAGCATCCATGCCATGGTCAACCGCTGCGCGCACAAAGGCGCGCTGGTTTGCCTGAAGAGACGGGACAACGTCGCCAATCTCGCCTGCGTCTATCATGCCTGGAATTACGAACTCGATGGCCGCCTCAAGAGCGTTGCGTTCAGAAACGGCGTACGCGGCCAGGGCGGCATGCCCACGGATTTCGATATCAGCCGCCACCGGCTGCAGCCGCTGAAAGTGCAGATTTTCTGCGGCATGATTTTCGGCACCTTCGCCGAGGACATGGAGGATGTCGAAACTTATCTGGGCCCGGACATGTCCGGCTTCATCAAGCGCAACCTTGGCCGTCCCTTGCGCATTCTCGGCACACACAGCCAGACCATTCACAACAACTGGAAACTCTACGCCGAAAATCTGCGCGACTCCTATCATGCCACCCTGCTCCACACGTTCTACACGACATTCAAGGTGAACCGTCTCGACATGGACGGCGGCATCCTGCTCTCGAAACACAAATGGCATCACGTCAGTTTCGCGCGCCGCGCCGAACTGACGGAGGCCTCCGAGTACAAGGACGCGAACGTGCATTCCGCCAGTTACGACTCGGCGCTCGAAGGCCCCGGTCTGTTGCAAGCCTGGGAAGAATTCGACGACGGCATTACCCACAGTATCCAGACCGTATTCCCGAACATGTGCGTGCAGTTTACCCTCAATTCGCTCGCCATCCGCTTCTTCGCTCCCCGCAGCGTCGACAAGACCGAGCTGTTCTGGATCTATCTCGGCTATATCAGCGACACCGAAGAACAGTCGCAGATGCGCATTATGCAGAGCAACCTGACCGGCGCCGCCGGCCTTGTCTCGCTCGAAGATGGCTGTATCAACGAATTCGTCCAGCGCGGTACGCGCGCCGATCCGCAAAGTTCGTCGTTCATGGAAATGGGCGGCCGCAAGGTCGAGTCAGAGAAGAACTCGCGTGCGACGGAAACGGCCGTTCGCGGCTTCTGGCAGGGCTACCGCGACATCATGGGGTACTGACCATGGCCGCGAAGACGAGAAAAATTGCTTCGATCCGGGTCGAGGCGCCGACCTCCGACATGGTCGCGGAGCTGATCGCCGACTACGCCCATACATTAGACGACGGCCGCATCGACCTCTGGCCGAATTTCTTTACCGAGACCGCGCTCTATCACGTCACCACCCGGGAAAATCACGATCAGCAATTGCCGATCGGGATCATCCGATGCGCCGGCCGCGGCATGATGGCCGACCGCGTCAAGGCGTTCCATACTGCGAATATCTTCGAGCCTCACAGTTACAACCACCTGGTGGGGCCGGTGCGGATAGGCGCCAGCAGGTCGCCGGGTGCCGTTGCCGCGCGTTGCAATTTCCAGATCGTGCGAACCATGGAAGACGGCCGGATGGATCTGTTCGCAACGGGCAGACACTTCGACGAGATCGTCCTGGAAGATGGCGTCGCCAGATTCAGCGAGCGCGTCGTGGTCCTCGACTCCCGAAACGTCGATATTTTGATGGTGGTGCCGCTGTGACGTCGACTTCTCGGCCTGCGCCCTAACTGAGCGTGCCCGCATGCACCCACCATTCCGGGCGATCGCGGCGGAGCTTTTCGGCTGCGCGGCCGGCCTCGGCGGTGTTCTCGTAGATCGCAAAACAGGTGGCGCCTGAGCCGGACATCCGCGCCAGCCAGGCACCGTCAGTCGCATTCAACGCCGAGATCACCTCGCCGATGACAGGTTGAATCCGCATCGCCGGAGCTTCCAGATCGTTGGAGCTGGCCGCAAACGCCTCGACCCATTCCTCGAGCGAAGCGCCCGCTTCCGGCCAGACGATCGCCTGGAGGACGTCGGCAAAGCCCACGAGCAATTCGCCGCTGCGCAGGCCCAACGCTGTGAACACGTCCTTGGTCGCCACCGCCACGCGCGGATTGACGAGAACGCACGGAAGCTTCGGCAGTGCCAACGGCAGGAGGCTCTCGCCGACACCGGTCATGACACAGGCGCGCGAGGCGACACAGACCGGAACGTCGGCGCCAGTCAATTGCGCCACCTCGGAGAGGCGCGCATCGTCAGTCGCAAGACCGTTGGCCTTTGCGAGCAGCCGCAAAGCGGCTGCGGCATCCGCCGAACCGCCGCCGATGCCGGCTGCGACAGGAAGTGTCTTGTAAAGGGTGAAGGTGCCGGTTTTCAGTCCCGGAACGCGCTCGGCCAATAGCCGCGCGGCCTTAAGCACGAGATTGTCGGCCACCTCGCCGCAGGCTTCCGCTAGAGGGCCGGTGGTTTTGAGCCTCAGTTCGCTGCCGGGAAGCAAGCTCAATTGATCGGCACAATCGGCAAACGCGACCACGCTTTCGAGATCGTGGTAGCCGTCGACCCGACGCCCCACGACCCGCAGGGTCAGATTGACCTTGGCGCGCCCGTCTTCGACGAGCTCACTTGCGGAGGAATCGACAGCCGCATCGGTCGTTTCACCGGAGGTCATAGCAAATGCAAATCCAATAAAACCGAAGCAAACGATCCGAAAAAACGGTGCCGCAAAATTTTCAGGTAGCCGAGAGTATCGCACGGGCGTGGCGCCAAGGCCCAATCAAGGCTTGATCCAAGACCGGATCAGCCCTGGCGCCGTTTTACCTAGCCGCCCTTGTCATCTTCTTTCTTCTTGTCGGCAGAAGCCGCAGAAGACGTATCGTCGGGCATGCCGTGCTCGATCTTGGCCTCGATCTTCGGCAGATCTTCCGGCTCCGGCTTCAGGTCGCGGGCATGTGCCCACTGGAATTTGGCTTCCAGCGTGCGGCCGACGCGCCAATAGGCATCGCCGAGGTGATCGTTGATGGTGGGATCCTCAGGCTTGAGATCGATCGCGCGTTCCAGATTCTTCACCGCGTCTTCGTAGTTACCGATGCGGTAATAGGCCCAACCCAGGGAATCCACGATGTAGCCGTCATCCGGACGCTGATCGACGGCACGCTTGATCATCTTCATGCCTTCGTCGAGGTTGATGCCCTGATCGATCCAGGAATAGCCGAGATAGTTGAGCACGTGCGGCTGTTCAGGCTGCAGCTCAAGCGCCTTGCGCATGTCGGCTTCCGCCTTGCTCCACTGCTTGTCGCGCTCTTCGCAGATACCCCGGTAATAGTAATAAACCCAGGTGTTCTTGTCGGAGGCCTTCGGCAGGATATCGATGCCTTGTGAGTAGGTGACGACGCAATCGGCAAACTTCTTGCGGCCGCGCTCGATATTGCCGAGCGCCATGACGGCCTCGATGTCCTTTGGATCGTCCGCCGTGACGCCCTTCAATATCTTGATCGCCTCGTCGGTGCGGTCGGCGGTGTCGAGATCGATGGCGAGCTGGATTTGCGCATTGCGTTTCAGTGGCGAACCCGCCGGCACGCGCTCGTAGGCCTTGATCGCCATCGCCGGCTTCTTCACCGATTCATAGAGATCGGCGAGCGACAACAACGCCAACGGATGGTTCGGCACCAGATAGAGCGCAAGCTGCAAATAAACCAGCGCGAGATCCTCGCCGCCGCGGCGGGTTAGCGTCGCGCCGATGCCGTAGAGCGCCTCGGCTGCGCCGGCCTGCGGCGAATCGACGATCGGCGGCAGCTTCTTGCCTGCCTCGGTTTCGCGCATCGCCTCCACAATCAACGGATGCCGCGGCAGTTTCTTGTCGAAGGCCTGGTAGACGGCTGTTGCCGAAGCCGCGTCCTTGTTGCGCGACAGCCAGCGGGCATAGTCGTCCGAAACACGCAGCATGGAATCTTCGAGCTTGTAGGCCCGCTCGAGCCGGACGCCGGCGTCTTTCTCCTTGCCGGCGAGTTCGAGGATCATCCCGGCATGCAGGTCCTTGAAGATCGGATACCATTCCGGACCGGCGAGCTTGTCGATCGTGGCGACCGCGCCCTTGGCGTCGCCGGCGCCGTACGCGGCCCAGCCGGACAGCAATGTGGCGACGAGGTCCGTGATCGGTCCGCGGATCGACTGGTTGATGTTGGTCTGGGCGCTTGGGTATTTCTTCTGCTTGAGATCGCGCACGCCGATCACAAGCCGCGCCACGCGATTGGTCTTGTCGACGGAGAGAATACGGTCGGCGAGCTTGACGGCCTCATCGATATCGCCATCCGCGAGCGAGGAGATGAACGCCCGATCGAGAAGCTCATTGTTTTTCGGATCGGTGCGGAGCGCCGACCGATAGAAGGTCGCGGCCGAGGCGGCGTCCCGCTCGACGCTGGCGTGACGGGCGGCAAGGTAACTGCCGGACGTCGTCAGCATCTTCAGATCGTGAGTAGAGGGGAATTGCGCAGAGTTATCGGCTGGATGATCGGGCGTCTGCGCGACAGCGGTAACGGGGAGTGCCAGCAAAGCGATAGCGGCAATCGTCGAACGATTGAATTGAAAAGAAAGCATCACGGTTTGCCTTGGCTCCAGGAATTTACGGCAGAGGCCTGATGGAGTGGATTTGACATTCGCTACCCACATCGGCGCATCAAGGGTTGCGACAATGCCGCTTTTGGCGGCTGACCGCAAGGATAGGGGGTGGCAAATCAATTGGCAGGACTAGCCCGGCCGTCGCCTCCAACGGCTTTCAGTGTGGCGGTATCGTGGCCGGGGGCCCCTCGGCAGTCACGCAATCGTGGTCACATTGCCTCGTAGTTAGGCCCGCCGCCGCCCTCGGGTGGAACCCAGGTGATATTACTGTTCGGATCCTTGATGTCGCAGGTTTTGCAGTGGACGCAATTTTGGGCGTTGATCACAAAACGCGGGCCTGACGTTTCCTCCACCCATTCGTAGACGCCAGCCGGGCAATAGCGGTTGGATGGGCCGGCATAGACGTCATGCTCGGAGGTCTTCTGCAGGTTCATGTCGGCGACCTTGAGGTGAACCGGCTGGTCCTCCTCGTGATTGGTATTCGACAGAAAGACTGAGGAAAGTCGGTCGAAGGTCAATTTGCCATCCGGCTTTGGGCCAGCAATCGGCGCATGGACTTTTGCCGGATCGAGCGTCTTGCGGTCGGGCTTGGCATGCGACAGCGTTCCGAACAGCGAGAAGCCAAGCGTATTGCACCACATGTCGAAGCCACCGAGCACCACGCCCAGGATGGTGCCGAATTTCGACCAGAGCGGCTTGACGTTGCGAACCAGAAACAAATCCTTGCCGACGGCCGACGAGCGCCATGCATTTTCATATTCGACAAGCTCGTCGTTCGCACGCCCTGCGCCGAGCGCCGCATGGACTTGTTCGGCGGCCAGCATGCCGCTGCCGATCGCATTGTGCACGCCCTTGATGCGCGGCACATTCACAAAGCCCGCCGCGCAGCCGATCAACGCGCCGCCGGCAAAAGACAGCCGCGGCACCGATTGATACCCACCCTCGGTGATGGCGCGGGCGCCATAAGCGAGCCGCTTGCCACCCTCGAAGATGGGGCTGATCGCGGGATGGGTCTTGAAGCGCTGAAACTCTTCGAACGGCGACAGATAAGGATCGTCGTAATTGAGGTGCGCGACAAAGCCGACCGCAACGAGATTGTCGTCGTAATGATAGAGGAAGGAGCCGCCGCCGGTCTTGTTGTTCAGCGGCCAGCCGAAGGAATGCTGGATTAATCCCTTGTGGTGCTTCGAGGGATCAATCTGCCAGACTTCCTTCAGGCCAATGCCGAATTTCCCAGGCTGGCTGTTGGCATCGAGCGCGAATTTCGTAATCAGCTGCTTGGTCAGGCTGCCGCGCGCGCCTTCGGCGAACAGCGTGTACTTGCCGCACAGTTCCATGCCCCGGGTGAACGAGGCCTTGTGCGAGCCGTCCTTGGCGACGCCCATGTCGCCGGTCGCAATGCCGCGCACAGCGCCCTTGTCGTCGTAGAGAACTTCGACCGCCGCAAAACCCGGATAGATTTCGACGCCAAGCGCATCGGCCTTGCCTGCTAGCCAGCGGCAGAGCCGCCCAAGCGAACCGATGTAACAATGATGATTGTTCATCAGCGGCGGCATCATGAAATTCGGCAAGCGGATCGCACTGGATTTCGTCATCCAGAAGAAGCGATCATCCTTGACCTGTGTCTTCAGCGGACAATCGGCATCCTCGCGCCAATCTGGAACGAGCTTGTCGAGCGCGACCGGATCCATCACGGCGCCGGATAAAATATGGGCGCCGACTTCCGATCCCTTCTCGACCACCACCACCGATACTTCGGGGTTGAGCTGCTTCAACCGGATCGCCGCACCGAGTCCCGACGGCCCGGCGCCGACGATCACGACATCGAACTCCATGGATTCGCGCGGCGGCAATTCTTCGGTGCTCATGGTCTGATCTCAGGCTTGGTACAAATGCGTTGTTGACATGTTTGTTTCCGATTTTCACGGGAAGAACAACTATGGAAATGCGGCTTGGGCCGTTTCGTTGCGGCGCAATCCAGCCTAGGATGGTGGTTGGGAATTCCATCCAGGCAAATGACTTGTTCGCCACGCGGAATTGCTGACCAAAGCCATACGAGATCAACAAGTTGACGCCTGAGCCTGCGCCTACCATCTCCCAATTGCTGACCTTCTATCTGGAGGCCGGGGTCGATTGCGCGCTTTCCGAAGAACCGGTCGACCGGCTCTCCGAGTCCGAGCGCCCTGAAGCTATCAAGGCCGCCTCTCCCGCCACCGAGACCATCGCCGCCCGGACGCTCCGACCCGCGCCCGCCTCTATCGCACCAGCCGCCGAACCATCGCCGGCACCTGATGCAGCCATTGCGACGGCGCGGGAGGCAGCCCGCACCGCGGCCTCGCTCGAGATCCTGCGGGACCTGCTGGAGAAGTTTGACGGCTGCGCGCTGAAATCCACCGCCACGCGTCTGGTGTTCGCCGACGGCAACCCGAAGGCCCGCATCATGTTCGTCGGCGAAGCGCCGGGACGCGACGAAGATATCGAGGGCCTGCCCTTTGTCGGACGCTCGGGCAAACTGCTCGACCGGATGATCGCTTCGATCGGGCTCGATCGCAGCAAGGTTTACATCGCCAACGTCATTCCATGGCGACCGCCGGGCAACCGGACGCCGACACCGCAGGAAACTCAGATCTGCCTGCCGTTCATCCAACGCCAGATCGAACTGGTCGATCCGGACATCCTGGTGACGCTCGGCAATCCTTCGACGCAGACACTGCTGTCGACGCGCGAAGGCATCATGAAAACGCGCGGCCGCTGGTTCAACTACGACACCGGGACACGCGTGATCCGCGCGCTAGCGACGTTCCATCCGGCCTATCTGTTGCGCTCGCCGTCCTACAAACGCCTGTCGTGGCAGGACTTGCGCGCGATCGCCAAAGCGCTGCCGCAGGCCGTATCGTAGCCGTCACGGTCCCTTCGGCCGCACGATCGCCCAGCCAACCCGCAGCAAAGGCTGCCGGCCGTTCACCAAACGGTCGAAGGTCTGTGGCACTTCGGGCGCAAGATTGGGAAACAGCCGCGCGATATCGGGCGGCGGTGTGCCGTCGGTGTCGGAGGCACGCCACACCACAACGCCGCCGGTCTGGTTGAATTTGTCCAGGTTAAGCCACGGCGTTCGCTCCGGCGTCGCAGCAAGAAACAGATGCGGACGCGTAGCGCTCAGGCTGATCAGGGTCGCAAGCTGGGCATCACCGCTCACCGCCGACAGGTGACGGTTGGTCCGCCGCTCGAAACTGTCATCGAAGAAATGCCCGATCGCAACCGCCGGCAGCGACGTCGTGACCTCGCCGCCCGCGGTCCAGGGAACGAAAAGCGTCGCCGCAATGACGGCCAGCGCCGGCGCAAGAACGAGGGCGGCCCAGGCCGCGCGTAATATCCGCTGACGCCGCAGGCGGATGAGGTCGCCGCACGCCACGATGGCAGCTAGCCCCGACATCAAAAGTACAACCGCGGGGCCGCCCACGACATGATCGAGATCGTAAAGGCCGGAGATCAGACAGCCGCCGAGCGCCGGCGCAAACGCAAAGAAATAGATGAAGTCCCGCGCCGCGGGATCAACGGGGGGACGGAAAATGACGGGCGCATCCTCCTGGGCACGATCGAACCAGCCGGAATTGAACGCCGACACGATCGCAATACCCAATGAGGCCAATAACAGGCCGCCGAGCAGTTCCACGCCATGCTCCGCGCGGCCGGTCAAATCAGCAAATGACGGCCCATGGGGCAAGGTCAGTGCATCGGCGCGGATTAGCCAGATCAGATAAGGCAGCGCCAGGACAACGATCACCAGGAGCGCAAACAGCGCATCGAACGAGATCAGGATGCGACGGCCCCGTGAAGTCGCGAGCGCAAATCCGACCACCAATGCCAACAGGAAGATCGCGGCTGAGGTCGTCAGCAGCAAAAGGCCCGCTTCGATCGACAATGCGAACCACGCATTGCGCCGGTTCAGGCCGATCAGTTGCCAGGAATGCAGCAGGATCAGCGCCCAAAGCGGCCGTGCCAGCACCAGCGGGCCGAACTCTAGACCGGGTGCGCTGAACGCCAGCACCGTCATCGTCAGCAGAACCGCCAGCACCGCCTGCTGCACGCCGACGGTGGCGCGCGCCAGAACGTATAATGTCCAGAACGTCGCGATCGAACATATTTGCGCCAGCAGATAGACGCCAAACACGTGGTTACCCGCCGCTCGAAACGCGATATCGGCGAGCCAAAAGGCAAGTGGTGGCCCGAAATCGGTTCCGACCTGATATTCCCGGCCAAGCGCAAGCACCGTGGCCAGATCGCCGGGAGGGCTGCGATATACCAATAGCGACACCAGCAACCACAGGATCGCCTGCAGCACCACCACCAGCCACACAACCAGCTTCGGCCGGGCGCGGATCAGTTCGATAACCAGGGAGGTGAAGCGCATGTGGCGACCGGATTACTCTCACAAACAGGGCTGACCGGCCGCAAGCGTGGACCTGCGCAACGACGTTTCACCCCGATCGAAGCATGGTCTTAAAGGGGCGCAGGCGCGGAGGCAACTGCAGCGCGGCGCCCTTCACACCGCAGCGGAAATCACCGGTGTCTCGCCCTCCGGCGCGAACAGGTCGGCATCGCGCTTGATTGTCCACGGCTGGTGTTTTTCGCGGGCGGCAACGACGGGCGCAAAGAAACGCCGATGATGAACCGAGGGACCCAACCGGTCGAGCGCCTCAAGGTGCTCCGGCACGCAATAGCCTTTGTGGGACTCAAAGCCGTAGCCCGGGCATTCCCGCGCCAGCGCACACATCAACCGATCGCGCGTGACCTTCGCGATGATCGACGCTGCCGCAATCGACATGACAATTCCGTCACCGCCGATGACCGCCTCGCAATCGCAAGCCGTCGCAAGCCTGTCGCGGCCATCGACAAAGACGCGCTTCGGCGCTTCCGGTAAACCATCGACCGCGCGCTTGAGCGCCCATAGCGAGGCGCGCAAAATATTGTCGCGATCGATCCGTGCCGGCGAGGCAAAGGCGACCGAAAACGATGCGGTCGCGCAAATCTCCTCGAACAATGCCTCGCGGCGTTCCGCCGTCAGCCGCTTGGAATCGTCAATACCTTTTGGAATCCGTTTCGGGTCGAGCACGACGGCAGCCGCCACCACCGGGCCTGCCAGCGGCCCGCGCCCGGCTTCGTCGCAGCCCGCGACCGGCCAGACGCCTTGTTTGATCAGCGCACGCTCGCGACGAAAGCTCGGCGGCGTCACCGCGATGACGCCTTTCGGTAGTTTGATCTGTTTCTTGCCGGACTTTTCCCGAATCATGAAGGGATCGTGCGCAACCGCGAGGAGCTGCGCAACCGGGAACTTCCGCGCCAGACGCGCCTTTCACCGCTCTCAACAGCAGCTCAATTTGTTTTCAATCCGGAAGATGCACGCGGCGATCTTCTCCGACTTCAATGCCTGGCGCGGCCACGACTTCCCAGGGATGGCCGTCCGGATCGGCAAAATATCCGGAATAGCCGCCATAGTCGGTCTTGTGAGCGGGTTTCAACAGTCTGGCGCCTTTCGAGATGGCGAAATCCAGCACCTCCTCAACTTCTTCCGGGCTGTTGCAATTCCAAGCCAGGGTTATGCCGCGAAACGCCTGCGGCCGCGGGTGCTCCGGCAACGTGACATCCTGCGCGAGTTGATCCCAAGGAAAGAGACCGACTGCAGTACCGCCGGTTTCGAAAAACGCAACAGCCTCGCCCGTAACCTTGAATTTTCGCGTAAAGCCCAGCGCTTCATAAAACGCAATACTGGCGCGCATGTTGCCGACGCCGAGCGTAACCATGGTGAAGCGCGCGACCGGCGCAGACGGTTTCGAATTCATGGGGATACTCCTAGAACAGGCTGAGCTGTTCTCCGCTACGCTTGGGCCTTGCGAAATGATCCGTGGTCAGTTTGGACCGGCGCTTGTTGAGCCCAAGCTTTTCGCAGGCGATCTCGAACCTGCGCCCGATCATCCAGGCCATCGGGCCTGTGCCCTTCATCCGCGTCCCCCATTGCGAGTCGTAGTCGCGACCGTCTCGCATGTCGCGGATCAGAGTGAAGACGTGGCGATAGCGATCCGGATAATTCGCCATCAGCCATTCGCGAAACAGATCGCGCACCTCGAGCGGCAGGCGCAACAAGACGTAACTTGCTTCCTTGACGCCGGCATGGGCCGCCGCATCGAGAATGCGCTCGATCTCGCTGTCGTTCAGCGCAGGGATCACCGGCGCGACCATCACGGTGGTCGGAATTCCGGCTTCCGACAGTCGCCGTAACGCTTCCAGCCGCCGCGGCGGCGTCGATGCGCGCGGCTCCATCGTGCGGGCCAACTGCGCATCCAGTGTCGTCACCGAAATCGCCACCTTGGCGAGATTGCGCTTGGCCATCCGCGCCAGGATATCGATGTCGCGCACAACCAGCGCCGACTTCGTCACGATGCCGACCGGATGCGAGGCGCGATCCAGCACTTCGAGAATACCGCGCATGATCTTGTGGTCGCGCTCGATCGGCTGATATGGATCGGTATTGGTGCCGATCGCGATCATGCGCGGCTCGTAATTCTCCGCGGCGAGTTCTTTTTCCAGAAGCTGCGGCGCATCGGGCTTGGCCAGCAGCTTCGATTCGAAATCGAGCCCCGGCGACAGGCCGAGATAGGCATGGGTCGGCCGCGCGAAGCAGTACACGCAGCCATGCTCGCAACCCCGATAGGGATTGATGGAGCGGTCGAAGCCGATATCGGGGGAATCATTCCGCGCGATGACCTTGCGGGAGGTATCGAGCGTTACCGTGGTCTTGAACGGCGGAAGTTCTTCAAGGCTCTGCCAACCGTCGTCAAACGCAACCCGCGCTTCGGCCTCATAGCGGCCGCTGGCGTTGGATTGCGCGCCTCGGCCACGCCGCCGTCCGCGTTCGATGGCGACTGCAAGCTCCGGGAAGGCCGAAGGCGCACCCGCCGGTTCGGAGGGCGCCGTGACCGGCGGGTGCTTGAGCGCATGGGAGGATGCTCTGCTCATGGTTCGAACATAGCACCAAACATGAACAAATCAAGAACAAGATGACTTGATCCACAACATGAGCACCGGAAAACGTTCGCGAGGACCATCGTGCCCGCCTGCCGCAAAAAGCTGCAAAACCACGGGCTGATTTGACTGTGACAAGATGATAACGGTTCCCGCGGCTTTAGCCGTTGAGATCATGCTGAGCGTTATTATTCCGACAGAAGGCGCAGAACACCCGGCCGTCGCCACGCTCGCAGCGCTGGTGCCGGGCGCGGCCACCGGCGTGGTGCGCGAGGTGCTGTTGGTTGATCGCGGCGACAACGGCGTGATCGAACGGGTCGCCGATGTCGCGGGCTGCCGATTCCTGGCCTTTGATGGAACACGCGCGGCGGCGCTGGCGGCCGGCGCGCGCCAGGCGCGCTCGCCTTGGCTGATGTTCCTGCACGTAGGCGCGGTGCTCGATCACGGCTGGATCGACGAGACCGTGCAGTTCGTTCAGCGGGTCTCCGATAGCGACCGGCCCCGCGCCGGCGTGTTCCGTTACGCGCGATCACCCTATTCCGATCACACCTTGCGCGATCGCCTGCGGTCCGTCGCGCGAATGATGGCGGGCCCGTTCGCCGACCAGGGTTTGCTGATCGCGCGCGATCATTATGAGCGGCTCGGCGGCCATGCGCCTGATATCGCGCGTGCGGAACAGCGGCTGCTTCGCCGGCTCGGCCGCTCCTCGCTGACCTTGCTGCACAGCCGGATCATCATGTCGTGAAGTAGCCTCCGATATAGTTGCCAAAGTCAAATAATTATTTGACAATGGCAAGTATCGGAGGTGCGCCATGCCAACCCAGACTTCGCCTGCCCAACCCGAGCAGGAAATCGCGGCCGTTCGCGCCTTCAACCGTTTCTACACCCGCAAGCTCGAGGTGCTCGACCAGCATCTGCTCAAGACCCCGTTCTCGCTGAGCGAGGCGCGGGTGATGTTCGAGCTTGCCCATCGAGGCGATCTCTCGGCCAAGGACATCGGCCTGGAACTCGGACTCGACCCCGGCTATCTCAGCCGCATCGTCCAGAAATTCGACGATGACGGGCTGGTCAGCCGCAAGCCGCTGCCATCGGACCGGCGGCAATACCAGCTCGGCCTGACCGCCAAGGGCCGTGCCGCCTTCGCCAAGCTCGAGCGGATCTCGCAGGATCACGTCGGGCTGATGTTGGGCGCGCTGGCCGGCGAGGATCGCAAACGGCTGCTCGGCGCCATGGAGATGATCGAGCAGTTGCTCTGCGCGGCGCACACGCCTTTGCCATTGGCAATCCTGCGCGACCCGCGGCCGGGCGACATAGGCTTTGTGGTGCAGAGCCATGGTGCGCGATATGCCAGTGGATATGGCTTCGATTCCTCTTTCGAAGCCCTCGTCGCCGAGATCGCGGCGAAATTCATCTCCTCCTTCGACGCCTCGCGCGAACGCTGCTGGATCGCCGATATCGACGGGCGGCCGGTCGGCTCGGTATTTCTGGTCAGGGGCGACGACGAGGTCGCAAAGCTTCGCCTGCTGCTGGTCGAGCCGAGCGCGCGCGGCCAGGGGTTAGGGCAGCGCCTCGTCGCCGAATGCATTTCCTTTGCGCGGGCCTGCGGCTATCGCAGGATCACGCTATGGACGCAGAGCATTCTGATAGCCGCTCGCAAGATCTATCAGGACGCGGGCTTTACGCTTGTGAAGACCGAGCCGCATCGCAGTTTCGGGCAGAACCTGATCGGCGAAACCTGGGAACGCGAGCTGTGACGCCATCGCGTCGCATCACGCCGGGTTTGATAGAGTATTACAAAAGAAAGGCGCATCGGTTACGCGCTGAAGCTTACCGGAATATGGGGGGCGTTTTCTGGCGAGCGCTGAAAAGGATCATCCGGCGGCGTTGACTGCGATCAAGCCCCTTCGCTTTAGGCCGCCTGCCCTCTTTCAATATGCTGACCTGCCACGATACGATGCCTCCCAAAATACGATATTTCGCAAAATCCAGCAGGAGGAAGCGCATGAAACCGCCGCGGCTCGTTCGATCGATATCCATGATTGCAATGGCCGTCCTGCTGACGACGGCGGCATCCGCCGCCGATATCCGTGTGATGATCTCCTCCGGCTTTCACGGCGCCTATTCCGAGCTCGGCCCGGCATTCGAGCGCGCGACCGGGAACCATTTGATCACGACACGTGGCCCCTCGATGGGAGATTCGCCCGAAGCGATCCCGACCCGGCTTTCGCGCGGCGAGAGCGCCGATGTGGTGATCCTCGACGGCGGCGCGGCTGACGAGCTCGGCAAGCGCGGCCTGGTGCAAGCCGACAGCAAGGTCGAGCTGGCGCGGTCGCTGATCGGCATGGTGGTGCGCGAAGGCGCCGAAAAGCCCGACATCAGCAGCGTCGCCGCCTTTCGCAATACGTTGCTGTCGGCGAAATCCATCGCCTATTCGGACAGCGGCAGCGGCACGTATCTCTCGACCGTCCTGTTCCAGAAGCTCGGCGTTGCGGATCAGATCGCGGCCAAGAGCCGGAAAGTACGCGGACCGCCATCCGGCGAGCCGGTGGCGGCTGTGGTCGCGCGCGGCGAAGCGGAAATCGGCTTCCAGCAGGTGGCCGAACTCATTCATGTTCCCGGCATCAGCTTCGTCGGCGCGCTCCCGGCCGAGGTGCAGCCGATGTTCTCCTTTGCCGGCGTTCTGACCAAGACCGCACGCGAGCCCGAGGCCGCGCGGGCACTGCTTGTGTTTCTGACCTCGAAAGAGTCGGCCCCGGCAATCACGAAGGCTGGGCTGATGCCTCTGCCGGATCGCTAGCCGATGTGACCTCCGAAAGAGGCGTCACGAATTTCACGCCGTAAGTCTTGCCGCGACGCCAGATGACTTCGCACAGCTCGCGCTTGTGACCCTTGACGAGCGTCAGCTCGAAGCAGTCTCTCACATCCATCGCGTCATCGCTCGCGATCCGCGCCCCGCCGGACGAGACGTCCAGAACATGGCACTCGCGTTCGCTCACACCGTTATCCGCGGTGATCCAGGCCAACCGCTTGTGCAGTTGCCGTCGCGTCTCACGCTTTACCTTTGCCCTCGGCTCAACAACATTCATGAAAATCACCGGTTGATAGCCTCGGCAATATCGAGGCTCGCCCAGTTTCGCCATGACCTCGTAAGGTTCCGTTAGGGCATTACTTTGAAATTTATCCATTAGCCTTGACGACGACAGGTCAGGCAGAGGCGCCTTTTGCCTTAGGCCGGCGCAGATGTTCGTCGAGACGCGGCATGATCTCGACGAAATTGCAGGGCCGCGTGCGATAGTCGAGCTGGGCGGCGAGAATCCCGTCCCAGCCATCGCGGCAGGCGCCCGGCGAACCCGGCAGGCAGAAGATGAAGGTAGCGCCCGCAACGCCGGCCGTCGCCCGGCTCTGGATCGTCGAGGTGCCGATCTTGGCATGGCTCAGCATATGAAAGGCGATGGAAAAGCCGTCCATCCGTTTTTCAAACAACGGCTCGATCGCTTCCGGCGTCACGTCACGACCGGTAAAGCCGGTACCGCCGGTGGTAATGATGGCATCGACACCTTCGTCCGCGATCCATCGCTTGACGATGACGCGGATTGCATCGACGTCATCGACGATGATCTCCCGCGCCGCAAGCTTGTGGCCGGCGGCGACGATCCGCTCCGCCAGCGTCGCGCCGGATTTGTCGTCGGCCAGTGCGCGCGTGTCCGAAATCGTGAGCACCGCGATGTTGAGCGGCACGAACTGTTTGGCTTCGTCGATTGAGGTCATGTGAAGCCGAAAGTTACAGCGATGCGGCACTAAACGTGTCGCACGCCTTCAAGGTTCCCTGCTGATAGCCGGTCATGAACCATCGCTTGCGTTGTTCCGCCGAACCGTGAGTGAAGGAATCCGGCACCACGCGCCCGGTGGCCTGACGCTGCAACGTGTCGTCACCGATGGCGGATGCGGTCGCGAGCGCGCCGTCGATATCGCCCGGTTCGATGAAGCCCGGACGTTTCTTTTCCTCGCGATTGACCCAGATGCCGGAGAGACAGTCGGCTTGCAACTCCACTCTCACCTGCAGCGCATTGGCGGCGGCCTTGCTGCCGGCGGCCTGTTGCTGCGCCGTCACGCGCGGTAGAATGCCGAGCAGGTTCTGCACATGATGTCCGGCCTCATGCGCGATGATATAGGCTGCGGTAAATTTGCAGGCCGAGCCCTGACAGCCGTGGAATCGGGTCTCGACCTCGCGGAAGAAGCCGGTATCGAGAAAGATCTGCCGGTCCGGCGGGCAGTAGAACGGTCCCATCGCCGACTGCGCCATGCCGCAGCGTCCACCATTGGTCGCGTTGCGAAACAG
>Ga0210387_10001187_pt1 | contig 19471 bp, 16 predicted proteins | sample IncBWC7OmetaG_FD_160108 | JGI IMG/M metagenome (GOLD analysis project Ga0210387, IMG submission 160108) | Forest soil microbial communities from Barre Woods Harvard Forest LTER site, Petersham, Massachusetts, United States - Inc-BW-C-7-O ...
ATGTCCGGTAAGGGCGGTGATCTCAATGCGTCGACGCAACACTAAGCTAGAACCCGACTGGCATTGAAAACAAAAGCCAAAATCGCTTGTTAGGGTTAGAGCAGCCGGAACGCTGCTCTGACTGGGTTTTGACCCAGCGTAGCCAAACGGGAGGTTCTTCCGTGGAAGCAATGTCGAGTCAATGCACTGGATGGTGTTGCATTGACCGTTTGAGCTGACAGCGTTTATCAGGACCTAGTCCGATCTTGACGCGTGTTGATGTTGTGCTGAATTCAGTGCGCTTGTGAACTGCGATGGCTCCTCCCGTGCCAGCAAGAACTGGCCGCCGTTTTCTTGATGGAAGCAATCCAATTTTGTTCTTGACAACTTAAATCGATCTCGTAATATGGCACGCGTGCCACAGCGTAAGACAGTGGATTCTCCCTATCGGGTGCAGGTTCTAGACCGCGCTTTAGCGGCGCTGGCGATTTTGGCCAATCGCTCCAGCGATTGCGGCCTGGCGGAGTTGTGCACTGCGTTGAAGCTGCACAAGAGCACGGTGCACCGACTCATGATGGTCTTGGAGCAGCACCGCCTAGTTGTCAAGAATTCGGAAACCGGGCGTTATCGCCTGGGGTTGAAACTTTTCGAACTGGGATCGAAAGCGATTGAAGGCCTCGATCTGCGCGCGCGCGCGCGTCCGTATCTCGATCGTTTGCAGGAGAAATTTGGAGAGACCGTGTTCTTCTGCATTCTGGACGAAGGCCAGGTTTTCTACGTGGAGAAGGTGGAGTCGAAGGCCAGTGTGCGTACGGCATGCATGGTGGGAAGCCGCGCGCCAGCATATTGCACGGCAGTAGGCAAGGCCATGCTGGCGGAGCTGCCGGAGGCGGAAGTCAGCGGTATTGTGCGCCGCTGGGGGCTAAAGCCGGTCACCGCAAAAACGATCACGAGCGCCGGCGCGCTGAAGACCGAATTAAAGGCGGTTCGCGCGCGGGGCTACGCGATTGACGACGAAGAGAAGGAAGAGGGACTGCGCTGTGTCGGTGCAGCGGTCCGTTCCCATTCCGGAATGCCTGTCGCGGCTATGAGCATCTCCGGCCCGGCATTCCGAATGACGCGCGAGAGAGTGCCTGAAGTCGGCCGAGCGCTCACGCAAGCGGCCAGCGAGCTATCCGCCGAGTTGGGATACCAAGCCGTGCCCACGGAGTTGGAGCGCAGCGCGGCAAGCTGAAGAAACTGGAAATCGGTTCCCGGCAAATGCCGGTTTTTTTGGCGCAAAAATACGACTGAGATGCTGTACCACAATGTGGGACGCAGTACGGCAAAAGTTTTGCAGTCCATCTCCGGGGCGGCTGGACCGCAAATGGGCCAAGGCGAACCCTCATCTTTCACTGTAAGCGGTAGAGACAGGAGGCGTGCACATGCGACGCAAACTTTTGTTTGGGGTAGTGATTGCTGTGTGGGGACTGGCAATTCCCGGCACCTTGCTGGCGCAAGTAACAACCACAACGCTTTTCGGAAGGGTGACCGACTCAACGGGCGCGGCACTTGCAAGAGCGCAAGTGACCGTGACAAATACGGACACCAACGCGACCCGCACAGAACAAACAAACACGGAAGGCGAGTATCGGGTGGAGTTGCTGCCCGTGGGAAATTATTCCCTGGGGGTGAGTACCACGGGATTCAAGAGATTCGTGCGCAAGGGCATCGTGCTGGAGTTGAATGTTCCCACCAGGGTGGACGTCGCCATGGAGTTGGGGGAATTCGCGCAGACCGTGACGGTTACCGGCGCCACGCCGCAGATCAATACGAGTAGCGCGGAAATTGGGCGCACCATCGAGAACGAAGAGATCTCGAACCTTCCGCTCGTGAACCGCAACGCCTATGAATTGCTCGAACTCACGCCTGGCGTGCAAAACAGTTCCTTCAGCGCCGGCCAGCCGAATCCGGTTATCACTCTGGGATATCCGGAACAGCGAACGTTTATCAACGGAGGCGTGGACGGCGGAGCGGGCTCGGTGAGCTACTACCTCGATGGCGGAATCAACATGACGGGTTTGCGCAACACGGGCAACATCCTTCCGAATCCGGACGCGATCCAGGAATATCGCGTCGAGACAAATAACTACAATGCCGAGTACGGGAAAATGTCCAGCGGCGTCATATCGGTGGTGACGAGAACCGGCTCGAATAACTTTCACGGCTCACTGTTCGAATATTGGCGCGACAGCGCCTTGAACGCGACGCCATGGAACTCGGCGGTCGGTAACCCGCCTTTGCGCCGAAACCAGTTCGGTGCGACGTTCGGCGGCCCGATCAAGAAGGACAAAACCTTCTTCTTCGCTTCCTACCAGGGTTTGCGGCAGCTCAGCAGCTTCTTGTTTACCGGTGCTACAGTGCCCACTGCGGCCGAACGGACGGGAGACTTTACGGGAGTAGTCGCATCTTTGCCGAGCCAATATACTTGCGGTTCGCCGACGGTTATTTGCCCTTCCCTGCTCGATCCCGTGGCGCAGAAGCTCTTAAACCCCACAGGGGCGGGATCCAACGTCCCGACAATTCCGGTGGCGAATGTGGGTACAACGGGTTTTGGCGGCTCCGCGCCCAGTCCGTACAACACCGACGAATTTCTAATAAAAGTGGATCACAATCTCACCAGCAAGCAGCGCCTCAGCGGAAGTTACTTCTATACCAGCGGAAACAACAGCGTCCCTCCACTCAATTCTACCAGTGGACAGCCAAACGGCAACGTTCCCTGGGATGTGCAGCAGTTCACCTGGCGCCAGCAGAATCTCAACATTAGCGACACCTGGACAGCCACACCCAGTCTCGTGAACCAACTATGGGTCGGATATACGCGGAATTTTGGAGGCCGGTTGAACCTTCCGGACACGTCGCTGGGCGATTTGGGTTCGGAATTCGCAGTTCAAGGCCCGCATTCGCTGCCGCAAATCACTGTGACCGGGTTCTTTACTGGAGCGAGCGCGATCGCCGGGCCGGTGGCCGGATCGAATTTTTACTCGGTGCGCGATGTCGCCACCTACAACCACGGTCGGCATTCCATCTCGTTCGGAGCCGAGGAAACGCTCGACAAGGACGTTCAACAAACGCTTTTAAATAATTACGGAGTATTTGGATTCAACGGAACGAACATAAAGGATGCCGTATCCGGCGCGACGGTTGCCGTTCCCGCGATCGCAAACTTCGTAATGGGCCTGCCGACGTCTATATCGCAGGATGCTCCCGTCACCGGTTACACCAATAGCTGGAGTACGGGCCTCTTTGTGCAGGATAATTTCCGAGTCGTCCCGCGTCTCACCCTGAATCTCGGCTTGCGCTGGGATATTCAGACGCCGCCAACCGATCCCCAAAATCGAGGGACGAGCTTTGAGGTGGGAGAACAATCTGTGGCCATTCCTGCGGCGCCGGAGGGCGCTCTTTTCTTTGGCGATCCGGATATCACACGTGGCATCGTGCCCGTTCGGTGGCATCATGTGTCACCGAGAGTAGGATTTGCGTGGGATCCGTTTGGAGACGGCAAGACCTCGGTTCGGGGCGGTGCGGGAGTGTTCTATGGCAGCGTGTCAGGCAACGAATGGAACACGGTCACCAATTTCGAGCCTTCTGCCATTCGTTTCACCTTCACGAACGCTACACAGGCGGTGACAGGTGCGGGCCTGACGGCAGTCCCACAGGGCGCGACGCTGTCGTGCCCCTACAACAAACTTATCGCGAACAATAGTTCCGGCACGCCCATCGGCTCAACTGTAACTTGTCCTGCGGGGAACGGCAGCGGCAGCGGCATCAGCGGCACCAATCCATTTCCTTTCGTTCCGCCGCAGTTCCTCACCCCCGGAGGCCCCTTCTTCGGCTTTGCGAAGAATTTCCAATGGCCTTATAGCTACCAGTTCAATCTGTCTGTCCAAAGGCAAGTCACCTCGAATTTCAGCGTGTCCGCGGCCTACGTCGGCAACCTCAGCCACGATTTGCCGTTCTCGCAGGACATCAATGCTCCCGCCACCGGCGCTCTTGTTCCCACCTGCGCCACAAGCGCCACCGGTAACATCGTGGCACGCCGCCCAATTAATAACGCCGGCGTCGCTACTTGCACAACACCGGGAAGCCCGTTTGGAACTGTCCTTCTCACGCAGTCGAATCAAACAGCCTCCTACAATGGGCTGCAGGCGACGGCACAGTTGCGAATCACGCGCGGTGTTATGCTCTACGGCTTTTACACCTACAGCCACACGTTTGACAGCGTCCAACTCGACAACAACACCACGCAAGGCGGTGCGCAGGATATGACCAATCTGCACCTGGAAAGAGGGCCAGCGGACTTTGATCTCCGCCACCAATTCGTCACCGCGGTCGTCTGGCAATTGAATTATTACAAGGGAGAGAGTTCGCTGCAGCGCGGATTATTGAACGGCTGGGCCTTGTCGTCGATCGTCAATATACATAGCGGCTTTCCTTTCACGATTCTCAACGGGAAAGACGCCAACCTGACTGGCAACACTTCCGCGGAGCGAGCCGAACTCGTCCAGGGTCAGAACCCGGTCTTAAGCACTCGCACCGCGGCCGAGTGGTTCAATACCGCTGCGTTCTCGCAGAATCCCGCGACTCTGGTCAATGGCATAGCCGTAGACGGGAGCTCAAGCCGCAATATGATGCGCGGGCCGACGTTCAAAGACGTGGACCTCTCCATCTCTCGCGACATCAGCTTGAGCCGTTTCCGGGAAGGTTTGGGTTTCCAAATCCGCGCAGACGCGTACAACATCTTCAACATCGTGAGCCTGAATTCTCCAGGGGGAAACGGCGCTACTGTCGGTTCCTCTACATTCGGAGTCATCACTTCGGCGAACCCGATGCGGCAGCTTCAGTTGGGTGTCAAGCTGCTATTCTGACGTTGCTTGAGTTCCGCATTCAGACGCCCACCGAGCGTGGCCAAGCGCGCTTGGCCGAAAAATGTTCCGGCCGCTGCGAATGAACGGTCGGTGGACATCAGACAAATCTTTACCACCAGAAGGAGCTGCTCGATGGGGCAAATGAAGCAAGACACGTTTGAAAAAATGGTCTTTCGAAAAACTAACAGCCACGTTGGCCGGCACATTTCAGTTTCGCCGGGCAACAGCACGATGAAGCATCTCAACTACGGCCGAATCATTCTGAATACTTCGGTGCCAGCAGCGTTCTTTTCAAACGGCGATCATGAGACAGGATTGGTGTGTCTCTCGGGAAGCGCGGAGGTGAAAGCCGGGGCGGAGAAATTCGATCTCGGGCAATACGACGCAATTTATATCCCTCGCGACACACAGATTGAAGTGAAGACGGACGGCAAAGCGGACCTCGCGGAGTTTTCCGCGGATGTCGAACACCGCTATCCATTGCAATTTGTTTCCTACCAGCAAACTTCGAAAGATCCGGCGTTGCGCTTCAAGACCGGCGGCGCAGGTAACACGCGCGATTTGAATATTCTTCTCGGAAAAAACGTGAACGCCGGACGCCTCTTGTTCGGATTCACATTCTCCGAACCGGGAAACTGGACAAGCTGGCCGCCGCACGAGCACGCCAAAATGCTCGAGGAACTGTACGTTTACTTTGACATGCCTGAGCCGGCCTTTGGCATTCAGTTCGTTTACAACGACACCCAATATCCGGAACTCATCACCGCGGTTCGTGATGGCGACGCGGTTCTCATGCCCAGCGGGTATCATCCGAACGTCGCGGTGCCCGGGCATCGCATCGGTTTTCTCTGGGCCATGGCTGCGCATCGTGAAGTCGAGGACCGGCAGTTCGGCGTTGTAAATATTCAGCCCGGATTTCAGCAGGGCGGCTCCGGTCTGGACGTCGCGCGTAAATAGGCGTTTCCATTCGTCAAAGAGAGCAGATGACGGAAGAAAATCCGATCACCGGACCCGGGCTTGCTGGCAGCGCCGGACCATCAGCGGCAGCCCTCACGCGCATGCGGGAATCCAGCTTCCTCGCCGGACGTCTCCGCTGGGTCATCTGCGCACTTTTATTTTTCGGCGTCACCAAGAACTACATGGACCGGCAGGTGCTCGGAGTGTTGAAAGGCACTCTGCAGCATGAGTTGGGCTGGAACGATATTGACTACGGGAATCTGGTGTTCGCGTTTCAAGCGGCCTACGCCATGGGCATGATTTTTGTGGGCCGCTTGATTGACCGCCTCGGCACCCGCGTTGGCTATGCGGTGGCCATGGTTTTCTGGAGCCTGGCGTCAATGGGCCATGCGCTCGCGAATTCGCTGGTGGGCTTCATGATTGCCCGCTGTGCCTTAGGCTTCGGCGAAGCCGGAGTCTTTCCTGCCAGCATCAAGTGCGTTGCGGAATGGTTCCCGAAGAAAGAGAGGGCGCTGGCGACTGGCATATTCAACGCCGGAACGAATATCGGTGCGATTCTTACCCCGCTTGTTGTGCCTTGGATCGTAGTCCACTGGGGTTGGCGCTGGGCGTTCATTTGTACCGGCGCGCTGGGTTTCGCATGGTTGATTCTGTGGCTGCTGCTTTACCGTAAACCGCAAGAACATCCCCTGTGCACCGACCGCGAACGTGAATACATCGAGAGCGATGCTGAAACTTTCAACGGCAAAATCAAATGGGCGCAGCTTCTGCCTCACAAACAGACCTGGGCGTTTGCGGCTGGCAAATTTATGACTGACCCGATCTGGTGGTTCTATCTTTTTTGGATTCCGGATTATTTGCAGCGCGAACATGGCTTGCACCTGACGCAAATCGGTCTGCCCATCCTTTTGATCTATGTAATTTCCGATGCCGGAAGTATCGGGGGCGGCTGGCTCTCATCTAGTTTGATTCGGCGAGGGCTGTCCGTGAATGCTTCGAGGAAATGCGCGATGCTCGTCTGCGCGCTGAGCGTTTTGCCGATTGCCATAGTTTACCGGATATCCGGGTTGTGGCCCGCCACTCTGGTGATCGGTCTTGCAGCCGCGGGACATCAAGGTTTCTCTGCAAATTTGTTTACGCTGGCATCGGACCTTTTCCCGTCGCGGGCGGTCGCGTCCGTCGTGGGAATTGGCGGAATGGCCGGAGCAATTGGCGGAATGTTGATCGCCGAAATCGTCGGGCACGTGCTGCAATGGACTGGCAGTTATGTGGTTCCTTTTTTCATGGCAGCGTCGGCTTACATGGTTGCTTTGTTGTTCATTCAGCTGTTGAGCCCAGCGCTAGTACCTGCGCCTGTCAGAACGTCGTGAATCTATGAGCCTTGAATCATTCCAATTGAGCGGCAGGAACGCGCTGGTGACGGGCTCACACAAGGGTCTTGGAGCCGCAATTGCAATCGCGTTGGCAGAAGCGGGAGCGAACGTCGGCTGCCACGGGCGTGATCCGCAACCGGGACACGCTTGCGACGAGATCCGCGCTCTGGGCAAGAAGACATTTTACCTTGCCGGTGACGTGGCCGATCCCAAAGTGTGCTCCGACTTGATCGAGAAAACCGCGGATGAATTTGGGTCTATCGATATTTTGGTGAATAACGCCGGCATAATTCGGCGTGCCCCTGCCGCGGAACACTCCATCGCATACTGGAACGAAGTTATCGCCGTGGACCTCACCGCAGTATTTCGTCTGTCGCAACTTGCTGGCCAGCAGATGATCCGCAGGGCCCACGGCGGCAAGATTGTGAACATCGCTTCCGTGCTGTCATTTCAGGGCGGAGTGAACGTGCCCGGTTACGCCGCTGCAAAGGGCGGCGTCGCGCAACTGACCAAGGCACTTTCCAACGAATGGGCGGCGAAGAAAATCAACGTGAACGCAATTGCTCCCGGTTATATGGCCACAGACAATACGGAAGCCCTCCGCAACGACGCCGCGCGCAGCCGCCAAATTCTGGAGCGCATTCCAGCAGGCCGGTGGGGCGAGCCGCGAGACCTTACCGGCGCGGCTGTGTTCTTGTGCTCTTCCGCCAGCGATTATGTGCATGGACACATCCTCGTCATCGATGGTGGATGGCTCGCTCGCTGACGCAACGGAAGAACATATCACGCGGGATATTAGGAGGATTTCGATGACCGTGCATGCAGAGTCGTTTCCAGATCTGGTGGTCGTCAAAGCTGATGTGGCGCCAGAGTCGCAGCCCGAAGCCGGCTTGACCAGAGCAGTCATGGCGTACAACGACAAGCTTTTTCTTGCCGAGCACAAGATGGTCAAAGGATGGGCAGGCAGCTTGCACAGCCATCCTCACGATCAAGTCGTCTACGTCGTGCGCGGTCATTTGCAAGTTGCCTGCCAGGGAAAAACGTTCGATGTTCGAAGCCGTGACAGCTTCGTCGTCCGCGGCGGCGTCGAACACGGGGCCTCCGCCCTGGAAGATTCCGTTGTCATAGACGTATTCACGCCATGCCGCGAGGACTACATCGTTCGATCATGAGCGCAGCAAAATTCCAGATCTTCTCGATACTCGCGCTCGCTGCCAGCGCACTGGTCGGTGCCGCTGCTCCCTGCCGCGCTCAAGCTAAGCCAAATTCGTCGCAGATCAGAACTGCCGATCTCAACAACGAAATTCGGGATTTTCTTGCGCGTGAGGTTAGTGCCCACGTTGCGGATATCAAAACGCTCAATCCTCCTCCGGATCGCGTTGTCGGCGCCCTCACTACGGGAGAATTCTCCTGGGGAACATTCATGCGCGCGCTCGCGGCATACTCGGCATTCGCTGATACGCGAACAGTAGCAGGCCGCGACGTCGTGCCGATGATTGCCCAGATGGCACCCATTGAATTGCGTCAGGGCGGCAAAGCTTGGGCGCAGCTTTACGCCGCCCTCGCTCTGCGCTCCTTCGGGAGCGACCTAAATCACAATGAGTTGTGGCAAAGCTTGTCTCCGGCCGAGAAAAAGGAATGGCAGGTGCTCCTGGATCCGAGCCGTTTCTACGATGCGAAGACTCGCAAGGTGATCAATCTTCCCGAAAACTACCTGGGAGTCGCGGCGCGCATCGCCGCCATCGATTTCCAGCTCGGTGTGATCACGGATCGCAAGTACGCGGACGATCTGCTCGACCGCGCGGCGCAACAATTCACTCGTGGGGCGCTCTTTGCCGACGACGCCCTGCCCACAGGAAGGTACGACAGATATTCGAACGAGTACGCCCGGGCGATTTACGATGCCGCAGCGGCACTTGGTCGCGCGGACATCATGAAAGCACTCGCACCTTCGCTCCGGGCCCAGATGCGCCTCTGGTGGGACCTGCTTTCTCCGGATGGATACGGTTACTCCTGGGGCCGCAGCCTGGGAGCGATCAGTTATATGGATACGCTGGAGATCGCCGCCTTCGCCGCGGAGCATCTCGAATTCCGGCCCGCGTCGCTCCCGCAACTTGCTGCAGCGTATTACGCCGCTTGGCGCTGGCTGCGGCACGATTTCAACGAAGAAAGGCATTTGCTCACCGTCTTCGCATTCGGTCAGGGAGATTACAGCTACATCACGAAAGAACGCGAGTGGCAGCAAACGACCACGTTCTTTGCGAAAGTGATCAACGCCCACGAAGAGTTTATGAATGTGTTGGCCAAGGAAGACGTCGTGGAGTTTGACGCGCAGCCCACACTCGCCAATGTCGCGCGGTTCGTCTATTTCCGCGACGAAACCGGAAGAAAATTCGGTGTGTGGGTAGTTCGCCAAGGAGATTTTCATTTTGCTCTGCCGTTCGTAACCGGTCCGCACGCCGCCACCTCTGATTACGAACCTGCCCCGCACGGTCTGCCAGGTTTCGCGGTGCCGGTCGAGAACATCTACCCGTGCTTTGTTCCCTTCCTCGAATTAGAAGATGGCCGCACAATCGCAGCGGCGGATGGCGCCGATGAAATTCATCCGTCGGCTGATGGACTGTCGGTCACTGCGATCTGGAATCGTTGGGTGGTGCCCGGCGCCAAAGCCGGAGAAACCGTGGAGCCGGGATTCCAGACTGAAGTGACGTGGTCGCTTGCCGGCGGAAAAAATCTCTTCCGCACGGAAGTCATTACGGCGTCGAGGGCGGTCACAATCCGCCGGCTGTGGATGGCGGTGCCAACGAAGGCTGATCACATCGAAACATATCTAACGGATGGCAGGCGCGCAGACCAACTCACGTCTGCGCACGTCACACTGGAGGCCCGCGTTCTCAGTTCTGATTGGCCACTCCAGATATCCGCGTTTGCCACAGGCGATGAACCGTTGGGCCGAGGAGATCGCGGCCCGATCCCTTTAAACTTAATCCTCGAAACAACACACGAGGTAACACTGCAGCCGAATTCGACGAAAAAATGGGAGATCGAGTTAACGAGCATTGCTGAACCGCACCTCTAATCGCACAAAATCCGCATCAACACTTGGGGGGCCAAAATATACGGACCTCGGCGGCTATTCTGAGCAGACAAGGGCAACGCTTGAAGAAACCGCGCCGGTCCGAGAGAATCAAAAAGAACTGACAAACCGATGAACATCAAACCTAAAGAACGATGTCGGTGGGATCAACTGAGCTTGGGCGAAGTGATGCTGCGTTTCGACCCGGGCGACCAGCGCATCTGGACCACGCGCCGATTTGCGGTCTGCGAAGGCGGCGGCGAATACAATGTCGCGCGCGGATTGAAACGCTGTTTTGGCCTGGACACAGCGATCGTCACCGCGCTCGCGGATAATTCGGTCGGCAGGCTCGTCGAAGATTTGATGAATCAAGGCGGCGTGGACCACTCGCTCACTAAGTGGGTTCTCTACGACGGTGTAGGCCGTTCGGTGCGCAACGGATTGAATTTCACTGAAAGAGGATTCGGCGTCCGCGCTGCGCTGGGCTGTTCGGACCGCGGCCACACCGCTATCTCTCAATTAAAAGAAGGCGACATCAACTGGAGTCACATTTTCGGCGAACTCGGCGTGCGCTGGTTCCACACCGGTGGGATCTTTTGCGCTCTCTCGGCGTCTACGCCCGCCGTCGCGATGGAGGCTATGCGCGCCGCCCGTGAAAATGGCGTCGTCGTTTCCTACGATCTCAATTATCGCGATTCACTTTGGAAATCCTACGGCGGGAGGAAGCAAGCGCAGCAAGTGAATCGCCAGCTTGCAGCTTATGTTGACGTCATGCTCGGCAACGAAGAGGATTTTTCCGCTGCGCTCGGCTACGAAGTGCAGGGAGTCGGCGATGAATTCTCCAACCTCGCCTCCGAAAATTTCCAGGCCATGATCAAAGTCGTCCTCAGGGACTTTCCGTTTCAGGTGGTCGCGACCACTCTGCGCAAAGCTACCAGCGCCACGCGCAACGACTGGGGCGCCATCTGCTACTGCGACGGCAAATTCTACGAAGCTCCCCGCCGAAACGATCTGGAAATTTATGACCGCGTGGGCGGCGGCGATTCCTTCGCCTCCGGGTTGATCTATGGATTTCTCGCTGGCAAGGGCCCGCAGTGGGCCGTGGAATGTGGCGCGGCGCACGGCGCGCTGGCAATGACCACTCCCGGAGACACCACCATGGCAACGCTCAAAGAAGTAGAACAAGTGATGAAAGGAGCAGGCGCCAGAATTGTTCGCTGATCTGCGCCGAGCGAAATCTGTGAACAAGACCATGGTGTTGCAGCGCGCGCTCGCGACCGGAATCATTCCCGTAATCCGTGCGACGACCGCGGAAGACGCATTGTTCGCCGCCGAAGCTGTTCTCGCAGGCGGCATAGATACAGTTGAGATCACGATGACGGTGCCGGGAGCCACCGCCGTCGTTTCACGTATCGCGGAAACGATGCCCCAGATTTTGGTCGGTGCCGGCACGGTACTCAATGCTGAGGCGGCCCAGCGCTGTCTGGACGCCGGGGCGCAATTTCTGGTGAGTCCTGGAATAAATCTGAAGACGCTGGAATTTGCTCAGCGAAAAAGTGTTCTGATGATTGCCGGCGCCCTCACGCCCACGGAAGTAATGTCCGCCTGGGAATTCGGCGCCGACCTGGTGAAAATATTTCCGTGTTCGCAAGTAGGAGGCGCTAGCTACATCCGCGCGCTGAAGGGCCCGTTTCCCCAAATTCCGTTGGTTCCCACCGGCGGCGTAAACCTCGAGACTTGCGCCGCGTTCATTGAAGCCGGTGCCAGTGCCCTCGGCGTGGGCGGCGAATTAATATTGAAGGAAGCCATTCGCCAAAAGAATGCGGATCTGATCTCGGGATTAGCGCGCCAAATGCTCCACGCAGTTCGGGTCGCCCGCGCGAAGAACTAAGTCCGACCCGCAATCTGCGGCAATGCCAGGAATTGAAGAATGGCTTCGTCGCCCTTGGCGAGGCTGTTCAAGTTGCTCAAAGCGCACGGCTTGCTTGCGTCGCTGACGCCAGGAATGGCAGCGCAAACGGAACGGTCGAACCCGAGCAAGAAATACCGTGATCTTCTCGAATCGCTAAAAACGCGAGACCTGCGATTCGTCGTTCAGTGGCGCGCGCACGTGCGCGCCATCCCGCATTCATTTATGGCGCCGCGTCCGAGCCGAGGTTACGGGTGTGAAGGCAGAAGGTCCCAGATGGCGGGATCTTCGGTGCCTAGAACCCAGGAGCAGAAGCCTTGCAGGCCGCGTTCTTTGGCGAGGTTGTAGCGCTCGCGGAACGTGCGCGCGTCGGTATAGAAAATCCATTCGCGTTCGTCGTCGCGGTAGAAATAGAAATACGTGGTGCGATCGGTCGCGTCCCATTCGATGTGGCTGCCATAGGCGCGGGCGAGGTCGAGCGCGTCGGCGGTGGAGATGTAAGCGGCGGAAGGATTCGGCCGGTCGGTGGGTTTCGCATTGGGAGGCAGTGGCGCGGCGGCAAACCAGTGGTAGCCGTAAAGCGGGATTCCGAGCGAAATTTTCTCGCGCGAGACGAATTTGAGTGCGTAATCGATATTGCTGACGGTCCAGGACCATCCAGCGACAGGGCCCGGCGGGGTGAGGCGCGTGTGCTGGTCATAGGTCATCAAGCAGACTAAATCGACAGATTTGGCAAGAGCGGCTAGATCGTAGGCGCCGCGCCAGTTCTCGTAAATCCAGGCGGAGTAGTTGGTTTCGCCCGCAGCGCCGGGAGCGTTGGGAACCGTCGCGACGGTGAGTTGCAGATTATTTTGGTGAAAGAGCGTGGCGGCTTCGGCGACCATCGCGGAGAAGATGTCGCGGTCGGTCCAATTTACGTTTTCAAAGTCGAACTGGAAGCCGGTGTACACGTCGTCTTTGCATGCTTGGATTCATTGCGTGAACATTTGGCGGTACGCGGCGGGGCTCGTGAGTAACTTGTGGAAATCATCCTGCAGGAAATTGAAGTTCACCACGATGGGCATCACCGGGACGTGGTTTTGGCGCGCGGTTGCGAGTACCTCTGGGTTGGGACCACCCGAAACCAGGCCGTTGGAATCGACCGAGTACCAGGTGGGGACGAGCGTATCTATTTTGTTGGCGTGGGCGAGGAAAGAGCGGACGGAATTGGGATCGCGCGTCAAGTAGAAGAGCGATTTTGGCTGCTGCGCGCTCGCGGGGAGCGCTGCACAGAATATAAGGACAAGAAGGCATAGCAGAATTTTCATGGCGTTCGTATGTTATGCGGTCCGCTGCTTGGAGACAACGTTTCCCATTCACAATCATCGCAGAGATCATTGCCGCCACTTCCCACCCTCGCAGAAAGCAGTTACTGCGTGTTTGTCGGACGCTCCTGGTCTCGGAGGGTGACTGTATTGAGCCGCATCAGAAATTCTGAAAGGGAAGCAGGCCGACGGATTATCGGCGAGGGAAGTGCCACGAACCGTTGTATATAGAGGTTATTACAAGCAATCGAGTTTGGCAGCGCACGACCAACTCCTGATTAGTCGCGAATCCGGACAAGTCCCGTACTAGAACTTCAAATGTCCGGTAAATGCTGCCAGTTCAGATGGTCGATGCAACACTTGCGCGCAGTTTACTCGCTGGAGTTTCGAATCCCAATGTCTTTCTGGGTCGGTGATTCAAGCGCAGCGAGACATGGTCGAGCTGTGCTTGCGAATAGCCAGACAGGTCAGTGCCTCGCGGGAAGTATTGCCGCAACAGCGGATTGGTGTTTTCGTTCGTACCGCGCTGCCAAGGGCTCTGCGGATCGCAGAACTAGACCTGCACATTCGTAGCTACCGTAAAGTCTTTGTGTTTTGCCATCTCTAATCCGCGATCCCAGGTCAGCGAACGTCGCAGGGTAGCGGGAAGTTTGCGAACATGCCGGCTCAAGGCAGCAACCACAGCTTCCGTTTCTTTGCTCGGCACCTTGATCAACAGGGCAAAGCGTGAATGACGCTCTACCAGAGTTGCAATGTAGCTGTTCTTTGAACCGCTAATTAAGTCGCCCTCCCAATGGCCTGGAATCGCGCGGTCCGGCTTTCTGCGGGTCTTTCCCGAATGGAAACGGCATCGACGATCTGCCCGCGCGTGTCTCTAAAGATATGTGAGTGCTGCGAGCGGCGCATGCGACGCTTGGATCGCAGATGCCCCAACAGCTCTTTCTTCAGCACACCACGCGCTTGAATGAACAGGCTGCGGTAAATGGTTTCGTGCGACACCTGCATGCTCCCGTCGTCGGCATACTCGGTCTTCAGCCACCCGGAAATCTGTTCCGGTGACCAGTCCAGGATCAGTTTACTCGCAACCCTGTCTCGCAACTTGCGGTTCACGGCCAGAAGGCAGCGCTTGGGGCGCAACGCCGAGTCCCAAGTTTGGTTATCCGCCTCATGAGCGCGATAGGCAGGACGGCCACCATGGCGGGTGACTTCCCGGCTCACCGTGGAGGCCGCTCGATCGAGGCCACCAGCGATCTTGCGAATCGACGAACCGGAAGCGATCCCTCGCGAGATGTCCTCTCGCTCCGCCAATGTGAGTACTCGTGGTGAGCGGCGCTGGACGGCGGGAGGAATCCCTCCACGCGGCAACAACAAACACCGAATGGAGCTATGTGGCTTGTCAAAGGCGCGCCCAATCTCATGCAGCGACTCTCCGGCCTTCCATCGCCTCCAGATGTCGCTCTTCTCGTTCGCAGATAGCCCAAACCGTTTCCCTTGCCTCATCCAACACCACCTTTGAAGAGAAGATCTATATCAGATGGTGTTGCATCGACCCATTGAGACCGCAGCGTTTATCAGGACTTCGGAAAGATATTGGCGGACAATGGAGCATTCCCCGACTGGTGCAGCAGTCCGGGGAGGTACAACCATATGCAAAGACTCCGGCGCTCAGCGGCATTGTGTACGTTTGGAGTAATTGGACTGGCATCGATTACATTTGCCTGCTATCAACTCCACTTCAATGTCGCTACGGCGGGCTTCCTCTACATGATTGTCGTAGTGCTGCTATCCCGCATGGGAGACCTTGTTTCGTCGATTTTTGTCGCCGTCGCTGCAGTTTGCTGCTTGGCATACCTTGCTCCCCCCGCCTACTCCTTTCGTGTGGACGATCCGCTAGATATCGTAGCCATCGTAGCTTTCTTGACGACTTCGGTCGTCATCGCGACCCTGGTGTCGAGGCTTCGGAAGATGACTGAGGACGCCATCGTGAGCGTGCACCGCAAATTGATTGATGCGGAAGAGCGGGAGTACACCAGGATCGCCAGAGTGCTCAACGAAGACATCAATCAACGGGTTGCACTTGTGGCCTTCGGCCTCGAGCAATTGGGAGAAATGGAAAAGACTCCCTCCGACTCGGTTGCTGAAATCTATGGCCGCACTCGAGAGCTATGGCAGCACGTTTCCGAGATTGGGGAGGACATTCACGCGATATCGCACCGATTGCGCTCTTCGAATCTGGAGTATTTTGGAATAGAGACGGCGGCCAAGTCCTTCTGCAAAGAGTTCGCCGGGCAGAAGAAAGTCGAAATTGACTTCAAAAGCCATGACGTTCCAAGTCATGTGCCTCTGGGGATTTCCTTTCCCTTATTCCGAGTGCTGCAGGAGGCGCTCCTCAATTCGGCGAGGCACAGTGGAAAGCGGCATTTCGAGGTTGAACTGTTCGGAACGTCGGATGTAATCCATCTCACCGTGTGCGATACGGGGGTTGGCTTTGACCCCCAGGTGGAAATCCTGGGAAGCGGGCTTGGTATCACCAGTATGCGAGAGCGGCTGAAACTTGTGAATGGAGACCTTTTTATCGACTCGCAAGCCCAGCGTGGGACAAAGATACACGCGAGCGTGCCTCTCGGCTCAGGAGGCGATGCTCGGGTCGCGACTGGGTCGGGAGACCCCAATTGAGAAACTTGTGAAGACTCGCGTGTCAGTGCCTGATTAGTCGCGTTACCGGACATCTGAAAAACACTCCAAACACCACATGTCCGATGTTCAACATCGGCTGTGCGCATACCGTTTAGTGTCAAAGCAGGCCGCGGTAGCCAGTGTAGTCTTTGTCGACGTCCAAACCACGCTCCTTGATAACCTCGGCAGCCGCAACCAGTGCTGTTGCGATGGCGGGATAGCCAACGTATGGCAGCGCCTGGATGAGAACTTCCTCGATTTCTTTCAATGTGAGGCCGTTATTGAACCCGGCCCCCATGTGGATGGCGAATTCATGGGGCTGACGCATGGCAATCATAACGGACATCGAAACTAGACTGCGGGAGCGCCGGTCCAGACCAGGACGAGTCAGCCTACTTTGGAAGTCCGACGCGCCGCAGCAGATCAGCAAAGCGCGGCTCTGAGCGGAGGCTGTCCAGTCGCGGGTCTGTGGTCAGATAAACGGCCATATAATAAGATCGGTCAGCGTAAGCCTGATCGAGCCACGCGAACGCCTGATTCTTTTCTCCCAGGCCAACGTAAATGACCGCAAAGTTAAACGGCGCAACGTAGGCGTGCGCTGATAGCTCTTTCAAATGTTCAAGTACCTTTAGCGCTTCGGTCCTGTTCCCCGAGACCGCATAGGCGTGTCCAAGGCCTGACCAAATTTCGGGATTCTGACTCTCCAGTTCTAGCGCGCGCCGAAACTCTGAAATCGCCTCCGGCAATCTTCCTTTTTGCTCGTACGCGCGACCCAAGAAACTAGGAGCAAACCAGAAGGTTGGGTCAAGCTCCTTCGCGCGTCGGAGTTGCTCGATCGCGGGATCCCACTGTCGCGTAAAGACCAGAGCGGACCCAATAATGAAATTCGCCAACGAGGAGTCCGGATCGGCCAGTTGAGATCGCTTTGCTTCCGCCAGAGCTTCGTCTTTTTGTCCCATCGGTGCCAAAAACCAGGAGTAATACCCGTGAGCCTCCGAATCATTAGGATTCAATTCGATCGCTCGTTTAAATTCTCTTCCCGCGCTAGCCCAATCCCACTCGTACCAGTGTGCGACGATCGCACGGGAGACGTGGGCGTCTGCGTCGCCATCGTCAATCGATATTGCCCGGTTCGCAGCCTCTCTGGCTTTCGGGCCTGCCTCGCTGGGGCGCATGAACCAGTCGTCCTGATTGATGTAATTGAACGCCAAACCGTTGTAGGCCAGACCATAGTTTGGATCGATCACGATCGCCTGATTGAAGTAGTCGATGCCTTTAGCAAATCCATCTTCGCTTAGCTTGTTCGTGTAGTATTTGCCTTTGAGATAAAGTTGATAGGCCTCGGGATTGTTCGTCGAGCCTTTCTTCAATCTTTCGCGATCCGCAGCAGTCAGTTCCGAACGCAAGCGTTGAGACACCTCCCTGTCGATGTCGTTTTCCACCGCCAGGAGATCGGCCAGCTTGCGGTGATATTGCTCACCCCAAAGTTGTGTCACGTTCCGAACATCGTCGAGTTCGACGCCAATGGTAAGGTCGTCCCCTCGTTGCGTGACATCTCCGGTGAGAACAGCCTGTACGCCGAGCGCGTCGCCAATTTTTTGGACGTCTATCGCTTTGCCCTTGTAGTGGTAGGCGACGCTGTGCGGAACCACTTTTAGGCCGGGCAACTTTGCCAAGCTGTCGTTGATGCTTTCCGTTACTCCATCAGAGATATAATCGGCGTCAGAATTATTACTCCGGTTCTCAAGCGGCAAAACGGCGATCGAATCTATTCGACCAGCTCTGCTAGCCTTCACATAAAGCCAGAACCCAGCGGCGCCAATTATCATCAGACCGAAAACAGCGGCCAATGTGCGCACGAATCGTTTCCTGTCATGGACGAAGCCGGAATCGTCAGGGATAGACGCTACTTCAAGCGCCTGCAGGAGATCGGCAGCTGTTTGAAAACGGTCTTGCGGGGATTTCGAGAGGCACTTACGCACAATCTTTTCGAGTGCGGGAGGCGCGTCGAGAGGCTCGGGATTGCCGTGAATGATTGCGCCAATTGTCGAAGCGGCAGAGCTTCCTCGGAACGCGCGGCGTCCGGCGATCATTTCGTACAATACCGATCCAAACGAGAAAATATCGGAGCGCTCGTCGGCTGCTCTGCCGTCCGCTTGCTCTGGCGACATGTACGCTGGAGTTCCAATGATAGTGCCAACTTGGGTGACTCCTATCGTGTGGGTTTCATCGTCGGCAGCGTCGCAGTCGCTGGTGTATTTCGCGAGCCCGAAATCGAGAAGCTTGGCAACGCCGCTCTTGGTCGCAAGGACATTCGCCGGCTTGAGGTCGCGATGAATAATCCCCTTGGCGTGCGCGGCTTGGAGCGCCGCTGCGATTTGCTTTGCGAGACGTAGCGCCTCCCCCGGTGGACGAGGTCGCTGTTGATCAGGGTTAACAATCGGCAACCCGTCAACTAGCTCCATGACGAGATAATTCGGTCCGATATCATAAATCTGGCAGATGTTGGGATGATTCAGCGCCGCAATAGCTTTGGCTTCACGCTCGAAACGTTCGCTGAAATGCGTGGCGGATACCTTGATGGCGACGAAACGATTCAAGCGCACATCTCTGGCGCTATACACTTCCCCCATTCCGCCTGCCCCGATGGGCGCAATGATTTCGTATGGGCCGAGTTTATCGCCTGGAGCGAGTCGCATGTTCGTGAGTCAGCCGAGTCTATCCTATCCACAGAGCAGGGTCGGGAATGAATCATGGCGTACTACGGAGCAATCCCGGTCCGTTCAGGCGTCCAGCATACAGTCAGAGAAGCGGGATTAGTAAGTGTAAGAAATGACAATGGGTTCGCAGCCCGGCAGATGTTCTTGTTCCGCGATTTTGAACAAGGTGACCCTCAACTCCTGATGATAAACGCTGCCAGCTCAACCGGTCGATGCAACACCATCCAGCGCATTGATTCGGCAATGCTTCCGCAGGAGAACCGTCAGAGTTTAGGCGCATGTCGCCTCCAGTGCCGCGACGGTGGCAGGCTTTTCCGGGCGAGCGGAGAACCAGGACGTTCGGCTCATTCTCGGCCGAAGCTAAGCCGTAGTGCCTGACAAACGCGCCTACCGGAGGAGTGCCCATCCGCAACTTCCACATGACCGGTAACACGACCAATCGGGCGTTGACGATTCACGGAGCGATTCTGCTGGACGACTTCGCATCTCGCACTCCAACAGTCCAGAGCTCACTTCGCATTTCCGAAATAGAAGCTTAGTGTGACTCCTCCTACGTTCCAGTTTGTGGGG
>Ga0210387_10001189_pt1 | contig 19457 bp, 16 predicted proteins | sample IncBWC7OmetaG_FD_160108 | JGI IMG/M metagenome (GOLD analysis project Ga0210387, IMG submission 160108) | Forest soil microbial communities from Barre Woods Harvard Forest LTER site, Petersham, Massachusetts, United States - Inc-BW-C-7-O ...
CCTTCCAGGCCGACTCGGCGAAGCGCGCCGGCATCTTCCACCATCTGATCACGTTGCCGACCTATCACACGGCGGCGCTCTCGACCGACAATCTGGCGAGGGAATATTTCGGCGAGCAGGGCATGCTTGGCTATGTGAAGAACGTCCAGCGCGCCGAGATCCGTCAGGGTATCGCCTGCGTGAAGCATCAGAACATGGCTGGCTCCAACATCGGCGACGATCACAAGGAGTACTTCGCCGGCGAAGCTGCCCTGAAGGCGGGCGGCGTCCACAACACGATGAACCAGTTCGGCTGAAGCGTGATCCGGAAAAGTGGAAACCGGTTTTCCGAAAGATCATGCTCAGATCCAACCCAAGTTGATCGGTCTGCATCGAATTCCGGACTGATCGCGCACCAGCAACAGGAGACTGACAATGAACAAAGGCAGCAATTTCTGGGTGATTGGCGGCGAGTTCGGTTCGATGAATTTCCACAAGCTGGTGGAAGGCTCGGCGCAGGTCAAAGGTCCGTTCAAGAGCCGTGCAGAGGCAGAAGATTGCTGGCGCGAGGTTTCGGAAGAAAATCGCCACAAGGCCGGCGTGCGCTTCTCGATCGTGGAAGAGCCCGCGCGCGTGATGGCCTGATCTCTTAAGAAGACGTCCAGGGACGGGCACGGCCTCGTCACCCCTTCGGGGGTGGCGGGGCCGCGTTCGTTTTTGGGGCTAGTATAAGTTTGGGGACGGCATAAGCCTTTGGGAATAAACGGCTCTTTGCGGATGGCAGGGTTACTGATAGGTTAATGCGACTTTTCTGGGGTCGATCAGGACGGGACGTAAGCTGATGGCAGAGGCACAGAATATCGAAAGCGGTGGATCCGCCGGCGAAGCGCGCCCGACGCGCTTGCGCGATGCGCTCCGCAAGGCGCGCATCGAGGCTGCCGATCGCACCGGCGTCGTCGTCGACCTGCGTGACGCGGAAGTGGCGCGGCTCGAAATTTTGAGCGAAGCGCTGGACCTGCTGTTTGGACAAATTCCTGACAGTGTCGATCTGTTTGATCGCGGCATCAGCCAGGGCGAGACGCCGCGGCTGTGGATCGATGTGGTTGCCCATATCGTGATGGGCCGGGACAAGCGCGCCTATCGCTTCGTGCAGGACACCCGTTTCGGCCGCGTCGTGATCGCGGAATCCCATGATGTGCCGGTCATGGTCGATGCCGTCACCGACTATGTCGCCCGTCGCATGATTGAGCGCGAACACGCGCTGGCTGCACCGCCCGTGTCCGCCTCGTTGGTTGCGCTTCCTGCCGAAAAGCCTCGCCGCGGCCGGTTCTGGCCGTTTGCGCTTGGCTTTATCCTCGGGGCGCTGGCGCTATTTTGTCTCGCTTTGTTTGCGAGCATGAACAGCATCTAGCTCGCCGGTACCTGAAGCGTGCTGGCGCTACAAGAGCTGTACGCGTCGTATTTCGCGAACCTGAAGCGCTTCGTTGATGCCCCGCACCATTTGCCGGCAGCGCCATCCATCGCCGTCGCGTGCAATTGAAAACAGGTTGTAGGCGGCGTCGGGATAATGACCATGTGCCAGCGCGGAAGCCGAAGGCACGCCGATCGCCGGTATAGACGATCCGTTCGGTCCCTCGACCCACATCGTCGAATGAACGTGATCGTGGCCGTGCAGCACGAGCTCGACTCCGTGTTGCTTCAAAAGTGAAAGCAGTTCCGGCGCATCGGTCAGACGCTTGGCGCGCGCATCGGAGCGCAGCGGATGGTGGATCAGGAGGATGCGAAACGCCGGCTCGGAAGCCAGTCTGACGAGCAAACGTTCGAGCGCCTCCATCTGGTCTTTTCCAAGCCATCCCGTCGCCATCAGCGGCGGCGTCGGGACGGCCGAGGATACGCCGATCAGTGCCAACGGGCCGCGGCTGCGCAATGCCGGAAAGGCTGCGCCACCCGGCGGCGTATCGTCGCCGGCAAGATAACTTCCCCATTCGGTAATGCGATCGGCGGTCGCACGAACATAGGCATCGTGATTGCCGGGAACGACGGTCACCCGTTCCGGCGAACCGACACTCTCGAGCCAGGCCTTGGCCGGAGCAAACTCGGCCTCCAATGCCAGATTGACGAGATCGCCGGTGACCGCGATGTGATCCGGCACCTGCGCCTGTAAATCCGACATCAGAACATCGAGTACGTCACGCCGATGATATCGATGGCGGTTGCGCGTCCAGTTCAGATAGCCAAACGCGCGCTTGCCCATGAGTTCGGAGAGCCGCGGGCTTGGCAGCGGCGGCAAATGCGGGTCGGACAAATGAGCGAGGGTGAAGGCCGCCATTTACGGGTATCCGCTTTCCTCCGGTCAAAAGAGCTGCGAAGTCGACCAATGTATTGGCAAGCTAGTGGAGTGGATGCAAGGATCAAACGCAACATCTGCAAGGGATTGCCGTGACGACCTTACAACGCCTGCGAAGACGTCTCGAGCCGGTGCTGCGGCGGCTCTTTCATCTCTACTGGCGATTTGCGCGCGGCATGACGCTCGGCGTCCGCGCTGTCGTGCTTGACGGCGAAAATCGCGTATTTCTGGTCAAGCACAGCTATGTCAGCGGCTGGCATCTGCCGGGCGGTGGGGTGGAAACCGGCGAGACGTTTCGCGAGGCTCTTACGCGCGAATTGGTGGAAGAGGGGCAAATCGAACTTGTCGGTGAGCCCACGCTTTTCGGCGTCTATCTCAACAGTCACGTTTCCCGGCGCGATCATGTCGCGGTCTATCTGGTCCGGCAGTTCAGGCAGGACCGGACGCCCGAACCGAACCGCGAGATTGTCGAATGCGGGTTTTTCAAAATACAGGCCTTGCCGGCGGAAACGACCAAGGGGACGCGGTTGCGGATTTCGGAAGTGATCGAAAACAGGCCGCCAAGTCAGACCTGGCGTTAGAGAACGTTAGCGATGCGTCCTTATGATCGGGCCTCAAAACCCTAACGATCGTTAAGGATTTATCCGATGAGTGCCGTACCGGAACCCAAACGCCCACTGAGGCTTCACGGCGATCTGGCCGGCATGGCAGCGGCGCTGGCGGATTTTGCGAAGTCCGAATTTCCGATAGCCGAGCCCGCACAGCCGCGGATTGCAGTTCTGGTGCCTTGCTTCAATGAGGAAGCCGCGGTTGCCAACGTGGTTACCGATTTTCGCAAGGCGCTGCCTTCGGCCAAAATTTTCGTCTACGACAACAATTCGTCGGATCGTACCGCCGCCGTGGCGCGCGAAGCCGGCGCCTCCGTGCGCAGCGAACGCCGCCAGGGCAAGGGCCATGTGGTCCGCCGCATGTTTGCCGATGTCGATGCCGACATTTACGTGCTGGTCGATGGCGATGCCACCTATGATCCCGCAAGCGCCTCGAAAATGATCGAGGCGCTGGTGTCGGAACATCTCGACATGGTGGTTGGCTTGCGGGTCGACCAGGCCCAGGCCGCCTGGCGGCCCGGCCATCGCACCGGCAACTGGCTGTTGACCAGCTTTCTGGCGTCGGTGTTCGGCAAGGCCTTCAAGGACATTCTCTCCGGCTACCGGGTATTCTCCCGGCGGTTCGTCAAATCCTTTCCGGTGCTGTCGGACGGCTTTGAGATCGAAACCGAATTAAGCGTCCATGCGCTGGAACTGTCGCTGCCGACAGCCGAGATCGAAACGCCTTATTATGCGCGCCCCGAAGGATCCGTCAGCAAACTCAACACCTGGCGCGACGGTTTCCGGATTCTCGGCACTATCCTCAAGCTCTATCGCTCGGAGAAGCCGCTGCGCTTCTTTACCGCTATCGGCATTTTTCTGATGCTGGCTTCGATCGGCCTCGCGATTCCCGTATTCATCACCTATCTTGAGCAGGGTATCGTTCCCCGTCTGCCGACCGCGATCTTGTCGATGGGCCTGATGGTTCTGGCGATGCTTTCGCTGTCGTCCGGCCTTGTGCTCGACACGGTGACGCGCGGACGTCGGGAGATGAAGCTGTTGGCCTATCTGGCTCAGGCTCCTGTCGATAGGACTTGACGGGCCCTGGGCATTCGAAGATAGACGCGCGTTGATGAGTGATCTCTCCCTGACCATCCTGGCTGAAACGGCCAACGACGCGCAAGTGATCGAGCGCTTGCATGAGCGCACCTTTGGTCCCGGCCGCTTCGTCCTGAGCGCTTACCGGATACGCGAGCATGTCGATCATTTGCTCGATCTGTCGTTCACCGCGTGGATCGGAACCTTGCTGGTGGGCTCGGTGCGGCAATTGCCTGTCGTCGTCGGCGACACCAAGGCGTTGCTGCTGGGTCCGTTGACCGTCGAGCCGTCGTTTCGCAGCCGCGGGATCGGACGTCTTTTGCTCGAACGTGCGCTGCGTGACGCGAAGGCCTGGGGGCACCGATTGGTGCTCCTGGTCGGTGATGAAGCCTATTATCGCCGGATCGGCTTCAAGGCTGTCCCCGAGGGACGGGCGACCATGCCCGGCCCGGTCGACTATAGCCGTCTGCTGTTCGCCGAACTCGTCGATGGCGCATTCGACGGTGTGTCCGGCGCGATCCGCCCGGATTGGGACGTCGCGAAATAAAAATTCGGTCGGACAAGACGGCAGGATCGAAGCTTAAGTATCGACCCTGCCATCGTGCGCTTCTCAAATCTTCTTCGAGATGCCGAGGAAGAAACCGCGGCGCGGCCCGAATTGCGGAGCGAACACACCGATGCCGGATCCATCCCTGATTTCGTAGATCGTGTCGAACAGGTTGACGACGTCGAAGCGAATGGTCATCGGCTTGGGATCGTTCGGCAGCAGGAATTCGCGCTTGATGCCGATATTGAACTGCGTGTAGGCCGGCACCGTGCCGATATTGGCGTCGCCGTCGCGCAAGCCGCTGCCGTAGATCATGTCGGCGCTCAGCTTGACGCCGCACCACGACAATCCGTCATCGCCAAAGGCTTCCGCTGCGGTCGCGGGCCGGCCGCAGAACGAGTAGATCGCGCCCGCCGAGGCGGTCACGAACTGGTTGTGATCGGTGTAGATGAAATGCGATTGAAGGTACTGAAGCTCGGTCAAGCCGCCGAGGTCTGCAAGCGGCGTGGTGTTGTCGAACAGAAACTGGTTCGACACCGGGTTGCTGGCTCTCTGCTGCGCCACGGAGACGTTGCCATAGAGCTGCAAGTTGCCGCTGGTGTATTTTCCCTTGAATTCGATACCCTCGTTGTAACCGTTGGCGTAGTTGAACGCGCTGAGCACCAGTGCCTGACCGAACAGGCCGTTGTCGAGGAGATCGGTCGCGATCTTGTAATAGGCATCGACGCCGAGTTCGAGGGTGTAACAGTTTTTGCCGTCTGAACCGCACCCGAACTTGAACTTCTGGTCGACGCCGGCATCGAAATAATGCGAACGCTCCGGCAACACAGGATCGTTTGCCGATCCGGGCGACGATGCGCCGGTGGTGTTGTTGAACAGGCCGATATTGGCCGGCGCCGCTTCAACCAGAGTAGGCGGGGTGAAGTAGCGTGCGTAGCCGGCATGGAACGTGGTGTTCTCGAACGGCTTGTAGGTAAAGCTCAAGCGCGGACTGAGCTGGTTGGCGCTGACGAATTGTTGCATCTGATCGAAGCGCAGGCCGGCGTTGATCGTAAATTGGTCGGTTACCTTCCATTCGTCCTGAACATAGACCCCCGCAAGCCATCCAAGCTGGGAGACGTTGTCGGTGATGGCGAAGGGCGGCTCGACGGCGGAGCCGCTGGCGGTGGACTCGACCAGCGATGTATTCTCGACGGTCGCCTGCTCGGCGCTGACGGAGAAGCCGGCACGGAGCGTGTGTGACCCGTTGATCTTGTAAGAGCCATCAGCGGCAATGCCGTTGGTGTAGGAGATGCGGCCGATATCCGAGGCAATGCCGTTGATCAGGAGGTCGCCGATCGGATCCGGCGTGAAGCGCAGTTCGTTGTAACGGGTGAAATAGGATAACTGCCCGTCGAAGCCGTCGATCGACTTCTGCAGCGACAGCACGCTGAACTCGGTCTTCTCGACCTGGTTCTCGTTGAGCTGCGCCGAATTGAAATTGCTCACGCCAAAGGCACTCGTGATCGCCGGATTGGTCGGCGCCCCCGGAACATTGGGAATCTGGAAATTGTTGTACGCCGTTCCCGCGATCAGGCTGACCCGTGTGGTCGGGTCGACGATGGCCGACATATAGGCGAAGCCGCGGTCCTGCTGCGAGAAATCGTGGATCGCATTGTAAGAGGATGTCGGATTTTCGATTCCAACCGTGTTCTGAAGATAGCGGCCGGTGAAGTAATATTGAACTCCGGCAAAGCAGTTGCTGGCGGAGGCCGGGGCCTTGTAGGTGCCGGGCGAGGTCGTTGTGGGGCATGTGCTGCCGAACGTGCCGCCATATTCGATGCTTGGCTCGATGGTTCCATGGCTGCCGCCATACATGCTGATGCTGCCGCTGTTGTTGAACAGGTCGGTGCGGGTCGTGATGTCGACGAGGCCGGTGGTGCGTAGTCCATATTCGGCGGGCAGGGCGCCGGTGACGAGTGACATGCTGCCGATAAAGCTGGTGTCGAAGATGCTGCCGAAGCCGGTGACGCCGTCGGGCAACAGGACTCCATTGATCCGGAACTGAAGATTGGCGTGATCGTTGCGAACGTGCAGCAGGCCGCTGGCCGCCGAATCTTGCGAGACCCCCGGGGTCTGCAGCAGCACTTGCTCCACCGATTGGTTGGCGCCTCCCGGAAGGTCCTGGATTGTATCGTGACTGAGCGTGTCGGAGGTCGTGCCGACGGTCGTAAAGATGTTTCCACGCGCCTGGTCGAAGACACCGTTTTTCGCGGCAAGCACCGCGGCTTGAGAGGAAGGCTGCGTGACCGACGAAGACGACGTCGATGATTGCGCTGTCGTCGGGGATACCGGATTCCGGGCGGCGATGACTGGCTTCGGCTTCTTCGGCGCGGCGGCGGTTTGCTTCGGCGCCGTCACCTCGACGCTCGGGAGCTCTGTCGGAGCGCTCCCGGCGGAATTTGTACTAGCGCCATCTGTTTGTGCGAGCGCGGCATTGTTGAGTGCGAACAGCAGTAGTGCCGAACTCGAAAGCAGGGCGACTTTGGAAGAGCGTATCATGATCTGATCCTGAAAGCGCAAGCCGGGCGTATCCCGAAAAGCGAACGCTTGCCGTCGATAAGACGGACGATTTCGATTCAATCCGCGTACGGCTGCAACGCATCCGTACGCGGATTACGGAACAATCGAGATCAGGAGAGAGGAGGCGCGCGTGATTGAAACGCGGCGCGCGACGCATGCAAACGAAGGAATGCCGTATCCATCGCCTGGTGCGGCAGTTCGACGGACTGCGGCAGCGGTAACGATGGTGGCGCGGCGGCTACCGCCGTGCTCGCCAAAGCGATGACGGCGCAGATGGCGCAAAGATCGTCCAGATGCCGATCCGTATCGGGACTGGGCGCGGGCAGTTGCTGCTGGACGGACTGGATTGTCGGTGCTGTTTGCGCCGCAATCGCGTGGAAGTGGCCGAACGAAAGCGCGAACTGGACGGCGAGCGCAAACAGCGCAACGCGCGCGCCAAGCCCGATGTTTGCCCGCACCCACTTCATCGTGACAACACGCCCCTTGTCGGAAGCTGCAACACCCCGTTGCCTCCGACGTTACAACATAACATCGCAAGTGCTGCGCTTGTGTGTCAACCGTCTACGGCGGGAAACAATTCGTGAATTCGAAAAAGATCTGAGTCGGCGCGCTGGTCTTTTTCCGAACCAGGCGAGATCAACGTCCTTCGCGCAGCCAGGTCGCGGCGAAGGCGCCGAGCAGCAGCAACAAGCCGATCAGACCGGCGAAGACCGGCAAGACGCCGACGCCCCGGACCACGCTGGCGTCTCGCATTTTCACGCCCATCCAGCCGTCGCCGCGGAAAATGCTCGAGGCATGAACGGGTACGATGCGTGGAAGATCGATGCCGGAGCCGTCGACGACGCGCCGCACGTCGCCGCCAGTTGCTTGCGCCAGCGGCATCAGCGTTTCGGTGGTGGAGGTGACTTCGGAAAATTCCTTCGGATTGGTCGGGCCGACATTGATCAGCGCTTTCAGCGTGCCGTCGGTGGCCTGCCACAGGCCGAGTTCGTTGGCCGGTAGCGTTGCGGTCCATGTTCCCGGCTCGCCGGCGCTCAAGGTCAACTCGCGCGTCGTACCCGACGGTGAGGTCACCGTCACCGGGGCGACGCTGTCGGCCATGGTCTGACGCTGCACGACGAGGTCGTGGCCGCGCACCTGCAAGTGCAGGGCTTCCTCATCCAGATCCGGCTGCTTCATCAGCCAGTGTGACATCCGCCGCAACAGGTCGAGATACGGGCCGCCGCCTTCGTAACCCCGCGCCCACAGCCAGATATGATCAGACAACAACAACGCGACCCGGCCCTCGCCAAATCGCGACAGCAACAGCAGCGGTTTGCCGTCGGCTCCGGTCATCACAGGTGGGCTCGTCGCATTGCGGGTGTCTACCGTGCGGAAGAAGTGGCTCCAGCGCGGCGGCTCGCTGTTGGAGCCTTCGAGACCTCGGGTGACGGGGTGGCGTTTGCCGACGTCGCTGAGCGCGGCATAAAACGGCTTCTCGGTCACGCCGACGGGTTCTGCCGGCAGCACCGAGTCCAGCGGTGTGCGCCAGATGCTCGTCGATGACGCATAGTCGGGGCCGGCGGAAACCAGCACGGCGCCGCCCGAGCGCACATAGCGCGCGATATTGTCGAAATAGGCGATCGGCAGCACGCCTTGGCGCGCATAGCGATCGAAGATGATCAGCTGAAATTCGTTGATCTTCTGCTGAAACAGCTCACGGGTCGGAAATGCGATCAGCGACAACTCGTTGATCGGTGTGCCGTCCTGCTTCTCCGGCGGCCGCAGGATCGTGAAATGCACGAGATCGACGCTGGCGTCGGATTTCAAAAGGTTGCGCCAGGTGCGCTCGCCTGAATGCGGCTCGCCGGAAACCAGGAGCACGCGCAGCTTGTCGCGGACGCCGTCGATCGCCACGACAGCTCGGTTGTTGACGAGTGTCAGTTCATTTTCGAGCGGCGAAGCCTCGATCTCGACGATATTGGGGCCCGCATGCTTGATGTCGATGTCGACATTGACAGTCTGGCCGCTGACAACGGTGCGCTCGTTGATGGTTTCGCCGTCGACGCGCACCGCGACCTTGGCGCGCTGGCCGGTGACGCCCTGATCGTCCAGCCGATAGGTGATGGTCTGTACCTGCCCAACAATGCCGAAGCGGGGAGCGGCGGAAATCGCAATCCGGCGGTCGCGCTCGTCCTTGCGGCCGGTGATCAGCGCATGGAGCGGCGCCTGAAAGCCGAGCGCGGTCGGGTTCGCTGGAATGTCGTGCACCCGTCCGTCGGTGATCAGGAAGGCGCCGGCGACGCGATCGACCGGCACGTCCGACAGCGCCGACGACACGGCGCCGAACAATTTGGTGCCATCGGTCTCGCCATCGGCCTGGCCGGCCTCGACCACGCGGACTTCGAGGCCGGGGATTTTCTTCAAGTTGTCAACGAGGGCTTGCTGCGCTCGGGCGGTTTCGTTGGTGCGATCGCCGAAATTCTGGCTCGGGCTCTTGTCGATCACGACGGCGGCCACCGACGACAGTGGCTCGCGCTCTTCGCGGGTGAACGATGGATTGGCGAGCGCAAGCAAGAGCAGTCCGAGCGCCAACAGGCGCCACCATGCACCACGCGGTCGCGACACCAGCAGCAATCCGGCAATCACGACGATCGCGGCCAGCGCCGTCCAGAGCACAGGCGAGGGGATCAGCGGGGTAAACGCGATACCGTAGTTCATGGCGTGGGCCTGCGGGCGAGCACGATGGTCATTGCCCCAACCGTTCGATCAATGCGGGCGCGTGCACCTGGTCGGCTTTGTAGTTTCCGGTCAATGTGTACATCACGATGTTGACGCCGGCGCGGAAGGCGAATTCGCGCTGCCGCGGTTCACCCGGCGACAATGGCAGCATTGGCTGCCCGTCGGGGCGTATCGCCCAGGCGCCGGCCAGATCGTTGGAGGTGATGATAATCGGCGAGACACCGTCACCGCCGCGGGCCGGATGGGAAGCTGCGTCCTCGTCCTCATCGCGCGGTAGCGTTTCGACCCAGGTCTGGCCGGAGTCGAAACGGCCGGGAAAGTCGCGCAACAGATAAAAAGTCTTGGTCAGCACGTGCTCGCGCGGCACCGGTTCGAGTTCGGGCACGTCGAGCGAAGAGAGAATCTCCCGCAGCGTCTGCATGCCCGGCGTCTGCGAGGCGCCATTGTCGCCGGGCGGCGCCTCGATGGCATCGCGGGTATCGAACAGCACCGTGCCGCCTTGTTTCATGTAGGCGTCGATCTTGTCGATCGCTTCCTGAGGCGGCTTTGGAGCGCCGGGAACCACCGGCCAATAGATCAACGGGAAAAATGCGAGTTCGTCGTGGGCGGGATCAACGCCGACGGGATCGCCGGCCTCGAGTGCCGTGCGCTGTGCGAGAAACAGCGTGAGGCCGGACATGCCCGCCTTCACAATGGAATCGACGTCGGCATTGCCGGTCAGCACATAGGCAAGACGCGTCTGTGTGGTGGCCTTGATCGCGAAGTCGTCGGTGGTGCTGTCGGCTCTGGTCGGCGACGGCAAGCCCAATGGCAACAGCAATGCCAGCAGCAAGGCGGCCGGCGCGGCGCGCCGCCGCAACAGGGCCGCGATCCCACCGCTGAGCAGGGCGACGATCACGGCATCGATCAGGAATAGCGCCAGCGACGACGACAACAGGATTCCGCGCAAGTCGCGCGGCTCGGAATTGGTGTAGTTGGCCTGCCTTGCGCGCAAGGAAGATGTATCGAGCGGCGTGATGCGGTCTGTCGCCGCGAGCGTATTCACTGCAAGGGGGCCATCGGCGGGGCCGTAAAATCCGGGTGGGTGATCGAGCGTTGCCCGGTCACGGAAATCGGCGGTGAGCGGCTTGGCGGTCGAGGGCGGCGGCCCGAACGCGCCAAACCCATCGAGCGTCCGTAGCGGCGCCACCGTTTCGATATTCGGCTCGCTCGTCGCGCCCGCAGCCGGGAGCGATGCATAGCCCGAAGTATCGACGATCCGTCGCAGCATCTCGACAAAGGAGCCGGACATCGGCAGGTCAGACCAGCGCATATCAGCACTGACGTGGAACAAAGCCACCACTCCCTTGCCGCGGCGCTCGCCGGTGACGAGCGGTGTGCCGTCTTCCAGCGACGCCCAGCTCTTTGTCGGCAAGACCGCGTCGGGCTCGGCCAGTACCTGCCGGTTGACGGTAATGTCCTTGGGCACTACGAGGCCGGCGAACGGGCCGTCGGGAGCGAAGGCTGCGAGGTGTTGCGGTTTTTCCCAGGTCAGGCTGCCGCCAAGGCTGCGTCCGCCGCGACGCAGTTTCACCGGGACCAGATCATCGTCGGCTTGCGCCAGCCGCGGTCCGGCGAAGCGCACCAGCACCCCGCCGCGTTCGATCCAGGCACTGATACGTTCGCGAATTTCCGGCGACAGGGTGCCGACATCGGCGAGCACGATCATCGGCAGCTTCTGATCGAGAAATTGCGAGATCGCCTGTTGCGGCGCGCCGCGATCCCCTTGCCTGACATCGGCAAACGGCGCCAAAGCCCGGGTGAGATAGAAGGTCGATGCCAACAACGGCTGCGCGGTATCGCTGCTCGAGCCGGAGACCACGCCGACGGCGCGGCGGCGCCATCTTTTGTCGAGCAGTTGAACCGCGCCCGCCGAGCGCTCGCCCGATATTTCGAGCCGCGCGATGTCGTTGCGCAACTCGACCGGCAGGTCGAATGATGCCTCGCTCTCTCGATTCCCGGGCGCAAAGGCGAAGCGTGCCTCGCCGATCGGCGAGCCCTTCTGGTCGAGCGCGCGAACGACGCCGCCTCCGACGTCGCCATCGGCGCGCAGCACCTTCACCGTCATTTTTGCCGCCGCGTTTTCGGCAGCCGCAAGCGCCAGCGCCGGCGGTGTGCCGCCCGCAAAGACCGTGAGCGTGCGATCGCCCACGACCTTGGCGAGCCCATCGAGGAATTCCGCGCCGCGCCCGCTATCGACGCCGTCGGACAGCCAGGCGATCTCGCAGTCGCCGGTCGCCTTGAGGAAGCGATCGATGATGCCAAGGGTTTCGACCCGATCGATCGAATAGGGTTTTGGCGCCAATTGACGTAACGCGACACGCGCCGTGCCGCCTGGCATGATCGTAATGTCGCGCGTCGGCTCCGACAGCGGGATAAGGGCGATGCCGCGCCGGTCGTTATCGGCATTGGCGATCAGTTCATCCGCGGCTCTTACCCGCACGTCCCAACTCGAAGCCGCACTCCAGCCGTCATCGATCAGGATGACAAGCGGCGCGCGCGATGTGGAGGCCCCGGCAGGCGGATTCCAGATCGGTCCTGCCGCGGCCAGGATGACCAGCGCCGCGGCAGCGAGACGCAAGGCCGTCAGCCACCATGGGGTGCGCGACGGCGTTTCCTCCTTTGGCGCAATGTCGAACAACAATTGCGTCGGCGGAAATTCGATCCGCCGTGGCCGCGGCGGTATCACCCGCAACAGCCACCACAGCACCGGCAGGCTCAAAAGACCGAGCAGCAGCATCGGCTCGGCAAAGGAAAGCGGCAGGCCTGCGATCATGCGCTGCGCCCCGCTTTGACGGTGGTGCCGCGCGCACTTGCCTTGCTGACCATCATGCCCGAATGCAGGAACAGCAACAGCTCGGCCGCCGAGCGGCTCGTGGTATGGGTCGAGAACAACCAGTCGAGCTTGCCGGTCTCGGCGCGAATTTGCTCGCGATGAAGTGCCACGCGCGCGACATAGTCGCTGGCCCAGCTTTCGGCACGTCCTGCGACAATGACATTGCCGCCTTCCGGTTCGACAAATTCGACCCGTCCCGAGTAGGGGAAGGTTTCTTCCGCCGGATCGACGATCTGGATCAGCGCGCCATGCGCGCCGGACGACGACAATCCCGCAAGCATGCTGCGGATATCGTCGATCGGCGACCAGAAATCCGACAGCAATACGATTTCGGACAGCGGCGACGGCACAAAGGACGGCGGCAGGCTGAGGCGGGCCGCATCGTCGTGCAGCATCGCCTGCGCCATCTTATCGATGATGTTGCGGCTTGACGTCGGACTGACGAGGCCGGGAATGCCGACCCGCTCGCCGCCCTCAACCAAAAGTTCGGCAAGCGCAAAGGCCACAATCAGCGCGCGCTCCAGCTTGCTGTCGCGCGCGTCTTTCGACGCAAAAGCCATTGACGGCGAACGGTCGGGCCAAAGCCACACCGTGTGCGCGGCCTCCCATTCCTGCTCGCGGACATAGAGATGATCGTCGCGGGCCGAGCGGCGCCAGTCGACGCGCTGGGCGGGCTCGCCGGAAACGAAACGGCGGTACTGCCAGAAACTTTCGCCGGCGCCGGCGCGCCGCCGGCCATGCAATCCGTGAATGACGTTGGCGGCGATCCGCCGGGCCTCCAGCACAAGGCGCGGCAACGATGCGGCGAGCGTTCGGCTTTCGCCATCGGCACGTCGGATTGCTACAATTTCCTTTGCGCTGTGCTCGGCGGCTGCAGCCATCAGCCGATCCGCGTCTTCAACTGTTTGATGACATCGGCAACGCTGCGGCCTTCGGCGCGGGCGGAGAAGGTGAGCGCCATGCGGTGCTTGAGGACCGGCTCGGCCAGATCGAGCACGTCATCGACCGACGGCGACAGACGTCCATCGAGCAAAGCGCGGGCGCGAACGGCAAGCATCAGCGATTGGCTGGCGCGTGGACCTGGGCCCCAGGCGATCAGTTTGCCGGCTTCGCCGCCTTCGGGGCCGGGGCGCGCCGAGCGCACCAGCGACAGGATCGCCTCCACCACGGAATCACCGACCGGCAGCCGCCGCACCAGCCGCTGCGCCGTCAGCAATGTTTCGGCATCCATCGCCGCTTTCGCCAGGGTCTCCTCGGCGCCGGTGGTTTCAAACAGGATCCGGCGCTCGGCATCGCGATCGGGATAGTCGACGTCGATTTCCATCAGGAAGCGGTCAAGCTGCGCTTCCGGCAACGGATAGGTGCCTTCCTGCTCGAGCGGATTCTGGGTCGCGAGCACGTGGAACGGTTTCGGCAGATCGTGGCGCACGCCGGCAACCGTAATGTGCTGTTCCTGCATGGCCTGGAGCAGCGCCGACTGGGTGCGAGGGCTGGCGCGGTTGATTTCATCCGCCATCAAGAGCTGTGCGAACACCGGCCCTGAGATGAAGCGGAATGAGCGCTTGCCGGAATTGCTTTCATCCAGCACTTCCGCGCCCAGGATGTCCGATGGCATCAGGTCCGGCGTGAACTGGATGCGCTTGGCATCGAGTCCGAGCGTGATGCCTAAGGTTTCGACCAGTTTGGTTTTGGCCAGACCCGGCACGCCGATCAGAAGCGCGTGTCCGCCCGAAAGGATCGTCACAAGTGTGTTTTCGATGACACGATCCTGACCGAAAATGACGGTCGAAATGGCTTCCTTCGCGCCGCGGATTTGCCCTGCGACTTGCTCGGCCGATCGGACGATGACGTCTTCGAGTTTCTCGACGCTGCTTGAACCGACCGTGTCTGCACCAGCCATCTACTTCTCCTGAAAACTTAAGTCCGATCCGCCGATCTCAACGAGCCTATGCTAAACTCACGCGAAGGTCGTGTATTTGTTGAATTAAACTATCCCCACATTATCGACATTCGGGGCTATGAACGGCATCACGATATGGCGACTTGGCCCCGAGGAATGCGGCCGAATTCGTCCAAAATACACGCCGCGATATATTTGTTTGCCTGCACCAATCGTGCCAAACCAAGCATCCGTTCAAGCGTTCCAATATTCGTTCAAACTCACGGCAAACCATGGCGAACCAAGGGCGGGAACCGGTTCAAAACCTTGAGGGTCTGACGGCCGCGGCGAAAAACGCTGCAAACACCAGCGCGGCCGGAAAAGGCTTGCCCCCGGTGCATCTGTGGAATCCGCCCTTTTGCGGCGATCTCGATATGCGAATCGCGGCCGACGGCACCTGGTACTATATGGGCACGCCAATCGGCCGGCCAGCTTTGGTCCGGCTGTTTTCCACGATCCTCAAGCGCGAGGACGGCAAGCACTTTCTGGTGACCCCGGTGGAGAAGGTCGGCATCCGCGTCGACGATGCTCCATTCCTGGCCGTCGAAATGATCAGGGAGCAAGGCGAGGAGGGCCGCTGCTTGCGCTTTCGCACCAATGTGGACGACTGGGTGGATTGCGATGGCGCGCATCCACTGCGATTCGAGGCCTCCGCCGAGGGAGGCCTGACGCCTTATCTGCACGTCCGCTCCGATTTGTGGGCGAAGGTCACGCGCGCGCTTTATTATGATTTGGTTGACATCGGCGAGGAGCGGATGGTCGATGGTCGCCAGATGTTCGGGGTTGCGTCGGCCAGTGCGTTCTTTGCGATGGCCGATGCGGAAGAGGTGAGGGGCTAAATTTGAGCGAGGCGATGGCGGAGAACGATCCCGCCGCAATCAGTTCGGCGGAGTTTTTCGATCGGGCGCGTGCACGCCTGCATTTCGAGATTCCCGTAGGCTTGACCGATCCAAGCTTGATCCCTGCCAGCGGCGACCAGGGCACCGACCGCATGCTCGCGATCCTGGCGCGTGAGCAGCCGATCCGTCCCGCGGCAGTGTTGATTGCGGTGATCGATCGTCCGCAGCCGACCGTGTTGCTGACCCAGCGCTCCGCCCATCTCAACGAACACGCCGGACAGATTTCCTTTCCGGGCGGCAAGATCGATGCAACGGACGCTACCCCGCTCGATGCGGCGTTGCGCGAGGCCGAAGAGGAAGTCGGCTTGACACGCGAATTCGTCGATCCCATCGGCTACCTCGATCTCTACGGAACGAGCTTCGGTTTTCGCATCCTGCCGACGGTCGCACGGGTCAGGCCCGGCTTCACGCTGCGCATCAGTCCCGCGGAAGTCGACGATGCCTTTGAAGTCCCGCTGGCGTTCCTGATGAATCCGGCGAACCACCAGCTTCAAAGCAAGGAATTCCGGGGCGTGGAACGCTTTTACTACGCCATGCCCTACGGAGAGCGCTATATCTGGGGCGCTACGGCCGGAATCCTTCGCGTGCTGTACGAACGGATCTTTACGCCATGATTCGTCCGGCCCTTACCGAGATCGGAATTTTTCTGATCCCGTTTGTGGTCTATGCCTTGTTTTTGGTCGCCAGCCGCTCCGGCCTGTTGACGCGTTCTTCCTGGCCGGTGATCGTGATCGGGCGGTTGCTGCTCGGTTCGCTGCTGCTCGTCGTGCTCAGTCTGATATTGCTGGCTCAGTTCACAGGCGCGGCCCCGCATTCGACTTACGTTCCCGCGCATCTTGAAAACGGCAGGCTGGTTCCCGGGGTGGAGAAATGAGCAGCGTGCGGCGACTGAATGATGCGCCGTGGTTGAAGAGCGGCCCCGCCGCTCGTGTACTCGAATTGCTCAATGGGGATGGCGAGGAAGCGCGCGTGGTGGGTGGCGCGGTTCGAAACGCGCTGCTCGATCTCCCCATTGGCGATGTCGATATCGCGACCACGGCCTTGCCTGAAGAAGTGACCCGTCGCGCCAGGGCGGCCGGCATCAAGAGCGTGCCGACCGGCATCGAGCACGGCACGGTGACGCTCGTGGTGGATGCCCATGCCTTCGAGGTCACGACGCTGCGCGAAGACACCGAGACTTTCGGCCGAAAGGCGAAGGTTGCATTTGGCCGCGACTGGGTGCGCGACGCCGAGCGGCGCGACTTCACCATCAACGGTCTGTCGGTCGACGCGGAGGGGCGTGTTCACGACTATGTGGGGGGTCTGGAAGACATCGCGGCGAGACGCGTCCGCTTCATCGGCGAGCCCGAGCAGAGAATTGCCGAGGATTACTTGCGCATCCTTCGCTTTTTCCGCATCCACGCCGCTTACGGCGCAGGCCCGGTCGATCGCGCCGGCTATCTCGCCTGTATCGGCGGGCAAGCGAGCCTTGCGGGCCTGTCGGCGGAGCGGATACGCGTCGAAATATTGAAGCTGATGGTCGCGCCTGGTGCGGCGGTTGCCGTGAATGCGATGGTGGACGGAGGGATATCGCTGCCGATCTTCGGCGGTGTGGCCTATGTCGGGCCGTTTGCGGCCTCAATTTCGATCGAGCACGCGCTGGGCCTGCCGCCCGATCCAATCCGTCGTCTGGGCGCGCTGGCAGTTGCCGTCACCGAGGATGCCAGACGCCTCGCTTCGCGCTTGCGCCTGAGCAATGCCGAGACCAAGGCACTGGATTCGATGGGGCACCGTTGGTGGCGGCTCGCCGGAATGAGCGAGGCGCGGGCGCGGCGCAGGCTTTATCGCCTTGGCGAGGAACGCTACCGCGATCGCCTTATATTGGCCTGGGCGCGTTCGGGGGATGGAAGTGACGCCGCATCATGGCACGAACTCGCGACCTTGCCCGCACGCTGGAGCGCGCCGAAGTTTCCGCTGAAAGCGGCTGATTTCATTGCGCGCGGGATTGCCCAGGGTCCCGACCTCGGCCAGGTGCTGGCGCTTGCGGAAGATGCCTGGCTTGCGGCGGAATTCCCGCTCGATCAGCACTCGCTCGACGCCATTGCAGATCAAACCGCGGCGCGTTTTCCCCGCGAACCGAAATCGTGAATCCCAGGGTGTGAATCTCAAGTTGTGAGCCTGCTGTCCGGCTTTGCCGATATTTCGCTGATCCAACTCGCGTTAGTGGCCGGTATGGCGCTCCTGGCCTCGGTCGTCGGCGGCATGGCCGGTTACGGTACCGGCGCGCTGATGCCGCTGATTCTGGTGCCCCTGATTGGTGCCGAGCCGGTGGTTCCGATCATCGCGATCTCCGCGATCTTCAGCAATCTCAGCCGCGCTACGGCCTATCGACGTTACGTCGATCGTCGTCGCGCGCTCATTGTGATCCTGGCATCGGCGGTAACGACCGCGCTCGGGGCCTATGGCTATACGATGCTGACCAGCGCGGGCGCGTCGATGGTGATTGGCACGATGCTGATTCTGAGCGTTCCGCTGCGCCGCTTCGCGAAACGCCGGGAATTACGGATCGGCGAAACCGGACTGGGGTTTAGCGCGGTGGCCTACGGCATCGTGGTCGGCGGCACGTCAGGCTCGGGTGTAATCCTGCTGTCGCTTCTGATGGCTTCCGGGCTTGAAGGGGCGGCTGTGATCGCCACCGACGCGGTGATTTCGCTCTCGACCGGCATCATCAAGATTTCGGTGTTCGGAGTGGCCGGCGTCATTAACGCTCAGGTGATTGCCTTTGCGCTTCTGATCGGTGCCGTCGCACTGCCCGGCGCTTTTTTCGCCAGGAGCTTTGTCGAGCGGATGCCGGTGCACATCCATAGCGCCATTCTCGATGCCGCCGTGATCATTGGTGGCGTGGTGATGATGTCGGCAGCGTTACGGCATGTGATTTGATTCATGCCGTCATTCCGGGATGGTGCGTTAGCACCGGACCTCAGATGCGCAATTGCGCACCATAGTTCGCGACTTGGGCTAAGGCCATTTCACTTCCGGCGGCATCGACGACAGGATCGAATCCACGTTGCCGCCGGTCTTCAGGCCGAAAAGCGTGCCGCGGTCATAGAGCAGGTTGAATTCGACGTAACGCCCGCGCCGGATCAGTTGCTCCTCGCGGTCGGCCTCGGTCCACGGTGCTGCGAAATTGCGCCGGACCAGCTCAGGATAAACTTTCAGGAGGGCAAGGCCGACGTCCTGGGTGAAGGCGAAATCGGCATCCCAGTCGCCGGAATCATGATGGTCGTAGAAGATGCCACCGATGCCGCGGGGTTCCTTGCGGTGGGGCAGGTAGAAATAGTCGTCGCACCACTTCTTGTATTTGTCGTAAGGCGCCACGGCTGCATGGGCATCGCAGGCGGCCTTCATGGCGGCGTGGAAAGCGATTGTGTCGGCATCTTCCTGGGTGCGCCGGCGGTTCAGGACCGGCGTCAAATCCGAGCCGCCGCCGAACCACGCCTTTGTCGTGACGATAAAGCGCGTGTTCATGTGGACCGCGGGAATATGCGGACTGCGCAAGTGGGCGATCAGCGAAATGCCCGATGCCCAGAAGGCCGGATCCTCGGCCGCTCCCGGAATCTGCTCACGAAACTCAGGCGCAAACTCGCCGTGAACGGTCGAGCAATGCACGCCGACCTTCTCGAACAGCCGCCCGTGCATCATGCCCATGACGCCGCCGCCACCGGGCTTTCCGGTTGCGTCGGTGCGTTGCCAGGGCGTGCGGACGAAGCGGCCGGGGGCGCTTGTATCGGGCGCGCTTGCATAAAGCGCGGCCGGGGCCTCGTCTTCCAGCCGCTCGAATGCGGCGCAGATGTCATCGCGCAAGGATTCGAACCAGGCCTTGGCGCGTGCCTTGCGTTCATCGAGCTTGGAAATATTCATGAG
>Ga0210387_10001190_pt1 | contig 19448 bp, 19 predicted proteins | sample IncBWC7OmetaG_FD_160108 | JGI IMG/M metagenome (GOLD analysis project Ga0210387, IMG submission 160108) | Forest soil microbial communities from Barre Woods Harvard Forest LTER site, Petersham, Massachusetts, United States - Inc-BW-C-7-O ...
AAATACCGGGTTTTCCGCTCTGCTAACCATGCGTCATCATTCCATTTGAAGCGATCAAGATTGAAAACCAGGGAAGCCGTCTGCACACCATGCTGACCGAAGAAAGAGAAGGGATCGCTTTTGGTTGCAGGGGTCCCCGGTCGACAGTTCGGCTCGCAACTCGCCACGCCGACAGATTCTAGATCCGGCTTCCCGCCGCGATCACGGCGCCTTTTGGCACCACAACGACCCCGTCGCGAATGTAATAGTTTTCGCCGTCCGCGTTGGCGGGCTTGCCGTCGGGTGTAATCACGACCCCTTCCCCAATGCGTGCGTTCTTGTCGATAATAGCGCCCTCAATGTGGCAATGGCGCCCGATGCCAACCGGCGGGGCACCCGACTTCGCGGCCGAAGCTTCTCCCGAGTAGAAGTCCGCCCCCATCAGGACCGAATTGCGGATCTTGGTCCCGCTTTCGATCACGGTCCGAATCCCGATGACGGCCCGCTCGATGTGCGCGTCGGTAATGATGCAGCCATCGGCGATGATCGCCCGCTGCACCATTGTTCCGCTGACCTTGCTGGCCGGCAGGAAACGCTGGACGGTATAAATGGGGTCAACCTGGTCAAAGAAATTGAACGTCGGCAAGGGGTCGGTCAAAGCCAGATTGGCTTCGAAAAACGCCCTTACGGTTCCAATATCTTCCCAGTACTCCTGAAAGATGTAGGCAAAGACGTTGTACTTCCGCAGCGACGCTGGGATGATGTGCTTTCCGAAGTCGTCATGATCGTTGGCTAAGGCCTCGATTAAGACTTCGCGGTTAAAGACGTAGATACCCATCGATCCCTGATAGAGTTCCGCATCGGACGGACGGCCTAACTCGTTCAGCAGATCGAGTGGGATTCGTAGTTTTTCCAGGAGCTTGGGATCCTTGGGCTTTTCCTCGAAGCGCAGAATGTGTCGCTGCGCATCGCTTTGCAGGATCCCAAAGCCCGAAGCCGCCTCGCGGTCAACCGGGGTGGTGCCCAGCGTGACATCGGCACCGCTTTGGAGATGCGCTTTTAACAGCTCTCCATAATCCATGCGGTAGAGCTGATCGCCACTAAGTATGAGATAATGTTCGTAAGGGCGCTCCAGAAAGTAGTGGAGGTTCTGGCGCACCGCGTCCGCCGTGCCCTGGTACCAGCCTGCGCCCTCGGACGTTTGCTGGGCGGCCAGAATCTCAACAAAGCTTTTGGTAAAGTCGTCGAACTTGTAGCTGGCCGTGATGTGGCGGTGCAACGATTCGCTGTTAAATTGGGTGAGCACGTAGATCTGCCGAAAACCGCTATTAAGGCAATTGCTGATCGGGATGTCCACCAAGCGATATTTGCCGGCCAGCGGCACCGCGGGCTTGGCGCGCTTCTGAGTCAGCGGAAACAGGCGCTTGCCTTCTCCGCCGCCCATTACAATCGCAACGGCTTTGTTTTTGAGGGTCATCATGTCAGTCCTTAGCTCTGGTTGCCAGTCGTCTTGACTAAAGTGCTAGCACGCCATCGGCTAAAGTGGAATTCCTTCGGCCACCGACGCCATTGACAGCCAGTCCGAATCAAAATAGAAAATAGCGTTCCCTGAAACCCGTAAAAAAATCTTTAGAAGAGGTGGGCGCCTTGTGAAGCCTTGGTCAGAAGCACCCTGCAGGTAGCCCCGGTTTTCTGACGGTAAGCTTCGGCTACCGGGCCAAGCATCGCGGGCGCCTGAGCCTTTTCCACCAGCCAGATGGTCGCTCCGCCAAAGCCACCCCCGGTCAGGCGCGCCCCCAGCACCCCGGGAGTCGTCTTGGCAATGTCGACCAAGGCATCAAGAAAAGAAGTGCTGTTCTCGAAGTTACGCTTCGAACTCTCGTGCGATGCAAACATGAGCTGGCCAAATTCCTGGAGTCGCCCGGCTTCCAGGGCCTTGATCCCGGCTTGCACGCGCTCATCCTCACCGGTGATATGCAAGGCGCGTGCGCGCGTCACGGGATCCAGCGAGCTGGCCGACATGACCGCGTCGGAAGCAACGTCGCGCAGAGCCTGCACCCCCAGCGCCTTGGCTGCCGCCCGGCATTGGGCGCGCCGGTCGTTGTACTCGCCCCCAGTCAACTTGTGGGGGACCCCCGAGTCCACCAGCAGCAATGCAGCCTCGGAGGGCACAGGCACCGTGCGGGCACTGACCTCACGGAAATCCAACACGATCGCTTTGCCCTCCTCTCCGAACACCGAGGAGGCCTGGTCCAGCAATCCGCATTGAACCCCCACGAACTCGTTTTCCGCTTTCTGGCAAAGCTTGGCCAACGTCATGAGCGGGACACTCAGGCCGTAAAGGCTCAGCGCTGCCAGGGCCGTAGCCACCTCGAAAGCGGCCGAACTCGATAGGCCCCAACCGAGGGGCACAGTGCTGGTGACGTGCAGTCGAAGACCGCCGACGTCCAAGCCCGCTTCGCGTAAAGCCCACACGGTACCCAGTGGGTAATTAGTCCAGGCGGAGTCGCCCGCGAGCCGTTGCGGCTTATCGAGCGATGCGGTGGCTTTCCGCCCATTCGTTTCCGAACTGACCTCCAAAACCGCCGCGCCAAGCCGTTCAGCCCGGATGGTCACTCCCAGGTCAATAGCCGCCGCCAAGACAAGCCCTTCATTGTAATCGGTGTGATTGCCTAACAGCTCCACACGCCCAGGAGCGAACGCAACGACGGTCATAGCCATACACTTTCCTAACTCCGGTTTTTTGCCGGCAAGCGTTTCGCACGGCTTCTCTACCGGAAAAACCCGGTCCTCGTGTTTCCAGAGGAACCGGACCAGACCCACCTTAGTCTCTTCTGGAGATCGCGCGCAAGAGGTTTTAGCTCTCCTGAAAAAATTGCCGCTGGAATCGCGAACGACGCTAAGCCGAACATAATTTCTGTGCCGCGATTTCGCTCCTCAGTTAAAGCCGCTGCCATACCCAAAGCCAACTGTAAACCTTCGAAAAGAATATGGGACAAGGTGATCAGGTTGAGATAAAAAGGAACAAAGAGGAACGAACGCGACAAAGTTATACTTGTTAGCGGGATTGCCTGGTCAGGAGTGTCGCAATGGTGTTCTTCTATCCCAGCACAGAATTAACTCCCCACCTCTGTTCTCGCACTCCGCAACCTGGATTCAACAATGAACCCTTCTAACGAGCTCCGCTGGATCGATTACCTGATCATACTCATCTACTTTGTCTTCGTTCTCGGGATCGGCTTTGTGCTGAAACGGTTTGTAAAAACCAGTGCAGATTTTCTATTGTCCGGCAGATCCATTCCTGCGTGGATTGCAGGTTTGGCTTTTCTATCTGCTAATCTCGGTGCGCAAGAAGTGATTGGAATGGCGGCTTCCGGGGCCAAATATGGAATTGCCACCAGTCATTTCTATTGGCTGGGCGCCATCCCCGCGATGGTGTTCGTAGGCATCTTCATGATGCCCTTCTACTATGGATCCAAGGCTAAATCCGTGCCCGATTATTTGTCGCTGCGGTACGACGAAAAGACGCGTGCCTTCAACGCTTTCACCTTCGCCGGGATGACGATGATGTCGTCGGGGATCTCGATGTACGCGATGGCCTTACTGCTTCAGACTATTCACATCTTCGATACGCCGTTTCGCGCTTTGGGACTACCGAACTCCTGGGTATTCCATGTCAGTATCGTTACTTCGGCGGTCATCGTCCTCGGGTATATTTATTTGGGTGGATTAACGAGCGCGATCTATAACGAGGTCATCCAGTTTTTTCTGATCGTCGCCGGCTTCTTCCCGCTCGTTTTTCTTGGGCTGGTCAACGTGGGCGGATGGAGCGGGCTCACCCATAAGCTGCCGCCCGCTTACACTCATGCCTGGCAGGGCATGGACAACCCGGCCCATAACTTGCTCGGCGTAGACTGGTTCGGGTTGGTCATGGGACTTGGATTCGTCCTCTCCTTCGGCTACTGGTGTACAGACTTCCTTGTGATTCAGCGGGCGATGGCGGCTAATTCCATGTCGGCTGCCCGGAGCGTACCGCTGATTGCCTCGGTGCCAAAAATGCTTTTCCCGTTCCTGGTGATTCTTCCGGGTTTAATCGCCCTGGCTCTAACGAGCCCGGTGACGCAGAACGCCGCGTCAACCGACCAGCCAATCCAAAGCCCGCAAGCTCTGGAGATGCAATCGGCCCAAAAAGGCATGATCCCGCCACAGACCAACCCGGAGACCGGGGAAGTTGTCAAAGATAAGAGCGGCAAAGTGGTGCTCGACTACAATATGGTGATCCCGAACATGCTCCTGCACTATTTTCCGAGCGGCATGTTAGGACTCGGCCTGACCGCCCTGCTGGCCAGCTTCATGTCCGGTATGGCGGGTAATGTCACCGCTTTTAACACGGTTTGGACGTACGACATTTTCAAGGCTTACATTCGGCGTGACGCTACCGATGCAACTCTGCTCATGGTCGGCCAACTGGCCACCTTCTTTGGCGTAGCACTCTCGGTGGCGGTGGCCTATTTCGTGGCCGCTTTCAATAACATCATGGATGTCCTGCAATTGGTCTTTGCGTTTGTGAATGCGCCGCTTTTTGCAACGTTTTTGCTCGGGATGTTCTGGAAACGCGCCACCGGTCATGGGGCGTTCTTCGGTTTGCTGTGCGGAACAGTGGCCGCGGCTGTCCACCATGGACTGACCATCTCCGCAGGATCGACACCCGGTATCAAAGGCGCCTGGATCGCGACGCTCCACGTCTATCCAAGTCAGATGGCGCAGAATTTTTACACTGCAATTTACGCTTGGACCGTCTGCTTCCTCACAACGATCGTGATCAGCCTTTTGACGAAACCGCGTCCCGACGAAGAACTGAAAGGTTTGGTCTATGCGCTGACTGAAAAAGCGCATGAAACGGGCGGCCGCTGGTTCTTGCGACCAGTTCCAGTCGGCATCGCCGTACTGATATTGACCTTGATTCTTAACCTTATCTTTCGTTGACATCTTACAATTTCCGTTATGAACATTGACCTTCGTTTTCCTCTGGGCCTGCTCTTCATCGTCTTCGGTGTTCTGCTGACGATTTTTGGACTCTTCACGGATCGAGCCACGTACGAGCGATCCCTCTTTATCAACGTCAACCTCTGGTGGGGATTGGTGATGCTTCTGTTCGGATGCCTGATGTTCCTTTTCGCATGGAGAAAGAGCCAGGCTGCACGCGGGTGAAACTGCCGAAAAGCGTCAGCAGTTCGTAAGAAGGAGATAGGACCTGTGACTAGTCCAGAAGAAGGAACCCCAGAATCCATCCCGGCGCTGAGTAGCCGAAAAGTCCGGAAAACTCACTATGATAAAAATAGTTCTATTACGGCATGGCCAAAGCACGTGGAACGAGGAAAATCGGTTTACCGGCTGGACAGACGTTGATCTCTCCGGGCGCGGGCGGGGGGAAGCCTTGGAAGCCGGTCGACTCCTGAAATCGCACGAATATTCCTTCGATTGTGCCTACACCTCCCTTCTGAAACGAGCTATTCGAACGCTCTGGTTTGTTCTCGATGAACTCGATCTGATGTGGATTCCAGTCGAGAAATCCTGGCGACTGAACGAGCGCCACTATGGCGCTTTACAAGGCCTCAACAAAGCAGCGACGGCAAAACGATACAGCGCCGAACAGGTTCATCTTTGGCGCAGAAGTTATGATGTTCCGCCACCGGCTTTAACAAAGGACGACAAGCGCCATCCCATTTATGACCCGCGGTACAAAAGCTTGCCTGAAGGGGACCTGCCTACTACCGAGTGCTTGAAGGACACGGTGACGCGCTTCTTGCCGTATTGGAGCGAAGCTCTCGCGCCCTCCCTCCGTGCTGGCCGCAGGTCGATCATTGCTGCTCACGGCAACACGTTGCGCGCATTGGTCAAATATCTTGATGGAATTTCTGATGCGGATATTCCCGAGCTGGAAATTCCCACCGGGATACCTCTCGTCTACGAGCTGGATGATAGTTTGCGCCCGTCGGCGCGTTATTATTTGGGAAACTCCCCTGTTGTGTCAGAAGCTCAGAAGGCCCTTGACCATGTTGTTCGAATCTCTGGAAAGATGCCTTGACCGCAGCCGACGCCTTGGTCAACGTCGCTCGTCTGCGATGCTGGAATTCCATAAGGCAGAGGCCATGCAGGCCTTCGTAGACGACGCGGTGAAAAAGGGCGCACGGGTCGTGAACGCGGGCGGAGGCACCGCGTGTGAGACGCTTTACTTCCCCGCCGTGGCGTATCCCGGCCGTGACCCGGACAATTCGTCAAGCTCATTGATCCCCTGCCAAACCAGCTCTGCCGAATCAACCCGAATGCTCAATGGCAACGCGGGCCGGATACCCTGCCTTTCACGGGTCGAAAAGATTCCGCAGAAGCAACGCTTTCCATTACCGATGCCTTGCGCTGCTTCTCCATCCGCTCGTTGGTCGCGGCCCAATCGAATCCGGAAAGCTGTGACGTCATCCAAGAGATCGTAACTCGCAGGAATTCTAACTTTCTGCGGACCGATTTTATCTTGTAGTCCCTTCGTCCCGGCGAGCACAGCACTTCGTAAGAGCCTTCTTATTACACTATGGCACGACAGATCATTATCGAGGAATCACCGGCAGCAAGATTTCTCTTTTCTGATACCAGAGTTGGGTGGTTTTGGTTTTTGCTCAGAATTTATGTCGGTTGGGAGTGGCTTATTGCTGGCTGGGAAAAAGTTAACGATCCTGCCTGGACAGGGCCAAACGCTGGTGGAGCATTAGGCGGATTTATTCAAGGGGCGCTCCATAAGGCTGGCGGTGCCCATCCTGATGTGCAGGGATGGTATGCCAGCTTTTTACAAAATATTGTTCTGACCCATGTTCATACGTGGTCCCACCTGGTGGCCTATGGAGAACTTCTCGTCGGCTTAGCGCTGACAATCGGATTTCTCACCGGCATTGCTGCGTTTTGTGGCCTATTCATGAATCTCAATTACCTGCTGGCCGGAACTGTTAGTACAAATCCGATTCTTTTCACCATAAGCATAGGGCTAATTCTCGGCTGGAACGTCACGAAGGCGACAGGGATAAGCGTCGTTGCGATTGTAAGCATAGCGAGTTAGAGGTTTGCCGTTGCGAATTGGCGGTTATTTACGGCGGCGAACCCTGAGCCGATGCAGGCGCGTTACTGCTTACCTTTGATGCTATGGCGATCACTCGTGCCGCTTCGCGCAACACGGCCGGCTTAATGACGTGGCCATTTAACACTGGAGTATTCGTGCCGCTGCTCTTCACCGCCGCCATAACCGCACGCGCGTGCATCACCGCATCTGGCGAGGGAGTAGCTGATACATCGAAATAAGTAAGCCGCGCACCTTTCTCGGGGATATTTCGGAGATATAGAGATAGAGCGGCGCCGTGAACGACGCTACACCCACGGCTACACCAAGAAATAGGCGCGCGCCGATTTGCAGATGCTCTGAAGGTGAAATCGAAAAGAGGATCGAACCCACGACGAAGATCACGGCGCTGATTAGATGCCATGAATTGGCCAAAAAAGCTAGCGCAGAGCACGAGATAAAGGAATGACTTTGGAATCCAGATAACCCATACGGGGAAACGGGTTACTCTTCATTTCGTTTTGGTTTACCTGTGTCGCCGGTCGGTTAGGACCAGCTATTGGCGGTCGATTTAAAACCAGCCACTCTTATCTTTGCGTAAATGAGTCAGGATTTTTTCCCAAGAACGGATTGGGAGTTGCTTTATTCGGGTGTCACTCACTCCTCCGTTTGTAAAAATTGTGTCGGTCTGGATGCGATTCTCTTTCGGAATCATGCGCTTCTCCAATACTCTTTTTGTGGAGTTACCATTGCTTAAGAGTATGGCGAAAAGCCATCGACGAATGCAAAATGCGAGCGTTTCAGTGATACCAACTGAATCTTGCGCGAGGCGATAGGAATTGACGGCAACTGTAAGCCATTATTTATAAGCGACTTTCCCCGTAGATAGGTCGAGTTTCTTTCAGCGGAAGGTTCGTCCAAATTCGCGCTAGTAAGTGCATGTTACGAATCTGTAAATGAGGTGACGCTCTCCTAAATGAGTGTCTTATCCCAGAAGCTCTGCGACCAGCGCTTTTTCTTCTTTCAGTTCGTTGACGCTTGCCTCGATTTTCCGGCGGCTGAAGTCACTTAACGACACCTTTTGAACGACCTCCCACTCATGACCCACAGTACGGATCGGGAATGAACTGATTAGACCTTTTTCGACTCCGTAGCTCCCATCCGAGTAGACTGCGACGCTGTGCCAATCACCTGCAGGAGTCGGATGAACCAGCGACCAAACCGTGTCGATTGCGGCGTTCGCCGCCGACGCTGCCGAAGAGGCTCCCGTCGCTTCAATGATCGCCGCGCCACGCTGCTGCACGATCGGGATAAAGGACTCCTTGAGCCACGGTTCATCCTTGATCACTTCAGTTGCAGGTTTGCCATCAATTTTGGCGTTGTAAAAGTCGGGAAATTGTGTTGAGGAATGGTTGCCCCAAATCGCCAGATTGGAGACTGAGGAGACGGGGGTGCCGGCCTTGGCCGCTAGTTGCGATTTTGCTCTGTTTTCGTCAAGACGAGTCATCGCGAACCAACGATCGAACGGCACGCCTTTTCCGTTATTCATCGCGATCAGGCAATTAGTGTTGCACGGATTTCCGACCACCAGCACGCGCACGTCTGACGCCGCATTTTTCTCGATGGCCCGCCCCTGTCTCGTGAAAATCTTACCGTTAATTCCCAGTAGCTCCTTGCGTTCCATCCCTTGTTTCCGGGGAACACTTCCGATCAACAGAGCCCAATTGATTCCTCGAAATCCCTCGTCGAGATCGGTGGTGGTAATGATCGACCTGAGCAAAGGAAACGCACAATCTGCCAACTCCATCACGACTCCCTCGAGCGCCGTCATGGCATGAATCTCGATCAAGCGTAGCTCGATCGGCTGGTCTGGACCCAACATCGAGCCGGAAGCGATCCGAAACAGGAGCGAATACCCAATATGACCTGAGGCACCGGTTACAGCGACTTTCACAGGCGGTTTCATAAATCATTATAAATAACAGTGGGTTTCGTTTGTTAAAAGAAGCGGGCTTCGCATGTCACACAAAACGACCTAACACTGTCGAATAAATCAGCAGACCCGTCACCTTCTTTCTGAGACCACGCCGATCACGTTTTGGTAAGACTTGATCTGCGGTAGATATTTTTATCGAAGGTATGACTCAAATGCAACATCGGTCTCGCCTTCGCGTTTTGGTTTGTATTCCAGCCGATCTACCAAAGCTTATCTACGCGATCCGGCCCGCGCTGGCACTGAGCATTCAGGTTGATCCGGCAGACTGGTTTGCCAGGGGATCAATGAGTTTGACGAACTCGTCCGGATCACGGCTAACAAGCTGAAGGAAGGATTTGGCCGTCGAGGAGGTAAAGTCGCTCCTCGCGGCACGTCCCGACCCGAAACGCTGGGGGGATTTCCCCCGGGTAAAAGAAAACCGCGGGCGAGCGTTTCGACGGAGCAGGGATTAGAGGCTATCATCATCGCGCGATGGGTATGGATACGGGTGCAGATATAAGACCGGCGACGTAGCCATACTTTTGTCTTACGCCGCAGATCAAGGGCGCGTTCCCCGTTTGAACACGTTGTCGTTTGCATGCGTCGACCTGCTGAAGCACATCTTGTAGTTGGATCGGACAACTATGGAGAAGATATCAGTTCGCGACTTTAGTTAAGTTAGGAATATTCCGGGCGTGAAGTCGCCGATCTTAGCAGACACTCAAGGCCCTCACCGGGATGCATCCGATGAAAGCAGGTTCCACCAAGGGCATCTTTTTCGATCAGAACCGTTGAAATTGAAATACCGTGTCTGGCAGCGCAAAGCCTAGCATTCAGGCTCTGGAGCGGGCCCAGGGCTACATCCGTTTACCAAACGGGCGAGCCGTTTCAGGCTTTGCTCATGAATACGAAAGGCATGGGACAACGACGCTCTTCGCGGCTCTAGAGATCGCTACTGGCCTGGTCAAGGCCGGTCACTACAAACGGCGGCGGCGCCGGGAGTTTCTGGATTTCATGAATGGCATCATCGACGCCTACGGCAAGGAAAATGAAATCCACGTCATTCTCGACAATCTTAAGACTCACAAACCCAAGGACGATCGCTGGCTCAAGAGCCATCCCAACGTGCATCTTCACTTTACGGCAACCCACACTTCATGGCTTAATCAGATTGAATGCTGGTTTAGCATTCTGAGCCGCCCAGCGCTCCAGGGAGCCAGCTTTGTCGATGTCAAACAGCTGCGCGAAGCGATATTATTCTGAAAGAGGAGAGCTTTGCGGTATCGTCCCCTCTTTGTGGCCTGCCAATTCCTCCTTGATCTCGTCGCAGGCCTCGCCGTGTCCCTTGACTAACTTCTTTAGTTTCTCGCCGGCCGGTTCGTCGCTACGAACCGCCTCGCCAATTTCATCCAGAGCCTTCGATTGTCGCGAAAAGGTAGATGGCATCGACCTTTTTTTCCTCGCACGATGTCCGTTTGTTGCCTTCTTGCGACTCATTGCATAGCCCTGAGATCGAATGAAAACGGCGCCAGAACTCTCGACGCCCCAGATCTCTCCGGCGGGAAATCCGCAAATCGAAAGAACGCCGGGTCCGGGCTGAGCACGCGGGACGTTTAGCGCAGGGAGTTCAAAGTTCAACTTTCACCGCCCTTCTTCACTTCCCGATTGACGGTTATTCCGGCCCCGCCATATGTTTCGGTCGCGCCTGGCGTCCCAGTCTCTGCCAGGGAATCCTCTGAAATGAATATCCACGAATATCAGGCAAATCAGCTATTTGAACGGTTCCATGTTGCGAACCCTAAAGGCGCACCTGCTCAGACTCCGGAGGAAGCGGAGAAAGTAGCTGCGGGACTCAACACCTCAAACCTTGTTGTCAAGGCGCAGATCCACGCCGGCGGACGCGGGAAAGGGACATTTACCAATGGATTCAAGGGCGGAGTAAAACTCTGCACGACGCCTGCCGAAGTTCGCGAGCTGGCGAAAAAGATGTTGGGTCAGACTCTAGTGACCCATCAGACCGGCCCGACCGGGAAGGTAGTGCGAAAGGTTTTGGTCGCAGAGTCGGTCGACATTGCGCGTGAGGTCTATTTTGCAATCCTGATGGATCGGGCCTCTGAGGCGCCAATAGTCGTTGCGAGTACTGAAGGAGGCGTTGAGATCGAAACGGTCGCCGAAGTGCACCCGGAAAAAATCATTCGTGAACCGGTGCATCCGCTTCTCGGATTGCGGCCTTTTCAAGCACTGAAACTCGGCAGACAGCTCGATTTTCGAGGGGACCAACTGAAAGCGGCTTCAAAGTTGTTTGCGAATCTCTACAATTTATTCGTGTCACTTGACTGTTCGCTCGTTGAAATTAATCCTCTAGTGGTAACCAAAAGCGGAGAAGTCCTTGCTCTCGATGCGAAATTCAATTTCGATGACAACGCGTTGTACCGGCACAAGGAGGTTCTCGAAATGCGGGACGTCTACGAAGAGGATCCGCGCGAGTTTGAGGCGTCGAAATTTGGTCTCAATTATATAGGTCTGGAGGGGAACATTGCCTGTCTGGTAAACGGCGCAGGTCTGGCCATGGCAACGATGGACATCATAAAATATGCTGGGGGCGCGCCGGCGAACTTCCTCGATGTGGGTGGCGGTGCAAGCGAACAAGAGGTGACCGGGGCGTTTAAAATTCTAGTCGCCGACAAGAACGTCAAAGCAATCCTGGTGAACATTTTTGGCGGAATCATTTGGTGTGATGTGATCGCCCAAGGGATAATTAACGCGGTCAAGGCGGTTAGTTTACCCGTACCCCTAGTCGTTCGATTGGAAGGCACCAACGTCGCCCTGGGAAAGAAACTTTTAGAAGAATCTAAACTGCCGATTCAAGCGGCGTCGGACCTTGCTGAAGCGGCCCGGATGGTCGTCGCAGCAGCCCAGAGGCGGGTTAGCCCGGCTTCCAGAACATGAAAATTGTCGAATTCGCATTTACCGGGAATCCAGCCGATGTCTATTTTAGTCGATAGTAACACCAGACTCCTTGTTCAGGGTATCACTGGCAGCTCGGGCGCGTTTCATGCCAGTGGCTGCATGGAATATGGAACCAAGGTCGTTGCCGGCGTAACCCCGGGGAAAGGGGGCCAAATTTTCGAAGGCCAAGTCCCGATTTTCGATACCGTCTACGAGGCGCGCCGGCAGACGGATTGCAATGCGACGATGATCTTTGTGCCTGCTCCGTTTGCTGCGGACGCGATCTGGGAGGCTGCGGATGCCGGCGTGGAATTAATTGTCTGCATCACGGAAGGCATTCCTGTGATGGACATGATGCGAGTGAAGAGGGTTCTAGAGGAGAAAAAGTCCCGCCTGATCGGCCCGAATTGTCCCGGGATCATTACTCCTGGTCAATGTAAGGTCGGAATTATGCCTGGATACATTCATAAAGCTGGGAGCATCGGCGTCATCTCGCGCTCCGGCACTTTGACCTATGAGGCAGTTTGGCAATTGACCCAGCGCGGGTATGGGCAATCGACCTGTATCGGGACCGGTGGCGATCCAATAAACGGAACGTCCCACCTGGATGCGGTTAAACTATTCAGCGAAGATGAGAATACCGAAGCTTTGATCCTGATTGGCGAGATTGGCGGTACGGCGGAGGAAGAGGCTGCCGTCTGGATAAAAGAGCATTACAATAAACCGGTTGCCGCTTTTATCGCCGGAGTTACGGCGCCCCCAGGGCGCCGAATGGGTCATGCCGGGGCTATTGTATCCGGTGGCAAAGGAACGGCAGCGGGAAAGATCGAAGCGTTGCGAGAAGCTGGTATTGCCGTTGCGGACACGCCTGCGGGCATCGGAGAAACTCTGATAAAGAATCTGAAACGCTAACGAAACAATTATGTCCGTTATATCAAAGGCTTGGAAGCAGTCGTAGCCAACGACACTCGACTTGGCGATGTCCGGGGGCAGGAAGGACGGCTCGTCTACTACCTCCGACATGCGTGCATTCATCCGAATTAAGGCCAATGACGCGGCGGAAGTTGGGATTGGTCTTGAACATCTCAAATCCATTTTGTTTGACTTTCAAGTTGTCCTCGATTTCTTTGATCTCCGCCTCATCAAGATGCATTCGCTAGAACACGGCCACGGCGCGATCTTTGACACCCACGTCTAATCCGAAAAGCAGACCGGCAAGCGCCGCCGTAAAACCGATGAAATAGATGATGAGCTTTTTTCGTAACAGGGATACAGAGTCCATGCGACATGATACCTAGATAGGCATCCTCGTGGTTAGCTTTTCTATTAGCATCGTGATTCCCTCCGAGATGACTGCGATTGAGAATTTCTTGCCGGCTTGCTGTGCGTCACTAGATGCAATGAATTGGCCAAAAAAGCTAGCGCAGAGCACGAGATAAAGTAGTGACTTTGGGGTCCAGATAACTCATACGGGGAAACGGCGGTTACTTCTTCATTTCGTTCTGGTTACCTGTGTCGCCGGTCGGTTAAAACCAGCCGCTCTTATCTTCGCGTAAATGAGGCAGGTTTTTTCCCAAGAACGGATTGGGAGTTGCTTTATTTGGGGTCACTCCTCCGTTTGTAAAAATTGTGTCGGTCTCAATGGGATCTCTTTCGGAATTATGCGCTTCTCCAATACTCTTTTTGTGGAGTTACCATTGCTTAAGAGTATGGTGAAAAGACATTAGACGAATGCAAAAATGCGAGCGTTTCAGTGGTACCAACTGAATCTTGCGCGAGGCGAAAGGAATTGACGGCAAATGTTTTTCTGCAAGAAGTCCTGAAAACGATCCTGGGGCCTCAGTAGCCTCGTCGCATTCAGCCACGCCTCGCTTGGTTGTGCCCCGGGGTATGCTCGCGCTGAGTTGATTCTTCCGGGCAATTGGTGTCAGCAGACCCGTCACCTTCTTTCTGACGTGTCGTCAACAAAGGTCTGCATGGCCTCGGCCTTATGGAATTCCGGCATCGGGGTGAGCTTCACGCCTTGGTTCCAGGGCAAACCGAGCGGGAGGGCATTGACCGCTTGGCTTAGCTTTTCCAGGAAGGCGTCCACGATCGAGGCGTGAACGAACGTCAGTTTGAGACCGGTGCAACGCTGACCGTTGAAACTGAGCGCTCCGGTGACGACCTCCCTCACCGCCACGTCGAGATCGGCGTCAGCCATGACCAGAGCGGGGTTTTTTGCGTCCAAGCTCAAGATGCTTTACCTACCTTTTGGCTTTCAAAATCTAAGATCGACGTGCAATATTCCAGTATAATTTGTATGAGTGACAATTATCAACTAGCGATCGTCGGATCTGGTTCTGGCGGATCCGGGGCGACCTGTTTGGCGGCTCGGAACGATTTACGAGCTGCATTAATCGAGAGAGAGCGCATTGGTGGCGCTTGTTTTCATAGCGGAAGTTATGCTGTCGTTACGTTGCAAGCTTCTCGAGTCCCGCAATACCTGCAGCATGGTTCGAACTGCCTCGGCCTATTTGGAGTGTTGGAAATGTCCAAACTGGAGAGCCCCGAATGGTTTCGGTGCAGGCAACCCGGCTGCAATCTCCGGGCGCTTTCAACGCGAACTCACAATGAACAATCGAAGCTTGCAGCAGGCGAACCCAACCGACCCGGGCGAAACCAGAGGTCACCCCAATGTTTTACCGATGGATGCCACCCTGGAGATTGGCGGCGAGAAATTTTCGGTTGATCGAGGCTTATTTGAAATGCTGCCGAACCATCGTAATAACCCGCCTGATAAAACGACTTCCTTGCCACCATTGTCGGACATCGCCCGCTTGTCACTCTCTATCGGGCGCCTTTTGATGGAATCCGGCGAAAGCGGCAGAATAATACACGAAGAAATCATTCGGGTGGCTTATGCTCTCAGTTGCGATTCGGCGGAGGTCTACTGCCAGCATGCCGCTATTATTGTAACGTTGCGACGCGGTGAGGAGTTTTGCGTTCAGATGGGAAAAGTAGGAGAGCACGGCGTCAATTTAAGACAATCGGAAGCTATCAAAGATACTTTGCGCCGTGTCGCTCGCGGCGACCTTGAGTGCTCGGCGGCACAGATTGAATTCGATGATGTTCCGCATACGACCCCATCCTATCCCATCTGGCTGGTTTGTCTTTGCACGGGCTTGGCCTGCAGCGCGTTCGGGCGGCTATTCGGAGTCGATTGGCCCGCTTTCTTTCCTGTCCTAATTGGGACCGCGAGCGGGCAGTGGATACGCCATGCCTTGATCGTGCGAAAGCAAAATATTTTCATTGTTTCAGGTATTGTAAGTTTTGCCTCGGCATTTTTAGCGGGCTTGGGTGCCCGGCTTTTAGGGAGTTCACATCCTGAAACTGCCACGGTCGCAGCTGTTCTCTTGCTTGTTCCTGGTGTTGCGGTGTTGAACATTCAGATGGATGCAATCGAAGGAAAGCCGAACCTTGCCGCCGCTCGTGGCCTTCGTGTGATCTATCTGTTGGTCTTCATGACCTTGGGGCTTATTGCCGCACAGCGTTTGATTTTGCCAGTCATGTGAACAACTTTTGGATCCATTTTTTTCACCAAGCCTTTTTCGGAGGGATCGCTGCCGCTGGCTTCGGGATTCTTTTTAATTGCCCTCCGCGGATGATCTTGCAGTGTTTTGGCTCAGGCGCTGCGGCCTTGGCGGTTCGAACAGCGGGCCAGGCCGCCGGCCTGGATTTGCCGGAAGCGTCGTTTTTTGCTGCACTGGTAGTGGCGACTGCAGAGCGGTTATTGCACAAATTCCAGTCGTCGCACGGATCGATTCTCTCTCTCGTTGGGTGTATTCCGATGGTCCCCGGAAGCATTGCTGCCAAGGGTTTGATGAATCTTTTCGCGCTGCTTCGCGCACATCCGAGCGAGGAAATTTTCGCGGCAACGAATGCAATGAAAAATCTATTGGAGGTCACGTTTACCCTGGCGGCGATCGGAACGGCCTTGGCCATCCCGCGACTGATCTATCCTAGAAAGATGCTGCACTTAAGTTGATGTAAGAGAATAAAGGCGGTCTTGGCTAGTCTGTCGTGGAAATCATCAAGGCGGGCGATTCAAACCTTCTGTCATACCTAAAAGCATTAACAACGATTCGGTAAAAGTATTAGTAAAGTTCGTCTAATGGGGCGATTTGGGTGAAAGCAAGATAGGGAACGCGCACGATGTGGCGTTGGCGACTAAGGGGCCGCATGGCCATCGTCCTTGCGAGTGTTGTCCTCCCGACTTCTTTCGGATTCATTTGGATCAAACGGTCAGCGCTGCTTTCGCTCCGGCACCGGAGCGAGGCAAGTGTCGCGCGTCGTTGGTACTTAGACCGCAGGCAGCAAGCGGCGAGCCCATTGGAAGAGCGGTGTAGCAAGAGAACCCTAATCTAACTGATGCATTCGATGGTTCGGGTCGAGAGCAAATCTGGAGAAGAAACCATGATCAAACAATCAGGTGTCGGCCATTCGATCTATAACCTTCTACCCAACGAAATCGAGGGGTTCGATTCCCTGGTGGAGCTTGCCCTAGATATGCGCTGGTCATGGAATCATGCGACCGACAAATTGTGGCGCCAGCTGGATCCGGAACTGTGGGAAATCACGCACAGCCCCTGGGTTGTCCTGCAGACCACCTCGCGGGACCAGATCGAGCGTGTGTTGGCCGATCCGGTTTTTCGCCAAAGCGTAGAAGGCTTGGTGCAGACCAAGCTGCAAGCGGTGGAGGCGCCCGCGTGGTTTCAGCAGAATCATTCGCAGAGTCCCCTAACCTGCGCCGCCTATTTCAGCATGGAGTTTATGTTGAGCGAAGCTTTGCCCATCTACTCGGGCGGCCTCGGCAACGTCGCCGGCGATCAGCTCAAAGCCAACAGCGATCTGGGCGTCCCAGTGGTCGGCGTAGGACTGCTGTATCAGCAAGGCTATTTTCGCCAGGTGATTGACCAGAACGGAGCGCAGCAGGCGCTCTTTCCATATAACGACCCCGGACAGTTGCCGATCACGCCTTTGCGCCAAGAGAACGGCGAATGGTTGCGCTTGGAGATCCCCTTACCCGGTTACTCGGTCTGGCTGCGCGCCTGGCAAGTTCAAGTCGGTCGAGTCAAGCTCTACCTGCTGGACAGCAATGACGCGGCGAACTTTCCTGCTCATCGAGGGATCACCAGCGAACTGTATGGGGGCGGCCCGGAATTGCGTCTCAAGCAAGAAATCCTTCTCGGAATTGGCGGCTGGCGACTGCTCGCCGCACTCGGCATCCAACCGGAAGTCTGTCATCTCAATGAGGGGCATGCGGCCTTTGCCGTGTTGGAGCGCGCCCGCAGTTTCATCCAAGAGACCGGGCAACCTTTCGATGTCGCGCTGGCTGTCACGCGAGCGGGAAACCTCTTCACCACCCACACGGCAGTGGCCGCGGGCTTCGATCGTTTCGCTCCGGCCCTTATTGAGCAATACCTCGGTGGTTATGCCGAGCAGGAGCTCGGCATAACACTTCACGATTTGCTGGCCCTGGGCCGCCAGGACCCGAAGGACTCGTCGGAAAGCTTTAACATGGCCTATCTGGCCATCCGGGGGAGCGGGGCGGTGAATGGCGTGAGTCGCTTGCATGGAGAAGTGAGCAGGCACCTCTTTGAGTCTCTTTTTCCCCACTGGCCAACGGACGAAGTGCCAGTCGGACACGTGACCAACGGAGTTCACATGCCGAGCTGGGACTCGACGGCATCCGACGATCTGTGGACGAAGGCCTGTGGAAAGGACCGCTGGCTGGGGACGGCGGAAACCCTGGAACGAAACATTCGCCGCGTCTCCGATGTCAGCCTTTGGCAATTTCGGATCGATGCCAGGAAAGCTCTTGTTGAATTCGCTCGCAAGCGATTGTCCAGGCAACTGGCCGCCTCCGGCGAGTCGCCCGAGGCGGTTAGCGGCGCGCGCCATCTATTTGATCCTAACGCTTTGACACTGGGCTTTGCGCGCCGCTTCGCGACCTACAAGAGACCGGACCTGCTGCTGCACGACCCGAAGCGACTGCTTTCTCTGTTAACCAATTCGCAGCGCCCAGTGCAACTCATCCTTGCTGGCAAGGCGCATCCGGCAGACCAAGCGGGGCAGGCATTGATTCAGGAATGGATGCATTTCATCCGGCGGCCAGGAGCCCGATCCCATGTGATCTTCCTCAGTGACTATGACATGCATTTGACGGGGCACCTGGTGCAAGGCGTCGATGTCTGGCTCAATACCCCAAGGCGGCCTTGGGAGGCCAGCGGCACGAGCGGTATGAAGGTGCTCGTCAACGGAGGCATCAATCTCTCGGAATTGGACGGCTGGTGGGCGGAAGCATATACCCCTGACGTGGGCTGGGCGTTGGGGGACGGCCGAGAGCATGGTGACAATCCCGCTTGGGACGCTGTCGAAGCCGACGCTCTCTACGACCTGCTCGAGCGAGAGGTGATCCCGGAGTATTATACTCGGGACGAGAGCGGCATTCCGAGCGCATGGGTTAACCGAATGCGGGAAAGCATGGCCCGGCTGACACCGCGCTTCTCCGCCGACCGAACGGTGCGCGAATACACCGAGCAACACTACATCCCAGCTGCTACGGCCTACCGTTTGCGCATTGCCAATAAAGCCGCAATCGGCAGGCAAATGGTTGATTGGCAGCACGGTCTGGAACAGAAATGGGCCACCCTACGCCTCGGCGAAATGAACGTTAAGACTCGCGGCGAGCAGCACCTGTTCGAGGTTCAGGTCTATCTCAATGACTTCGACTCCGAGGCGGTGCGGGTAGAGCTTTACGCCGAGGGCGTCACGGGCAGCGCTCCCGTGCGGCAGGAGATGAAGCGCTTTTCGCAACTGGCCAGCACGTCGGGCTGCACCGTTTACAGCGCGGCTGTGTCTGCCGTCCGTCCACCAGGGGACTATACTGCGCGAGTGATTCCGCACTGCGACGGCGTGGTGGTTCCCCTCGAAGAGGCCCGAATCCTGTGGCAGCGGTGATTCAACCCAATTTCCGAAGTCCGGTGACGCTTAAAAGAAAGCCGTGCTACACTGCGGAGCAAACGGTTACGCATGAAGACCTCTCATCTTCCTCGTTCAAAGAACATTCCCTCGGTCGTGCTAATCAAGCAGCATTTTTCAGTTCCCAAGGAAGCTGATGTTCGCGAAGCGACGGTGCGTGAGCTGAAAAAGCTATTTCCAGATACGACCGCGATCAAAGGAAAGATCGTCGGGTTGACCTGTCCGAGCCGCGGCATTCGTGACATTGCACAGGTCCTCATCACTGCGGTTTCCTTTTTAAAGCCGCATTGCAAGGAGGTTCGAATCCTTACGGCGATGGGTACGCACGGGGGCGGCACCTCGGAGGGAGAGCGGGCGATGGCTTCCGACCGTGGCGTGACTGAGGAGGCGGTCGGTACCCGCATATTTTCTAATATGGAG